>ERZ772924.112-NODE-112-length-36871-cov-4.540716_pt1 | contig 36871 bp, 36 predicted proteins | sample MGYA00512116_ERZ772924 | MGnify/ENA primary metagenome ERZ772924 (study PRJEB29015, sample SAMEA2737920) | human oral metagenome | biome: human oral; feature: human-associated habitat; material: dental | place: China | collected 2134 ...
AAATCCTATAAAGGTTAAAGGCGATATCTGCGCCACATACAAGTACGACAACAAGGAGCAAGTGACCTTGACCAAAGGCAGAGATGGCTTATGTGATCGGGTATGGAGTATGCCGGGACTTAAAAATATAGATAATATCTATAGCTCAAATGCTCTTATTATCGTCCAATGACCTATTTTGCGTGGGGTTTTAAATCCCACGCCTTTTTATTTAAAAATCCAAGAAAAATTCCAATCATCCAAATAATTGCGAAAAATATAAAGATAAAGCTCCAAAATTGCGCCAGATCCACGCTTTTACTTGTTGGAAACAGATACCAGCCTCCGCTATAAAGCGCCGTTAGCTTGGCTTGCAGCCCCTCTAGCGTCGCATCAGCCGGCACCGCCGGAACGTCGAATGCGCAGCTGTTAAACGGCTTAAAAATTGGCACTGCGCTTAAATCAAAATTTAAAAATCTCACCGCTCCACCGCAGCCGCTCATCCCGCTCATATCTCCGCTCCCTCGCAGTACCGTGTGAATTTTAGCTAAATTTAGCGACGAGACAAGTCCCAGCGCCGCGCCGTAAAACCACACCGCATATCCGCAGATCGCGCCGTAAACGTCCTTGCCACAAACCGCTAAAATCACCGCTCCTAGCGCTATGGCGCAAAGTGCGAATCTCACGTGAATGCTAAAATTTTCCGGATAGATAAAAAGGAATTTTTGCAAGAAAAAATATGAAAATGCTAGCCAAAAAAGCGCCCAGATAGCGCAAAAGGCGAGAAATCTTTTAGAGTATTTGTTTTGAAATTTTAAAATCATAAAAATCCTTTCCGCGCATAATTTTATAATAAATTGCAGATATTTTTGCTAAAATCTCAGCTTTTATAGTAAAAATTTCAAGCAAAGGGTAAAATTTTGAAGGGTTTTTTACGCAAATTAGAAAGAGCTTTTGATGCGTTCGCAAATATTTTAGGCATATTGAGTATCGTATTTTTGGCGCTTTTAGTTATAGTAGTTTTTTACAATGTTGTGGCGCGTTATCTTTTTCCAGCTGCAAATTCCGTCGCTATGCAAGAACTTACGTGGTGGCTATATTCGGCGATGTTTTTATTCGGTGTGACCTACGCGCTCAAAGAAAATGCCCACGTTCGCGTGGATATTTTTTACGAAAAATTTAGTCCCACTGCAAAAGCGCTCATAAATATCTTAGGCACGATATTTTTCATTTTGCCTTTCGTAGCGCTCGTGGCGTTTTTTTCGATCGATTACGTGAGCGAGGCTTATACGAGCCATGAGGCCAGTGCCAATCCCGGCGGCATGCAGCATCTTTGGATCATCAAGTCCGCAATCACGCTTAGCTACGCGTTTTTATTTATCTACGCGTTTGGATTTTTGATTAAAAATATTAACGCCTTGCTTGATGTTAGGGAAAACAAAGGCTCGGAATTTCTTAGTGGGAATTCTTCGGGCGCACAGAGTGTGTGAGGGCAGAATGAGCTTAAATTTAAAATTCTATAAATTTTACGCTTTTCGCGCTTGGGCGGAATTTTGCCACGGCAAGATAAAAGGTGACGAGATATGATAGGCATAGTGATGTTTGCGGCAGCGCTTTTTATGCTTTTACTAGGTTTTCCCGTTGCGTTTACGTTCGGTGCTGTAGCGGTGATTTTCGGATTTATCTACGGACTTAGTGAGGCGTGGGATTACGCGCAGGGCTTTGAAATTTTAACCGAAGCTTTCGAGGATATGAGTAGGCAGTTTTTTTCACTGATGCCTAATAGAATTTACTCGATTATGGAAAATCAGCTGCTAATTTCGGTGCCGCTTTTTATTTTGATGGGTATGATTTTGCAAAAGACTCGCCTTGCGGAGCGTTTATTAGAGTCGATGGCATTTTTATTCGGCGGCGTACGAGGCGGCGTGGCGATCAGCACTGTTTTGGTGGGCGCGTTACTTGCGGCTACGACGGGCATCGTGGGCGCGACTGTCATTGCTATGGGCGTCATCAGCCTGCCCGTGATGATGAAATACGGCTATGATAAGCCACTGGCTACCGGCACCATCGCTGCTGCGGGCACGCTTGGGCAGATTATCCCGCCCTCGATCGTGCTAATTATTTTAGGCGATATACTTTCTGTTTCGGTAGGTGATCTCTTTTCTGCAGCAGTTATTCCTGGGCTCGTGCTAGTGGGTTTTTACGTGATTTATATTGCGATTATTTCATATATTTGCAAAGATTATGCACCGCCTGTTCCGCCGCTAGAGGGACTTAGCAAATCAAAGCAAATTTTTATCGCGCTTAAAAACGTCGTGCCGGTGCTTGTGCTGATTTTGCTCGTTTTGGGATCTATTTTTGCGGGCATCGCTACGCCTACGGAGAGCTCGTCGGTAGGCTGCTTGGGTGCGATAGCGCTAGCTGTTTTATACCGCACGTTTTCGTTTAGGCTGATCTATGACGCGCTAAAAAATACCGCTAAAATTTCGGGCATGGTTTTTATGATTTTGATGGGCGCCACGGCATTTTCGATGATTTTTTCTTACACTGGCGGAGATGAGGTCGTGAAAAATTTTATGGAGAATCTGCCCGGCCAAGCATGGGGATTTATCGCGCTTACGATGGTAGTTATCATAGTGCTTGGATTTTTTCTCGATTATGTCGAAATTTCATATATCATTTTGCCAATACTTTTGCCAATAGTAGAGTCTTTGCATATCAATCCCGTGTGGTTTGCGATCTTAATCGCTGTAAATTTACAAACATCGTTTATGACGCCGCCATTTGGATTTTCGATATTTTTCTTAAAGGGTGTGACGCCTCCGCAAATCCACACCACGGACATTTATAAGGGCGTGCTACCTTTTATTTTATTGCAAATTCTAGTGCTATTAACGCTCGCAATCTTTCCGGGGGTTTTTGGTTTAAAAGCTTTTTTAGGCTAGAAATATTAAAATTCACGCTAAATTTAACCTAGGAGCTAAAAATGGCTAAAAAGCTTATCGACGTTATGGATACGACCTTCCGCGACGGATTTCAGTCAGTTTTCGGCGCGCGCGTGGCGATGGCGGACTTTTTGCCTGCCGTTAGCGCGGCCAAAGACGCGGGCATCACGCACTTCGAGTTCGGCGGCGGCGCGCGGTTTCAGAGCCTGTATTTTTACCTAAACGAAGACGCGTTTGAGATGATGGATAAATTTAGAAGCATCGTGGGGCCTGAGGCGAACCTGCAAACTCTTAGCCGCGGCGTCAATACCGTCACGCTCGATACCGGCAGCCGCGAGATCATCGATCTGCACGCCAAGCTTTTTGCCAAGCACGGCACGACGACGATTCGAAATTTCGACGCGCTAAACGACGTGGAAAATTTAAAATTTAGCGGCGAGTGCATACATCATCATGGTCTTAAACACGAAGTCGTAGTTACGATGATGGATCTGCCGCCCGGATGCAGCGGCGCGCACGATGCGGCGTTTTACGAGAGGATTTTGCGTCAAATTTTAGACGCGCAGATCCCGTTCGACAGCGTCTGCTTCAAGGACGCAAGCGGCACCAGCAGCCCGCAGAAGGTCTATGAGACAATTAAGCGCGCGCGTAAAATTTTAGGCGACGGGGTGCATATCCGCCTGCACACACACGAGACGGCGGGCGTTAGCGTCGCATGCTATCAGGCTGCGCTCGTTGCGGGCGTAGACGGCATCGATCTTGCCGCGCATCCCGTAAGCGGGGGCACTAGCCAGCCGGACATCCTTACGCTGCTGCACGCGACGAAGGGGCAAAATTTCGACCTGGGGCTAGATTCAGAGAAAATTTTAAAATACGAAGAGGTTTTGGGCGAGTGCTTGAAGGATTACTTCATGCCGCCCGAGGCCACGCAGGTAAGCCCACTAATTCCGTTTTCGCCGATGCCGGGAGGCGCGCTTACGGCAAACACTCAGATGATGCGCGATAATAAAATTTTAGACAAATTCCCAGCCGTCATCAAGGCTATGCGCGAGGTCGTCGAAAAGGGCGGCTTCGGCACGAGCGTGACGCCAGTTAGTCAGTTTTATTTCCAGCAAGCGTTTAACAACGTAATGTTCGGCCCGTGGAAAAAGATCGCCGAGGGCTACGGCAAGATGGTGTTAGGTTATTTCGGCAAAACGCCCGTTAAACCCGACGAGGGCGTGATTAAGATGGCGGCTGAGCAGCTGGGGCTAGAGCCTACGACTAAGCATGCCGTAGATATCGCCGATGCCGACGAGAGCAAGAGCGTCGCGTATGCGCAGAAGATTCTACGCGAGCAGGGCATCGAGCCTAGTGAGGAGAACGTATTCATAGCGCTTGCGTGCAAAGAAAAGGGCATCGCGTTTTTAAAAGGCGAGGGCAAGGTGATGAGTCGTAAAAAAGAGGACGTAGCGCCCGCTGCAAGCCATCAAAACGGTATTTCTAAAAACGGCAAATTTGACGTTAAGATTAACGGTAAAATTTACAGCGTAGAATTTGCCGGACAAAACGTACTCGTAAACGGCGATCGATACGATGTCAGCTTCGATACCTCGGAGTCCGCAAAGCCGCAGCCGCAACGCTCTGCCGGCGAGCAGCCCACTGCTAACGCGCGAGGCGGTACGGACGATAACGATATAAAAGCGACGCTTCCTAGCAACGTATTTAAAATTTTAATAAAGGAAGGCGACGATGTTAAGGCGGGACAGAATGTCATCGTTCTTGAAGCGATGAAGATGGAGATAAATATCGAAAGCCCGCGTGATGGCGTAATCGATAAAATTTTAGTCGCCCAAGGCGATACGGTCGATGCCGATCAGGTGCTCGCGATTTTAAGATAAGCTCTAAAATTTAGGCGGGCGCTCCCGCCTAAATTTCATGGCGATCATCCTCGGCGCTTAAGCGAGCTCACCTAAATTTTAAGCTATAATAGCGCAATCTTTTATCAAAATTTAATTTAAAAAGGATGCAAAATGACAACTCCGAACGATCTGGATAAACTAGGTCTTAAAAATATCAAAAAAATCAACCACAACCTAAGCTACGACGAGCTTTTCGAGCTTGAAAAGGCGATGAATGAAGGGCGCGTGTCAAGCAACGGCACTTTTATGGTCGATACGGGCATATTCACGGGTCGCAGCCCAAAGGATAAGTACTTCGTAAAGCAGGACCCGAGCCAAAAATACATCGCCTGGGGCAAGGTAAATCAGCCCATCTCAAAAGAGCTTTTCGATAAACTTTTAGCCAAAGCCAAAGCCCAGCTAAGCGGCAAAGAAATCTTTATCCAAGACGCCTACTGCGGCGCTAGCAAATCCAGCCGCAAAAACGTGCGTTTCGTAACCGAAGTCGCGTGGCAGGCGCATTTTGTAAAAAATATGTTCATCCGCCCAAGCGAAAGCGAGCTAGCGGAATTTCATCCCGATTTCGTCGTTTACAACGCGTGCAAATGCAAAAACGAAGATTACGCGAGCGACGGGCTGCACTCCGACGTTTTCGTTATCTTTAACGTAGAGGAAAACGTCGCGGTTATCGGCGGTACGTGGTACGGCGGCGAGATGAAAAAGGGAATTTTTTCGATGATGAACTACTGGCTGCCGCTTGCGGGCAAGATGTCGATGCACTGCTCGGCAAACGTGGGCAAGCAGGGCGACACGGCGCTATTTTTCGGCCTAAGCGGTACGGGCAAAACGACGCTCTCGACCGATCCAAACCGCAAGCTGATCGGCGATGATGAGCACGGCTGGGACGATGAGGGGATATTTAACTTCGAGGGAGGCTGCTACGCGAAGTGCATAAATTTAGACCCGAGTAGCGAGCCTGAAATTTACGCCGCGATCAAACGCGACGCGCTACTTGAAAACGTGGTCGCCAACGAGGCTGGCGTCGTGGACTACAAAGACGGCAGCAAGACCGAAAACACCCGCGTCAGCTACCCGATCTATCATATCGATAACTACGAGCCAAGCTCCGCAGGCGGCCATCCGAAAAACATCATCTTCCTAACCGCCGACGCGTTCGGCGTTTTGCCGCCGGTCGCAAAACTAACCAAAGAGCAGGCGATGTATTATTTCCTAAGCGGCTATACGGCCAAAGTCGCAGGCACCGAGCGCGGTATTACAGAGCCTGTGGCGACATTTAGCGCGTGCTTCGGCGAGCCGTTTATGCCGCTGCACCCGACCGTTTACGCTAAGCTTCTAGGCGAAAAGATCGACAAGCACAACGTCAGCGTCTATCTCGTAAATACGGGCTGGAGCGGCGGCGCGTACGGCGTGGGCAAGCGAATGAGCATTAAAGCTACGCGCGCGTGCATAAACGCGATCCTTGACGGTAGCATCAAAAAGTGCGAATTTGAAAATTTCGAAAAATTTAACCTCGCGATCCCAAAAGAGCTCGCGAGCGTCGAGACGAAGCTACTAAATCCGATCAATACATGGACGCACCCGGCGGAATATAAGATCACGCGCGATAAGCTAGCAAAGATGTTTGAAGAGAATTTCAAACGCTACGAGGACGTAAAAGAGGGGGTCGAGTTTGCTAAAGCGGGCCCTACGGCTTAGGCTCCTGGGTCTTGGGGCGATTTGCGCGCTTTTTGCCGCATGCGAAAACGCCCCTTCAAATTTAAAACAGCCGCTCGTTGCGATGAGCGGCTTTTCCTTTTACGACGATCCACTAAGCTACATCAACAATGTGCGCGCAAAATCGGGGCTAAATCAGCTTTCGCAGAATGAAATTTTAAATACCTCTGCGCTTAATCACGCAAGATATGTCGTCGCAAACGAGGCGATGTCGCACGACGAGAGCCCGGGCAGACCGAATTTTACGGGCGAAAATCCGTCAAAGCGCGCTTTTTACGCAGGCTATAATGCCGCAGTACGGGAAAATTTATCCTATAACTCAAGCAATCTAAAAAGCGCGATCGACGGGCTTTTAAGCGCGATTTACCATAGATTTGCATTTTTGGATTTCGCTTCGGATGAGATCGGCATCGGCTATTTTGAGCACGGCAAAAAAAGTAGCTACGTTTTTGAGATGGGAAATTCGCGCCTCAACGCCTTTTGCTTACGAAATTTAAACGACGAAGGAAGCGGCAAATTTCTACTGGGGATGTGTAAAAACGAAACGCTACGGATGAGGGAGGATAAGTTCAAAAGCGCTACTGCGCTGAACTCGCGCCCTTACGTTTACTACCCGAACGACGAGCCCGCGCTTGCATTTTTCAGCAACGAAATTCCGGATCCCATGCCAGAGTGCAAAATCACCGCAAATCCTGTAAGCGTGGAGTTTAATTCTGCCCAGCCGCCCGTAGCGATGAAAAGTTTTAAAATTTACGAAGGCGGCAGGGAGCTTCAAAACGTTAAAATTTTAGATAAAAACTCCGATCCTAACGCCATTTTAAGCGATAGGCAGTTCGTGCTTTTCAGCAGAGAGGTTTTTAAATTTGACGCTAAATACGGCGCAGAGTTTAATTACGAGCAGGGCGGGAAGCAAAAAACGCTGCGGTGGGAGTTTATCACGCAAGCGCCTAAATTTAGATACTTCGTCGTGCAAGGCGGAGAAAATCTGAGCGTGAAAAACGGCGCGTTTTACGATATATTCGTAGCCCCCAAAGACTGCAACGATTTGATGAAAAGCTATAAAACCAGCTACTCCTTTATGGATAAGCCCGAAATTTCAAGCCCCGCGGCAAATATGCTGCGCGTAAAACTAAACGGCGCAAAGGGTGCGAAGCTTGAAATTTCGACAGACAACGGTGCGATAATAAATCTGTATTTAAGCGATAACTCCAAAAGCTACGGCGGCATGGGTAAAATTTACGCCGCAATCGCGGCGGTTTTGACGGCGATCATTTTGTTTTGTCTTTTGGCAAGAAGAAGAGGGCGATAGGTGCGAGATGTATTTTCGCGACCTCCGCTTTTGTCTGCCTGCACATGGGTGCGTAATGCCTATCCTGCGTGAAATTTAGCGCAGAACTTGGTTTTAAATTTTAAATTTCTCGCCGAAAGTCGAGGTTGGCGCCAAATTTTAATCTAAATTTGGATTTATCTCATCCGCAAGCTTTAAAATTTTAGCCTGTACCGCCTCAGGAGCGTAGATATCCATCCACTCTATCCCGTTTGACGCGCTAAAAAGCACTGCGATCCGCCCCTCGCTCATCGCGCGCTTAGCAAGCTTGGTCGCCGCTGGGCTGTTGCCCATATTTGGCGTTTCGTCTATGCTTATCTCGGCGCAACGGCGTAAAATAGGCGCCATATCAAACTCGCCATCAAGCAAAACAACGACCGAGCCGCGCCTAAAACTGCAAGCGTTCCAAAAAATTTCGGCGCCATTTATGCATTCGCGCGAGAGATCGAGGCGAAATTTGCCCCGCTCGCGCACGAGAAAACTAAACTCGCTTAAGTTTAGCGGGTGCTCCACACTGCCGAATGCCCCCACGATGCTATCTTTGCGGCCGTTATAGACATAGGCGGCGAGCGCATTTTGCAGTAGCGGCGCGATTATCTGATCGTGCGCGCTCGTATGGTCGTCCTCTCTGGCGCGGCCTGGGATCTTTACGAAAAACAGTTTGAAATACTCCATAAACGCTCCTTGAGCCTATAAAATTTGCTCGCTTTTGCGTTTAAATTTAGCGCTCGCGGCGGTTAAATTTAACTCTGAGCCTGGCGTATTTTCGGTCTATTTCGGGCGTTGCCATTTAAATTTCACTCTTGTATCTGCTATCGCAGCTTCTTGCGCTTATGTATCGTTTTTACGCCTATCAAATACAACCTGGATGGCGATTTAGATTTTACACAAAATACTCGCGGGCGGCATCCTTGCTCTCAAACGGGCTTGTGCTCAGCTCGCCGCCGTCTATGAGCACGAGGTAGCGGCGCGCGGCGTCTGTTTTGGCGTATGTTAGCGCCAGCCTCGCCGCAAGCTCTCTATCCGCCTCGCTCGCGCCTCTGCTTAGCAGGCTTAGCGCGCCCACGACATCGTCTTTAAATTTTATCTCGCTAAATTTTGGATTTTGCACTGCGGCAAGCTTTTTGTTATCGCTCTCATCCCGCCCGATTATGAGCTTAGCGCCCTCAGGCAGGCGCAGATGGCGTCCGAATTTTAAAATTTCAGCGTCCGCGGGCGTTTCGATCTTTTCAAATTTTACCGCATCCTTGATCCGCTCGCTGAAGCTCTGCACGGTCAGCAGACAGCCTCCCGCAGGCGTTTCGTAATCCTCAAAGCCGAACTCCGCCGCGAGCTGCATCTGCCTAGTGCGCCCGCGCCCGCTGATATCAAGCAGCGCGCCCCTATCGACCCAGCCCTTGATCTCGGGCGTCGTAGGCGGCAGCAGCTTCGCGCATAGCGGACGCAGGATCAGCCCCTCCTCATCGCCGCTAAGCCCGCCGACCTGAGCTAGAGCCTGCGCGCGTTGGCTCATCGGGCGCTGTCCGAGCACCTCGCCCGTGATGATGAAGCTCGCCCCTTCACTTTGCAGCATCGCAAGCGCGGTCTTAAACATATATCCGTGGCAGTCGATGCAGGGGTTAAAGTGCTTGCCGTAGCCGTATTTGGGCTCGAAAAGCACCTGCCGCAGATATTCGCTTCTGATATCGACGCTTTTAAAATCCGCCCCCGCGGCTGCGGCTCTGCGGCGCATGATCTCGCTCTTATCGTCCTTGCCGCTAAATCCGATATCCATATTCAGCGCGAGCACCTCGATGCCTTGCGAGACGATGAGTTTGACCGCGAGCATAGAGTCAAGCCCGCCGCTAAAGAGCGCCAATGCCTTCATTTCGTTCCTTTACTTGAGTTGGTTGATCTTTTTTTGATACTCCAAGATCCGCTCGATCTTGTCGGGCGCGTCGGAGTTTTTGAGCTTTTGCATCAGATCTTGCAGGGCGTTGCGGCGTAAAATTTTGCACGCATCGTTAAAAAGCGCCGCGCCGCCGATCGGCAAAATTTCATCGTCCAGTGCGAGTGCACGCAGATTTTCAAGGGCTTCGGTTTCGGCGTTTTGAATATTTTGAGCGGCGGCTTTACTCTCGCCGTGCTTTTCATTGTCGATCGCGGAATTCTCGCCTTGCTTTGCGTCGTTATTCAAATCTCGCTTTCCGCCCCACTTCTTGATACGGCTTGAAATGTCGTTTGTTCCTTGCTGCAAGTCACCATTTGCGTCCTGCTGCGCGGAGGGGCCTTTCAAATTTATGACGCCTGCGGAGGCTTGCCTGTTAAAATTTTGCTTGCTAGAATTCTCGCCGCTTTTTAAATTTGCGCTCTCCCTACGGATAAAATTTTCTCCCGCGCCGCCTGCGGTAAAATTTTCGCTCGCATTACTATCCGCATTACTGCCCGCGATGAAATTTTTAAAATTCCCGCCGCTACGAGAGAAAGCCAAAAACGCCTCGAAAATATCGCCGTGCATGCGAAAATCACGCCGCTCCAAGCAGCCGAGCCCGAGCTCCGCCATCTCGCCATCAAGCAGCATCGATTTTATGATCTGAAGCTCTGCGATCTCCTTGCGGCGCAGTAGCGTCCGCCCGAGCCTCGCCGAAGCCGCAGGCGGCGCAGAGCTTTCGTAGCGCGCCGTGTTTTGCGCGCGAATAAAATTTCCGCCGTTTAAGCCCCTGCCGTCTGCGCCGTGCCCTCCGTAAGAGCCGAAATCGCGAGAGCCGAAGCTCCCGCTCTCGTTAAAATTTCGCCCCTCAAAGCCCGCGCCGAAATTTTTACCGCCGTCGGCGAGATTGAACGAGCCGGGCGAGACGTTTAAAATTTGCGCCACTAGGCTCTGATAGGACTCGGCGAGCACGGGGCCGAGCGCTGCGGTAAATTCTTTGATCTCATTTAGCGCCGCCTCTTTTTGCACGGGGCGGGCGAGGTCGTATTTTTTAGCGATCTGTCGAATTAGAAATTCCCCGCTCTCCATGCCGCTAGCATAAATTTGCTCTAGCTCGCGTACCTTGCCCGCCGCGATCATATCCGCAGGATCGGCGCCGCCGCCGATTATAGCGACGCTTGAATCTATCTTGTTCAGGCACAAAAGCCGCGCCGATTTTATCGCCGCATTGATGCCCGCAGCGTCGCCGTCGAAGCTAAGCACGACGTTAAGCTCCGCGCGCTTTATAAGCGGCAGATGAGCAGGCGTCAGCGCCGTGCCGAGCACCGCTACGGCGTTATCGATGCCCGCTTGATGAAGCATGATAACGTCCATGTAGCCCTCGGTGATGATGAGGGTTTTTTTAGCGATCGCGCTTTTTTTCGCAAGGTCGAATGCGTAGAAAATTTTAGATTTATCAAACAGCGCGCACTGCGGCGAATTGACGTATTTGGCGGGGTTATCGCTTATCGTACGACCGCCGAAGCCCACAAGCTTGCTCGCGTGATTGTAGATCGGAAAGGTAATCCGCTCGATGAAGCTAGCATAAAGCCCGCGCTCGTTTTGCTTCACCGCGCCCGCATTTAGCGCGTCTTGCGGCGGAATTTCTTCGTTTTGCAAAACCCTGATCGTCTGCGCACTAGCCCCCGCGTAGCCAAGGCCGAATTTGCGAATGCTTTGATCGCTCAGTCCGCGATCGTGCAGGTACTTCACGGCGACAGGATTTTGATAAAGGCAGCTTTGGTAATAGGCGTTTAAAATCTCAAGCACCTTCTTCTCTTCGCTGCGCTCCTGGACTTTGGCGCCGGTGTATTGCAGCGCGAAATTATACATCCCCGCAAGCTTTTCGACCGCTTCCGGGAAGCTTATCTTTTCGTAATCTTGGATAAATTTAATTGCGTTGCCGCCCGCTTTGCATGAAAAGCAGTGAAAAATTCCAAGTTTGGAACTCACGCTCATGCTCGGGTGCGAATCGTCGTGGAAGGGGCAGACGCCTACGAAATTTGCGCCGCTGCGCTTAAGCGGGACATATTTTTCTACGACGTCTACGATATCTACGGTGGCCAGCAGATTTTCTATGCTTTCGTTTTTAATCATAAGCGAAATTATACCCGCACTTTGCTATAATTGCCCTTTATTTTTGCGACGAGGTTTGATTTGGATAATTTTTTCTTAGACGATCGCGACCCGATTTTCGGGCTTATCATGCTAATAAGCATAATCTTGCTAGTGTCGATTCTAAGCTACATTTGGGGAGTTTTTTCTAAAAAGAACGAGAGGCAGAGCTTAGAGAATTTTATCAAAAAATTTGACACCCTAGACGCGCTTAGCACCGAGCACAGGCAGCTTTTAGCAAGCCCGCAAATAGACATCCCGACGCTTGGAATTTTAGCTAGCTCTTTCGTCAAAAGCGGCGACTTCGAGCGCGCGATAGAAATTTATCTAATCGCGCTAAGTAAGGCTAGCGGCGGCGTGCAGAGGGAGTTTATCCTCACCAATCTCGGTATCGTATATTTCAAAGCGGGTTTTTTGGGGCGCGCCGAAGAGGTGTTTTTACAGGCACTGAAGCTGCGCCCGAGAAACAAGGAGGCTCTTACACATCTTACGGTGATTTACGAGCGGCTGAAACGCTTTAATGAGGCACTTGAGGTGCTTGACGCGCTGCGCGAGCAGGACGCCGAAGTATATACTCAAAGCCAGTTTGAGCGCGCGCAAATTATCGCAAACGACGCTAATACGCCGTTTAACAAGAAGATCGCTAAAATTTCGAAGCTAAACTTCAAAGGCGCGGGACGATTTTGTATGGAGCTTTTTATCAAAAATAAAGAGCCCATGGAGGGCTTTGACCGCTTCCCGCCGATCGAGCAGGCGATCGATCTGATCTATGATTTCCCTGCGGCGGTAAATACGCAGGATGCGGAGTACAACGCGCTTTTTTACGCGCTTGGAAAAAGCGATCAAAAGCCGCAGAGCGCGAGTAAAATTTTTGAGATCAACGCGCTTATGGCTATGAAAGACGCGGGCTTTGAGGACGCCGGGCTTAGCTTTAGCTACACCTGCGCGAAGTGCAAAAGCTCGGTGGGACTTTTTTCGCACCGCTGCCCGGTCTGCTACGAGCTAGGTAGCATGGAGATTAGAGCGCAAATTTCGGAGAAAACCGGTGAAATCGGTCAAACTTTTTAGCGACGGTAGCTGCCTCGGAAACCCTGGAGCGGGCGGCTGGGCTTACATCTTGCAATACGGCTACGCGATAAAAAAGGCAAGCGGCGCAGAGGCGATGACGACTAATAATCAAATGGAGCTAACCGCCGCTATAATGGGGCTTAGCGCGCTTAAGCAGCCCTGCCGCGTCGAGCTTTTTACCGATAGCGAATATGTCGTTAAAGCGATAAATTCCTGGCTCGCAAAGTGGGTCATTACCGATTTTAAGGGCAAAAAAAACGCGGATCTGTGGCGCAGATACCTTGCGGCGGCGGCGCCTCACGAGATCAAGGCCTCTTGGGTCAAGGGGCATGCGGGTCATCCGCAAAACGAGGAGTGCGACGCTATGGCTCGCGCGGCGGCGGAAGCGATAAAGGGCTAAAATTCTGCGGCGAAGCTTGCGGTTGCGCGGATTAAGCATAGATTTACCCGCGTTTGCTTTGCACGCAGAGCCGCTTCGGCGTAAATTTTATCGCTAAAGTCGGTTTTAGTGCGTTTGCTTACGCAATCGGGCTTCGGTGCGCTCTATTCATTTGCGTCGTTCGCGCAAGCTCGCACTTATTTGTGCGTGGATTGGGTCTATGAGCGGACGAGCTTCGGCGGAGATTTCGTTAGCAGCGAGCAGGCTTTAGTGCGACTTATATTCTCGGCGGGTCTGTTTTTAGTGCGGATTTCGTTTGCGACAAGTGAGCCTTATCGCGGTTTGCGTTAGAATTAGCGGGCACGTTTAAATTTTATTCGTTGCAGATTGGCGCTAGCGCGTTTCATTCGCCACGTTAGTGCAAATTTAGCGCGTGCCGTGCTTGCGCTCGTTCGTTTCGCTTGCGTAGGTTTTGTTCGCACCGGATGTCGTTTGCGTGTGAGCCGCCGCGGATTTCGTAGAATTTTATAAAAAGGTTGATAATGCAAAATTTAGAAAAATTACAAGAAAAACTGGGCTATAAATTTAAAAATTTAACCCATCTCAAGATCGCTCTTACGCACAAAAGCGCCAAAAACGGGCACAATAACGAGAGGCTGGAATTTTTAGGCGATGCGGTAATGGATCTGATCGTGGGCGAGTATCTTTTCAAAAAATTTAGCAGCGATGAGGGCGATCTGAGCAAGCTGCGCGCCGCGCTCGTGAACGAAAGCAGCTTTTCTAAATTTGCAAAATTTTTGAGCATCGGCGAGAACCTGAATATGTCGCTGTCCGAGGAGCGCAACGGCGGACGCGAGAAACCATCGCTGCTTTCGGACGCGTTTGAGGCGATAATGGGCGCCGTCTATCTTGAGAGCGGGCTGCAAAACACCGCCCGCATCGCGACTGCAATTTTAGAAATCCTCTATCCGCGCATCAGCTTTAACGAGCTCGTTAAAGACTACAAAACCGCGCTGCAAGAGCTCACGCAGGCAAAATTCGGCGTCACGCCCGAATACGTCCTTTTAGGCTCGAGCGGTCCCGATCACAAAAAAAGCTTCGAAATGGCGGCGCTCGTAGGCGGCAAGCGACTCTCATCCGCCGTGGGAGCGAGCAAAAAAGAGGCCGAGCAAAAATGCGCGCAAATCGCGCTCGAGCTTTTACAAAACGGCGCCTCGCACGGTGCTAACGCGCAAAATGGCGAGCAAACAGCATGTGGCGACGCACAAAGCGGCGTAAATCGCGCTCAGGACGACAAAAAAGGCTCGCGAAATGGCGACGGACGAGCGCGGGGCAGCGCAAAGAGCGAGCATAATAATAGAGGCGGCAAAAAGAGCGATCGCGCCGGCACATCGGGCGGCACGCCGAGCGTAACCTACGCGCCCGAGCGAAACAAAAACGCCGAACAAAACGGACGCGATACGGACAAACAAAGCGGCGGCGATCAAGGAGGCGCGCTATGAACACCTTCGGCGAGAGATTGCGCCTTAGCACCTTCGGCGAGAGCCACGGCGCGGCGATCGGCGGCGTTTTGGACGGCTTTCCGGCGGGCGTGGAGATCGAGATTTCAAATATACAAAGCGAGCTTGACCGCCGCAAACCGGGCGGTAAATACGCTACGCCGCGCAAAGAAGCCGACGAGATCGAAATTTTAAGCGGAATTTTTGATGGCCGCAGCACCGGCGCGCCGATTGGATTTATCATTCGCAACGCAAACCAGCACTCGAAGGACTACGAAGATCTAAGGGATGTTTTCCGCCCCGCACACGCCGATTTTACATATTTTGCCAAATACGGACTGCGCGATTACCGAGGCGGCGGGCGGGCAAGCGCGCGCGAAACCGCCGTACGCGTGGCCGCGGGAGCGTTTGCGCAAATCTTGCTGGATCACTTTAAAATTTCCGTAGAAAGCGGAATTTATGGCGTGGGCGAAATTTACGCGGGAAATTTAGACTTCGGCTTTGCACAAAACAGCGAAATTTTCGCGCTCGATCCCGCCGTAGAGGGCGCGCAAAAGGAGTTAATTCTAAGCGTCAAAAATGCGGGCGATAGTATCGGCGGCTGCGTGCTGACGCGCATTACGGGCGTGCCTGCTGGGCTCGGCGAGCCGCTGTATGGTAAGCTGGATGCGGCGCTTGCAGGCGCGCTGATGGGCATAAACGGTGTAAAGGCCGTGCAGATCGGCGCCGGAGTGAGGGCAAGCACGCTAAAAGGCAGTGAAAACAACGATTTTATGCACGCTAGCAAAAATTTGATCCGCACCAACGGCGGCAAGATCGGCGCAGACTTTGCTAGCAACAACGCGGGCGGGATCTTAGGCGGCATAAGTAGCGGCGCGCCGATCGAGATTGCGACGCATTTTAAGCCCACTCCGAGCATTTTTATGGCGCAGCGCAGCGTCGACGTGTGCGGCGCAGACGCGGTCTGCGAGCTGCGCGGGCGACACGATCCGTGTATCGCCGTGCGAGGCAGCGTCGTAGCCACCGCAATGGCGCGGCTGGCGATCGCCGATGCGCTGCTGCTAAACGCGAGCGCAACGCTGGGGAATTTAAAGCGAATTTACGGCGAGGATTAAATTTAGACGAGCGGCGCGGCGAAATTTTGCGAAATTTCATGAAATTTCAAGGGTCGAGCGATGAAATTCCCACGAGCGAGGCGGACAAATTTTAAATTTACGCGGTAGGTCTATCGCGACAAGGAGGGCAAAATGAGACTTGAGCGTATCGGCAAGGACTCGGCGCTGATCGCGCGCATAGAGGCGATCAACGTCGCGGCGTTCCCCGAAATCGAGCGTATCAGCATAAAAAATTTCTTAAAAATGTCGCGTAAAGGACAGCTCGAAATCGCGGCGATATTCGAGGATTTTAGCGCCCTAAGCGCTAGCGGCGCGGCAAATAAACATCGCGCAGCGACAGGCGAAAATTCCAATGCGGCGGCGCCAAATTTAAGCGGCGAGGAGCTGGTGGGCTTTTTCGTCTATAGAACCGAGCAAACCTATAAGCGTGTGGTTTCGCACCACAAACAGCCGCCGCCTCGCCTCAATGCGGATAAAATTTTAAGATCCAAAGCCCATAGCGGCGCGGAATTTGAAGGCGCAGAGGATGAAATCCCAAGCGATAAAGCGGAATTTTCAGAAGCAAAATTTTTTAGCGTTGCTAGCGGCAAAAACCCGGGCCAAAAAGCGCAGTCTTTTAGCGGCGATGAAATTTTAAATGTGGGCGCAGATAGCAAAATTCCGATCGACGAGGACCGTTTGATTTGCGGTGCGGGCGGCAAAATTTTATCAAGCGCCGGAAGGGATGAAATTTCATTAAATGCCGCGGAGAGCAAAATTTCATCGATCACCGCAGAAAGCGAAATTTCGCGCTACGATGAGAGCGGAATTTCAAGCGGCGGAGAAAGCGAGATTTTTTACGTGGCCTACCTTGGCATCGATGCGAAATTTCGCGGACTAGGGATCGGCTCAAGGCTGCTCGCGCTCATTGCCGAGCAAAATCCAAGCACGCAAATCGTCCTTGACGTCGAGCCTCCGCACGAGGACGCGCCCAATCTCGCGCAGCGCCTGCGCCGTATAGAATTCTACGGCAGGCACGGCTTTCGGCGCTGCGGCAAGTTTTTCAACTACGCAGGTCTTAGCTTCGAGATCCTTGCCAAGCCGCCGCTAAGCGCGCCGCAGCAGGGATTTGACGTAGCGAGCTTCATGAAATTTATCGGCGCGGGCAATAAATTTAGATTTAAAATCACCGACGCGCCGCTATACAAAAACTAATGCAAAAGCCCGAATTCAGCCTCATCTGCGACGATACATTTTATAAAATTTTCTCCGCCTCTATCCTTGCGTTTTTTTGCATTTTTATCTCTTTGGACATCGGCGGATCGGGGGAGCTGTTTTACACGGACAGCCCGCTACGCTCGCAGCGAGCCAAGCCCAGCCTGACGATCGTTTTTATGTTTTTAGCGTTACTTTATCTGCGAAGCGGTAGCAAAGAGGCGGCGCGCGTGGAATTTGACGAGCTTAAAATATCCTTTCGCAGAGGGCTAGACAAATACGATCTTATGCTTGGATGCGTCGATCTGATAGAGCCGTCGTTTGGCTTCGTGCGGACGTTTCGCGTGCCGTTTATAAGCTACGAGCGGTTTTTAAAACTGCAAGAAATTTTAAAATTCTTGCTTCTTTTCGCATACGTCGCGGGCGTGTTTTTGACGATCAAATTCGGCTTTGTCGAAGCTGCGATCTATGCAGCGGCAGGCATTTTTGCGATTTTGATCGCTTCAAAGCTCGTCGTCGCGCGAAGGCTAGACGGACGAGCGGGGCTACGACTACGCGACTGCCTGCTACTGCGCGGCAAGGACGATACGGGCGCGGCGGTATTTTTTTGCATCCGTCCCAGCCGCGCCGAGCGCGAAGCTTTACGTATATATTTTTTGAAAAATTTCAGCTACGACATTAAGGCGTGAAATTTTTCGGTTTTCAGCGTAAAATTTAGACCCGCGGGGTAGTTTGGCTACGGCTAAACGTAAACGAAGCGTAAAGGCGAATGCTGCGAGAGTATTTTGCGGCGAGATTGTGGGGTTAGGTTTCGAGCAAAATTCTACTCACAGCAATCGCAGATGAGATTGCTAGGCGCTTAAAGCAGTTATTGAAGCGGTCGCAGATAAACCGCTAGCGCCCGCTTGGCTGAGACAGCCGCCGCTCGTTACAACTCGCCGCAAGCGCCTCCGCAAATATCCTACGCTCTTAAACGCGTCGAAAGCGAGGCGGTGATAAAATGCGCTTCGTCAAAAATCATACCAAAAAGGAATTTTATGAGGGATTACGACAAAGAGCCGATCAAAATCATAGATAGGGCGGTTTACTTTCAAAACAATATCGTTCTTTTTCTTTCACTCGGTTGCTTATATAAAATATTCAATTTAGAAGTTACTCCGTTAAACTTGAAATTTTACACTCATTTTAGTGCCGATTTAGTTATGTTTATCGTAGTGGTCTTTTTATTGTTGCCGGCTACATTACTTTGGCCTATTAAAAGAAAGGGCAGTCCCGCGTATTTTTTATTGGAAAATAATAAAATCAGCTATATAAATGCTTTCGACGATAAGCCCGGATCGCTAAATCAGGCGCTAAATGATTTTTATTTTGTCAAGAAAGAGGAAGTAATAAAAATTTGCGATGCCTGCGATATAGATAAGGTAAGTTTTTGCATTATATCAGAGCTATATGATAGTTACGGAAGATTTCACTATTTTTCGTCATACGAGCTGTATAAAAAGTCGTCCATAGGGGTACACATAGGAAAGGTTATATTGTTTTTATATCATACGATAAATTTCATATTGTTCATCTTGCCGTTTAAAATTTATATGCTGATAAGAGCGGATGAGTCTTTGGGCTTAATCCGCAAAAATATCGTGCTAAGGTTCAAAAATAGAAATTACTTCCTTATAAATATATATTCTAGGCGAGATCTGGATGAGATACTAGAGTATTTTAAGCAAAAAGGCGTCCAAGTTGCGGATAAAGTGGTCTTTATGCCGCAGGCGCAGAATAAAGGCTTGTTTACCGATAAAAACGAAATTTGGAACGATGATTTTAGCGATACGCAAATTCCAAAAGATACGTTTAAGCGTAAGCTTAGGCGGTTTTTTAGCTTGGATTAAAGAGCGATTCCGCCCGTTTCAGCGTAAAATTTAGACCCGCGGGGTAGAATTACAAAAATTTTTACACGGAGCAAACAATGAAAAATTTATTTCTAGCCGCAATAGTTTGCGCGCTTTTTAGCGGTTGCGCATATGAAGCGCAGTTTAATCAAAACGCCGATGTAGCGCCGTTTGACGACACTATAAGCGCGACTAACGCCATACAAAGCGCGCTCATTTACATCCCTGGCGAGCTAATGGGGACGAAAAGCTACGCCGCAAGCTCGAAGTTAGGCAGAGACGATGAGCTTAAAATCGATGTCGGCGAGTTCGTCGCAGGCGAGGCAAAGCGCTTCTTTGGCACCTACCTAAGGCGCGTGAGCGTCACCGACGACGAAAAAGCGCTGCAAGGCAAAGGGCTCGTCATCGCACCCGAGCTTAGCTCATTCGGCTTTGGCTTTTACAGCTCCGACGGCATCGATGTTTCGGCAAAGCCCTATGTGCGCTACAATCTACGTCTAAAAATGTTTAAAAACGGAAAGCCGATCTACAACCAAAATATCGCCGTAAACGAGCGCAACTTCGGCGAGGAGGAGTTTTTTGGCGGCGGTCAGGGCTCATACGCGCAGATCGGCGGGATCTTTCAAAAATCGATGGCGAACGACTACGCTGTGCACGCTAGAGAAATTTTGGACGTAATCAACGATAACTAATCGCGCTTACGCCTTTTTGTGGTGAGGCGGGCATCTAGTCGCTTATTTTTGCCCGCCATCTTGTGGTAAAATTTGTCGCGGCGATCTTACGGCACGCGCTTGCGGATCGTCGCGCCTAAGCTCTATCTAGCGATATAATTAACATGGCTTTAAAATACTCAAATGCGCGCTTGCTTGTAAGATTTATCCCACTTGCGGCATTAAATCCTTTTGATACCAAGTTTGCCAGCGCTCTAGGCATCAAATTTAATCCCGCAAGCTGGGTAAATTCCGTAAAATGCACTATGAAATTTAACTCAGCAGCCCATATTTAAGTGCGGCGAGCCAATAAATTCCGCACTTTGACATACTGCCTAATTACGTTTTTTAGGGCTAAGCTCCGCAAATAAACTTTTCGCGTTCGCTGCTACGCTTGCATAAAATTCCATATTCGCAGCACCAAAAATTCGTCCTAAATTTAAAGCACCGATTAATATTAATTTTTATATCGTTACTAAATTTTTTAAGGAGAGAATTATGAAAAAGTTTTATTGCTTCCGTTTGTTTTCGCGGCGCTTTTTGCGGCACCAAGCTGCGATAATGTCCAACTCAAAGCCGCCGTGGAAGGTATCAATAAGAGTGCGCCGATGCGAGTCGACGAGATTACCACATTAACGGGTGCTGAGTGCAAAGATGGCAGCTTTATCTACAACTACGAGCTAAATGACGGCATGGGGATGAAATTTGACAGTGTCGGAAATGATCAAAAAACCGTGATACAAAATGTCATAGATAGCCAAAATAAGCAAATTTTTTGCAACCAGATGAAAGTAATGCATCCGTTAATAAACAGCGCGATATGGAGCTATAAGATAAAAAGTGGCGAAGAATTTATAAGGGTAGAATTTAAGCCTAGCGACTGCAAGTAGCGCTTGTGCGGGATTTAAAATTTAGCGCGGCGTGAGCCTTTGCCTGCTCGCCCGCGCAGCATCCGTTTAAAATTTATCCGCTTCGCTTTTGATTTCTCCTGCGCAAAAGTAACATGTTAAAATCTCTGCTTGACTTTTAACACGTCGCTGCGTATAGCATGGCGAATATCAGCGTGTATTTCGTCGCCACAAAGCGCTAAAACGCGCCGAGTCCTTTTTAAGCCGCGATCTAATGCATCAGGTTCTGCCAGTGGCGTTTTTCATTAAAATTTCACTATTTCACGTGGAATTATATCTATGCGGCAACGCAAACACTGCGTAAAGCTTTAACGCGAAATTCTATAATTTGCGCGGAATTTTATTTGAAATAGCATCATAGATTTTGAGTCAAAATTTTAGGATTTATTACTACGCTGCACCTGCTGCGGTGAAATCTTACTAAATTTCGTTCGCAACCTGCTCACATAAAATTCTGCGTAAAGCATGAGCCTGTTCACAAGCTTACAGGGTGCCAGCCGCCAACGCGCCGTCACACAAAAAGCGGCTAATCAAATGCCTCACTTGGGTTTTAAAATTCACGTTCGCAGCTATTTTTATCAAGCTTTAGCTGTATCGGCGGCAAGCCCTCTATTTCGTAATTTAATACCATCGTTTTGCCGAGCTCCCGCAGGCGTTGCGAAAATTCCGTGCTACAAAAACTGGTCTTCGCCTTGGCAAACAGCATCTCTTTTAAAATTTCCGTATCGCCCGCGTCCAGCGCGCTGAGGTCTAAATTTGACGAGCTATTTAGCGCGTAATCGTATATGAAGCTACCCTCTTCGCATGCGGCGCCTTTTAAAATCGTAGCATCGTCGATCCTGCGCGGCGCGCCCTCGTTTATCCGCGCTAGCGCATCTCGCACCTGCTTGCTTTCGCAGAAATTTCGCTCTAGCTCGCCGCGTTGTTTCTCTGCATAAAATTCCATCGCTACGTTTGCCAAAATTCCGATTCCAAGTAGCACTAGTAAAATTTTAATCGGCTTATTTAGCCGCGCGCTTAGGCTTCGCGCGTCCATCATCGAACCCTTTCGCAGCACAGCAGCGTGTGTCCGACGCCCAGCCCGTCGTGAATTTGCGAAATTTTAAGCCCTGCGCGCTGCGCAAATTTAACCATATCGTCCGAGTGATAAATTTTGCTATTGCCGTTTGCCATCGCGGCGAAATACACGCTGATCTGCGTCATGCTATACGCGGCGGTTTCGTAGCGCTGCCTGTCCCAAAACGGCTCCAAAATATAAAGCCGCGCCTGCTCGCTCATCGACTCCGCCGCGCGCGCGAGGATGCTTACGATCTGCTCCTCCGCAAAGCAGTCCAAAAACTGACTGAGCCAGATCGCATCAAAGCCGCGCGGAAAGCGCGTGGCGGGATCCAGCAGATCGGCCGCAAGCCCCTCTATGCGCTCTGCGCCCTGCGCGCCTGCGACGGCGTCTTTCATCAGCGCGATCTGCCCCGCAAGATCCATTATCGTCACGCGCACATTTTCGTCGTAGCCTACGCACCGCTTAGCAAAGCGCCCCGTATTGCCGCCTACGTCTAAAATTTTATCCGTCTTGCGCGAGAAAATGATCTTTAGCGCGGGCTCAAACGCCAAATCCGAATAAAAATGATCAAACGCGAGCCAGCTTTTGCGCACGTGCGGCGGCAGATGCGAAAGCGCCTCATAGATCGTAGCCCACTGCCCAAAGACCTTTAGCCCCTCGGGTTTGCCCGATTTTAGCGTCTCTTCGAGCCTAAAGAGCCCCTTATAGCACACGTCGTGGATGAAGTCCATATCCACGTCCACCATCTCGTCGGTGAGTAGAAAATACCCCGCCTTACTGAGACGAAATTTCTCGCCGCACAGCAGCACCGTGCCGATGCTAAGCGAGCTTTCCAAAAGCAGCTTTACGGCATATTCGCTAAGTGAGGTCTTCTTCGCGATCTCTTCTATACTTAGTCCGTCCCGCGCCTCATTAAGCGCGCTTAAAATTCCAAATTTTTTCATCAGTCGCGAGACTTGAAAGACCACCGGTGCAAAGGCGATCTCATTCGCCGTCCGCTGTGCCTCACCCGCGCTTTGACGCTCGGCGCCGTAGCGGTCTAAAAGCTGTTTGGGAAGATTCATTTTTAATCCTGCTTATGTAAATTTCGCAAAATTTTAGCAAAAAATTCTAACTTTTCTTGCGCCCGCTAAGAATTTGCGCGTATCTTAGAATTTTGCGATGAAATTTTAAAATTCCGTCTTAAAATTTATAGAATTTTAGTTAAAATCCTTTCACCAAAATTTCGCGTAAAAGCTCTGCGAAAATGTCAAATTTAGGAGAATTCTTGAAGCTTCAAATGTCCTTGATGTCGGTTGCCTGCGTCGTAATCATCCTGGCTGGTCTTAAAGCTGCGCAGGCTATCGTCGTGCCATTTTTGCTAGCTATTTTCATCACAGTGCTCGTCTCGCCGCTGGTACTTTATGTCCAAAAGATCCGCGTCGGGCGTGTTTTTAGCTTCCTCATCATTACTTTCGCTTTCGTGGCGATTATAGTGTTTTTCGGTGCGGTCATCTTCGATGCGATCAAAGAATTTTCAGCGCGCCTGCCCGAGCTTCAAGCAAAATTTGAAGAGGTGCTAGGAGGCGTGAGTGCGAAGCTCTCTCGCTTCGGCATAGAGCTTAACGCCGCAAGCCTAGGCATCGATCCGAGCGAAGCTGCCGCGCAGCTATCTGCACTACTGCGCAAAACAGGCTCGATAGTCTCGACGGGATTTTTCATTTTTATAATGGTTTCATTTATGGTCTTTGAAAGCTCCGTGATCGACGAAAAAATCCGCTATTTTTCGCAAAGTAGCCGCGCTATGCACACTTTCGTGAAGAAATTTGCCTCCAGCCTCAAAAAATATCTGCTAATTAAAACTATCGCTTCAGCTTGCACCGGTGCGCTCATCGGACTTGGGCTGTGGGCTCTTGGTGTTCCATATGCCGCGCTGTGGGGGATTTTAGCTTTCGTGCTAAATTTCATCCCCACCATTGGCTCGATCGTAGCGGTCTTTCCGACGCTTTTCGTGACGCTAGCTACGATGGATATAAGCTCTAGCATCTGGACTATCGCAATCTATTTGGTCGTAAACGTAGCGATCGGAAATATCATCGAGCCACGATTTTTAGGACAAGGACTTGGGCTTTCAACGATCAGCGTGCTTGCAGGGCTACTGTTGTGGGGCTTTGTGCTTGGTATCGGCGGGCTATTTTTGGCTGTGCCGCTTACGATGAGCTTGCAAATCGCGCTTGCCTCAAACGACAAAACACGTTTCATCGCGACTCTATTAAGCAACAAGGTCGAAAGATAAAGCGAAATTCCGCGGAATTTTAAAATTCTATAAATTTTAGCTTGAGCGCGCTCAAGAGTATTTTTGTCTCTTTTAGATAAAATCCGCCCAAAGGATCAAATATGACGAGCGAAAAATTTATTTACGAAGTAAACACGGTGACGAAATTTATTCAAATTTACTGCGATGGCAAGCATGCGGATGCGCCTAAAAAAGATGGCGCCGTGCTTCATGACTACAAAGACGATAAGGGGCTTGTGCAAACGCACTTTCATCTCTGTAGTGACTGCGAGCGGATGCTACGCTATGCCTACGCGCGACTAGGCGCCTGCCCACATATCGAAAAACCGCGTTGTCACCACTGCCCGCATCCGTGCTACGAGCGTGAAATGTGGGTAAATATGGCTAAGATGATGAAATATAGCGGCATGAAGCTAGGACTTACAAAGATCAAAAAGCTTTTTTCGTTTAGAAAAAGCTAATTTGTGCGGGCAATTTAGTTAAAGTTTGCGGGTAAAATTTATCTTTGCAAGCTCGCTTCATCTTTATGCAAAAAGGTATAAAAAAGTGGCATGAGAACAAGCGCAAAAAAGATATAAAATCAATCAAAATACTAAATCTTAGCGCGTAAAATTCTACCTCGCGAACACAAATCCTCCGCAATCCTTGATAATAAATAATTAAATTTGAGTTTATAGTTTTAAGTTAGAATTGTGCCCAATCAAAGGAGAAAATATGAAGGTCATTACCATCGCGGTCGTTAACGGCAGGGTCGTAAACGAAAAGGAATTAATCGCGTCTATCGCCGATTATGACGATTTTACCGCGGTTGCCGAACAACTCCGCAAAGGGCTGAAATCGAGGTATTTTACATCTAGAGAGCATGCGAGGATCTACAAAAAAATCAGCGTCGAGACGGGCTTTAGGCGCGTGCGATTCGACTACAAACCTTATAAAGATAAAATTTCAAACCTTATTGCCGAGGGCTACACCGTCAAGGCGATCTTAAAAAAGATCGGCGAGGAGGACGAAGCGTTCAAAAACGCCGTTACTGCGCCCGGGCTTACGCACTTTATCTCCGTGACGTTCAAAGATGAAAAAACAAGACTTCGCGCAATCGCCCAAAAAAGCGAAGATTTCTTATACGCATATCGCTTTGAGATCAAAAAAATGCACTTCCAAGGCGTTAGCAATAAAGAAATTTTAAAATATATGAAAGCTCATTACGAAAAGGATTTTGCTAAAGTAAGCGAGCGCGATTTAGCCGCTTTTATCGAGGCAAACGCGGTGCTGGATACCGACCGCAAACTCTCGTTGTATAAAAAGCCGAGCCTTTATGATCCGCATTTTAGCGAGATTATGAAGCTTTACGCAAGCGGTATGCGCGTCTACGACATCTGGAAGACGCTTAAAGCCAAATACCCCGAGTTAGCCAAGCTTCAGGCGCCGAGCCTTTATCAATTCATCGCAAACAACGCCCTTGGCAAAGCCAAATATATGCAAAAAGACTGATATGCCTGCGCTTCTTTCAAATTTTACTTTCAAATTTAAAATTTCGCCGCGATAAAATCGATGAAAGCCGGTGAAATTTCGATGAAAACCTGCGTCATTCTCTGCGGCGGCAAAAGCTCGCGTTTCGGCAGCGATAAAACGCTGTTTCCATTTCGCGGGCATCCCAGCATGACGCACTTTCTTTTTTTGCGCTTAAGAGGCGAGTTTGAGCGGATTTTCGCCTGCGCCAAAAGCTCTAAATTTAACCCTCCGCTTCCTATGATCTACGACGAATTTGAGGAATTTTCACCGATGGGCGCGCTGTATTCGGCGCTAAAGCCCTTTAGCGGCGAGCGCATTTTTATCATCCCAGCCGACATGCCCTTTGTAGAAATTTCCACTATTCGCGCTCTTAGCGAGCAGGAGGGGCAAATTTGCGTGGCGGGCGACGAAGCGCATAGACACAGCCTGTGCGGATTTTTTGACGCGGATCTCGCTCCGCGCGCGCTTGAGCTCTACCACGCAGGAGAGCATAAGATCGGCGCGCTCATCGGATCTGCAAATTCCAAAGTACTAAATTTCAAAAACAAAGAGCAGTTTTTAAATATAAATTATCAAAACGATTTAAAGGGCGTAGATGAAATTTAAAGCTTTAGCGCTCGCGCTTTGCGCCATGAGTCTAGCCGCGCAAGACCTGACCGAGCTGTACGCAAAGGCTGGCGAATACGAGGCCAAGGGCGATTACAAAAACGCGATGATCTATTACAAAAAGATTGCCGCAGCAAGCCTGGCGGATAAAGGCGATAAACCGCGCCGAAAAGTCGCAGAAAATTCTACCTCGTCCGCAGAAAACCGCGCTTCGCACGATGATGTCGCCGTTTTACGCTCTGCTGCGGCGCAAAATTTTTTAGCACAAAATTCCGCCATGGCAAGATCCAGCGCGCCAAATTCCGCTGTATCAAATTTCGCAGACGCAGGCTCGGCGTCAAATTTAGCATCATCTAATTCCGCCTCGCTCTCACAAAATTCCGCCGCGCTGGATTCCACGCCGCAAGGAGAGCAAAATGGCCGAAATTTTGGATTTTTGGGGCTTAAATACTACGAGCCGATCTATATGCTTTTTACCCACGATTTTAGCAAAAAACCCGATCGTAAGGCGGATGAGCTGCATTTTGAGTTTAGCTTCGAGCGCCCGATTGCCTACGACGCGCTGGGACTTGGAGAGAAAATTTCATTCGCTTACGCGCAAAATTCCTGGTGGCAGATCACGCAGGATAGCGCCCCTTTTCGCGAGAGTAACTATCGTCCCGAGCTCTACGTTAGCGCGCCGGTGCCGTTTGCGGACGAGCTAAAGATAGGCGCCATGCACGAGTCAAACGGCAAGGGCGGCGAGGAATCGCGCTCATGGAATAGGCTCTACGCGCAAAGCACGTGGAGCGCGGACGGATTTTCGATCACGCCCAGAGCCTGGTATGCCTTTTGGCTGGACCGCACGAACGAGGACATCGCGGATTATATGGGCTACGGCGATCTGCGCGCGTCATACACCTTCGGCAAACAACGACTTAGCGCTCTGTGGCGAAACAACCTGCATTTTGACGGCAGTAACCGCGGCGCGATCGAGCTAAACTACAGCTTCCCGATCTTTAATAGCGGATTTTACGGCTATCTGCGCTACTTCAATGGCTACGGCGAAAGCCTCGCGGATTATAAACGCAGCGTCAATAAGATCGGCATCGGGCTTTCATTCGTAGAATTTTAAGAGACGGGCTTGGATCAAAAAGCCTGAAATTCTGCGGCTAAATTTAGCTTTCGGCAGGGCAAATTTGCTAATCCTACGAAGCATCGCGATAAAATTTGCTTTTGAAATTTTACCTGTAAAATTCTATTCTACAGCACGAGCGCGGAATTTATTCACGGCTATTACTCTGGTAAAATTTTATCCGCTACATAGATATGGCGGATGGAATTCTACCCTCGCCGTGCCTTTTCCCGCCGTACCCGTATAAATTTAGCGCGCCGATCAAACGACGCGGAATTTTATCGGTACAAAGCCATGCATCACGAAATTTTAAAAAGCAAAATTTAGCGATGCAAATCGCCTTAAATTTTGTGGGCGAAGTTTCGCCTACCGTACCGAATCCCCGCAGGTAGAATTTCTTAGAAATTAATATTCTTTTAGCTAGAATTACGGATTAAATTTCATCAAAGGATCAAGAAATGGCACAAATTCAAGAGGCCGAGCTCATCTGGAAAGACGGCAAGCTAATCCCATGGGCGGAGGCCACTACTCACGTTTTGACGCACTCTTTGCACTATGGAAACGCCGTATTTGAAGGCGTACGCGCTTATAAAACCGACAAAGGCTACGCGATTTTCCGCTTGGACGAGCACACTCGCAGGCTTGAAATTTCGGCAAAACTCTGCCTAATCAAGCTTCCGTTTAACTTCGAACAGCTTCGTCAGGCTCAGATCGACGTCGTCGCAAAAAATCGCTTCAATCAGACCGTTTATATCCGCCCACTTGCGTACTTCGGCTACGGCTCGATGGGCGTTTCGTCTACGAACTGCTCAGTAAACGTCATCGTCGCAGCGTGGCAATGGGGCGCGTATATGGGCGAAGAGGCGCTACGCAAGGGCATCAAAGCCAAAATTTCATCGTGGATAAAGCCGGCGCAATTTTCGATGATGGCAAAAGCCAAAGCAAGCGCGAATTATTTCAACTCGCAGATGGCAAATTTTGAGGCGGTCGATGCGGGATACGATGAGGCGATACTGCTCGATCCGCAGGGCTTCGTCGCGGAGGGCCCTGGCGAGTGCCTATTTATCGTAAAAGAGGGCGTCATCATCACTCCGCCGAACGACACCAGCCTAGAGAGCATCACTCAAAACTCGGTCATCGAAATCGCGCGTAGCCTGGGCTACGAAGTCCGCAGAGAACGCATAGCTCGCGATCAGCTCTATGCCGCGGATGAGGCGTTTTTCACCGGCACCGCCGCGGAGGTCACGCCGATTAGCAACATCGACGGTAGGATCATCGGCAAGGGCGAAATGGGCGAGGTCACTAGCCGCTTGCAAAAGGCGTATTTCGCCGCCGTCACGGGCAAAGACCCAAAATTTGAGCACTGGCTCACTTACGTTAAATAAGGACGCGCATGCCTGCGGATTTGAATGATTATTTTAATAAGAAAAATGGCGACAAAAAAGGCGGGAATTTAAATTTTAAAATTCCTAATTTTGGAGGAATGGGCAAGTTTAGTGGCGTGATTTACGCAATAATCGCGATAATTGCGCTGCTCGTGATCTCAAAACCCTTCGTCACGATCCAATCCGGCGAAGTGGGGATCAAGTCAAATTTAGGCAAATACGATCCGACGCCTCTTGGCGCGGGACTTCATTTTTTTGTGCCGTTCATACAGGACGTATTCGTCGTAGATACTCGCACACGTATCATCAACTACACCAGCAGCGAAGATATGAGCGCGGGTATCGCTACTAAAAGCGGCACCGCGGGTGGTATCATCAGTAAAAACTCGCTTTCGGTGCTAGACTCGCGAAATTTGCCCGTCAGCATCGACATCACCGTGCAATACAGGCTCAATGAAGCCACGGCGCCCAACACGATCGCCGAATGGGGCTTTTTGTGGGAGGATAAGATCATCGATCCGCGCGTAAAGGACGTCGTGCGCAGCGTCATCGGTAACTATGCCGCCGAGGAGCTGCCTACCAAACGCGACGAGATCGCCAAATCGATCGACGACGGCATCCGCAAAAATATCGAAGCACTGCCGAATTCGCCCGTAGATCTGCTAGCCGTGCAGCTTCGCGAGATCATCCTGCCGGCGAAGGTAAAGGAGCAGATCGAGAGCGTGCAGATCGCCAAACAGGAGGCTGAGCGCACCAAATACGAGGTCGAGCGCGCAAATCAAGAGGCACTTAAAAAGGCTGCTCTTGCCAAAGGTAACGCAGACGCCGTCAAAATCGAGGCTCAAGGTCGCGCCGATGCCGCCAAGATCGAAGCCGACGCGCAAGCTTACGCCAACAAAGAGGTCGCAAAGAGCTTGGATGCAAATCTTTTAAGCCTCAAGCAGATCGAGACGCAGGCTAAATTTAACGAGGCGTTGCGCGAAAACAGCGACGCGAAAATTTTCCTAACGCCGGGCGGCGCGGTGCCTAATATCTGGGTCGATACGAAAGACAAGGCAAAGCAAAGCGCCATCGAGCGGGAAAATTAAAATTTCATGCGGCTATGCGCCCCGATTTCGCGAACTAAATTTAATAGCGAGATTTGAAACAAGCCTGCTCCGGGCACATAAGATTAACTCGCGATTTCGCAAGTTAATCTTAGCGGCGAGCGCAAAAGCTCGTGACGAGCAGAACTCGCGCTCGTCGCAGCTTAAACCCAGCGGCCGCTTAAAATTTAGCCGCCGGGTTTACTCTTTAAATTTACTAGCTAGGCGCGCCGCTTCGTAAATTTCAATAACTCAAATTCCGCGTGCAGCGGCTAAATTCAGGGCGCGCGACTTCGCAAACTAAGGATCAAAGATGAAGGTAGATTGGCAAAAATTAGGCGGGCTGCTCCCCGCGATCGTGCAGGACGCGGGCGACGGCGCGGTTTTGATGCTCGCGTATATGAACGAGGAGGCGCTAAGCCTGACGCTGCAAACGGGCTACGCACACTACTTTTCGCGCAGCAAGGGGCGCATCTGGAAAAAGGGCGAGAGCAGCGGTCACGTTCAACTCGTAAAATCCGCCTTTTTGGACTGCGACAACGACGCGCTGCTGCTTAAAGTCGAGCAATGCGGCGGATCCGCCTGCCACACGGGCGCGCGAAGCTGTTTTTTCAAAGAGATTTCGCCGCAAAAATGCGGCGAAAATATCCAGAACCCGAGCACTTGCGGCGCGATAAATTTTGCAGAGCACGGCTCTGCAACCTCTCTCGCGCAGAAAAATTCCAGGAATTCCCGCACAGGGCAAAATTCCGCTTCCTGCGACGACTTGCAGAATTTAACGCCCAAAAATTCTACTACCTCCTGCAGCAATCAGAGCTCCGCAATGCAAAGCCCCACTGCGATGAATTCCGCGTTCACAAATTCCGCCGCAGAGCGCAGCGAGCAAAATTTAGACGCCGCCGCGCAAAATTCCACGCTCGAAAACTCCACAGAAAAAAGCCCGTACGGCATTTTGGACAAAATTTATCACGTCTGCTTGGATCGCAAGCTAAACGGCGAGCCCGCGCTCTCCTACGTCGCCTCGCTCTACGCGAAGGGCGAAAATGCCTATCTCAAAAAGATCGCCGAGGAAGCGTGCGAGTTCGCGCTGGCGTGCAAGGACCTCTCGCGCAGCGAGCTTTACGCAGACGTCGCGCGTGAGAGCTTCGGCGAGCACAAAGCGGGCGAGCCGCGATACGACGTGATTTACGAGGGAGCGGATCTTTTATTTCACCTTCTGCTGGCACTTGCGGCGCACAATATCCATCCAGACGCCCTACTTGACGAGCTAGCGCGCAGGCAAGGGCAAAGCGGCATCGAAGAAAAGCGTCGCCGTGAAAAAAGCTAATTCTGCCTTGCGGCGACCGCGAGTTTATTTAGAGCAAAGCACGCCTGAAGCGAGCCGTAAAACTCGGAGGCGATTTTACGCCGCGGACGCAAATTTAAAGGTTGATAATGAACGAAATTTTAGAGCGAATTTACGAAATAGAAAACATCGCCGAATTAGAAATTTTTCTGCGCGCTTGGGATCAAATTTTAATTCGCGAGCGGCTGCTGGGCGAATTTGACCGCTACGCCTTTTATAAAAACGCTAGCGAGTGGAACAAGGCCGTTAAAATTTGCGAATGCCTAGCGATCGTAGGCTGGGGCGAGCGCGAGAGCTTGGAGGCGCTGCGCGGGAAATTTTACAACGGCTATGCAATGACCTATTTTTTAAATGCGCACGGCGAGGCGCGCTTTGTAGAAGCTATGTGGTCGAAACGCAAAACGGGGCTTACGATGCAAGACGGCGATACGTTTTTTCACGAAAGCCCGGACGCGGCGGGCAAAACGCTCTCGCGCCCAGTAAAAGAGGACATACAAGACGTCAAATTAAACAGCCAGCGCAACTGGATAGCCAAAAATCCAGTCCGCATCACGCGCGCTATCAGCAACTGCTACGAAAACTCGCACGCCGTGATAGAAAGCCTCTTTGCGGATCTACAACCGGCGCTTAATGCCAAAATGCGCCCCGAAATTTACGGCTGCGCGATCAACTACATAAAGCTATCGTGCCCATTTAGCTTCTCGGATGGCGGCTGCAAAACAAACTACATCATCGCGCCCGATAAGCCGCGCCTAAGCTCGCAGCGCGCCTGGGAGCTGATACACGAAATGATGAGCGAGGAGCAGAGGCGCGCGGGCGGTTACTTTTTGCGAAATAGATTTGAGTATTCGCCGTTTAGAAAAGACACGGGCAAAACGGACGCGTTGATACATTTCGAGCCCGAATTTGGCGAGCTAGCACCCATGGAGCAAAAGCGAAAGATGGGCGAGTATTTTTTGACGGCGCTAAAGCAGATCGCGCAAAAGCAAAGCAAGCTTGAGTATGATTTCGCCGCGATGATAGAGGATTTTGGTAAAATTTTAGACGAGTGGACGGCGGCTGAAATTTAGCGCTCGTCGGCGCGGCGCTTTAAAACACATCGGCGGCGAGCAAATCCGCGCCGTAAATTTAAGTGCTTGCGTAAATCATAAAATTTCACTAAAATTTTAAAATCAAATTTAAAGGATAGATGATGAGGCAGATCACGATGCAGGAGGCTTTGGACGCGGTTAGCGAGCGCTACTGCAAAGGCCATCACTACGAAAACGTAGCACTCACCGATGAGATGGTGCGCCGCATCTGCGAAGTAAAAAGCCTCGTAAATATGGGCTTTATAGCCACGGCGATTACGGATGCGGCACTAGAGCATCTAGCCACGCTGCCGAAACTTGCGTATCTGTTTTTGCAAGATAGCGATAAGATAAGCGGCGAGGGCTTTAGATACTTTGCGGGGCACGCCAAGCTCGAACACATCGGTATCGAAAACGTTAGCATCACGGATGAGGGGCTAAAGCGATCGTGCAAATCCCGAAGCTAAAATCGCTGCGCCTGATCAATTCGCACGTGAGCTTTGTGGGGCTACTAGCCGTGGCGGATACGAAAATCCAGTTTTATCTAGACGGCGGGCAGTTTAGCAAGGAGCAAATCGCGGAATTTGAGCAGGCGCAAAGAGACGCCGCAAAGAGCAAAAAGAAGCTTGATCCGCAGGACGCTGCGGCGGCGCGGAGTGCGCTTTTAGAATTTTTCGCGGCGATGAGCGAGTGGGAGAAATTTGCCACATCGCGAATTGATGATCTGGACGACGGCGAGGTGCAGCGCAGATGCGACGAGCTATTTGCGCGCTACTGTACGCCCGTTAGGCGCAGCGGCTTCCGCCCCGAGGGCATCTCGTTTTCAATGATGGAGGGCGGCACCTACGGCAGGTACGAGCCAACGGACGCCGAATGCGAGAGCAAAAATAAAATTTACATCTACGCCAAGGACGAACACGGCTTTGCGCGCCGCTTCCTGCTCGTGCGCAAGGACGGGCGCTGGCTCGTAGATAAGTGCCAAGGCATGGACGGTAAAAACCGCGGGTTATAAATTTGAACGCAAAATGGGGGTTTAAATTTCATCTGCGGCGCGATCGCAGGGATGAAATTTTATCCTTGCTGCGGGCGCGGCGATAAAATTTCATCGGCGCTGCGAAAACAAAGACAAAGAGGACAAATGAGCGGTAAAATTTCTGCGTACGATGCGTACGGCGATTAAAGAAAGGTACGAATGAAAAGGCGAATTTTCTCCGAGCTGGGCGGCTTCGTGGTGTACGAGCCCGCGCTGCTCGCGCACTATTTGGATGAGCACGGGCTTGCGAGCGGCGACGTTCTTGCTTATTTTACGCAGACCGAGCACGGGGGCGCGGTTACAGAAGAGGGTATCGCAGTGCCGATATCGGGCGTCCGCAGCGATTATTACAATTTTGCGGTTACCGTGGGCGAGGCGAGCGAGGAGATATTCGCACAAGACGAAGCGAAAATCATCTCTCGCGGCTGGGTTTTTCACTCCTCGGGCACGCTAAAAATCGTAGGCATCGGCTATTTTAAAGATATGAGCCGCATTAGCGAGCAAAACAGCCTAAGTTTTCGCGTAAAGCGCGGTCGGTACCGCTTGGAAATTTTAGGCGGATACCGAGGCGCAAATTTTAGCGGCGCGCCCGCCTCCCGCGATGATACGCCCGTTTTTCATCTACGGCTTACGCCTTCTGCTGAGCCTAAATTTAGCGGCGATTTGGAAACGTCATTTTATTTTTAGCAGAATTTATAAAATTTCGCGTAAAATTTCTCTTTAATGCGCGATGGGCAGGCAAATTTTATAAATTTAGCCGCATTTAACCGCTGCGCCGAGTAAAACGCTATAATCGGCGCCAAATTACGGGAGGCGAGATGATTTTTGACGAACTTGTGGACGCGCTGGCGCAAAATGGCTGGCAGATACGGCGCAGGGATGAAATTTGCCCGCCGCAAAGCGAATTTTTGGGCAGTAGATTTAAAAATTTAAGCGAAGATTTTTACCGCTTCGTTTGCTCTTTTGAAATTTTGAGCGACGCTGCGGACGCCGTTTGGTTCGTGTCTGCCAGAGATTATGCGTCGTCTGGCGCGGATGAGGCGGAATTTTGCTACGGAGATTTTGAAAAAGATAGCCTGGAATGCGCGGCTAACGATGCGCAAAGAGCCGCCGTGAGCGCGTTTTGGAGCAGGTGCTTGCCGTTTTTGTTTTCGGTCAGGGGCGAGCGCTGTTTCGCGGGAATCCTCACGCAGGGCGCGGACACGGGCAAGATCGTATTCGGCGCGGAACCGATCTATGAGGACGCCCTACTCATCGCGCAAAGCTTCGAGGAGTTTATCGCCCTATTCCTTGCCGCACTCACGGACAAAAACGCCGCGAAATATCCGCTTTCTTGCTTTGTGTAGCGGCATGCGATACTGAAAAGCTGCCGAGCGGAGGTGAAGCAGTGCAGCGAGGTACGCGGCGCAGGACACAAATTTTATCCTCGCGCAAAATCTACGCCGCAGATCGTATCGGAGAGTAAAATTTCGCTCGATGTTTAAAGCAAAGCGCGGAAAAACAGCGCTGCAAATTATACAAGCCACAGAAGTCTGCCCGCACGGCTCTGCCATTCTATCTCCTTGAGCGCTTTAAGAATATCCTCGTTTTGAAATTTAATGCTTACCGATAGAAACGAGCAGTGCTCTACTCGCCCCAAAAGCGGCAGGTCGCTTGCGCAAAGTAGGAATTTTTGCGTGTCGTAGCGATACCGCTTGCCGCTAAATTCCACTATTTTGCCGCCGCGCAGACACAAGCACGCGCTGGGCTCATAGATCGTCGCGATGAAGTCTGGGGCTTTCTTTGACGGTAGAAGCTAAGCGCCTCTATAGGCTTCTGAACGTGTCCGTAGGCGAGATATAGCTCGTCCGCGATCTTTGCAGCGTCTTTTAAAATTTTATCTACTTCGTTCATGCTCGCTCCTTTAAATTTATGCAGATTACACTTACATTTGCACGATTAGGCAAGAAATTTGGAGTATCGTGCTACCGCAAAATTTTAAAAAAGGCTATAATTTAGCAACTTTATTTAAAGGAGAAAAGATGACAAATTTTAGTTTTTGCAACCCCGTGAGGATAGAATTTGGCAAGGGTAAAGAGGAGCATATCGGGCAGTATATGAAGGAAGCGGGCGCGAAAAAAGCTCTCGTACTATACGGCAGCGAGCGCGTACGAAAGAGCGGTCTGATGGGCGTCGTGGAGAGCAGCTTAAAGGCAAGCGGTATAGAATTTACCCAGCTTGGCGGCATAAAATCAAATCCCGTGCTAAGCAAAGTAAACGAAGCGATCAAGCTCGCTAAAGAATTCGGCGCCGATAGCGTGCTTGCTGTGGGCGGCGGAAGCGTGCTGGACTCGGCAAAAGCCGTAGCCGCGGGCGCTTGCTACGAGGGCGACGTGTGGGATTTTTTCACCGGCAAAAGCCCAAGCGCCGCGCTTAAAATTTTTGATATCATCACCCTTGCCGCGACGGGCTCGGAGATGAACTGCGGCGGCGTGGTGACCAAGGAGCAGACTAAGCAAAAATACCCGATCAGCGCACCGTGTCTATACCCGAAGGTCTCGGTCATAAACCCGCAGCTGCAAGCAACCGTCAGCCGCGAGTATCTCGTATATAGTGCGAGCGACATCATCGCGCACAGCATCGAGGGGTATTTTACCGCTAGCGTCCACCCGGAGATCGTACGAGCCTATATCGAAGCAAACATCAAAACCGTCATCCGCACGACCGAAGCTCTGCTTGCAGATCCGAGCGATTACGACGCGCGCGCCGAGTTTGCGTGGGCTGCGACGATGGCGCTAAACGGACTAACTTACGTGGGTGTGGGCGGCTTCGGCTATCCGAATCATATGATCGAGCATGCGATGAGCGCGGTCGTGGACTGCGCGCACGGAGCCGGTCTTAGCGTGGTAATGCCTGCGTGGATGAGGTGGTATAAGGATAGGAATTTAAGCGCGTTTGAGCGTTTCGCTCGTGAAATTTTTGGCCTTAAAAGCGCAGATGAAGGTATTACGGCGCTTAAAGCGTGGTTTGATAAGATCGATACGCCGACCAGCCTCGCGCAGCTTGGCATCGAAGGCAAGGTGCTAGACGAGGTCATAGACGTAGCCACGACAAACGCCAAAGCGTGGAATATGGCGGAGCTTTACAGCCGTGAAAATATCGCTAAAATTTTAGATTTTGCAAAATAAGGCGCTAGCGCATAGATAAAATTTAAATCGAAGGGGCGAGCGATCGCCCTTTTTCAAAAAAGCAGGCGGTAGTGTGGGCGCGCTAGCGATTATCCTTCCTAAAAAATAATCGGCTGCGCGGATAGCGAGATGATCGTCTTGCGTCCCTTAAATCCGCGGGGCTCGCTATGAGAAGGTAGAGACGATAAGCGGCGCGTCTAGATTTAAAGCGCAGGCGGCGGCGGATCGAGCACGAAATTTAGCTATGTTTGGAAGGGTAAATTTTGCCACATAATACTTGCACCGAATTTGATGCGCAAATCTCACAATAAATTTTACTCCGGCGAGAAGTTTTATCGCGTTTAATGGCTTTGCTTAAACGCTCTTATCCTGCGCTATCTAAAAATTCGCTCGTTAAATTTTAATCTCGGCTTTATATTTGTGATTGCGAAATTTGCTTTTGCGTGCCGCTGCGTATTTAAATTTGCCTCTCGATGCTAAGCAGATCGCCGAAAATTTCTTTACAATACTGAATGAAGCGTTTGGGAAT
>ERZ772924.113-NODE-113-length-36770-cov-28.407953_pt1 | contig 36770 bp, 20 predicted proteins | sample MGYA00512116_ERZ772924 | MGnify/ENA primary metagenome ERZ772924 (study PRJEB29015, sample SAMEA2737920) | human oral metagenome | biome: human oral; feature: human-associated habitat; material: dental | place: China | collected 2134 ...
GCACCGCCTGACCATCGGAAAGTTCGATGCGTATGTTTTGGCCTTCACTAGGGATAAGGTTGTCTTGCCAGATCCAGGGCCACCGAGCACCAGCACAGGATACTCAGACTGAAGTGCACTCTGGGCAACATTCGACAGCTTCATGCAAGTGACCTACAATTCTTCCTCACCAATCTGATCACCTGAAGCCGAACCATCTAACGACAACTCTTCCTGACTAAACTCGGGAACACCGACGCATCCTTCTGAAGGCTTCAGATGCTCGTCGATACTGAGTAGCGCATCACGAACGAATGGCGGCAGTTCTTCCTCGTCTTGGCACTGCTCAATAAGGATGCCAGCATAGCCAAAGCCGTAGGAGTCTCCTTTTCTTGCTTTTAGTACCTTCTGCACAAGATGTTTTAGCTCGACATCCCCAATAGATGGGTCATAGTTGCAGTCTGCTGGATAGTCATCACGTGTCGAGACTTCACTGAGAAAGCGATGCAGTACCTGGTGAGGTGTTTCCTTGACGAGTATGCGCTCGATTCCTTTCTCTGGGGATTGCCAGAACTTGTCGAAAGTATTTATATTGGCCTTGACGTCAGGAGGATCTGGTCTATTTGGTTCATCTCGCATACCAAATACTGGTTTCCCAAGAGCTTTGAAAACTGGCCCAAATTTCGGTGTCTCTCGATCATTTCCGGCATTGAATAAAGACACGCCAGCTAAATCAATATGAGAATAGCCGTCATGGAACTTCTCAAGCGCCGTTGACACAGCATTAACGGCAGCTATCTCAGTCGCACCTTCGACTACAAAAACTGCCCTGCTGAGAATCGCCTCGGCAAACTGTCGGCGTTGAGTACGATAATTCTTTGACTTAATTATATGAGCGCCAATCGGTTTACCCCAAAAATGGTTCTTATCATCACGTCCTAAAATGACGACACTCTCGGCCTCATACTGCTCGATAATGTATGGCGAGTGGGAGGTGACTATAGATTGCCCCATCTTTTGGAGAACATACTTCACCACGCGACGTTGGATGTGGGGAGACAAGGCGATCTCAGGCTCCTCCATCACAAACATTGCCGAACTCTCTCCCTTCATGTCAGCAATGATGGTCAGCAACGCAAAAACGAGAAGATTGACTGCCCCGGTGCCTTGTCGGTTGAAAGGAACGGGATAGTTACTCGGTTGAGTTGCGACGAATAGCCTCACGACTTCACGCAAATTGTCTCGAGTTAGATTAGATGCGTAAAAAGATGTCGGGTCATTATCAGAAGAGAGATTAACAAACTGACCAAGACGTTCCTGCAACCGATTGCGAATCGATTTAAGCTGCTCTATCTCTCCGATAGCTGGGTTAATCTCTTTAAGTGCCTGAAGAGCATCTGGCCACATATTTGCGCCACCTTCTTCGCCAAGACGAAGAATAGTGTCTAACAGCGATCCTCGCTGGAGACTCAAGGCTCGCGTGCCAGTACGCAATGCACGCAGGTAAATGAATCCACAGATTCGTTTATGCGCACGAGTAAATGCCGAACGTCCGCCTCCCAAGGAAGCCTTTTCTTCATCGTTGAGGTCATCTGGATGTTTCACTGGATGATCAAAGAATGTGCCCCCAACAAAGTCATCTTCTTCGGGATCATATCTACCGACGAACATCACCGGCAACGCCCAGGTGACATCCTCATCGTCAGCGCGCGAAAGGCCGTCAACTTCTTCATCAACAAACTGGAGTGAAGCGTCGTCCCAACGACGAAGATGCTGTCTGAAACGTATCTGATGGGTTCGATCGAGGTTCGTTAGAACCACGCGAATAACAATGTCCCGCGATGAGCCATCATCTTCTTTGTATCTTCCATTATAAAAGTCATGCTCGTCAATGACTGGACGTCGATACAGACGTTCCGGCCCCAGAACCAGATCCAAAGCCTCGCAAACGGTTGATTTGCCGATGTTGTTGCCGCCGACAAGCAACGAATGTTGCTGAAATATGACACCCCCGTTAGCGATGCCTCGAAAGTTATTAATAGTTAGCGTACGGATTCGCATTTTGGCTACCAATGGATGAGACGGGATAGGTCTCTTCTAGATTATACCTTATCTGAGACTTGAAACACCGTTCTCAGGTCGAGATTGTATCGATTTGGTAAAGACCCGCTGTTACTCAGGATCGTCCTGGGTCGTCCTACCGTTGCGAGAGCCATCAGACTTGAGTTTGCTGTTCGTTACCGCTAGACGAGGCAACCGACGCGCTCGATGACGACGGCCACTTCTGATGCGGGTTCGAAACTGCTCACGCCTCCACCGCCGCCACTGCCCTCTGGTATTGCGCCAGAGCAGAGTGCCCTGACTGACCGCCATGTAGACGTCGGGTTACTCTGTTATCTGCGGTAGTGCAACCTTGAAGAAGTTCTCGGAGCGGCACCCTGCTGGACAATGTGGGATCACCTCTCTCAGGACAGGTGTCATTGCCACCTTCACCCCAAGAGCTCGACAATATAGGCGTTTTCTATGAAAGGACTGCGTCCGGAGCGATTCCGTTTGCAGATATTAACTTGTACTTCAATAGGTTTCGAGTTAAGCATATTGCTCGATCGACACGCTACCTCCTGCGGCAGACTCATGTTGTCGGATCTGCACGTGCCGCCCGTGTGGGCCATGTATGCTCAAGAACGTCAACAGTAACTCCCACAAAAGGTCACACAATGTCACACGCCATGCCGCCTGCAGCGAAAGGTGCATCACCATGGAACCAATTCATCAACTACCTCCGAGCATCGCGGATAACACGAGCGAGTGGAGGTCAACCTTGGCGTAGCGACAGCCTAATTGGGAAGGATAGGTCAGATCTGAACTCTCTAATCAAACTCGCCACACAGGCAGAGAATGAGTGCTCAGACGACGGCAGCCCGTCAGTTTCCTGGGCTCTAAAGTGCGTAGCTGTTCCTGAAACTCGACCAGGTACAAAGGATGGCGTAGATGTCTTGGGCGTCTATTTGGCGTTTGATGGGAGAGCAATTCGGGTAACTGCTGTCAGGGCACAGTCCGAAAAGATGCCTGCTGATGTCTGGGATGCAGGTCAGTATTTAGGCAGTATCATAGTTCCAGGATTCTATTCACTACCAAAAGGCCTTCAGCAGGGTGCCCGCATTAAGTGCAGTCATCAGTGGCTAGCTTGGTGGTCATAATCTAAGTAGAACTTCTGTGCTTGCTTCTTTGAGCCTTTCAGTTGAGCCTGAGGGGGATAGACCCATGAGCCGATATATGCTACAAATTAGGACTAGTTAATATCGCCTAAATTGCTTGGCTGATGACGCACAACAGCCCCTAACCTCTAACCTAGCTTTCATATGACACCCACTTTTATTGAAAGGGCCATTCATATGCTACCCGATTGCAACCTCAGCACAGCTTCTCGAGACGACATACGACGTTATTCTCTTTTGGCGGCCCTAGTCTCCGCGTCTCCTATCGTTACGGCTGACGACGCACGACAGTTAACCATGTCGCTCAGTACTGGATTCTCGGACGCATCAATGCAGTTAGAAAATGACTTGGCCGAGCTCAATCGCTACCAACTCATCAATGGCGACCTTTCAATCCTCAACACGACATCCCCGACACGACTTGAGCCTATCAGCGTGAGCGAAAAGGGGAAGGGGCTAGTCAGAAGTCTTCAACACACTCTCAGTAATGAGATCGACGCAAAAGAATCGGTCATAGGTATCCAGATCCTTAACTATCTACACACCAACGGAGATTCTGTCCGTGGCATCGTACAGCAACTCACGAATGGACAGTTCACTGCGATAGGTTTACCTATCGAACACATTTGGGCGAAGACCACACTTTCAACGCTATCTCAGAAGGGTCTTATCGAGATCACGACGCAGCACCAAGGCATATTTTCTGCATGCATTACCGCAGCAGGCATTACCTACCTTCGTGGTAGCAAAGTGGTACCGGCTACACCGCCAACTTCCACAACTAACACCACCACAATCAATTTTAATGCGCCGATAAAAACCACAAACTTCGTGGGATCCAATTCTGGGAGCATTACTCAATCAGCCTCACTCACCGACGAGTACAGCCAGGAGGAAATCGGGTTCTTTCAAGCCGTCGACGCTCTTGATCAGCACCTAGAGGGATACCCAGAGCTCCAGGTGCAGCTTGATGAACTAGTGAATGCGTACAAGGGAGTTGACACTCACTCCGACAACGACAGCACTCAGCGGATTAGCATTCTGGATACGATCAAACCTCTATTGTATAAAATCGCCGTCAAAACTGGCGATCAAGTTCTCACGTATAGCGTCAGTAAAACAATCGATGCGGTAATCCAAGCGATCAGCTAATGATACGATCGCTGTGCTCACAAATTGTTACTCCACATGCAACAAGATTGCCAAAATCTTAGTCAAACTAATTGACTTGCACTCAACCATAGGTTTATACTGGGAGTGTTGCACTCTCCGGTTAGGAGAATAGTATGCGTATTAAGTTTACAAAAGTTCGCACAGCTGAAATAGTTCCCTTGGTGGCACTCTTTTTTGGAGTCCTGTTTTGCGCTCTATGTATTGGAGCCGACAAAGGAGACCCTAACTTTTGGAGAGCGTTGCTGGCGGCGGTTTGCTGCACGGCAATCGGCGCTACTGTAGTAGCCGGTCTACGCTCCTAGTTAAGAATTTCATCAGAACCAGGTAGGAGAGTGCAACATCTCCTCACGAAAGGTGCTTACTTTCCTCTCTTGGGGAATTTTCAATTTCTTCACGTTCATATCTTCTGTTGGCTGCAGCTATCAAGCCTGACATGGCTAGCACAATCACCGATACGGTAATATACCACCAAAAGCTTTGCGTTGTGTGACCGACTACATAATGGTGTTTGATCGTCTCAAACATCACCATCCAGAAAATCGCACCAAAATACACCGCCAGGAGTGATTTGGGGTTCCTTGCAACGTTGGTTGCAAAAAGTGGATATGCAATGATCACTTGCGAATACGCACTTTGGAACGGGCCACCCGAGTAAAGAGTGAACCAACATGAAAATATTATTGAGGTCGTCACCAAAAGAAATACTCGTATTGCGACGCCTTTAGGGTAATGGAATTCATTAGTGTGCTGTTCGATCCGAGGAGGTCGCCATTTTTTTATTGGATATCGTTTCCTCGACTCCTTGCCGTTAATGGTTCTGCTGAATTCGTCTATGCCGCTATTCCATTTGTTAAATGCGACGGGAATATACTCGACGTACAATGAGGGCTATTCACAAGCATGCTGATCATCCGTGTCTGCCCAGGTCATCAACACCGGTGGGAAGTGGTTAGTGGGTGCGTGACGTGGCAGCCTCGGCGCGGAAATCACGGGGACTGAGGCCGTATCGGCTCTTGAATGCGGAGGAGAAGCTGAAAGGACTGGCATACCCCACCTGGTGGGCAATGGCGGACAAGGTGGCATCGCTGCGATCCAGGAGATCGGCAGCCATTGCCAGCCTCCACTGGGTCACATAGGTCATGGGGGAGACACCGAGCGTGGCATTGAAACGCCTTGTGAGAGAAGCTCGGGAGACACCTGCTAGAGCCGCAAGTGAGTCCACCGTCCAGTCTCGTGAGGGGGCCGCCTGTACCGACTCGGTTGCCCTGCGCACCACGTCGTCCCGGGAGGCGGAGAGGAGACTGACATGGTTCTGCGTCCCGGCATTTATCCAGGCACGCAGCGTGGTGACCAACAGGGCATCCAGGAGCCTGTCCAGGACACTGGACTGCGCAAACCCGTCATGGACGATCTCGCGGTTCAACAGACCGACCAGTTCCGGGTCAGGGGCACTCACCAGGAACCACGGCGGCAGCGACTGCAGCATCAGTCGCCCCAGCTCGGAGTGGTGCCGGTAGGTGCCCACCAGCAGCTGATCCTCGCCCTGCGGATCATTGCCCCACGTACGCACCCCGGTGCTCATCTCTTCGGACAGGTCGCGGCCGTCTGGGCCCGAGCAAACCTGGCCGGCTCCGATCCTGGTACCACCGTCGTGCTTCTGGCTCGAGCTCAGGGTGTAGAGGGTGGGAGAGCGCACCACAAGGATCTCACCGGCCTCGAATCGGTGCGGGCGTGATCCGTTTGCAGTGATCCATCCTCCGCCCCTCAGTGCGGGGATGATGGATAGCGGTGCCTTGTCCTCCACCGACAACGACCAGGGACGCCCCATGACCACGCGCAGCAGGAATGCGTCGCGAGCGTGAGGCTGGGCCAGGAAATCCTCCAGCAGGTCCATACCTCTGAGTCTAGGTGGTTGATTCCAAGGTGGTGTGGGGCGATCGCACCGTTGCTGTGTATCGATACCGAACGATGTTCCCTGTGCTTCGCCTGCAAGCATCTGGCCGGTTGGGCTGGCACAACGGCACCCCTGCCATACGCTCCCTGACCTCCGACGACCGCGAGCCACTTCCTCTGGAATCAACCATCGAGGGGTGCTTCGAGCCGATGTCGCATGAAGGTGAGCCGCTGGCCCATGGAGCTGTGGACGCCTCGCCAATGGAATGGAGGTATGCAAGCAGCGATCGGAGAAGCGCTGCCTTGCGTCGGATGTCACCCCGGTTCTTCGGAAGAGAGAGTCATGTCACTGAACAACATTGTGTCCGCATGCGGTGCGGTGGGATCCGCCGTTGTCGGGGGTATCTACACCAATTTTTCGGCCAGGGTGATGCCTTGGCTGGGTTCGTTGCCGGACGCTGAAGCAATCGAGACCATGCAGAAATTCAACCGCACTGCCGTGCAGGTGCCGTTCACGACCTTCTTCTTTGGCACAGCGGTCGCTAGCACGTGGACAGTGGTGCACAACGTGCGTAAAAAGGATCGGGGTATCGGAGACCAGATTTCCGCCACGGGAGGCCTTCTGTATCTGGCGGGCTGGGTGCTGACCATCGTCTACAACGTTCCGCGCAACAACCGCCTGGCCGACGTCGTAGCGGGGACTGCTGAGGGGGCCCGGGTCTGGCACATGTACCTGGATGAGTGGACCTCCGCAAACAGCGTGCGAGCCGTTCTCTCACTCCTGGGTGCTGTGGGACTGGGAGTTGGAACCGCCATGTCCAAATCGCGGTGACCGGCAGGGCCGGCTGACAGGCGCCAGCCTGTCGAAGTCGAGCGACCAGACCGTGCTGCAACGACGCTCGTGCCAGCTGCGCGCACCTTGCCTGAAAAGAATCAGCCATACAGAACAGGAGCCACCATGTACGTCATCTCTGGAGCCAGCGGCCGTATCGGTTCAGTCGTTGCCGACCGCTTACTCGATTCCGGCCACCCCGTCCGTGCTGTCGTCCGTCGTCCAGAAGCAGCCGCCGATTGGATCTCTCGAGGGGCTGAAGCGGTCGTCTTGGACCTGCGCGACAGCCAGAAGGTCACCGAGGCCTTGAACGGTGCAACGGCCTTTTTCGCCATGATGCCCTTCGATCTGTCCGTGCCGGACCTGGAGCAGTACGCCGCAGAAGTGGTGCAATCGGTCTCCAACGCGGTCAAGGACGCCGGCGTTCGACACACGGTAATGCTCTCCTCCGGCGGTGCGGATCTGACCGAAGGCACCGGACCGATTCTGGGCCTGCACCACATGGAACAGGCACTCGCACAGACGGGGACCGTCTTGACTGCCCTGCGCCCGGGACACTTCCAGGAGAAGTTCGGGGATGTCCTCGGAGCCGTTCTGCACGAGGGGATCTTCCTGGTTTTCGCCTCAAGTGCGGACACGCCCCTGCCCATGGTGGCCTCCCGCGACATCGCCGAGATCGCGGTCCAGGAGCTGCTAGCGGATACGCAGACCAGCGAGGCCGTGGACATCGTGGGGCCGGAGTACACGGAGCGCCAGGTTGCCAGGTCGCTGAGTGTTGTCCTGGGCAAGCCGCTTGAGGTCGTGCCGATCCCCGAGCCCGGTTGGATGAAGGCCCTGGTGGAGGCCGGCTTCGCACCGCACATCGCGGAGAGTCTGGCAGACCTGTATCGGGCGGACGAGCAGAAGCGGCTGGGGCCGCGTGGTGATCGGAGCATCCGTGTAACCACGGATATTGACACCACGGTCCGGCACGTGCTCGCACAGGAGGTCTGATCCCCTCGCCCCACGTCGGCAGTTCCCTGAACGACAGTGGCTCTGTCTGGCGGCTGCGAGTAACTGTGCTGCCGGCGCCGACCTCGAAATCCGCCGCCGACTGCGGTCCAGGTGCGAGGCCCGCATTAGCCTCGAGTTTTCATTGTTGGGGTGTTGAAGACGGGGTGAAGGTGTCGCTTCGCCTGGAATAATGCGGGTTGCTGAGATCCGAGAGCTCCAGGGGAGGGACACCTTCGTGGTGAAGAATATCGGGTTGTACCCGGTTGTGGGTGTGGAGTCCGGTGATGTTCCTGCGGTGGGGCTGGCCGGGGCGAGGCTGCTGACCGAGACGAGCAGGGTCACGGGCCTGGGCGACGAGCTTTCACGGGCCCTGTCTGCGTGGCGGCGGTCGTGGGCGGTGCACGACCCGGGCAAGGTCATCTTGGATCTGGCGGTGTGCGTGGCCCTGGGAGGTCGGTGCCTGTCTGACCTTTCGCTGCTGCGGTGCGACAAGGAGGTCTTCGGGCCGGTTGCCTCTGACCCGACGGTCTCGCGACTTGTGGGGACCCTGGCCGACCACGTCGAGGCGGTCGAGGCCGCCGAGGCCGGGCCCGCAGGACAGTGAGACAGCGGGTGTGGGACCTGGCCGGCGAGCACTCACCAACGGCTGGAATCAGTGCTGAGCGTCCGTTGGTGATCGACGTCGACGCCACCCTGGTCAACGTCCACTCAGAGAAAGAGGGTGCGGCCCCGACCTTCAAGAAGGGGTTCGGCTACCACCCCCTGACCGCATGGTTCGACCACGGCCCCGATGGTGGGGGTGAGTGCGCGGCGCTCGTGCTGCGTCCCGGTAACGCGGGCTCGAATACTGCCGCCGACCATGTCGAGATCATCCGCCGGGCACTGGACCAGGCCGGGCTCGGCCCCAGACCCGGTAGAAAGGTGCTGGTGCGCATCGACGGGGCCGGAGGAACGAAGGAGACCACCTGAGTTCCTGGCCCGCCGCCCGGGTGTCCTACAGCGTGGGGTTCACGCTTCCCGAGCACACGCCGCAGATCCACGGGCACCATCCCTGAGGCCGCCTGGGCCCCGGCCTACAACGCTGACGGCCAGCCCAGGGATGGTGCGGACGTCGCTGAGACCCGCCGACCTGGTGGACCTGACCGCTTGGCCCGAGGGGATGCGGGTCAACCGTGCGCCGAGAGCGGCCCCACCAGGGCGCCCAGCTGCGCTTCGAGGACGTGGGCGGCTACCGGCTGACCGCCTTCGCCACCAACACAAAAGTAGGTCAGCTCGCCGATCTCGAGGTCCGCCACCGGCTACGAGCCCGCTGCCAGGGGACCGTATCCGCTGTGCCAAGGACACCGGGCTTGACCGCTTTCCCTTGCAGGGGTTCGCCCAGAACCGTATCTGGTGCCTGATCGTGGCCCTGGCCCGCCGGCCTGCTGGTCTTCTCCCAGCTGCTCGCCATGGCCGACGCTCCCGCCCGCGCCTGGGAGCCCAGGACGATCCGCCTGCGGCTGATGAGCATCCCCGCTGTCATCACTCACCATGCCCGCCGCACCGTCCTGCGCTACAAGGCCGACCACCCCTTCACCGGCCTCCTGCTGACCGCACTGAGCAGCTTTCAGGCCCTACCGGCTCCGTAAGACACACGGCTCCTGCCTCCTGTCCACCACGATCCTGAAGGAAGAACCCTCCGGCCCCCGGAAAGGCCCGACCACCGCGAGACGACACGCGGCAAGCCGTCACACCCAACCGGCATAATCCCAGCCACGACACCGGCAACGCCGCCACCCACACCCCGCTCAACCAACCAATGAAAGATCGAGGCTAGTGAGGCGTGGCGGGAGCAGCGAGGAATAGGTCTCTGCCTCGCAGGTCGGTTCGACCGCAGTTCCGCTCAAAGAGCGGTAGACAGTCTGGTCCGTATACTAGATACTAGGCAGTTGTGGTTATGTCACCGACGGTGCTGCAGTTCGATCTTGACTCCGCTGCGCCAGTGTTGAGCGCCGGAAGCAAATGGCTCTCTCAGGCTGAGGTCAGCGCCCTCTCCCGTCTTGGCACGCGCGTGCTGCGAGAACGAGCGATGGCATCTCGAGTCATTTTGCGTGCAGTACTTGGAAGCCAGCTAGGCGCTTCACCTGAAGACGTCGCCGTGCAAAGTGGGCGCTATGGAAAGCCCGTACTGGACGGGCCCCTCGAGTTCAACGTGTCTCACTCTGGGGCGACGCTTCTAATCGCGCTACATCCGGACTCGCCGGTTGGGGTCGACGTAGAACTCCGCTCTCGGGCACTGCCACTTGCCCCTCTCTGGTCATGCCTGAGTAGACATGAGCTCGAGGTCCCTCCTATGGAGCAGTCCGACTGGTTGTGCCTATGGGTGCGCAAGGAGGCCACTGTGAAAGCGACCGGTCAAGGCTTGGCCGCGGACCTGACGGGGTTCACCGTGGGGCACCGTCATCCGATCCCCGGGCACTGGAGTGCCCCCTCAGGTATAGGCGAGCCAGTCTGGTTGACCTCAGGAACGCTGAGAGCCGGAGACCCCTTCGCCGTCACTGTGCTCTCAGATGAGGCGCCGTCCACGCCGGTGAGGCTCCTTGAGTTGAGCGCCAGAGGCGTCGTCAAACACATGCTGGACCCAGCTCGGAACCAGTTCGTTGACCGCTGACAGTCCGCTGGTGCTGGCGCTGGCGCTCGCGAGGTGGGCCGCGGCGCCATTCGACGTCAAGGCAATATTTACCGCGGGGTTGCCCGCGCGGTTCGTGGCGTGATAAAGTAGAGGAGCATTCGCGTTGCGTAGCCGGGTGTAGGCAGGGCCGGGAAGCCCGGTCAGGCGCTGGAGCGTGATGCCGGGGGACGCTGTCAGTGAGCCCCGAGAGGCCCAAATGGTGGTCGCCAGTTGAGGGATAAACGGAGCACGTCCAAGGTGGAGAGGGGTCCAGATTGTCGAACACGCCCGAGGTGTGCAACGAGCTCGTGTCAAACGCGATCGAGGCGGAGACCGGTTTTCCTGTCAAGAGCCTCAACGAAGAGACACGGCTCCGTGACATCGGGATTGAGTCCGTCCTGAGTGTGGGGATTGTCGAGCGACTCGAGAAGCACTTCGGTCCGCTGAGCAAGTCCCTGATGCTTGAATTCGATACGCTCGGGGCGCTGGTCACGCACCTCTCCTCGATTCAGAGTGGCGAGGGGAGTGAGCGTGGCGACTCGCTTGACTTTGACGGCGGCTTGGCAAGGAAAAGGCGCCGCGCTGACGAGGCTGGCGCGGCTCCATTCATAGACGCGAGCGCCACGTCTCAGCCTATTGTGAACTGCGAGGATCGCTCCTTGGATGCCCGCGGCACAACAGGGATCCTTCCTCCCATTTTTGCTCCAGGGTTCAGCAGTGAGAGTGAGGTAGTTCACTCCGCCAAAGCAGACAGTAGAGCCCTGAAGAGCGCCTTTACGCAGGAAACCGTCCCTAGTGACACGGCCCTCGCTGCCACCACTGAGACTCGTCCGCTCGAGGAGCCCGAGGTCTCCCGAAGCGGTGACGTGGCCATCATCGGAATGGCTGGACAGTTTCCGAAGGCTGGGAGTGTGGCGGAGTTTTGGAGCCACCTGACGCAAGGCGATGATTGCATTGAGGTGATTCCCGACCGGCTATGGGACTGGCGAGACTTCTGGGATGAGCGGGCAGGAATCGCAGGCACATCCTATTGCAAGTGGGGTGGATTCATTCCGGACCATCGCCTGTTCGATCCTTCGTTCTTCCGCATGTCAAGGCTCGAGGCGGAGTCGGTGGATCCCCAGGAACGTGTATTCCTAGAGACTGTGTACCACGCGCTTGAGGATGCTCAATACCCGCGGCGGAAGCGAGAAGGGCTTCAGGTAGGCCTTTTCGTCGCTGTCATGTGGGGCTCGTATCAGCACTACGGCTCCATGACTGCGGAGGCGGGCGGGTCCTACGCAACCATCGCAAACAGGGCGTCCTATGCGCTAGACCTAACTGGCCCGTCGCTGCCAGTAGACACAATGTGCTCCGGCTCTCTCACCACTCTTCATTTGGGGGCGCAGAGCATTCTGAACGGTGAATGCGACATGGCGGTCGCCGGTGGCGTAAACCTTACAACGCACCCGAACAAATACTTCGTGTTGAGCCGCACAGGATTCGCGGCTCGCAGCGGACGATGCCGTCCTTTCGCGGCAGACGCGGATGGGTATGTGCCGGCTGAGGCCTCGGGAGCGTTGGTTCTGAAGTCGCTGCGCGCAGCGCGCCGTGACGGGGACAGAATCCTTGGCGTTCTAAGACACTCAGGTGTTAACCATGGCGGTACGGTCAACAACATGACAATGCCCAACGTGGAGGCACAGTCCCGTCTCATCGATGGGACGTTCGACGCCACTGGGATCTCCGCAGACAGCATCGACTATGTAGAGGCCCATGCCCCCGGAACAAAGCTTGGTGATCCGATCGAGGTCCGGGCACTGAGCGAAGCACTCAAGCGAAGGGGGGCAAGTAGGTCGGACATCCCAATCGGGTCGGTGAAATCGAACATCGGGCATGCAGAGTCGGCTGCCGGTGTGGCAAGCGTCATCAAGACGCTAGAGCAGATGCGGCATCATCGACTCGCCCCGTCGATCCACGCTGCGGACGTCAATCCCAACATCACCTTCGAGGACTCACCACTTGAGCTGCAAGTACATCTCGAGCCATGGAAGCCACGCGTTGGTCCCGGCGGTCTAGCCGAGCCATACCGCGCGATGATCAATTGCTTCGGCGCGGGCGGAGCCAACGCGCATGCCCTGATCGAGTCCGTGCACGAGGAAGACTCGGTTCCGGCGGCGGCCCCCGAAGCGGAGGAGCTCTTTCTTTTCTCTGCCGCGTCGGAGGCATCGCTCCGACTGCTTCTCGGAGCGTACGTGCATCTCCTGGAGAACTTCTCCTCACGTCATTCGGGCGAGCACGCCCAGGCGGTGCGGGAAGCGGTGATCCAGGCCATCGCGGACGCGGCGGGAGTAGCGCCTCGACACATTCGAGGTAGCGACCGGCTTGCTGATCTTCTTACTGAGACTGGGGGCGCCAGCTCCCTACGAGAGCTCATTGCTGAACGTGCAGGAGTGTGGTTTCCTGAGTCAGGGCTCGAGCATGACCTTGCCGTTGACGACGTCGTTGAGGGGGCTCAGTTCCGCGCTGTCCCGGGCTGCTTGCCGAGTAGCGTCAGTGCTGAGCGGGCGTGGCTGCAATCGGTTGCTCGTACGACGCAGACCGCGCGAGACTTCCATCGCTACCGCGTTGCTGTTGTTGCTGGAGACCAGCACGAGCTGCTGTCCATCCTCAACCAGCTTGTCGCAGGCGAGGACTGCAGTGGTGAGACGGTCTTCGTCGGGAACGCGACTGCTGATGAGGCAGCGCGACTTGCGGGTGAGGTCCGCGAGGGCTTTATCGCACAGCTCCTAGAGGGGCGACGACTGGAACGCATCGCCGAGTTCTGGGCCAGTGGCCTGAACATCGCGTTTGAGGACCATGCAGGGGACATCCCAATGCATGTGGACCTCCCTCTCTATCCGTTTGATCATCAGGTGTGCTGGGCGCCCACTCAGCGGCCCACGCCCTTGGAGCCGCAGAACCCGCGCGGCTCGAGCAACCGTCCGTCCGTTGACCTGGGCCAATCGGTTGAGCGGGGGAAGCCAACATTCTCGCTTGCTCCGAGTGGGCGGCGCGAGCTTGGTGCGCAGGCCCGAGTCATTAGCGGCGTAATTGAGGCAATCGAGCCTGACAGTTCCTCTTCTGTAGTGGCTGGGCTGTCCCCGAGTTGGGCTCTCCTAGACAAGAACACTCTTGAGGGCTCGGAGCTCAGTGCAATCAGCATCGATGTAAGTGCCGAGACAGGGGTCCTGGTCGAGGGATACATCGGTGACGAGGCCGTCCTGCAGGGCTTTCTTGCGCCGTATCGAGTCCCGAGTGGTCCCTTGATCGAGCCTCGTGCTCGTGCCGGCGATAGCGGTAAGACCGTATTGGAGGGTGACTTCTCTAACGGCATCGAGAACGACCTTGGTGCCGCGCTCCAAGCCGTCATCGACCTGGTCGGCGGCCATGTTGAGGGATCGCCAGCCATCTTGGGGCGGGTCATTCGACACGCTGCGGTACCGCGAGCTGGACGAATCATCGCCCGCGCTGAAGCGCCTGGGGAGTTTGAGGTGGTGCTCGTCAGCGCAGAGGGCAGTCCGATCCTCACCTGCACACGAGTCGCGTCGGTGAGACGACTGCCTATTGGGTCCACCGACAGCCGCACCCCCCGGTATTTCGAGAGCCAGTGGAACGTCATCGCCCGGCCCGCCACGAAAGAGGACCGGACCAGGCCGATTCAACGCGTCCTCATCGTGGCACCGTCGGAAATGGATGCGCGGGTGATCGCTGCGACGCCCCGGTACCGCCAGGCTAGCTGCCAGACCATCGTGGTAAGACCCTCCGCCGTCTCCGCGCTTCAGGCGGATGGAAACTGGACGGTGGCGCTTGCTGATGACGTGGCTGCTCGCGCGTGTCTGGAGCTGGCCGAAGATCCCGAGGCCATCGTCTTCCTGAGCTCCGGCGATCCCTCTCTGGCGGCGGACGAGCTGATTCTGCTGCACCAGCTCGCCCAGCAGGCCATTGCTCGAGATCTGCTCCATGACAAGCGGGTTTCCTTCACAGTGGTTACTCGCGGGGCTACACCAGCTGCCGACCAAGCCCCTGCGGCTACCGGGCTAGGAGGATACGTTCGGACGCTGGCCCGTGAATGTGACCGCCCCATTGCGCACCTCGACATCGAGACCGGGCAGCCGTTGACTGCCGAGACCGCAGCATGGGTTGCTGAGTGCCCTCAGTGGAGTGATCATGATCGTCCTTACGCCCTATATTCCGGTCAGCTGTATCAAGAGCGCATACAGGAACGGCGGGAGCTCCCTCCCCCTGAGGAGCAGTTCCAGGAGGATGGCCACTACCTCCTTGTCGGCGGGAACGGAACAGTAGGACGCCAGCTCTCACTTGCGTTGGCGAGAAGCAAGAGGGCACGAATCACATGGGTCTCGCGCGGTGAGCTCAGCCAGCAGGCAGAGAAGGTTGCTCGCGAGATCCGCGAAGCAGGAGGCCAGTTTCTGCATGTCCGTGCGGACGTAGCCGATGCTAGGGCGTTCGAGGAGGCGTACCAGCACTCGATTGAGAAGATGGGCCCCGTCCACGGGATCCTTCACCTGACCATGACCAGAGACATCCGCAGGATCCCGGACCTTACTGTGGAAGACTTCCGGGAGCTTCTTCGTGGCAAGATCGCCGGGACGGACTCGGTTATCGCGCTAATGCGTCAGCACCCGATCTCCTTTGCTGTGCTGTTCTCGACAGTAGACGTTCCGGTGGGTAGTGCAGGTTGGTCAGCTTACACTGCATCATGCTCGTACCAGGTAGGTGCCGCCGCTGAGGCGCGTGTCCACGGACTAAATGTCTCTGCCATCAATTGGGGGTTCTGGGAAGGGATAGACGACTCAGTGGCATCGACGCTTGAAGCTAAAGGCATCGGCCGCCTATCGGTTGACCAAGGGCTCTATGTACTCAATAGTGTCCTTGGAGCGGACCTGACGGGAACACTCGTGCCCGTTGCGGACGAGCCCGCTCTTCGGAGGATGGGTTTCGAACTGTTGCCGGCAGTGGCACGGCGGGATAAAACTCGTGCTATCGACAACGAGGAGCCATCCGCTGGGCCCGCCCCGCGGCCGCAGTCCACAGAGAACGAGACGAGACAAGAATCCCGAGGGGGCCCCATGCCCCTGCCACCAGCTCGAACTAGAATGTCTGGCATCCGGGACACGGTCGGGGGGCTCCGTGCCTTGCTCGCGGAGATACTCAAGGCTGACGTTGCTGATCTGGACCCCGATGTGGACCTGCTCAACTATGGCGTCGATTCACTGCTTGTCGTGAACATCCAGGCCACAATGGAGGAGCGGCTGGGGCCCGTACCTACCGCCCTGCTCCTAGAAAACAACACCGTACGGGCAATCGCAGAGGCTCTTGATCGAGACCATCCCCAGGTGGCACAAGCACTCTCGCCCACTGCAAGCATGCCTCCGCTCTCGAAAGGTAGGGGCGGAGAAGAGGGCACGACGCAAGACTCCACATCGTCCGACACAGGAATCCCCGCGGAGAGAACCCCTACTGTCCGAACTCTCCGCGTGGTTTCTCCTGCAGAGACTGAGGAGTATCTGCGCTGTTACCCCGACCTGCTTGACAGCGGTGAACTGGAGAGTGGGCATCCTGAGGAGAGTGTCGTGGCTGAAGGCAGGGCCCTGACGCACGGCACCGTGTCGCTTGAGGAGGGGCGAATCGAGTACTTCTCTGTTGGCGAGGGTGAGCCCGTACTCATCTTCTCCGCGGTGGCGCTGACGGCGCCGGTGTGGATGCATCTCCTGTCATCGAGGCTATGTGAGCAGTTCCGCCTGGTAGTGGTGCATCCGCCGGGGTATGGGCTGAGTGACGCGGTGTCCGGATGTGGAAACAGAGACATCGCGCGGATTTCTCGCGATGTGATGAGGAGCCTGGATATCAGCGGCCCGTACCATCTTCTGGCTTCGTGCCTTGGATCTGTGTCAGCGACACACTTCGCTGCGGACTATCCGGATCTAACCCGATCGTTGACTCTCGTTGGCGCTTTCCATGACGCCTCGGACCTTGAGACTGGGGACCCGTCGACCATGAGCTCGGACGAGTTTATGCAGTTGGCGGAATCGTCCGTCGCCACGCTGCACCAGGACTTCGACGCGGTTCTCGCTGCAGAGCCGCAGGATGGGGACGAGGAGATGCGATCGCGTGTTGAGGACAGTCGCGCTGTATTGCTTTCCTCGCAGAAAGTAAACTTCCTCGCTGCATTGCGATCCCTAAATGAGGCTACAAAGGGCTCTCTCAAACCCGTTCTCGAACGAGTCGCGGCACCGACGCTATGCGTCTTCGGAGATGTCGACCAGATTATCTCACCTCGTCATTCTTCAGAGATCGCGGATGTGGTCAGCAATGCCGGCCTGGAATGCGTTACAGGTGCGGGCCATTTTCCGTATCTGACACATGCCAACCACTTCCTGGAAGTGTTTGAGCGCTTTATGAGCCGTGTCCATGATGGGCACGCAGAGCAGGACTAAGGAGTACCCCGTCATGAACAGTGTTGACGAAGTCAGCGTCGAGGCTGCCCGTCTGGGCGCAAGCGAGCCGAAGGGAGTCTGGACCGGCGAGCGATATCTCGAGAGCCTTATGGACGGGCGACGAGTGTGGCACGAGGGGGAGCGGGTTAGCGTCGTCCGGGACCCACAGTTCGTGGGGCCAGCACGTTACCTTGCCAGCCTGCAGGACAGGCAGAGCCAGCCGCCCTTGCGAGACTCTGTCACCGATGCGTCTGAGTCCGGGATAAGGACGAGTCTGTCCTACCTACTTCCACATACTCGTGAGGATCTCGATCGCAAGGCTCTCGCATCTCATGCATGGATGGAGACCACGTTCGGGCTGATGCCGCGCCTGCCCGACTTCATGTCAAACGTCGTTGTTGGACTCTGGGACTTCAGGTCTCGCCTTGCTAAGGTCGACCGCCGGTTCGCGGAGAATGTTGAGTGGTTCTATGAGCATGCACGTGGAAACGACCTAGTCCTTACGCACGCAATCGGTGACCCGCAGATGGACCGGTCCGTGTCCGTGAAGGACAACCCGGATATGGCCCTGCGTGTCGTGGACCGGAGCAGTGATGGCATGGTTGTGCGTGGCGCGAAGCAACTGGCAACCCTGGCGCCATACAGTCATGAGCTGCTCGTATACCTATCGCCTACCTATGCCCGTCGAGACCTTCCGGAGCACGTTTGTTGGTTCTCGGTGCCGACGAATGCTGAAGGCCTGAGCCTCTTGTGCAGACCCTCCATGGCGGGGCGACATCCTGTAGTCGGCGATCTAGCCGACCGATTCGATGAGCAGGATGCGATGGTTTTCTTCGATGACGTATTCATTCCGTCGCACCGGGTGTTCCTGCTTGACGACGCAGAGGCAGCGTTTGAAGGATTCTGGCATCTCAACAAGTGGGCTCTCTATGTTGGGCAAATCAGGTTCCACCACCGGCTCAGGACGACACTTGCTGTGGCGCGACTGGCGGCGAGAGCGATCGGCGTCGATTCCTTCAGGGAGATCCGTTCAGAGATTGGCGAGATAGCCCAGTATGTGGAGATCTCCCGCATGTGTCTTGACTCAATGCTCCGAGACGCGTCGCCAACGGACTATGGGCTATGGGCTCCCGGTCCGACTCTTGCTATGGATACTTTTGCCGCGCAGGTGAGTGGTCGCCTTACCGAAATTCTGATCAAGATCAGCGGGTCGGGCGCAGTGATGCAGGCATCTGCAAGTGACTTGGAGGCGCCTCTTCTTAGAGACCTTGTGGCCCGATATATGAGCGGGTGCGGTGTTGATGCTGAGGGGAAAGCGGCTGTGTTCAGACTCGTGCGTGGGCTGGTCGGCACGGAGTTTGGCGCTAGGCAGCACATCTATGAGCTGTGGAACCGTGGGGATCCGGTGCGGAATCGAATGAGCCTCGCTGACGCGATCGAAGGGATCGGTGATGTCGAGCGAGCAGTCCTGGATGAGTTGGCAGATACCTCGATGCTTAGCGATGTCTAGGTATGCCTCGCGTCGTGTCCCCTCGTTTGGAACGCCCGTTGAGCCGAGCCTGGTGACGTGAAATCCGCCCGCTACAGGGAGGAGTGGAGCGGGCGGCATCAATTAGTCGATTGGAGAGGTGTGGATAGTGCCTGAGAAGAGTGTTGATCCAGGCTGGGGAAACGCGGGTGTTATGGCGCCGGTCCGCCGCGGGCTGGACGGATCCCCGCGATCTCCTTGGCTCGGCCTCCACAGGCCCGCTAAGGGGCCGCCTAGGGCGCGCCTTCTGATCATTCCATTCGCGGGAGGGAACGCCAGTGCCTTCTACCCGTGGCTCGCCCACCTTGGGCCCGCAGAGTGGCTCGAAGTAGCCGTGGTGCAGCCCCCCGGGAGAGGGCCTCGGTTCCGCGAGCCACCGCTCACAAGCCTCGAGGAGTATGCGAGTGCGGTGGCGATGCTTGCTCAAGATCTAGAGAGGGAGCATGGCGCTTCCCCGCTGACACTCATGGGGTATTCGATGGGAGCCCTGGTTGCCTACCTCGCGTTGCGCGACCACGGAGCCTCGCTTCCCGCGGCTCACCTCATCGTCGCAGCCCGGTCTGCTCCATCCAGCAGGAGCCCGTGCGAGAGAGACGCACCGGCTATGACGAGGGAGCAGCTTCTTGCGCGGCTCCGTCGCCTGCAAGGGACGCCCGAAAGCCTGCTCGACAATCCTGGGCTAATTGAGCCATACCTCGCGAGCATCGCGTCAGAGTTCCAACTAGTGGATGGGTGGACGAGTCAATTCCTACCGCCCGTACAGGTTGATCTCACGGTAATCGCAGCACTGGAGGATCCAGAAACGCCACTTGCTGGCGCCCTGAATTGGGAGCGGTTGACCGAGGCCAACTTCTTGGGTCATATAGTTCGAGGTGGCCACTTCTTCATGAACTCCGCTCGGGAAACGGTTTGCGCGGTAGTCAACGACACTATTGCTCACACAATTGAAGGAGATACAGAATGATCGCGTTCCTGTTCCCTGGCCAGGGGGCGCAGTTCTCGGGGATGGGTGCCAAGCTGATCGATAGTTTCCCATCGGAAGTGTCCATGGCCGATGGTGTTCTCCAGGAGAGCATTGCAGCACTATGTCAGGCCGAGGACACATATTTGCGCAGGACAGACAACACGCAGCCGGCCCTGTTCTTCGTAAACGCACTGTATGCCCAGGAGTTGGAGCGGATGGGCATCCGTCCGAGTCTCGCCGCAGGCCACTCTCTGGGCGAGTTGAACGCCCTGGTAAGCGCAGGCGTCATGTCGCTCAAGGACGGCTTGAAGGTAGCACTCGCTAGAGGTCGAGCAATGGCATATGCGGCCGAGAAGCGCGCGTTCCACGGGGGGATGGTGGCCATTGGGTCGGTGACAGACCCGGAAAGTCTGCGCGGGCTCCTTGACGAGGAGTACTCCGACTGTGATCTGGCCGCCGATAACTCGCCGACACAGCTCGCAGTGTCCGGACCAGCGGACCGCGTGAAAGGCCTGGCTCGACGCGTTGACGAGAGGGGACTTGGACGCGCAACAGTGCTGAACGTCGGAGGTGCCTTCCATAGCAGGTACATGCGGGATGCGTCAAACGCCTACCGTGAGTGGCTGTTCAGTGGCGAGATTGATGTCAACGCGCCCAGCATCCCCGTTTTTTCTAACGTCACGGCCGAGCCGTACCCATCAGATAGAACTGAAGTCACCGAGCTAATGGTGCAGCAGCTGACCTCTCCCGTCCGATGGCGCGATGAGGTTCATGCCATGGCCAGACAGGGGCCTGTTCTGTTCCAGGAACTAGGTCCACGATCAATCGTAACGAGTTTGGCCTCCGAAGTGCTCCAAGCGATGCACCGTGACGAGGTGGTCGGTCGTCAATGAAAGACAACGGGCGCAAGAGCGGAGCAAGGTCTGACGGTCTCCACACTTCCATGTCGGTGGAGGAGTTTGATGGAGGGTACTTCTATGCAACGGAGATCAAGGCGTTCGCGCGGGAGATAGGAATTCCTGTTGGAAATCGCCGCAAGACTGATCTCGAAGATCTGATCCGGAGCTTTCTAGAGAGTGGCGTCGTTCCAACTAGCAGGCCTGTGCAGCCGAGAAAGGCGGGCCAGGCCCGTGACAAACTGAGTCTTGACACGCGGGTGACGAACTATGTCGGAGACCGAACCACAAAGGAGTTCCTGCTCAAGTCTGTACGAGAAACGAGTCCGGGCCTCCCTAACAAGTCAGGCCAATGGTATTGGCTGAATGACTGGCGTCGCCAACAGCAGGCGTCGGGAGCAGTATTTACATACGCAGACCTTGTGAATCATTTGCGGGGTCTCATGCAGACCGAAGGGCGCCTCCCACAGATACCGTCCGCGCGGATGAATAACTTCATAACGGACTATCGCGCAGACCCCAGAAGTCCGAATGTTTCTCGGGAGAGAGTGCTCGACGAGTGGCAGTGGCTGAAGCGGCAGCCAGGCCCAAATACCTATGAAGAGTATCGACGAACGCGTGGTTACTAGAACCTAGTCTAGAGGAGTCGAAACATGGATACTGGAACCGCACGCAGGCTTGCGCGCCTCAACTCCGGCCAGGATGGGAGAGCACTTCTCGTAGCGCTCGACCATGGGCTTACCGGAGGACCGCCAAAGGGGCTCGAGAGTTTCTCTGCTGCTAAGTCGTGGGTGGACAACCCGGCAATCACCGGTTTGGTCATGCATCGTGGGACCCTTAAGACACTCACCGGGCGAGGCATGGCGCTCCAGAAGCCTGTGCTCCTGCAGTCCAATGGGATGTCGAGGTGGGCTCAGAACCCCTCTGACAAACCCATCCTTGCCTCCGCTGAGGATGCTGTGAGGCTCGGCGCGGACGGCCTGAGCGTCGAGTTCTGTGCTGAGCGCGGCAGCTTTGGAGAGAATTTGAGAGCCACCGCACGCCAGATTGGCGCGGCGGATCAGTATGGCCTCCCGGTAATGGTGATGCTGAGCATCACTGACGCGCCGAACGACGGCGATGAATGGGTGGAAATGCACCGCGCTATCACCCGAACGCTGATTGAGATTGGCGCCACATTTATCAAGGTTCGACAGCCCCCAACCAAGGACCTCTGGCGACCGTATCTTGAAGGGATCTGTAATGACGCATGCATTGTCATGGCTGGCGGGGGAGTTGATGAGCCAAGCAGAGTTGTCGAGCGGTTAGGCGCCGGACTGCGGAGCGGCGCCCTTGGCATGTGCGTTGGGCGCAACATATTTCAGCACCTGGACCCTGCGCAGTTCCTGGCTGAGATTGCCTCATTGCCGATGGGGCGCAACGTGACTGTTGCAGACGGCTCTCTTGGTGAACAGGCGCGAGAGGCGGAGGCCGGGAAGTGACGAGCTCAGAGGCGGGGAAGGTCCAGGCTGTAGAGGACTTGCAGATGGGCGACCTGGAGGCCGTTGTCGGCGAGGAAGCGCCGATGACTGCGATCGAGCTCGCTCGCCTGCATCTTGATGCGTCCGTTGGGATCGGGAACTTCGCCTACAAGGCGATGGCGGTGTCTCGAGCCCCGGAGCGACAGACTCTGTTTCTCTCGTCCCCGCAGCGATTGGCAAAGGGTGAGACGAGGGGCGCTCTCTCTGTGCGTGAACTGGTAGACCTATCTGAACGATGGGCAACTTGGTACCGGAACAAGGGGATCCAGCCCTACGACGTTGTGGGCGTATACGTCGAGGAGGGGTTTCACGCACTTGTGCACCTGTGTGCCCTGTCGTCCATAGGGGCGATCGCTGCGGTTGTCAACGGAGCCATGAAGCCGGAAGTAGCGGAGCGCTATCTCTCTGAGGTTGGCATCAAAGGGATTGTCTGCTCGGCAGCTCAGCGCGCTGGCCTTTCTCGGGACTTCCGCAGAGACAGTTTCTGCGTTGACGTGGCGCTAACCTCGCTACCGGCGGAGTCCGCCACGGATATGGAGAGGTTCCGGCACTCATACGACGACCCAGTGCTAATCACGCACACATCAGGCAGCACAGGGTCTCCGAAAGCGGCGACCCTTGCCCATGGGCAATGGTTCCACGGAATTCGCGACAACATCGCGCGGCAGGCAGGCACTCCTGGGGGAGTGCGGGTGCATGCGCTACCCACCACTCATAACGCATCGCTGGCTTTCCTGATACACGCAGTCCTTGACGGCGGCCGGGTCCATGTGGTGCCATCCATGGATCCCGATGCTCTTGCTGACAGGATCGAGGAGGTCCACCCGGAGAGTGTTTCGGCATTTCCGCACACCTTCGTTGCGCTGGCGACTCGCCACGCTGGCCGTCGTGACTTCTCCTCGGTCCGGTACTGGATCAGCAGCGGGGACGCGTCCCACGAGGCGCATATTCGCCGTCTAGTGGCAGAGGGACATAGTGTCCGTGGAGGGAACCGGACAAGTGGATCGATCTACGTCGATGGACTAGGCTCGTCTGAGATGGGGCATATCAGTTTCCCCGCTCAACACACAGCGCAGAGCTCGCTCTATGAGCGCTGCATCGGCCGCCCGCACGCCTGGGTATCAGCAAGGGTGTTTGACGACGACGGCCACCTCTGCCCTCCCGGGGTTGTCGGACGGCTGGGTATCAAGTCTCCGTCGGTAACAGTTGGGTACTGGAACGACAGTGCATTGACGGCCCGGTCAAGGATCGATGGTTTCTTCCTCACGGGAGATCTTGTCTACCGCGACGAAACGGGGCGCTTCTTCCACGTAGACCGCGTGACTGACGCGATGAAGACCCCCTCCGGAGTGTGCTACAGCCTGCTTACGGAGGAGTATCTGCTAACACTCGACGACAGAGTGGTCGACTGCGTTGTCGTCCGTGGTCCTGCCAAGGACGATGGGGCCGTTATGCCGGTCGCGGTCGCTTGGGGTGTAGACACGACCGGTCCGGCTGCGGCCGAGCTTCTGAGAACGTTCAACGAAGGACTCGGGGGGCGTGGGATGGCCCGTCTTGGTGGTCTCTACATCGTGCATCCGGACTTCATACCTCGAGGTGTGACGGGGAAGGTTCTGAAGGGCAAGCTGTCCGGGCTCCTCCCCGTGGATGGAACGACCGGAGAAGAACATGAATGGCTCGTTGATGTGGCGTTTGAGGCACCTGAGGGTGCTTCGTAAGCGAGCGAGTATCCGATGCGGTTCTGCGCTGGCACTGTCTGACGGCTCGAGGGCCGTTTCGGTGCCAATCCCGCGTGCATCGGGGTGTGTCTCCGTGAGGTATTGCAGGGAGGGTATTCAGGTATGGGAAGGGCTGTAATGACAGATGCATACCCGTCGATTGACCGATGGATCGAGGCAGTCAGCGAAGCGAACCCGGGATCCGTCGCGCTCATCGATGCAGATGGGAAGCGGTGGACTTTCGAAGAGCTATCCACGAGGAAGCGTCAGTACATTGGGCTCTTTGCGGACAAAGCGGTGGGGCCGGGCGACTGCGTAGGTCTGAACGGTACGGCTTCCGCTGAGTACGTCTCAGCCGCCTTGGCGCTCATGCATATGGGAGCGGTCGTGGTGCCCCTCTCGCCTGACCTACCGCCTCGTTACCGGAGGGACCTCATCGAACGAGCCGGGGCGACAATGGTACTGGCTGATACGTCGGATTTCCCGGACTCCCACCCATGGATCAGTGAGCTCGAGCAGCAGCCTGACCCCTTGGAGGTGCCGTGCTTTAGCGGCGCGGAGACGCCATTCCTGCTGATGTTCACGTCGGGTTCGTCAGGAAGTCCCAAGGGGGTTCTTCACTGTCATCGGCAGCCAGTCAATCGGTTTCGCTGGATGATCAAGGCATTTCCGCCGAGCGAGGATGAGGTGTGCGCAGCCAGGCCGACGGTGTCGATAATGCCCTCTCTGTGGGAAATCTTCGGAGGGCTCGCAATGGGCACTCCGACGCTTTTCATTGGCGGGCAAGACTTGCACGATCCAGCTCGGTGGCTAAGGCGACTGGCGGCGTTCTCGGTGACACGGATCACAGTCACGCCGGATCTTCTCAGAATCCTGTTGACAGAGATAGACCATCCAGGGATGGCGGTGGTACCGCCGCTGCGGGTGGTCACGGTTGGTGGGACTACGCTGCCTGATCGAGTGGTCGATCTATCCCGCCGTCTTTTGCCCGATGCGCAGCTTCTCGAGGACTACGGCGCAACTGAAGCCAACACGATCGCGGCAGGGCTCCGCGTTAGCAGCGGGGAGCCGCTCTTCTACCCGATCGATGGCGTGCGGGTCGCCATCTTGGATGAACATGGAGAACGTGTCCCCGACGGCGAGGAGGGGGAGCTCTGCGTAGCAGGGGAAGGGGTTGCACTTGGATACTGGCAAGACGAGTCCCTGAATGAGACCAGGTTCTGTGAGATCGAGAGCCTCGGTCGAGCATACCGAACGGGCGATCGCGCAAGGATGCTTGAGGACGGCGGCTTCCTGTTGCTCGGCAGAGCTCGCGATCAGGTGAAGCTGAACGGGCTGGTGCTGGACTTGGAGGCCGTCGAAAGGGCCCTCCGTGAAGTCCCCGGTGTGGTTGGTGCAGCGGCAGCTGTCAGTGAACATGGCGACGCGGAGGCTTGGTCGGAACTGCATGCGGCTGTGGTGGCTGACCACCCTCTTGATCTCCGCAACGTACGACGGTTTGTCTCCGATGTGCTGCCACGGCACATGGTCCCGTCGCGGCTTGTACAAGTGAAGGCGCTGCCGAAACTCCCTACAGGGAAGCTCGACCGGGATGCGCTCGAGAGGATCCTTGCATCAGGGCACATGGACAACGGGGTGAGCTCCGAGTCATCGAGCGCGGGTGATGCCATGCGCGCTGCATATCAGGCGGTAACTGGACGGCCGCTCACGGAAGAGCACTACCAGGAGACCTGGGATCTACTTGGGTTGAACTCACTCAGCACTGTTGCGATGGCGCAAGAGCTCAGTGCGCGTCTTGGGGTCGCCCTGAGTGCGACTGAATTCTTCGATTATGTGACTCCCGGAAGACTCCTTGAACATCTGACAACTTTGAGGCCATTGCCCGAACCTGCGGCAACGGCGTCCACACATGATGCAGAACGGGGTGGCCTTGCAATCACCGGCATGTCCGCGAGGGTGCCGGGGGCAGACTCACTCGATGCACTGTGGCAAATGGTGAGACACGGTGCGGTGGCAGAGGCGTCAGTTCCCCTTGGACGGTGGCCCCTGGAGTCGCCTGATGACTCTGAATTGAGCGGGGCATTCCTCGGTGAGGACCTAGGGCTAAACGCTCGGCTCTATGGGATGAGCCCGGAGGAGGCACTCCGGATGGACCCCCAGCTCAGGGTAATGCTCTCCGGTGTTAGGCAGTGCCTAGATGACGCCGCGATATCGAGAGAGTCCCTTAGGGGGCGCTCCGTCGGAGTATTTGTCGCGTGTCGCCCGAGCGGATTTGCGGCGCTTGAGAACGATGTGAGCGTCTCGCGAAGCCCGGAGGCGTTCCTAGGCTCGGATGAGGCAATCCTTGCCGGCCGGATCGCCCACTGGCTTAATGTCAAGGGTCCTGCCATGACCGTGAACACGACCTGCTCGTCGGGGATCACGGCCCTGCATCTTGCTCGTCACTCCATCGAGTCAGGTGAGTGCGAGTCTGCCCTCGTGGTAGCGGCGTGTGTAATGAGCGATCCTGAGTTCCTTCGCAAGACGTCCATGCTTGGCGTGACATCAAGGGATGGGCGATGCCGCCCATTTGACGCCGCCGCGAGTGGATTCGTGCCTGCGGAAGGCTCCGCATGCATTTACCTAGAACGGCCAGGGGACGCTGATGCGGCTGGTCGGGAGCCTTGGGCGACAGTTGTGGACAGCCGCCTAAATCACGATGGTCTCTCAAAATCGCTGACCTCGCCAAATGGTGCATCCCAGGCGATGCTACTCAACCAGATCTACGGGGCCAACCCTGTCGCATTAGAGCGGCTTGCGTATATCGAAACACACGGGACCGGGACAGCCCTAGGCGACCCTGTCGAGGTCAAGGCACTTCTGCGTCTCGAAGGTAGAACAGGCCCGGTAACCCTCGGCTCGCTAAAAGCAAATATCGGGCACGCTAATGCCGCGGCTGGCCTGCTTGGGGTCATCAAAACGGCCCTGTGTATGCACCGTCGGGAGCTCCCTCCCCTCGCCGGGTTTAACACTGCTAACCCTGCCATCACGGAGGAGGCACTAGAGTCATTCGTCTTTCCGCGCCGGGCCACGGACTGGCCCACTAGCAAGCCGTATGCTGGCGTAAGTGCCTTCGGTATGAGCGGAACAAACGCGCATACCATCCTTCGCATGGAGCCAGCGCGGCAAAGCGCGCCAGAGGAGCGCAACGCTGCGGCGGAGACTATTCATCTCAGCGCAGCCGATGACGCTGCCCTGCGTTCATATGCAGGTGACCTAGCTCATGCGCTAGAGCAGTCTACGACCCTCTCTCTGTCGGGCATTTCCACAACGCTAAACCGTCGTTCCCGAGAGAGGGAAGCGGTCACGCTCCTTGTTGGAAGTGTCCAAGACCTCATCGAGCAACTTCACCTGATCGAGTCACAGGGAGCTCACCACCAGCATGTGGACGGCCCGTGGCCAGCCGCACCTAGCTCCGGCGCTAGCGTCGTTCACCTGCCCGTATCGGGAGAGGGAACTGCCGCCAGCAACGGATGGCGGAACAGTGGTGGAGGTCGCTGCGTGTGGGAGGCGGCGCGAGGCTCAAACGGTGGATTGAGCACCGTGCTTGAAAGGCTTTGCGCCCGCTGTGTCGGGGACCAGGACTGGGAAGCCTCCGCGGAGACGCCGCTACGCGATCTCGGCTTGGACTCGATTCGTGCAGTGAGCCTAAAAGACTCGCTTCAGGAGCAGTATGGAAGTAGCCCATCACTGTTTGAGCTACAAGAGACGGCGAGCCTTGCCTCGCTTCAGCGCACCCTTGCACCCGGTTCGGAGGCGGCGCGTTCCAATGAGGCATTCCTTGAACAAGACCGGCCTCGTATGCGGCTGGTCGATGCCGACTCGGCGCCCTTGACGGACCTTCAGAGCGTGTACCTGGCTGCGAAAATGCAGCGAGGACCTGTTGAACAGCGGGTTGGTGCTTGGAACGTCATGTTCATCGATCCGGGAGTTCGCCTTGACGAAGATCGGCTCTCCAGCGCTTGGAATCGGGTCACCGAACGACACGGGATGCTACGGGCGAGGGTGACGCGGCTGGGGCGTCAGTACATCGCGATGCCCGAGTCGCATTCCGTTCCGGTCATCCGGCCGGTGCATTCCGAGGAATCCCTCGTAGCAGAAATGCTGGCTGAGGCTGCCGGGTGGGCCGAGGGGCCGATGGCGACACTGAGGATCCTTCGGGGGCCCACGACGGACAAACTTGTCGTGGGCGTCGACTCGTTCGTCGCAGACGCTATGAGTACACACATCGCCTTGGGGGACCTCTGGAGTGCATACGACGGTGCGGAACTCGGGCCAGACATTCCCGACGGGGCGTTCTTCGGCATTCGGTGCGACCAGGAGTCAGTGAGGAACGATGACGCTCGCCGAGCTGCACTGAAGTACTGGGATGGTCGGATCAGCGGGTGCCGACCGGCAACCGTGGAGGCATTGCGCGTAGCTAGGGCATCCGATGCGGAGAGCCAGGGCTGGATGAGACTTAGCTACCGCCTTACGGCAGCCCAAAGGACTGTGCTTGAGGCGAAGGCGCAACGAATCGGAGTACCGGTCCTTACGTATCTGTTTGGCATATTTCGAGAATGGTGTGCCAATCGTTCTCGGGAGCAGATCCTCGTGGCTCTCACGGTTACAGACCGTCCGCATGAGTGGGAGGACATAGATTCGGTCGTTGGGCCCTTCACAGAGATGATGCTCCACCCGATCGAGATCGGTGCGCGGGCAACTGCTGCTTGGGAACTGCAAGAGGAGCTGGACCGAGATCTCACGTACAGGTCGATGACAGGAACAGAGATCCTGAGGGAGAGGTCTATCGATCCACCTCAGGTGGTGTACTCATCGGTGACCCAACGTGCACGGGGGCGTGGCTACCCGGTATCCAGATCCCTGAGTGTGACCTCGGGGGTCCAGATTCATGCTCACGCGACCCGGGAGGCGAGCGGTGAGGTGCTCCTGGACTGGGACGTCGATACGCAAGCATTGGGAGATGAAGGCGCGCGAGAGCTGTTCGACGAGTACCGCGAACTCGTTGCACAGTGCCTCACTGACGGCCCTTCTGTGTCTGAAGGACAGGCGAGGGCCACGGTCAGTGATGGCTCTGATGCGTCTCTTACCCGGGTGCCGCTAACGCGGGCAATGCGTAGCTACCAAGCTCAGAGGGCGTTGGCGAGGGACAACGCGGTCGCGTATGCAGTGCGCGTGTATGCCATCGACGCAGACCAGCTGCCAGTTGTGTTCGCACGGTGGCGTGCTCTCTTCCTGCATCACGAAGCCCTGCACACAGTGCAGACGCCACACGGACAGTTCCGACTCAGCGGTCGAGCGCTATCGCCGGCCGTGACACGCTACGAAGCATCGATCGCGAGCAAGCTAGACGACTGGCTGTCGCAGGTCGAAGAGTGGGAAGCAGCCGCGCTTGCACAGAGCGCGTGGCCACCGGTTCGTCTATCCGTCGGAACCCGTGGCGAGCTTAACTATCTCTTTATCGCTTTCAATTGCCATTCTCTGGACGCCGTCTCGACGCTACTGGTGTCCCGATTATTACTCTCAGCGACCAGCGATACAGATCTGGATCGGGAGCGGGACGACGCGCTTCAGTATGCGACGTGGCAGAAAGACCACTCGGCCACAAATGGTGGGGAGAAATACTGGCGTGCTCGCCTAGAGAGACTCTCTGGGGCGCTCCCTCGCTCGTCCTCATCTACGCCAGGGTATGGAGAGACGCGAGTCTACTCCTTGGACTTCTCCGTTCCTGCCGGGCAGACCAGAACAGATAGTGCCGCGCTTGTTGCATGGGCCTTCCGTAGAGGGCTAAAGAGCGTGGCAGAACTCTCGCATTATCCAACTATCTGCATCGATTATGTCGATCGAACGGAGCGTCCCTCGTGGGAGGTTGCGCTCGGGGACTTCAGTACGTTTGGGTTTCTTCTGCCCGGCGCCGAATATGAGAGCCTTGAAAGCGTTAAGGCGCAACGAAGGGACGACGTCGAGAATCGAAGGACAGACTGGTTTCCCTTGACGCATGAATACCTCGGCGCTTCAGTCACGCCCTTCCGCACCGCATTCACCGACGCCCTGAGCTGTCAGCGTTCCAACGCCGTTCCAGAGATGACTGCCACTCACACCGCGGCATACACAGCGGGCGTAGTCGTGGACTGTCTCGTCTATGGGGCGGGGGGTAGAGTGACTGCCGAATTATGCGTCGGTATAGCACAGATGAATGCGAAGGAGACTGAGGAAATGCTGAAGAGCTTCAAAGCGGCTCTCGACTCGCAGGGCATGCGCGCCATTGAGCAGAACGCTAGTGAGGCAGATGTGGACGCCGAGGAATTCCAGACACGGCAAAACAGAACCAGCGCGCCATTCGAACGTGACGCAACGATCGTTCAGCTCTTCGACAGGGCGGCGAAGACATGGCCCAGCAGTGTGGCGGTCACTGATGACCACGAGAAATGGACGTATGCTGAACTCTCGGACCGCGTTGATGCGTACGCCCGTGCCCTCTCCCAGGGTCACGGAATCGGGCGCGGCGACGTCGTCGCTGTCCGAATGAAACGCGACCGGAGACAGCCTGCTGTCCTGTTAGCAGTGATGCGACTCGGGGCAGCCTTCGTCCCCCTCAACCACGGTGAGCCAACTGAGCGCCACAACAAGATCATTGAGCGGTCTCAAGCACGGCTCACAGTGCTGGCTGTCCCAGACGAGCAGGTCACGGGCGAGTCAGTCACAGTTGCAGAGCTTGAAGACCCTCTTGCTCGCGCGAATACCGCGGTTCCAGATGCATCAACGGCAGAGTCGCTGGCATACATTGTCTTCACCTCGGGCAGTACCGGATCGCCCAAGGGGGTGATGGTGCGGCACAGGCCGGTCGTTAACCTCTTTCAGGACCTGGTTCCCAGGTTTGGAATTGGTCCTCAAGACAAAGGGGCCTGGGTCAACGCGGCTGGATTCGACCTGACGATTTTCGACCTGTTCGGGCTGTTGGCGGCAGGCGCTACCATCCGTGTAGTCAATGAGGTGGATCGGCTTGACCCGAGGAGAATCGCGCGCATCCTCGCATCTGAGGGGATTACGTTCTGGAACTCAGCCCCGGTATTTTTTCAGCCTGTTCTGGAACAGATCATCGGCCTTCGGCTAGTCCATCAGTGCCGATTGAGGCTTGTTTTCCTTAGCGGGGACTGGATTCCGCTGGAACTCGCTCGTCGGTGCCTCGCGGAGGTGCCACAAACGCAGGTCGTCGCCCTCGGCGGGGCGACAGAAGCCGTGGTCTGGTCGAACCTTCATCTGATTACGCAGGTCTCGAGCGATTGGCGATCGATCCCGTATGGGCGTCCGATCCAGAACGCTGAGTACTGGGTCCTTGATGAATCAATGCAACCGCAGCCCCCTGGGGTCCCCGGAGATCTATACATCGGTGGTGAGTGTCTGAGCGACGGATACGTCAACGACCCCGAGCAGACTCGAGCAGCGTTTGTTCCTGACCCGAGAGACGAGAACCGCAAGATCTATCGGACGGGCGACAGGGCCCGGTTCATGGATAACGGCGAGATCGAGTTCCTGGGGCGCTCGGATCGCCAGGTAAAGGTCCGCGGGCATCGAATCGAGCTCGGCGAGGTTGAGCGCGCCATGGCTGAGGCGGGATTCGTCGCTCCTGTCGCTCTAGCGACGGACGGAGGCCAGGCCAACGCGATGAAGCGTTCGCTCGTCGGCTTCTGTACAGGAACAAGGAATCGACGTGCGCAGGAGCGATTGGAACATCTGCTGCCAGCACACATGATCCCATCCAGGATCACCGTGGTGGACGGTTACCCCACGACAGTGAATGGGAAGCTAGACAACACGGCTCTTCTGCTAATGGTCGATCAGCATCCGTTGTCGCCGGCTGGAAGTGAGGGTGGCAACTCCCGTGATGAGAATGACGGTGCGAGTATTGAGAGCTGGCTACTGGACTTCGTCTCAGATGTGCTCGAATGCTCAGTTGAGGACCTCGATACTTCCTTGGGCCTGGGGCACCAGGGCTTCAACTCGCTGCACTATGCGCTCTTGGCTAACCAGATTTGTGACAGCTTCGCCTGCGACGTCACGACCGCGCAGTTACTTCCGCTGGCCTCACTCGATGAGGTGATTGAGTTCGTAAGCGGAGTCGTCGGAGACGATGTGTCTCCTTCACGTGGGGATGTGCAGGCGGAGGCGTCCCCGAGTCAGAGTGCACCGGCAAGTCACAAGGTTAGGCTAGAGGGAGCAAGCCGAAGTGGGGAGGATGCTCTTCGGGACGGGGTGAACGAGCGTCTAGGTGCTGGTTCCCCTCCGTCGACTACAGCCACAGAAGACCTTGTCGCCGTGGTCGGGCTGTATGCGCGAATGCCGGAGGCTAATAGTGCGGAGCAGTACTGGATCAACCTCGTCGAGGGGCGGGATTGCGTGGTGGAGGTGCCTGAGGACCGTTGGGACTGGCAGGCGGTCTACGGGGACGAAGCAGGCCGTGACCTGACCACCTCCCGGTGGGGTGGGTTCCTTAGCGACGTTGACAGGTTTGACGCGGACCGTTTCCGAGTCTCGCCGAGGGAGGCGGAGATGATGGATCCGCGGCAACGACTTGCCCTGAGCGGGGTATGGCAGCTGATGGAAGACTCGGGGTACTCGCCGGTAACTACTACTCCCCAGAGCGTGGGGCTGTTTCTGGGAGTGACTGGGGACGAGTACGGGGCGTTGCTGGCAGAAAGAGGCGCCGCGCAGGATCAGCTCAGCCTGATCGGGACGGGGCGGTCGATCATTGCGAACCGAGTGAACTATACCCTCAATTGGTCAGGTCCAAGCGAGGTGATCGATACCACCTGCTCGAGTTCACTGGTTGCGATTCATCATGCAGTCTCAGCACTTCAGCGTGGCGACTGTGCCATGGCTGTGGCTGGCGGCGTGTCAGTACTGATTGATCCCAGGCCGCATATTGCCCTGTCCAAGGTCGGCGTCCTCGCCGCAGATGGCCGGTGCAAGACGTTTGATGCGCGTGCTGACGGATACGTACGCAGTGAAGGAATCGGGCTGGTACTACTCAAGCCTCTGTCGGCCGCTCTGGCCGATGGGGATCAGGTCAAGGCGGTTGTCAGGGCGTGCCGGATCAACCACGGAGGGCGCTCGTCTGCCTTGACCGCACCAAACGTTGCAGCTCAGACAAACCTGATCGAGCAGGCTCTGGAGGAGGCTGGCCCGGGCGTAGCAGGGCTTGGACTCCACGAGTCTCACGGCACCGGCACAGGGCTGGGAGACCCGATTGAGCTTGACGCGTTTCAGCGTGCGCTTAGGACGCAACTTGAGCGGGAAGGCATGGACTGCCCGCCTAGCCCCGTGTCTGTGGGATCGGTCAAGTCCGCGATAGGACATGCCGAGGCTGCTGCTGGGGTAGCGGGATTTATCAAGGCGGTACTCGCCCTGCAAAATAGGGAGATTCCGCCACTGGTGCACCTGCAGACCGTGAACCCTCAGATCGATCTTGATCCGTCTCTAATTCATCTTGGTGGGCAGCGGCTCGATTGGAGCGGCCCGGCGATAAACGAAGGTGCAGGGCTCACACGGAGAGCAACCGTCAGTGCCTTCGGCTTTGGGGGCGTGAACGCCTTTGCCGTGCTTGAGGAAGCGCCGGCGTGCGAGCCCCGGCAGGAGCGCAACGCCACCGAGTTTTTTGTGCTAAGTGCCCGAACGGACTCCGATCTGAACTGGTACGCGAATAGTCTTGCGAGCTGGCTCGAGGACGAGGGCAGAGACGTGCCTCTAGCGGATGTTGCTTTCACACTGCGGTGGGGCCGTGTGCAGGATAGCCGGCGTGCTGCCATCGTTGCGAGTACCCGGGATGAGCTTGTATCGGCGTTGCGTTCCGTGAACGGTGGCGCGGTCGGGCAAGGCAGTGAGCCCCTTGACGTGGCATTGCGCTCAGGCTCGGTCGAGCGTATTGCTGAGGCTTGGCAGGTGTCGGCGGAGACAGCTGACTGGTCCCAGCTTAGCACTCGCCCGTCCAGCCAGCCAAGACGGGCCCGGTTGCCTTTGTCGCGTTTTCGGCCCCAGCGGTTCTGGCACTCGGCACTTGAGAGAGTGCCCTCCTCCAGGCGCTGCCGGTGGCGTCCTCTTGAATTTGCCTCAGGGGAGCAGATCCTGCGCGTGACCGCGCGTGACGGGTTCCTGGCGGAGCATTCCGTGGCTGGAGAACCGGTCCTACCGGGGGCTGCTTGGATCGTTGCTGCTGCTCAAGTTCTCCATGCGAGCAGTGACGTGTCTCTTCGCAACGTGGTGCTCCAGGCGCCGCTCACACTTCAGGGGGAGCCGGCGGCTGACGTGCTGGTAGAGCGGGATGACGACCGGATCGGTTTCCGACGACGGGTAGATGGCGCCCCAACCTTGTGCTCCATGCGCGTTGACCGCAGCCGCCTGAACGATGAGCCGCCGCTCACGGCCTATCGGAGAACGTTCTCGCGCCACTATAGCACCGACGAATGCAAAAGAGAGTTCGAAGGCAAGCGGATCGATTATGGCCCTCTCTTTCAGGTCATTAAGGACCTCTGGGTGTCCTCAGACGAGGCACTCGCACATGTTCGTTTGAACGAGCACGCTGCAGTCGAGGACAGGGAACTATCGATCCCCATCGTGGATGCTTTGTTCCAGGTCGTGATGCTGTTCGAGGCGTTCAACGGGAGAGAGGGGACACGAGTCCCTGTCTTCGCTGAGGTAGTGGAACTGCACCGCGCTCCAACCCGAGAGGGGTTCGTACGTGTGACGGAGGCGGCGGAGGAGACGCGCCATGACGTGTGGCTCTTCGACGACGCGGGCAACCTGTGTGTTGCTCTGAAGGGTGTGAGGGGGCAGGAGCTCTCAGGGGGCGTTGACGAGACAGACGGCTTCGTTGGGCTCGAGCCAGCCTGGAGGGACTCTCGGCTCGATCACGCGGGCCGTGGAGGCATGGGCCAGAAGGAGGCTCTGCCCTCTCGGCCTGAGGGCGGTTTATCAGGAGTCGCCTCATGGGTGAGAGAGAGTGACTCAGGCCTGACACTGCGCGTGAGTCTTGAGAAGGGCCCCCAAGAGGTCTTGCTTGACTGCATGACTGCTGTGCAGGAGGTTTATAGGGGTATGGGCGGCATGGAGCCAGGGTCCGTGCGCACGATGGTCCTTGTGGTACCGGAGGCCCAGCCAGACGCCGAGATCGTGGCTTCTGGTCTAGCCGGTCTTGTTGAGACCCTCCGAGTCGAGGTTCCCGGTGTCTCCGCGGCAGTCTTACTCTCTCCGCCGGAATGGTCGTGGTGCTCTGCTGCGTTGCACGCGTCCCGGGCAGGTGGGCTCTACCGTGTTCGGAGCGGTGTACTGCAGGAGCAGGTCCTCGAACCTGTCCAGATTCCGCGCCTGGAAAGCGAGCAGAGGCTATTAGGCGGTGGTGCAGAGGGCGGAGGCTTCGTCCTGGTTACAGGGGGCGCAGGCTTTATCGGATCGCATCTCTGCGACCGTCTCGTTGATGACGGTGCAACCGTGCTTGCGATCGGTCGGGCGGAGGACCGGTCCGATCTGCTCAGTGATTCTGTCTACTATCAGCAAGTTGACGTCAAAGACATGTCCGCCCTGAGACGATGCCTTGATCACTGGCGGAGCAAGCTCGGACCGGTCCGCGCGGTTTACCATCTTGCTGGAACCGAGCCGGGAGGGCTATTCGTGGCCTGTGATGTGCATGAGCTCAAGGGCCAGGTCGAAGTAAAGCTCGGCGGGTTAATTAACCTGGACCTTGCGACTCGCGTCGATGCGCCAGGCGTATTTGTTGCCTTCTCTTCGGTCGCTGCGCATGCGGGAGCAGTAGGGTGCGCTGCCTATGCTGCGGCGAATAGGGCAGTTGAAGCGTATATTGCGAAACGTAGTCGGGCTCAAACTGGCCGCAGTATCTCGATAGCATGGTCGGCGTGGCCTGAGGGGGGTATGAGCTTCCAGGGGCGTAAGGCCTTGGAAGTCGAAGCCGAGGGGATCCGGCCGGTACCGCATGATGCGGCGCACTCGTGGATTGAATGCGCGTTGAGCATGGAGGGCGTTGATACGCTCATCAGTCCATTTGGCAACACCGTGAAGGTGCTGAGGAAGCTCACGGCGGAGCGTAGATCGTAGAGGTGTGCTCGATGATTGATGGTGCTATTCAATGAGGCGCGCACTGCCTCAGCCGGGAGAGGCTACAGATGCGCTGCCTGTGCGGCGGGTCACGGCATCAGTCGACTCAGTTGACGATGAAGCATGGTTCCGGCGCACACTTTCCAGATTCGCATCTGGCGTGACGGTGGTGACTGCGATGGCAGATGGTCGACCAGTGGGGATGACGTGCCAGGCATTTGCATCGGTCTCGTTGTCCCCACCGCTGGTGCTGTTCTGTCCGGGGCGATCGCTCCGTGTTTGGCCGCTGATCCGGGATGCAGGAACCTTTGCGGTGAACTTTTTGACTCACCAGCAGGCGGGCGTGGCGGCATGGATGGGGCGGAGCAACCCACGCAAGTTCGAGGAGATTGCCTGGAGTGCCTCTGGAGTTAGTGGGGCTCCTCTCCTTGACGAATCGCTTGGCTATGTGGAGTGTGTTATCCAGGATATCCATGAGGCCGGTGATCATTTTGTGGTGATCGGGCGTGTGGTGGGCATGGCTGTGTCTGAGAGTACAGCGGCGCTTACGTTTTTCGACGGGAGGTATGGCACAACGGAACCTCTCGGGAGTCGTGACGTTGACGTATGAAGAGGGATGCACAGTGCCCAGGGCAGAGTGCGTTGCATGCCCTTTCTCTTCTGTTGCTCTGGGCGCCCCAGGACGGTACAACCTGACTCGTGACACCTTGGTGGGTTTTCGGTGACTCGGCGTGAGTTTTCGTTGGTATTGCGGTGTTGGGGGTCTGGTGGTGGGGCACTAAGAGC
>ERZ772924.118-NODE-118-length-36100-cov-19.475267_pt1 | contig 36100 bp, 26 predicted proteins | sample MGYA00512116_ERZ772924 | MGnify/ENA primary metagenome ERZ772924 (study PRJEB29015, sample SAMEA2737920) | human oral metagenome | biome: human oral; feature: human-associated habitat; material: dental | place: China | collected 2134 ...
GCGCTCGGCCAGGCCGCGATCGGGCACGATTTCAATGGCGCGCGCGGCCAGGTTCAGATACACCAGCACGCCGTTGCGCTGGCGCGTGTCCCACACGCGCAGCTTGGCAAACAGCATCAGCGCCCGCTCGCGCAGCACTTGCGGCATGGGCTGGCGGCGACGCACGTGCCGCCACAGATAGCTGATGGGCAGCGAGCCTTCCACGCACAGGCGCACTTCGCCCTCATGCCGCGTCTCGCTTTCAGCAACCAGCCGCGCCAGCCGCTGCGCCAGAGCCGGGGGCACGGCGCGCCGGGCATCGGCTTCATCAAGCCAGAGATGGTGCAGCAATCGAGAGGAATGGAGCATGAATGTCACCGTTTCGCATCAGCTTGGCTGATGATAGGGGCAGGCCAGCCGCCCAAGGCCTGCTCCCAAGCCCGGTTTTGAGGGCCAAATCGCCCGCAAGTCCGCATGGAATGGGCGCATGCAGCTATCTTTTTCGAGAGCGCCCGGGGCCGTTTCAGCCTTGCGGGTATTCCACGGCCAGCACTTCAATCAGCCGCGCGCCTGAAGGCGTGATCAGCTTGATTTCGTCGCCCACGTGGGCGCGCAGCAGGGCGCGGGCGATGGGGCTGATCCAGCTGACTTCGCCGCGCGCGCTCTCGGCTTCATCAATGCCCTTGATGGTCACGCGCCGCTCTTCGCCCGTGTCGCAGTCCAAGTAAGTCACGCTTGCGCCGAAGAAAACCTGGTCGCTGCCGTGGTGGGCGCTGGGGTCGGTGACGGCGGCGATTTCCAGCCGGCGCGTGAGAAAGCGGATGCGCCGGTCGATCTCGCGCAAACGCTTTTTGCCGTAAAGGTAGTCGCCGTTTTCGCTGCGGTCGCCATTTTTGGCGGCCCAGTGCACGGCTTCCACCACTTGCGGGCGTTCGTGGTCCATCAGCTGCATCAGCTCGGCGCGCAAGGCGGCGTAGCCTGCGGGCGTGATGTAGTTGCGCCCGCCCGGCGGCAGGGGCGGCAGCGCCTGGGCGCCGTCTTCGCTGTCATCGCCATCGGTTTCTTTGGTGAAGGCTTTGCTCATGTCTAATCGTTTGTTCTGCCTGAAGGAATTGCCGTGACCCGCCCCGATGAATTTGCCGCCCACACGCCGATGATGCAGCAGTATCTGCGCCTGAAAAAAGACTATCCGGACACGCTGCTGTTCTATCGCATGGGCGACTTTTACGAGATGTTCTATGGCGATGCGGAAAAGGCGGCGCAGCTGCTGGACATCACGCTGACCACGCGCGGGCAATCGGCGGGGCAGCCCATTCCGATGGCGGGGGTGCCGTTTCATTCGGTGGAGAGCTATCTGGCGCGGCTCATCCGGCTGGGCGAGGCGGTGGCCATTTGCGAGCAGGTGGGCGAAGCAGGCGCGGCAGGCGCCGGCAAGGGGCCGGTGGAGCGCAAGGTGGTGCGCGTGGTCACGCCCGGCACGCTGACGGACAGCACGCTGATGGCGGAAAAAAGCGAATCCATGCTGCTGGCCGTGCATTTCGGCCCGCGCCAGCAGTGCGGGCGGATTCCTGCCTCGTGCAGGGCCGCGACCATGCCCTTGACCTCGTCTATGACGGCTTGGGGGCCGGCCTCCTGTGCGGCCTGCGTCGCGTAGCTGGGTTCGGGGGCGAAGAAATCGAGCGTGCTGTAGCCCCAATAGTTGGTCAATCCGATGTCCGCAAGGAAGGTCTCGTCCATCTTGGCTTGAATCGGCAGAAGTTCGACAGCCGTGATTCCCAGTCGCTTGAGGTAGTCGACGGCGGCGGGGTGGGCCAGGCCGGCGTAGGTCCCCCGGAGCTCCTCCGGGATGCCCTCGCACAGCGCCGTTATGCCTTTGACGTGGCATTCGTAGATGACGGTGTTGCGCCAAGGAATGCGGGGGTGATGGGTGACGGACTCTTCCGGTTCCGTCACAACGCCGAGGCTCATGAAAGGAGCGGAGTCAAGGGGGTCGGGGTCGAGGATTCGGGAGCGGTCCAGGCTGAATCCCGGCGAGAAGAGGGCGCCGTCGAGGATGGGCGCGCGCGTGACGGCTTTGGCGTAAGGGTCCAGAAGAAGCTTGGCAGGATTGTGGAGGAGTCCCAATTCGGGCGCCCAGCGCCCGGCGACGCGGTATCCGTAGCGCTGCCCGACGCCGACGCCGGGAACGTGGCCCGCCCAAAGGCCCTGCCCCAGTGAGTGGAGTGCGAATCTTCGCTCGCCGCTGGCGTCGTCGCCGTCGAAAAGGCACAGCGTCACTGAGCTGGCGTGCGGTGCCATGAGCGCAAAATCTGTGCCGGACCCTACGACGTGTGCGCCTGCGGCGACGGGTGAGCGGACGGCGTGCTCCGTCGGCATCGTTTCTGTTTCTGCGAAGACCGCGGCGTTCGACAACGGGTGGGATTTCACAGTGCAAGTATGGCAAAGATTCAACCCCAGAACATGCCGATGCGAGGGCTTGCCCGGCGAGAAAGCGCAGACGCGGATGAGAAGGCCCGGATTTCCGCGGAATGCCGCGACTGCGCGATGTTGGGAAAAACGTTGCGAAAAACGAGTTCCGCGCGTCTTTTCCTTGGCAGTTCGTCATTCTTCAACCAATTTTCGCGTGCATATGTGAAGTTCGCCCCTTAAATAGCCCTTCTTGCGCGTAAACGGTCCGAAACTGTACGCGCAAGTGAGCTGCGTCGACTGTGCTTGTCGACGGGCCTTTTTCTGTCGACGAGCCCTTTTTGTTGGCGGGCCTTTTCCCGTGGTCGGCCGATTTTTCTGCTGATAAGCCCGCTTTTCCGCTGGTCGGCCTTTCTTTCGTTTGGCGGGCCTTCCTTTCCGCTGGTCGGCCTTTCCCGCTGTCGGCGCGCCGTCGCCGTGGCTGAGTTTTGCGTGCGATGCGCGCAGCACTAGGCTGGTTGGGCCAAGGCCGAGGACGGGAGCAATGCGATGGCGGGAACCAAGCGCGCGGGTGCGGAGCACGAGCTGGCGGGCGCCAAACACGGGCTTGCAGACGCCGAGCGTGTGGGCGCGAAGCACGGATCGGCGGGCGTTCGGCAGGCGGGCGAAGAGTGTGTTGGCTCTTGGACAGGCGCTGTTCGGGTGGGAGTCGAAAGGGACGAGGCCACCCGGCGCGATTCGAACGCGCTTGCCGCGGCCGCAGAGAATCCCCGCGCTCGATTTCTCTTTGTCTCGGGGGCGAGGGTGGCCGTCGAGCCCGGCGCCGAACGCGTGCTCGCAGTTTCCGCGGAGTCCATTGACCCAGAAGCGCGGCGCCGCGCCGTATACCTCGGCTTGGCGGACGGCACCCCCTATTTTGCTTGCGACGTCGGCGACGCGGACGATTCCGCACGTGACCCTAGGGTCGTCTCGCGTGCAATTCCGGCCTCTTCTCGGCTGGCGGCCGTTGCAGAGGGTAACGAGAGGGCAAGATACGAGGCCGCAGGTTTCGAGAGGCCTGGCTCTGGGAACGCGGGTTCCGAGCGTGCCGGCTCCGGGAACGCGAGTTCTGGGCATGCTGGCTCTGAGAAAGTGGGCTTCGAGGGTTCGGAGGGCTCCGGCTCCAAGAGAGCGAGTTCCGAGCGGGTCGGCTCACAGAGAGCGGATTCTGAGAGCGCCGGATGCCAGAGCGCATGGCCTGTGAGCGCCGACTTCGCTTCTGTGCCGTTGACGTCCCACCTGTGGCCGTCGGTTGAGGCCGAGCTCGCCGTCGAGGCCGTGGCCATCTCGAACTGGATAGGCGGCACCCGTTTCTGCCACAGATGCGGCGAGCCTTTGTCGCTGCGGTCCGGCGGGTGGGAGATGGTCTGCGGGCGCGGGCACACGGTTTTTCCGCGTGTGGATCCGGCCGTCATCATGGCCGTCCGCGACGCCGAGGACAGGCTGCTCCTCGCGCGCAACGGGCGATGGGCCCCCGGAAGGCTGTCGGTTCTCGCGGGTTTCGTCGAGGCCGGCGAGCCGCTCGAGTCGGCTGTTGCGCGCGAGGTTTTGGAGGAGACCGGCGTCGTCGTCGACGACGTCGCATACGTCACCTCCCAGCCGTGGCCTTTCCCGCGTTCCCTCATGCTTGCGTTTGAGGGGCGCACCCGCGCCCGCCAGGAAGACGTGAAAGTCGACGGCGAGGAGCTCGTTTTCGCCCGGTTCTTTTCGCGGGAGGAGTTTTCGGGAGCTCTGGCCTCGGGGGAGATCGGTTTGCCGACGCCGACGTCGGTCTCCGCGAGGCTCATCGAGCGATGGCTGGGCCGGCCGCTGGCCGATGTCTAACCGGCGTCGGCCAGCGGCCGTGTGTTCGTTCGGTCTTAGCCTGCGTCGTCTTGTTGTTTTGGTTCGCCGTTGTTTGATTGGCGAAATGTACTCTCTTGCGATTCGGGAACGGCGTCGAGCCCGTCCTTTCGTTTTAACTTCAAGAAGTTGAAGTTTGCTTTCTTTCGTGTTGGCTTGGGGAGGGCGATGAAGGCACCCACAGCGAAGATCGCTGTCAGGTTCATGTAGAGCCTGCGGTTGTCGCGTGCGAGGCTGCATGCGCTGATGACATCATTCCGAGCTCTTCTTTGATCCGCTAAGTCATCCTTGACATCGTTAGCTATGGAAAACTGTTCCATCTCGTCGGAGTCGTGGATGTCGAAGAACCCGCTGTCGCCATAGTTCCTTCCTAGATAGTCCCACCCTACGGGTTGGCAGTGAACCTCACTTGCAGTAACGACTATGGTCGGGCTACTGAGAAACAGCCATCTGAGGACGAAAAAAGTTAGCGCGACGATGAGGATGCGCAGGGTGATGAATATGGGTTTCGTCATCGCTCTTCCTTTCTATTTCTTTCTGCTGGTGCTTTGGCCGTTCCGGTTTGCGAGTGGCTGATTGACAGAGCTGAGTTCTATTGCGATTCGGCAACGGCGAGTTCGTCCTTTCGTTTTAGCTTCAGGAAGTTGAGGTTAAACTTCTTCTGTGTTGGCTTGGGGAGGGTGATGAAGGCGGTTGCGGCGAAGATCGCTGTCAGGTTCATGTAGAGCTTGCGGTTGTCGCGTGCGAGGTTGCAGCCTTCGATGGCCTTGTCGCGCGCTCGTCGTTGCTCGGCCAAGCTATCGTCAATTTCGTTGGTTGAGGAGAACCTGTCCATGTCGTCGGCGCTGTGAATGTCGAAAAAACCAGACGCGCTATAAGGTTCGCCTAGATAGTCCCAACCGACCGCCCGGCAGTGGATCTGGCTGGCGCCGACGGTTATGACCGGGCCGCTCAAGAACAGCCATTTGAGGGTGAAGAATGTCAGCGCGACGATGAGAATGCGCAGGGTGATGAATATGGGTTTCGTCATCGCTCTTCCTTTCTATTTCTTTTTGCTGTTGCCCTGGTTGTTCTCGCCAGGATCTTGCTTCTTTTTGTCCCTCTCTTCTTTCTCGATGCTGCGGTCTTGCCACGGGCGCAGGCGGCTTCCGTCTTTGATTTTCTGTTCCATTTCCTCCAGTTTGGTTTTCGATGCCGAGTCCCCCTGCTCTATGAGTTCGACGGCAATCTCGAAGTCTTTGAAGGCGTATTCGGTTTCCTCGGTCAGCTCCTCGATGAGGTCGTGGATAAGCCACTTCATGTCATGGAACTTCGAGGACGGTCCGTTGATGCCGATGCCTATCTTTCCGGGTCGGCTAACGCAAGTGGTCATATGGACGCTTTGGATCTCATGCCAGGCACTGTTGAGCTCCTCGATAATCTTCGGCTTGGACCTGGTGAGAATGTCCACGACCCGGCTTTGATCAATGTTTAACCTCTCCGACGTGCTGACGTCCGATGACTTCGCCGCCGCCAATTTGAGGTCGTATGAGCTTTTCCTCTTCCTCATTTCGCCCATGTTGTCGATGAGATTCTTTTCCACCGCCTTCTCCGCCGTCGTTATGGTCTCATTCAATTGCTTAAAGGCCTTGGTCAGGGAGGCGAGGGCGTCGTCGTAAGACAATGAGGTCTGGGGGACCTCTTTCTCGTTGGCCAGGTCCTTAAGGGGCTCCAGGCCGAGTTCGAGTGTTTTTACGATTGCGGAAGCCGTTTCGCTGCCGGGAATCAAGGAGAAGCCCTCTTTTGCGAGCTTGCCGATCGTTATAACTGTTTTGAGGTCTGAACTGGCGCTCTTTTTAGCGACTGATTCAAAGGACTCAATCCCCTTCTCGACGATGTCGACGACCGACTCCCGAGCTCTCTCGAAGGTCCCGTGCTCATAGCCGAGGGCCGCCGTCCAGTAGGTCGACGCCGCCGACAGACCGCTGACGACGTGTTGAAGGCTCTCGATCACATTGGATCTGAAGGCGTTCACGGTGTTGCCGGACATATGCGCTAGCTGCTCGTGCACCGAATTGAGTTTCGTTTCAAGAATCCCGCCGGCCACGCCCTTTCCCTCCGAACCTAAAGATATTGAGAGATGGGACACAGCGCCCCTGCAACCGGACAGCACTCGATCGATTGTCTCGGGATTCGGAAGCTTCCTCCACGGCTCGACTATATCCTCGATCTTCCTGCGAACGCTGTTGAATTCCTTTGTGTAGTCCAGTTCGCTTGTGGAACCGCTTCCTCCGCCGTAGTTGGGTCCGCTGTTGGAGGTGGATGCCTTAAATCCCGTTCCGCCGCCTTCGCCGTCTGGCCCCGGGCGGTCGATGCCCATTGTGGTTCCCGTGAAGACCATCTCATACCCATCCTTATTCCGGGTGAATGACTCCGCCCCGCCTCCGATTTTGTTTCTGACGTATGCGTCAATGGCTGCGCGCTTGAGCCGACCGATGGATTCGTCTAGGTCGTCGTACTTCTCGTTTTCGCTCATTGTTTCTCCTTTGGGTTGTGGCGCGGTGTGCGCGGGTCTGGATTGGTTTCGTTGTGGACCGAATTCAAGTAGGATGCCGCTCGAACGGTATGTCGCTCAAAACGACGGGTGGACAGGTATGCTATGAGGGCCGCTTGCATGTCGTCGACCCTTGTGGTCGGTTGGCGTCGCGGCACTGAGTGCAGGCGTGAAAGCGGAGCTCGCTGCGTTAAACCATTGCGGTTTAACCGCGCAAATCCGCGGATTTTCAGTTGTGCGAATCGAAGTTATGAGTATTTTGACGTAGACGGTGATTCCCGGTTCCGAGATTCATCTGCCCGACGATCTTTAGCCTACGATGCGGTCGAGGTAGTTGCAAGAACTTGCACTCTACTGTGGGCTGTTTCACTTTTTTCAAATAGTCGCCCCATGCTTCTTTGCTTCCTGTTTGCGGTCGGTTGGGTGCAAGGATGCGATCCGGCCGGGGCGGCCTCCGTTGCGGCAGGCGGCGGTCGTGGCTCTTTGGTGTCTGGGGGTTTCGAGGTCGCTAAGCGTTCCAGCGGCGAGGCATTAGGGTGTGGGGCGAGGCGTCCGCGAAGGGCTTCGCGGTCGCGGAAAAGCCCCCGAGGCCCGGCCTCGGGGGCTGTGAATAGTTTTAACGCTACGGGGTTTAGGAGTCTTCGTGGACTGTCACCGCGTACCCATCGGGGTCAAGGAAGGTGAAGGTCGGTCCAAAGGGGCCTGGGGTCGGTTCGTTCAGGGTCGGCGTTCCGGCCGCCGTGAGCGAACCGTGCAGCTCGCGTACGTCGTCGCAGTGAAGCCAGAGTGCAACGCCAAGGCCGGGGCGTGGGGCCGCTTGGTCGAGGTCTACGCCGGGCAGGGGCTCGCGGACGGCGAAGGGGATCGGTGCGGTGGCAAAGACGACGGCGCCCTTCGGCGAAGAGGGGGTGCGGCGAAGCCCGAGCTTCGTCTCGTAGAAGCGCGCCGAGCGTTCGAGGTCGCGAACCTGCAGTGCGATGAAATCTGGTCCTGTGACGGTCATGTTTCTCCTCTGTTCATGGGCGGTTTTATGCGTCTGTTTTGTGGACACAAACCCAATGTCAGTATTCTGACATTAAAAAGAGTATGTCAGAATACTGCTATGGGTCAAAGGGCGGTCGAAGCCTGCTAGAAGTTTGAAGCCGTTTCAGGCCCTCGAAACCGGTTGAAGGCACCGAAAACGGCTTGAGGGAGGTTCGAAAGTGGACCAAGAAGGGGTCTGAGCATGACTCAAAATGGCGATCCGAGGCAGTTTCTCGGTTACAAACTCAAAGAGCTGCAAACTGCGCTGAGGGCTCGCATGGACGAAGCGCTTCGTCCGATGGGGCTGACCGCGCCCCAGTATGCCTGCCTTGAATTGCTCCACAGGGATCCCGGAGCCTCCGCTTCCGATCTGGCGCGCGGCGCATTCGTCGCGCGCCAGACGATGAGCTCGCTTCTTCGCGGCGTCGTCGATCGAGGGTTGGCCGAACGCGCGGAGCGCGCTCCTGAGGGGCGGGCATTGCCTCTCCGGCTTACAGAGAAAGGGCAGGCACTGCTCAAACGCGCGTCCGGGGAGGTTGCCCGGATCGAAAGGCAGATGACGTCCGGTTTTGACGGCGATCGGCTCGCCCGCCTGCGGGAGGATCTGTCCGCATGCGTCGACGCGTTGACGGAGAGAGAGGATTCGTTGCCCGCGGACTGATCCTGGCCCTGGGCGACGGCGGGAGTCGACGCCCACGTCAAGCCGGGGCGGCGTCGAGCAGCGCCCCGAGCGGTCGAACTCAGACGAGGTCCCGGTTCTCCATGTAAAAGTCGGCAAGACGGCGAACGCCGGTTGCGGGTCCGACGCAGTCGTGCAGCATGTTCCACGTCGCGAAGCGCGCGGCGTCCGCCAGGCGTCTGCTGAACAGCGACGTCAGCCCCAGCGCAGGCGGAAGGATCCACGTCGGAATCTTGCCCACGCGCGGCCGTTTCCCCATGGCTGCAAGAGCCGTTCGCGCCAGCTCGTCCCAAGTGAAGACGTCGGGCCCGCCGACGTCCCACGATCCCTTTTCTCCCTTTTCCATGAGATCGCATATGCAGGCCGCGAGGTCCGCTCCGTGGATCGGGTTGAGGCGGATGGCTGGGTCGAATATGCGCACCTTGCCCCGCTTGGCCATCTTCAAAACCGACATCATGTCAGAAAAGTATGCCGACGGATTGACGATCTGAGAGGCGACGTCGGCTCTTTTCAAAGCTCGTGCGAAAGCGGTTTTGGCCCGCGTCAGTTTGGCCGGGCATTTCTCTCCGCCAAGGACGTTGACGTACGTGAACGAGGCGACGCCGTGACGAAGCGCGGAGGCGAGAATGGCGCGGTTGGCGAGGTTGTCGATCTGCCACGGGTCGGCTTTCTGCCGCGTCACGCCCAGAGCCGAGACGACTTGGGCGGCGCCTTTTGCGAGGTCTTTGACGAAGTCGGGTTCGGCGACGTCGCCGACGGCCCATTCTTCGACGAGCCCCTTCAGCGGCGGCGACTTCCAGGGCCCCTCCTTTTCGGCCCGCGCCCTGTCGCGCACGACTGCACGCACGCGGCGGCCGCGGCGATGAAGTTCTTCGACGATGTGGCGGCCGAGGTAGCCGGTCGCTCCGGCGACTAGAACGGTGGACATTGTTTTTCCTTTCGCGTCTTTGCGGTCGTTTTTCGCGTCATTGAGCAGGCTCCGTCAGCCTCGCTGTTTCGTTCCGCCGGACTGTCCGTTCTGCTCCAGTGGGTCTGGCGTGGGTGTGTCGAGCGATCGCGCGGCCGACCTTTGTGTGGGCGAAGGCTTGCTGAACGGTTGCTTCCAGCAAGCTTCGTCGAAGTTTGTCTGCGCGAACGCCTGAAACCATGCTAGCGTTTATGGACAATGTTGTCCACGAATATGGGGCAAGAAAATCGGGACGGCACAGCGAACAGCACAGAGAAAGGAATCGAGACAATAATCACGCACAACGTTCGGCGGCCGAGCGCGAGCTGCGGCGTCGAGCGTAGGCCTAATGGCGCCGAGCATAAGCGTAATGGAGGCGAGCAATGGGCGCGGTCAAGCCGCGAACATGGACGTCATGATGAGGGTGCCCCGAGCACTCGCGTCATGAGAATGCGGCTGAGCCCGCGTCCGTCAACGGCGCCGGCGGCCTGCGAGGCCATCCAGCGGTCGAGCGCAACGGCGATGCCCCACACCAGTTCGACGTGAAGGCTCACGGGGATTTCGCGATCGAGCACGCCCAGCGCCCTCCCGGCGCGGACAGCGCGCTCGCACCATTGCCTAGCCGCCCTGCCGAAATCGACGCGGGCGGCGCATTCCGGAGCGTCCGGCATATGGAAAAGGCGCGAGATCGTCGAGATGTCTTGGTCTGCGCCGGCTTCTTCAAGATCGTCGAGGAACCCGAGAATCGAAGGCCAGAACGACTCTGCGTCCAGCGAATCGACGTCGGGCACTCGCACCCTTTCGGCCAGGCGCGCCAGGCCGTCGGAGAATGCCGCTTCGAACAGGGCGGCCTTGCCGCCGAAGAAATAATAGAAGGAGCTGCGCGGAAACTCGGCGGCGGAGAGGATCTCGCTCAGCGAGGCTCCGGTGTATCCGCAGTGCACAAAGTGCGCGCGAGCCTGCCGCATGAGCCTGTCGCGCCGCCCGGCTTCGATGGGTTTGCGAGGTCTGGCCATGTCTCACCCCGTCTCAATTCCCCGCGGCTTGTCTCGGCTCGATCCCTCGCCGCATTGCCGAAGGTTCGAGCCGGTCGGCTCACAGTTCCGCGAGCTTGGCCTCCACCTGGCTCAGACTCGGATTGGTCAGCGCGCTGCCGTCCTCGAACTCGAGGGTGGGAACGGTGCGGTTCCCGCCGTTGAACGACATGACGCGCTCGGCTGCCGCAGGGTCCTTTTCGACGTCGACCTCGTCGTAGGCTATCCCCGCTTTGTCCAATTGGCGCTTGAGGTTCTTGCAGTAGCCGCACCACGTGGTCGTGTACATTTTGAATTGTGCCATGACGCAAGTTTAGGTCCGTCTGCGCGCCGCTTCGCGCTTGCGGGGCTCTTGTTCGCGAACGGCGGGAACGGGAATGGACGACGTCGGCGATCCGGGGAATCTGCCGTTCCGGAAAGTGTCGGAGGGACGTGCCAGACTTAAACCATGGAATCGGCGGACGAATTGCTCGAGCACCTCGATCCGGAGCAGCGTGAAGTCGCCACGCGCTTCGGAGTTCCACTGTGTGTGCGTGCGGGGGCCGGAACGGGGAAGACGCGCGCGATAACGTACCGGATCGCATATGCCGCGCGGGCGGGGATCCTCGACCCTCGAAACGTCATGGCCCTCACGTTTACGTCGCGTGCTGCGGGGGAGCTGCGTTCGCGCCTGCGCGATCTCGGCGTGCGCGGGGCGTCGGCCCACACTTTTCATGCCGCGGCCCTGCGTCAGCTCGGTTATTTTTGGGGGACGGCGATCGGCGGCGCCGTCCCGCCGATCGCGGAGAACAAGCTTTCCATGGTCGCGCAGGCCGCCGGCCAGCTCGGCATGACGACCGATTCGGTCTCGTTGCGGGACATGGCTTCCGAGATCGAATGGTCGCGCGTCAGCCTCGTGACCCCCGACGATTACCCAGACCGGGCCCGGAGCCTTCAGCGGGATCAGGCCGCTGGCTATCCCGCAGAAGAAATCGCTCGGCTCATACGGGCCTACGAGGATGTCAAACAGAATCGGGGAGTCATCGATTTTGAGGACGTCCTGCTGTTGCTCATCGGCATTCTCATCGACCGTCCCGACGTCGCCCGCATGGTGCGCGACCAGTACCGTCACTTCGTCGTCGACGAGTATCAGGACGTCTCCCCGCTCCAGCACAGGCTGCTGCAGCTGTGGATGGGCGAGCGCCGCGACCTGTGCGTGGTGGGCGACGTCTCCCAGACCATCTACTCCTTCGCGGGGGCGTCCTCCCGTTACCTGGCCGATTTTGCGCGAGAGTTTCGGGGCGCCCAGATTCTCGAGCTCATCCGGGACTATCGTTCCAGCCCCCAGATCGTCGCGTGCGCCAACGAGGTCATCGCGCCCGACGCCTCGAAAGGCGCCGTCAGGCTCGTCTCGCAGCTGCCCTCGTCGGTTCCGGTCGTCTTCAAGGAGTACGGGGACGACGTCGAAGAAGCCGAAGCCGTGGCCGCCGAGATTCTCCAGCTGCGCGAAAAGGGAGTGGGACTCGCTGACATCGCCGTCCTCTACCGGACGAATGCCCAGTCGGCAGAGTTCGAGGCTGCCCTGGGGCGGGCCGGCGTCGATTACTCCATTCGCGGGTCCGAGCGTTTCTTTTCCAGGCGCGAAGTGCGCGAAGCGATGGTGGGCATGCGCGCAGCCGCCCGGGCGGAAGCTGGCGGGGCGCTTGCAGACGACGTCAAGGCGGTGCTCATGCAACGCGGGTGGCGCGAACAGCCGCCGGAAGGCGCGGGCGCCGCGCGCGAAAGATGGTCCGCGCTGGCCGCGTTGCTCAAGATGGCCGAAGAAATGGAGCGGGCTCGCGGCGCGGGGATGGCCGAGTTCGTCGCCGAGCTTGAGGAACGGGCGCAGATTCAGGCTGCGCCCGAGACCGATTCAGTGACGCTCGCCTCCCTCCACTCGGCGAAGGGCCTCGAGTGGCACGCCGTCTTTCTGGTGGGCATGAGCGAGGGCCTCATGCCAATTTCCCTGGCCAAGGGCGAGGATGCGATAGACGAAGAGCGGCGTCTCATGTATGTGGGCATCACACGCGCCAAGCAGTGCCTCCAGATTTCCTACGCCAAGGGCAACGGGCAGCGATCCGCCCGGAAAATGTCGCGTTTTCTGCAGGGGACGTGGCCCCGGCCAAGCGAGCCCGTTTCCCGCGCGACGAGCTACAGGGAGCGCAAAGCGGCAGCGGCGCGACAATTCGCGGCCGAACATGAAGACGACGTTCCTCTTTTTGAAGCGCTCGTCGAATGGAGGCTCGAGGCATCGCGGCGCATAGACAAACCCGCATACGTCATCCTCCACGATTCGACGCTTCGCGCCGTCGCCGTCGCCAAACCCGCGACGCTCGCCCAGTTGGGGAAGATCCGGGGCATAGGCGCCTCAAAACTCGCCGAATGGGGGGAGGAGATCCTCGGGGTCGTCGCCCAGTCGGGTTCCGGCCGGTGAGGCGCCCGAGGCGTTGGGCGCCGGCCCCGCCTCCCCGTTGGCCGCGGCAGCCGCCTCGAAGCAGGACCTGGAACTCGCCTTGACGCTGCGCTCTGCATTCGCTCCGACGCCGTTCGCCTCGAAATCGAATTCGCCGTCTGCTTTGTCGATCTTGCCCAGGAGAAGGGAGTGCGCGCTGCACGGGCACGCCGGGTGCGCGACGACGGCCACTTGGCGGGGCGCCGCCGTGCCGCGAGGCACCCTCCACTGAGCCTCTCGCAGACTGTTGCCGTCGCCCGCTAGAAAGCCCAAAATGCAGCGGACGGCCAGATCGCAAGCAAGGTTCCTGACATTCGTCGGGGCGACGATCGGCTTGGCGAAAACGGCCTGGGGCGCGAGGTTGACCCAGGCCGGATCGGCTTCGCACCGCGCTTCGTACACGCAGCCGGCGCAGGCGTTCTCGCCCGGTTCGACCAGCGGACCGATGCAGGCATCGACCTCCTCGACCCACGCGAGAAGGTGGGGGACGCCTCGTCCGCACAGATCGCCGGTTGCGCTGGGATCGATGAGGCGCGAGCCGGTGACGACGGCGACGTCGGGAGTCCCGCTTGTGCGAATCTCGACGGAGGCAGAACGCAACGCGGTCAGGAAAGCCTGAGCCCGCGGCATCCCGAGCCGCTTCGCGAGGGCCGGATGATCCTCCTGTCCCACCGTTCCCATGTTTGGGCTGAAGACGATCGCGCCCACTCCCGCCTCGGCGAGAGCCAACGCTATGGACACGCCAAGGGCATCGAGGTTTGTCAGCTGCACGCATGTTCCGGACAGACTCCGGAGCGGCTGCGCGAGGACGGCAGCGCGATCAAGCATGTCGAGGATTTCAGTGCGGCGCGCAGGCGCGATGTGCATTCGATGCGCCGAAGACTCAACCTCGGTTGCCGACAATGGGCGCGAAAGGGCGGCGACGAAATCCTGCTCGGTTCGATTGAGCCCGCCTACCGTCACGCCCGTGCGGGGATCAAGACCGATCTGCAGGGTGTCGCGGTCGCGCCAGAACACTCCGAGGCCCTCGCGAATGTGAAAGACCCTTTCCATGGGCTAAAGCTACCGTTATCCCAGATTTCCACCGCAGAGTTATGCACAGGCGTTATCAGTCTTCGCGAGAGCTTTGTCGACGGCGGTTGGCGTCGCATGGGTGCAGTGGAAACTCTTAGGCTTTGAATGGCACGGAGATCACTCGGCTTCAGTCGGCGGATCGTCCTCGCCCAAAAGCTCGGCGAGGAAGGCGTCAAGCTCCTCCGCCACGGCGGGGGAGGGCCCCGACGAATCGAAAAACGCGTCAGGATCCTCTATAGCCTCGCTGGTCGGAAGCAGATCGGGATGCTTCCACAGTCCGTCGCGGCCCTCGGCGCCGAGCTTGGCGTAGGCGACCTCCCAAAAACGCTGGGCCTCGCGATTGGCGCGCGGCCGGATGTGAAGACCGACGAGCGGCCCGAACACCCGTTGGGCGGGCGAGCTGACGGCCGCGCGCCTGCCGAACATTTCGCCCAGCGCCACGGCATGGGGCAGCTGCGCCGAGGCGACCTGTAGGGAGACCGCGCTCACCCATCCCTCGACGAGGGAAAGCAGGTGCTCCAATTGCGCCAGGGCGGCCGACTGACTCTCGGTGGGCTTGCTGGAGAAGACCTTCGACAGGTCAAACTCTTGGAGCTTTTGGGGGTCGAAGCCGGTCTCGCGGACCTGCTCTTCCATCGAGCTCATGTCGATCTGAATTTCGCGAGCATAGGCGGCCACGGCGTCGAGGACGCGCGGACGCAGCCAGGGAACCTTCGAGTACAGCCGCGCAACGGCCTGCTCGCGTATTGCAACGAACATGCGGACTTCCTCCTCGGGCGCGTCCAGGCCTTCGGCGAAGTCGGAGACGTTCGAGGGGACGAGTGCGGCCGTGTGCCCTTCGACCAACGGCAGGCCGGCGTCGGCGGTGCCGAAGCACACGGTGGAAAGCTCGGCCATGCCCCGTCCGTACTGGAGACCCATGACGGCGGAGATCAGATTTCGCATGCCGGGAAGGGACTCGGAGTCGCCGAGAACCGAATGGAATTCCTCGGGGATGTTTCCAAGCTGGCCGAGAATGGCATGGATGAAGGCGCGCCCGACGTTCTCGGCGACCGGCTCGGTCAGCCTCTTGAACGTGGGAAGCGAATGGGCGAGCCAATCCAGCCGACTCCACGCCTGGTTCGGGCCGGTGCAAGGATCGACGTCGACGGCGGGGTCCAACCACAAGGAAGCGACGGAAAGTGCCTCCCGCGCCCGTTCGCCTTCCGCGGAACTGAGGGAGTCGTAGTGCTCGTTCTGGATCTGATAGCGCGCCGCCTTCTCGGCGATGCTCCAATCCACGGGACCGTCGCCGGAAGAGCCGAGCATGGACCTGACCTGATTCATGACGGCTGTTACGTCTAGGTTTTCCATGCCTTGCAGGGCCGCTGCGGGATTGACCCCCGACTCGCGCATCTGCTCAATGATGCGTTCGGCGGTTTCGTCTCCCATCACAGCCCGGAGCATTTCCATCCACTGGTCGGGGTCTTGCGGCAGTTCGTTCTCACTCACGTTGGGCACCTCTCATCCACTGGCTCAAGTTTATTTGTTCGACGTCGAATATGGTGCGGCTGTCCGCCGAGGGCTAAGACCATGCGCCGCGAGCGCACGACCGCCGCCCGAACGCGGCCTGCGCAGTGCAAAGACCCCGCACAGTGCAGGGGCATTGCACGCAGACGGAGCCCGCGTATGCGAAGACGCGCTCGTTGGGCCGGTGGTCGGGTTTTGACGCTTGGCCTCTCCGCGCATGCGAAGACGCGCCGTTCTTTGAGGAGGTGTTTGAAGATGTGTGGCCGGCCTCTCTGCGCATGCGAAGACGCGCCTCCCTCGGGCATGATAGACGAGTGAATCCAACACGCAGACGCCTCGTTTCTGGAGGGGCATTCGCTTTGCTCGCCGTCATAGGGCTCGTCATGCCCAGCGCCTACGTCGTCGAGACAGCCGGCCCTGCCATCGACGTCGCCGGGAAGTACCAGGGCAAGCAGCTCGTCACGCTTTCGGGCGCCAAGACGTACACTTCTTCGACGAAACTTTTCATGACGACGGTCAGCTCGTACGGAACCGCCGACAACGGGGTTCCCTCCGCCCAGGTGTTCGCTTCGCTCTTCGCGCCGGACATGCAGGCCGTCCCGGTGCGGGCTCTCTACTCTGAGAACGAGACGTCCAGCGACGTCGACAAGAAGAACGCCGCTCTCATGACTGACTCTCAGGACAACGCGGCCGTCGTCGCCCTGGGGAAGACGGGCCACACCGTCGCGATGAAACTCGTGGTGGCAGGCGTGCCGAAAAGCTCCCGCGCGTCCGGCAAGCTCACCAAGGGGGACGTTCTCACCTCGATCTCGGCCGCAGGGCAGAAGACCGAGATACGGACGTATTCCGATCTGGTCCAACGGCTGGCCAAGATCGCGCCGGGAACGACAGTCACGGTGGGATTCGCCCGCGACGGAAAAGAAAAGACGGCCGAGATCGTCACGGCGGCGCACGAGGCCGACGCAACCGGCTGGACCCATCCCGGCTCCAAGCTCGGCGTCTACCTTTCAAGCAAGAACCTCAAGTACCCGGTGAAGGTCAACTACGGCGTCGAACAGATCGGAGGCCCCTCGGCCGGATTGATGTTCAGCCTCGCCATCTACGACGACCTGACTCCTGGTTCGCTGGGCGGCGACAAGGTGATCGCGGGCACCGGAACGATGTCGATGGGCGGCGACGTCGGCCCGATCGGCGGCATCCAGCACAAGCTCGTCGGGGCTTCGCAAAAGGGAGCGAAGCATTTCCTCGCGCCCGCGGAAAACTGCGCCGAGACGGTCGGGTACGAGCCGAAGGGGATGAAGGTCTACTCCGTGCGCACCTTCGACGAGGCGGTCAAGGCGGTCCAGGCCATCGGCGCGGGCAAAACCTCGGATTTGCAGACGTGCCGCGACGTCGTCGCCAAATCTCCGAAAAAGTGAGGAGCTGAAAGTTCCGAAGAAGCGACGGGTTGGGCGCTCCGCGGAAAACTAGGAGCTCTGAACGCGGAAAGCGGCAGGCCGAGTTCCTTGGAAAGCGATGCGCCCGAACGCGGAAAGCGACGCGCCTGCGAGGAGGGCGTGGCCGCTCGTCGAGCGTCGCGGGTTACTCGGCGAACGTCGCCAGGAGAGCCTCAACCATCTCGGGAACCAAATCGGCGCCGGAGATCGCCTCCGCCTGAGAATCGTGCGAGCGCAGCCTGATTGTGCACCAGCTCTCGCCGTTGCGAAGAACGCCGACGACCATCCTTATGTCCTCGCGGCGAGGGTCGGCGGCGACGAAGCGCCGGGCCTCTTCCGCGTCGTCGGGAATCTCGGCCTCCGCCTCAGGCGGAAGCGTCACGCGTTCAAGGCTGATCGCCGCGCCGTCGACGGCGTCGGGCCAGGCGAGCCTGCCAAGCAGCTCGTCGATCGAGTCCGAGCTGGGAAGCCCCTCCTGCTCAATGGACAGCAGGCCCGTGGCGTCGGCCGGCAGCTCCGCGGCCAGGGTCGAATTGACGGCCATCGCCGCTTCCGCGTCGACGAGGGAAAAGACGCGAACCGGCCCGTCCCATCCGTCTGCGGCGACGTAGGCTTCGATCTCTTTGACTGCTTGTTCGATTTCACTCACGCCACAAGTGTGCCACGGGGCGCGCCGCAGCCGACGTCGCCCCGCCCCAAGGCGCCGACCGCATTGAACTGCAGGCGAGGTTCGCGTTCGCTGCGGGCGTTGGTAGGATTGCAACCAAGCCGTGCGTCGTCTTCTCTGCCGACACGAGGATGGCTGACCCTGGGAATCCCACCGGGCACGGTGTTTCTTTTGATGCGTCAAAGGGCGTCGTTCCGGGCCGAATCGGGCGTCGAAGGCCTCGAGCGTCTGGGAATGTCGCCGCGCATCGGCTAGTTTTGGAATAGCGCGGTCGACCGACCGCGGAGTCGAAACACGTGAGGCGAAGTTGTCCGCTACAAGCATTAACCCCAGTCCCTCCAAGGACGGCGGCCGAAGCCGGTCGGTCGGCGTTTTCGTGCCGACCCTCGTCGTCCTTGCCGTCCTCTTGGCCGGCCTTGTCGTTTTCGCCAATGTGTGGACAGATGTGCAGTGGTATTCCCAGCTGAAAGCCGCCAAGGTCTTCTGGACCCAATGGGGGTGGGCCATCGCCCTCGGCGCGTTCGGAACACTCCTTGTGGGCCTGTCTGCCTTCGTCAACCACATCGTCGCCCGAACAGGGGAAAAAACGGCCGTTCGAAAGGGAATAGACCAGTATCGCCAGCAGATAGAGGCGCACCCGTGGCTGGCCCGCCTTTTCGTTCCGCTCGCCCTGGGAATTGTCTTCGGCGCTCAGCTCGGCAGCCAATGGCGCACCTACGTTCTGTGGCTTCACCGCACGCCTTTCGGTCAGAAGGATGCAGAATTCGGCAATGACGTGAGCTTTTACGTTTTCACCCTTCCGGTTCTGCAATCGCTCCTTGCATTGTCGGTCACGCTTCTCGCCGTCGGCGCGGTGGTGGCCATCGTCAGCCATTATCTTTACGGCGGGATTTCCTCCGACGGCTCGAAGGTCGTCCTCAGCTCTCGCGTCCGGGTCCACTTCGGCGTGCTCGGAGCGCTCGCGGCGCTTGTCGTGGCCGGCTTCCTTTGGCTTCGTCGGTACAACATGCTTCTTGCCAACAACGAGAAGTTTTCCGGCGCCTCCTTCACGGACATCAACGCCTCCCTTCCCGGCATCACGATCTTGTCGCTGGCCGCGGTGCTCATCGCCGGCCTTTTCGTTCTCGCGGCAGTCAAGGGGCTGTGGAAGTTCACGGTCATCGGAATCGCCGTCACGGCCGTGGCGGGCCTTGTCGTCACGACGGCGATTCCCTACTTCGTCCAGCGCTTCCAGGTGGTTCCGAACGCCGCCGAGAAGGAATCGACCTTCATACAGCGCAACATCAACGCCACCCTCGCCGCCTACGGCCTCGACAACGTGAAGAAGAGCGGATATAAGGCGCAGACCGACGCCGCCGCGGGCCAGCTCCGTTCCGACGCCGAGACCACGGCGCAGATCCGCGTTCTCGACCCCAATATCATCTCGCCGACCTTTACCCAGCTCCAGCGCAACAGGCCGTACTACTCCTTCGATCAGCAGCTCTCCGTGGACCGCTACACGATCAAGGACACTCCGCGCGACACGGTCATCTCCGTTCGCGAGCTCAACCTCAGCGGGCTTTCGGAGGGGCAGCGTACGTGGGTCAACGACCACACCGTCTACACCCATGGTTTCGGCGTCGTCTCGGCTTACGGCAACACGACGACGTCGGACGGCGAACCGTCCTTCTTCCAGCAAGGCATCCCCTCGACGGGCGAACTCGGCAAGTACGAGCCGCGCGTCTACTTCGGAAAGTCTTCGCCCGACTATTCCGTGGTCGGTGCACCGAAGGGAACGACGCCGTGGGAGCTCGACTATCCGACCGGCGGGTCGAAGAACGGAGTCAAGTCCACAACCTATGCCGGCGACGGCGGCCCGAAGATCGGCAACGCCTTCTCCAAGCTCATGTTCGCCATCAAATTCCGCGACACGGACCTCTTCTTCTCCGACCGCGTCACGAAGGACTCGCAGATCCTCTACGACCGCGATCCCCGTGTGAGAGTTTCCAAGGTTGCGCCCTATCTGACCTTGGATTCGAGGGTCTACCCCGCCGTCGTCGACATGGACGGCAACCCCAAGACGCCCAAGCGCCTCGTGTGGATCCTCGACGGGTACACGACCACCAATCAGTACCCGTACTCGGCCCGTCAATCCTTGAACGAGGCCACGGTGGACGCGAAGTCCAAGGGCGCAGGCCAGTACGGGGAGTCTCCCGAGCAGGTCAACTACATACGCAACTCGGTCAAGGCGGTTGTGGACGCCTACGACGGATCCGTCAAGCTCTACCAGTGGGACAAGAAGGACCCGATCGTCAACGCGTGGTCGAAGGTTTTCCCGGGAACGCTGACTCCCATGTCGAAGATGTCGGGCGATCTGATGTCCCACATGCGCTACCCGGAAGATATGTTCAAGGTCCAGCGCACGCTCTTGTCTCGCTACCACGTGACCAACGCCAAGGAATTCTATTCGGGAGGGGACTTCTGGGACGTTCCGCAGGAGCCGACGGCGCCCAAGGGCTCGACGGAGGATCAGCCCCCGTACTACCTGACTCTCCAGATGCCCGGCCAGGACAAGGCGCAGTTCTCGCTTTCCACGGGATTCATCTTGGGCGGAGCGGACAAGCAAAATGTCATGACGGGATTCTTGGCGGTGGATTCGGAAGCCGGCAGCGAACCCGGCAAGGTTCGCAAGGGATACGGGCAATTGAGGTTGATAGAGCTACCGAGGGACGTGACGGTACCCGGCCCAGGCCAGGCGGAGAACAACTTCCTGACAGACTCGAAGGTCTCGACTACCCTCAACCTTCTCAAACAGGGAGGGACGCAGGTCATCATGGGCAACCTTCTGACGTTGCCAATAGGCGGCGGGCTCCTGTACGTCCAACCTGTCTACGTCCAGGCATCTAAGACGAGCGGAAGCACCTCCTACCCGATCGCGCAGTACGTGCTGACGACCTTCGGCAAGGGAAGCAAGATTGGATTTGCGCCGACGCTCGAAGAGTCGCTCAACCAGACCTTCGGCGGTGATTCCGGTGCGCAGGCCGGCGACGCGAACGTTTCCGGGCACAAGGAGGCTCCGTCGGCGGATTCAAACAACAAACCGAAGGCAGATCCGAGCGCCTCGCCGAGCCCGAGCGGCTCTCCTTCGGCTTCGCCTAGCTCGCCCAGCGCGTCGCCGAGCGGGGGAGGGGCGACGCCGGCCGACGAGCTTCAGTCCGCGTTGAGCGACGCTCAGAAGGCAATGGAAGAGTCGAATTCGGCGATGAAGGAAGGCAACTGGTCGGCCTATGGCGAGGCGCAGAAGAAGCTGCAGAGCGCGCTTGAGCGCGCCGTCAAAGCTCGCCGAGAAACGGAGGGCGGCAAGTAGCGGCGGGCATCGCCTATGCGGCGGGCATCGCATCGCCTATGCGACCAAACTGTGGCGGGGCGGAGCCTGTAGCATACGCCCTGCCCTCAACGTGACACCTCACACTCCCTCCCTCCTTGCTAGCGGGCTTGGAACGTCGGTAGACTAGACGGGCCGACGCGGGGTGGAGCAGTTCGGTAGCTCGCCGGGCTCATAACCCGGAGGTCGTAGGTTCAAATCCTGCCCCCGCCACAGACAAAGGCCCGGACCCGTCAAGGTCCGGGCCTTTCCCACGCCCCGACGACGCGCTTCTCGTTTGAACTGCCGGATGAATCAGGCTTCTCCTGGTCTAAGAAGATTCCGGCAGCGCTCTTGAACGCGCGAAATTAGATCACGTAATTACTCCTGCTAAATGCTCTATTACTTACTATTATTTCTGTTATGAGTCTCAAGCATTCCGGATCCCAAAGCGTTCGTCGCGATGCCCCTTCGGCTGCGGTTTTGGATGTTTTCGTCGTGTGGCATCCGAACGACTTAGACGGTGCCGATGTTTGTTCCACGCTTTTTGAGCACTATCACTCCGATTCTTTTTCAGGGTTGGCGGGCAGCGCTGTCGAAGTGTATGGCCGCTCGCTCCCTATGCCAGGCGGAAATGGTAATCTTCTTCCGATCGTCACGCCCAATGGAATTATAGGAGAGGAACGATTCTCGGCGCAGTCAGAAAACGCGCCGTTTTGTGTTGTGCTGCCGGTTGTTGGCAGGAATCTCGTACAAGCGTCCTTGGACGTCGGCTCACCGTGGGCTCGATACCTCGAAAGTGCCGTAAGACTCCGTGAAATGAATGCAGACAAGAAGACACAAACTCTTATTTTGCCTGTTCTTCCTGCTGTTTCGCCCGACTATTCAAATGCTCCCATTGTTGGCCGTCTCATGGGGAGGCAAGGCGTCAACCAGGGATACATTGAGTGTCTTCGAACCTCTAGTGAGGAGTCTTTCCCTGCCGCGAAAGGAGAATTGGCGAGAGATCTCGGGCAGGCAGTTATCCAAGGTCTTCTTCGTGACTCAAAGTTGTCCGATCGTTTGACAATATTCGTTTCACACGCCCGCTCGGACGCTCCCCGCGAAGATCAATTTGGAACGATGCCCACAGGCCCCGTCGCCAAGGTTGAGGCTGTGGCAAAAAAGACGAAACTGGCAACTTTCGTCGATGTTCACGACCTTCAAGCAGGAGTTGATTGGGACAGCGAAATCCGTGAGCGCGCTCGAAGAAGTGCGCTGCTTATGGTGCGAACAGATGCATATGCGAGCCGCGAATGGACGCAGTGGGAAGTTCTCGAGGCGAAGAAAGCGGATATGCCCATCGTCTGTCTAAGTGCGCTTTCCAATGGCGAGCAGCGTGGCTCTTTTCTTCTTGACCATGTCCCAACTGTCGCTTTTCGCGAGTCTGACATTGATAAAACCGATGCTCGGCAAGTGTACGAGGGAGATGCCGTTATTGTCTCTGCGCTCAATCGTCTGGTCGATGAGACTCTCAAGCGTGCTCTTTGGTTTCATCAAGACATTCCTTTCGCTGTCGAATGCGAGAAGGAGGCAGGCTTTGCGCAAGGACGCGAGGTTGGCATCGAAGCGAAAAGAATGAAAAACTCCAATAGCATCGGCTTCGACGCTGCACCCGCCCGTGCTCCCGAGCCTTTGATGCTTACGGCTTTCCTCGCCGAGCACAAGCAAAGATTCCCTGATGACACTCATCTTTGGCTTTTGCATCCCGATCCTCCCCTTCTTCCTCCCGAACACGAGGTCATGGTTGACTTATGCGTTCTTTCGGGGTACGAGAGAAAACACGTTCATCTGCTTACGCCTCGGACTTTCTTCGCTGCCGGGGGCACTCACGGTGATGGAGAACCGACGCTCCACACGCCCAATCTGGCTCTTCAACGTCCGCTCAGCGGCCTTATGCTCGGAATATCCATGGCTAGGAATGAAGACTTGGAGGCCCTGGGGCTGCAACCAGGCCATCTCCAGCTCGCTGTTGCGGAGGTTGCACAGATGGTGCTTTTAGCCGGCGGCGGAATCACCTATGCCGGTGCGCCTGGCACGCATGCTCCCGATCTCGCCACTCCCGTTCTCGACACCGTGAGACGCTATATCGAGACCGCGAAATTGGAGCGGCATCGCCACAATGGGACCAGCGTTGAGAATGTTGAGAGTCTTCACCCTGGTCGAATGTTCGAATTAACCGTCCCGTGCACCAGTGTTCTGACAGCGGACGTCCTTAAGCGGCTGGCAGACGCAGCCGACACGTTCGCTTCCACTGGACGAATTCAGGTTCTTGACGAGCGTGGCATTGCACAAGACGTTACAGAATCGTCGGCGTGGGAGAATCGCACTGCAGAGGAGACTTCGATGGCGTTGACACAAATTCGAAAACGCCTGCCTGAGCACTGCAACGCCAGGCTTGTCATCGGTGGGAAAACCACGCCTCGATCAAGCTTGAATCCGAAAGGTTACTCGGGCCGTCTCCCCGGGATCGTGGAGGAAGCACTTTATGCGGTGAGAGCAGGACAACCTCTTTTTATTGCCGGTGGTTTTGGCGGGGCTGCGGCTGTTCTCGCGAGTTTGCTCAGTCCCGAGGCAAAGCTTCCGATTGCGCGCGAGTCGATTGCGGCGATCGAGGCGAATTCTCAGTATAAATCGGCAATCGACGAGATTCTCGGCAGCTACGACGTCAGTCTTACAGGATTGGAGGAAACCGACAGAGTCAGAATGATGACGACCCAACGCGCTTCTGATCTTGCTGGCCTGATAGTCAAAGGACTCGCGAATCGAGACTGGGGTGCTTCTACACAGAGCGGTTCTTCGGGAGGACAGTGCTAATGGAAGGACTGAAGCTGTTTCTCAGTTACGTCGAAGATGACGAAGGAGAACGGATCACAGATCAATTGCATAACGCGCTTTCGGAATTGCATATCGGCTCGGTTATGGCCAAGCACAACATCAATCCAGGTGCAGACTGGGTTGAAACGATACGGAAGCATCTATGCGACAGCATCGCTCTTGTGTGTGTGGCAACCAGCGGCTATTCCAAGAGCGTCTGGGCTCAACAGGAGATTGGGTACGCGCTGGGGCGCAAATTGCCGGTTTTGTGGATCAGATACGCAAAGGATGAAGTGCCGCTCGGTTTTCTGGCTCATCAGCAGGCATTGGAACCAAAAGACGTTGCGAAACCTGCAGGGATAGCCGACGCTGTCCTTCAGTGGCTCGCTTCGAATGGTCAAACTTCTGATTTCATTGCCGACATGCTGATCTTTGCTCTGGAACAGTCGGAGTCTTATGACGATGCGCGTGCGTTAGTGAAGACTTTGGCGACGTTGAAAGGGCTGACGGGCAGTCAATGGAAGCGCGTAGAGGCCGCTGCGTCATTCAATAGACAGGTTGGCAATGCGGTGATCTGGACCAATCGCCATTCCGTCAACCCAGAAGACCAACCATCCGCTGTGGAGTGGTTGAAAACCGAACTTTCTGCGTCTCTTTCGGAAGACTCTTCTGATTAGCAGACATCTTCTTGAAGTCGAAGTCCGTATTGTCTGCGACCTAGTAGGGGATCGAGGTGTGGCCATCGTCCATGCCGACTTCCTTACGCAGGCCGCTTGGCAGCAGCAAATCACAGAAAACGTCGCATCTTGGTGAGTGCCCTGCCTCAAGGCGACGACGACCTCAACGCCCGATTTGTCGCGGCGGTGAAGAGACGCTTTCTCCCGGAGCGCGGAGAGGCGCTTTCTACCAGAACGCCGGCGTAGATGCGCAAATCTCGAATGGAGAGGGATCCGAAAGGCAAGCCGAAAGCCTCGGGGCGTAAAGCTTTGGCTCGGGCGCCGCGCTCGCCGCTGAGGCTTGCGCGGCGCCCGGGGCTTGCCGTTTGCCGGGTGTATGTTGTGCGTCAGGCGAGGCTTGGCGCCCGCTTTGCCCGCCTGTTATGCCCTGGCCGCGATGGATGGCGAAACTTCGACGTTGACCCTTGGTCTCAGGCCAGCGAGGGCTGGAGGCCGAGGCTGCCGACGAGGTGGTCGCGATAGGCCTGCGAAGTGACCTCTTCCAGCCAAGCGCGGGCCGCCGCCAAGCGCTCGTCAAGCCCTAAACGTTCGATGACTTCCTCGTTGTTCTCGCCCTTGTAGAAACGGGCAAGGGCTTCGATCGCCTCTCGAGCCTGCCGTGCGTCGCGGGCCGCCTTGGCGTCCAGACGCTCGGAATACCAGGCCGAGTTCAGAATGTTCTCGCGCTCGAACTGTGCGCGGAACTCCGGGCTTGCCAAATTCCAGCCCTCGCGCGAGACGCCGTCGATCATGATCTCCAGCAGGGCCCGCAGCGGCGGCACGGCCCACTCGATGGAGCCGTCGGCCCGGTAGTGCTCCGCCACAACCTTGTGGGTGGTGACGATGACGTCCACCGAGTCGGCGAAGATCGCCTCGTCCTGCAGCTCGGGGCGCAGCATTTCCTCGGTGAAGACGATGTCGGGATGCAGGAAGATCCGGCCGAAGAAGGTCGAGGCGAATGCCCGGTTCATGCGGTAGCCGAGGCGGGAGGCGTGAACTGTGCGGCCCTCGTATTCGAAGTCCTCGATCTTCTCGAGAAAGCCCCGCTTGACGAGATTGCGGGCGTTGCGCTCCTCGACGCTCATTCGCGAGAAGATTTCGGGGATGAGCAGGGAGATGTCATGCGCCACCTTGACCTTCGGGCCGATGTAGCCGGCGGAGGACAGCCAGCCGTCGTAGCCGCTGAGGGCGTAAGACAGCAGCGCGGCGTTGAGGTCGTATATGGCCGGCAAGGCGTTGAACGGGGCCTTGGTCAGGGCGCCCTCGCTTCCGGCGCCGGTCGTCGAGGGGGACTTCCCGGTCATGGACGAGATGAACTCCATGAACAGCTCGGGAAGCTCCATGTAATGGAGGGGATTATACGCGCACAGCGGCGGCACGCCTTCTTCGGGCGGGTTGTTGCGGCGCCCCGCGGCGACGACGTCGACGCTGTGGCGCAGCGGCTTGTCCAGCGGAACGTCGCGGAAGAGGTGGTTGGACAGATCCGCCAGCGCCACGTCCTTCGGATTGGCGATGTCCGGGCGGACCTGGAGATAGCGCGGATTCTTGGTGGGCACCCCGTTCACCAGGCGCGGGTTCGCCGTGCAAACCCAGTAGGTTTCCTTGGCGGGGTCATCGGCCTTCGGCAGTTTCGCCGCGCGGTTGACCAGGTTTTGCATGGGCTCGGTGAAATGTGACAGCCCGGGGGCGTCCGCGGCCATTGCCCGGGCGTCGTCGGGCGTCAGCGGCTGGAAATTCGAGATGAAGAGGTCGGCGTCGGGGGCGGACATGTCAGATTCGGTCTGCTTGTCGTAACCGCGCACGATCGCGTCGTCGGGCCGCTGGAAGAGCAGGCTCTCGCAATTGGCCACGAACTTGCGTGAAAGCTCGGAATCCGGCGTCGATTCGAGCCCTCCGGGTGCGACGATCGAGGCGGTGATGTCGTCCTCGGTCTGAACCTTCGCGGCGGGCGAGAAATCCGGGCGCAGAGAAAGGAGGCGCCAGGCTCCGTCGTTTTCGAAGCCCACGCGAAGCATGTTGACTTTGATGACTTCGCCGTCCAGTCGCAGCGAGTTTCCCTTGCGGCCGTTGATGATTCCCACGGAAAAGTGGCTGCGCCAGTCCTTTCCCCAGCTGGGCTGGTAGAAGCGCTTGACGGTGAAAATAAGCTCCTTGATGTGGTCCGGGATGGATTCGAGGAAGGCGTTGTATTCGTCGGTGTACATAGACGACGGCGTCAGCAGCTTGATCACGCTTCCCAGCGAGCGGCGCTCGGAAAGGATCGAGCGGTGATGCTCGCTCTTGTTCGCCGGGTCGACGAAGCGGTCGGCGTAGTTGCCGTCGAGGATTCTCTGGACGGTGTCGAAATCTTCGTCGACGTCGCCGACGTAGGCTTCGCCGAATACGAAGGCGTCGAGGAGAGACTTGGATATCTCTGACTTTCCGCCGCCTGAAACTGTGGCGGGCTTGTGCGCCTGGGTCGACCATGGAGCCGTGCCCACCAGATGCCACTGGGTGGCGTCGCCCTCGCGGTGCTTGGCGTGCACCCGATAGCCTCCGGGTGCCACGTAGGTGTTGCCCACGAGCAGCCGAATCGAGGATTCCCCGCCGTCGGGCCGCGTCCACGCGATCGTCTGGCTGCGCATGGAGTAGCGGGCCCCGCCGGGCACCAGCACCACTGTTGGGTCCTCGACGGCGACGGCCGAGCCGTCCTCGCGCACCTCGAAGCGGCCCGGGTTGCTTTCCACAACGTGTTCAAGGGTCAGGCCCTCGGGCGTGTGGACGTCGGTGAACTCTTGACCCAGGTTGTAGCGCGGGTAGGCGATGGCGCCGCCGGCGTGCTCCTCCTCGACGCAGCCGAAGAGGTTCGCCGAGTAGCCGATCTGTGTTTTCACTTCCTTCTTGCAGTAGCCGAAGTAGTTGTCCGCTACGACGGTGACGATGACGCCGCGCTCGTCCCGCGCCACGCACTTGAATGCCTTGCCTCCGTTGTAAAGCTCGTTCTCGTCTTTCCAGCACTGGCCGTCGCGGCGCTGGCGTTCGGTGGCATCCTCCCACGAGGGCAGGCCCAGCTCCTTCTTGGTCAGCTTCGTCAGATGCGGCGCGAGGACGACGCAGCCGGTGTGGCCGGTCCATGACTCCGGCGCGAGCGAGGCGTCGTTCTCGGGAAGATAGGGGTCGCCGCCGTTGCCGAAGATTCCCTCGACGAAGTCGAGATTCGAGACGAGACCGCCCGGGGCGATGAAGCGGATCTCCATCGACCGTTCGGCAGAGAAGCCGGGAACCTCGGGGACGACGATGGGACGCAGCAGCAGCGAGACAAAGCAGCGGGCGGGCTCGGCATGAGTCGATGCCCACGGCAGGGTCAGCAGGTCGTCCGGCGCGTCGACCGCGTGGGCCAACAGCCGCGCGAAGACGTCACGGTCCACGGCGATCTTGTCGTCCGGGATGGGAAGGCCGCCTTCGGCGACGTGGAAGACGCCGGCCGTTGTGCGGCGGTCGTTTCGAGGGTTGTGCAGAACGCCTCCCAGCACTTTGTAGCTCTCGACGTAGTCGGAGACGAAGCTCGTGGAATCCGCCGGGAGCGATAGCGCGCGAGCCAGACCGGGCTGGTCGAGCACGAAAGTGGAGCGCGGCAGCTGGGGAGTTTCGGCGGCGCCTTCCAAGTAGGAGTCGAGGAAGTTCTGGATGCGCTGATCGGCAGCGCAGGGGCGATGCGCCAGGCGGCGAGAAAGCTCGCGCTGGCGTGCCAATATCGGGGACATGAGGCTGTCCGTCTCGCTCTGATCGACCTGCGCCAAAGCGGGAATTCCCAGAAGCTCCAAGCGCAGGGCGATGGCGGAAGCAGTGGCTGCGTCTTTAATCGTCATGATATGAGCCTAGCGAATCCGGGAGCCTCTAACCTGTTACGTTCCGCCTAGAAAGACGAAACGCACGAAGTTCGGACGTCGCCAGGCGGTGCGAAGGCCGGGCGGCGCGGAACGGCGTCGTGAAAGGCCTGCGTCGTAAAGCCTGCGTCGTAAAAGGCCGACGTCGCGAAACCGGCTGTGGTGCGGCCCTCCAAGGTTTAGGCTGGTGACATGGACAGTCAATGGCGCCAGCTGGCTCAATGGATCGGGCAATCGAATCGCATCGTCTTTTTCGGCGGCGCCGGGGTCTCGACGGAGTCTGGCATACCGGACTTTCGCGGCGCCAAAGGGTTTTTCCATCAGGATCGCGAAATCCCGATCGAGCGCGTTTTGTCCATCGACTTCTTCGAGACGCACCCGCAGGCGTATTGGGAGTGGTTTGCGCAGGAAAACGCCCGCGAGGGAGTCGCGCCGAATGCCGCGCACAAGTTTCTGGCGGAGCTCGAAAAGAGGGGCTCGCTTTCCGCCGTCGTCACGCAGAACATCGACGGGCTGCACCAGTCGGCGGGATCCGAGCGGATTTTCGAACTGCATGGGAATTGGTCGCGCCTGCTGTGCACGGGCTGCGGACGGCGTTTTTCGATCGCCGATTTCGACGAGGCGCGGACGGGAGCGGTTCCCCGCTGCCCTTCATGCGCCTGCGTCGTTCGGCCCGACATCGTCTTTTACGGGGAGATGCTCGGCAGCGGCGTTCTGGAGGGCGCGGTTCGAGCGATCGCCGACGCCGACATGCTGATCGTCGCCGGAACGAGCCTTGTCGTGTATCCGGCCGCCGGCCTCGTCGACTACTACGACGGCGACCGCCTTGTGCTCATGAACGCCACGCCCACCCCATACGACTCGCGGGCAAACCTCGTCATCCGCGACCCGGTGGGAAAGGTGTTCGCAGAACTCGCCCGGGCCGTCTGACCGCGGCAGTTCGGCCACGGCCCTTGGCCCGATGCCTCCGGCAAGAGTCTGGCTCGCACAAAGCCTTGACGGATCTTAAACTATTCAGTGTGAGCATCGGGCTTGGACCGGTGCGCCGTATCTCAGGAGCCCTCCTCCAAGGCGGAGGGCTCCTCGTTTATTTCTTGGGTTTGCCCAGCTTCTATGGGTACATTGGTCAGCGAAAACGATTTTCCATTCAAGTTCGTTTGTTTTCCCGTTCAAAAGGAGGCGGTCAGCCGTCATGGTCAGCCTCGCAGACATCGCCGCTGCGACAGGGTACTCGAAGGCCACCGTGTCCCGGGTTCTCAAAGGAGACCCCACGTTCACCGTGCGTGAAGAAACGCGCAGGCGCATCCTTCAAGCGGGCAACGAGATGGGGTATTCCGTGCAGGGGCGTCGCGTAGGAATTCCGCAGGACGTGGCCGTCTTAGACAACATCGACCCAGAGCGCGGGCTGCAGGACGCCTATTTCTTTGAGATCCGCGAGGCTCTGAAAGCCAAAGCCGACGAACACAACACGAAGCTCACCCCGTTTCCCGACACGCGTTCCCTCGTGGGCGCGGGCAAGAAATTCGACGGTTTCATCTCCATAGGCCCGGCGCCGCTGGCCGACGATGATTTCACCGCCCTCAGCCAGGCGCTGCCGAACGGCGTGTTCATCGACATCAATCCCGCTCCGGGGCTGTTCCACTCGGTGCGGCCAGATTTGCAGCAAACGGTTCTCGACGGGCTTGACGCGCTGATGGCGGCGGGCCGTCGTCGCATCGCCTTTGTCGGCGGAACGGGCCACATCATGGGCCGGCACTTTTACGACGAGGAGCTTCGCCATTTGGCGTACTCGAACTGGGCGCAGCGTTTGGGCCTCGACGTCGACGGACTTTCATATGTCGGCGGCGCCTTCACCGTCGAGAACGGCCGCGGCCTGACCGCCCGGCTGATCGCGGAAAACGAGGATCGCATGCCGGATGCGATCCTCGTCGCCGCGGACCCGCTGGCCGTGGGCGCGTTGCAGGCCCTCGACGCCGCAGGCGTCCGCGTGCCTCAAGACGTCGCCGTCGTCTCCATCAACAACCAGGAGGTCTGCCAATACACCTCCCCGACGCTGACCTCGTTCGACATCGACTGCTCGGAGCTGGCGGAGTCGGCCATTCTCCTTCTTTCGGACTCGATCATCGGCCGATACTCCTCCTGCCACCACGTCCTCGTATCGACGAAGCTCGTGGCTCGCGACAGCTTCGCCCCGGCGGGATGAAGGCGGGTGCGGCACGGAGCCCTGGCCCCGTAGCCTCGCGGCCGGGCCCCGTGCCGCTGTTTGGCCGCCCGCATCCCGAGGTCGGGCAGACCGCCCGGCCCACGCCCGGGGCCGGGGAGTTTAGATAAGCTCCAGATCGACGTCGAGCCGCAGCGGCCGGTCAGCGGCGATGTGGTATTTCTCGTGAACGGGCGACCCCCACGAGTCGTCCCCTCCGACGCCCATCTGCCCCGCGAGGAGTCGCAAATGCGTCAGCGGCGTCCTCGACGGATCGGCCAGCTCCCACTGGTGGGAGGCCTCCTCGATTTGCGCGGAAGAGTAGGGTAGCACAGACACGTTGAGCGTCGATCCATCCGCCGCGTCAAGCGCTGCTCCTTCCGCGTCCGCCGCGTCAAGCGCCGCCCCTTCGGCGTCGGCCGCAGCAAGCGCCGATCCGTCGGCGACATGCTGCCTGACGCGCATTCCGTTTCCGGCGCCGTCTGTGATCTCGGCCCATCGCACGCCCCGGTGGTTCCCCGTCTCCTGGGGGACGAGGTAAGGGGCGTAGTCGCGCGCCGCGGTCGTCTCCCACACGCCGAGGCGGGCGCCCGAGGAACGGTCCGCATAAGTCTCCTCGGGGCCCAAGCCGTAATAGCGCAAATGCCTCAGCTCGCCGGGCAGAGCCCACTCGACGCCGAAGGCGGGAATCGTGGGCGCGTGCGCCTCGCCCGGATAGTCGGCGGTCAGGCGTATGCGCGCGGCCGAGTCGATCGCATAGCGCAGGGTGACCCGGCTCCTGGCCGGCGTAGCGAGTTCATAGACGTAGGCGACCGCGACGCCCCCTTCGGAGGCGTCGACGGCGACGTCGACGCACCGCGCGTAGCGACCGGCCGCGACCAGCAGGGTCGCAACCAGCAGGGTCGCGACCATCGGTTCGTTCAGATCCGGGTGCCGTCGGCGATCCGTCCGGGCGAGCCCTCCGCCTCCACGCGCGCCTCACCGGTGGCGACGACGTCAGCACCGAAGGTCCAGTCGCCCTCCACCGTCAGCGACTGCGCGTCCTTGATGGAGGGGACGCCGTCTGGGAACCGGGCCTCGAAGTCCTGGATCTTCTTGTAGAAGCGCGGGTCGAGACTCACGGTGCAGGCCTGGTCCGGGACCATCTGCAGCAGTCCGTCGTCGTCGACCTCATAGACGTCCGAGCGCACCAGCAGCAGGTCGTTGGTGGTCTTGACCGGCAGGAAGCGGGAGCGCGGCACCTCGATGGCGGTGGCGCCCTCGAAGGCCTCGACGGCGGCACCCATGGCCGTCTCGAGCTGGATGACCGGCGTCGAGGAGGAGTCGGCGGGGTCCACCGTCTTGCTGTTCCTGATGAGCGGAAGCCCGAGGATCCCGCCCCGATCGGCCAGGGTGTCGCGCAGCACCTCGAGGTCGAACCAGAGGTTGTTCGTGTGAAAGAAGGGGTGGCGGAACTGGTCGGTGAAGTAGTGCATCTGGTCCTCGGGGGTCTGCGCTGTGTCACGCAGGATGATGCGCCCGTCGCTCTTACGTACAGCCAGGTGCCCGCCTTTGACATCGGCCGGTGTGCGCCGGCACATCTCCGGGGCGTAAGGGGCGCCGGAGGCGGCGAACCAGCCGGCAATCCTGGCCGAGGGCGCCGCACCGAGGTTGTCGGAGTTGGCAGTCATGGCGTACCGGTAGCCCTTGTCCAGGAGGGCGTCCAGCAGCCCGGAGGCAAGCAGGGCGGTGTAGATGTCGCCGTGGCCCGGGGGGCACCACTCGAGCTCGGGGTCGGCCTCCCACTCCACGGGAGTCAGATCGTCGGCGCGCAGCTTGGGCTCGCGGTTCTGCAGGAAGTCCAGGGGCAGGCCGTCGACCTGGATCTCGGGGTGCCCGGCCAGTACCTCAAGGGAGTCCTCCCGGGTGCGGAAGGAGTTCATGAGGATCAGCGGCAGGCTCACTCCGTAACGACGACGTGCCGCCAGGACCTGATCGACCAGCAGGTCCAGGAAGGTCTTGCCATCACGAACCGGCAGGAGCGACTTGGCGCGATCCAGACCCATCGAGGTGCCCAGTCCCCCGTTGAGCCGAATGAGGACCGTCTTGCTCAGCGCCTCGCGGGCCTGCTCCTCGCTGACCTCGACGTCAGCCAGGGAGTCGATCTGCGTGAGGGGCTCGATGGTCTCCTCGGGGATGAGTCCGGTGGCCCCCGCCTCCAGGGACTGGTAGTAGTGGGTGAAAACCGTGATGGCCTGCTCTGCGACACCGGCGTCGCGCATCTTGTGCTGGGCTGAAGTGAGTCCGTTCTCGCTCATGACGCAAGCCTATCCCAGCCTGACCGTTCTTGTGGAACTTTGTTCGACTCTGTTCGTTCTTGAAGGATCGGTTCTTTCCGTCCTCTCGAGTTATCCACAGGGCACTTGTACCCCCTTCACGACATCGACGACTCCCCTTACTCTCAGATGAATCGGTTGAGTGACACGTGCTCACCGCCGAGCACCGAGTGACGAGGAGAACCGTCATGTCCATGCCGCCCACTGTCGGGCCGAATGTCGCCCTGGTCCTACAGCGACTGGACCTCATCGAGAGGAAGATCGACTGGCTCGCCGAGCGCGTCACCTGGCTGACATACTCTTCCGCCACCTCGACGCAGGAGAGCAGCGACTCCCCTTCCACGGCGAGGAGCGACAGCCCCTCCCATCCGGAGACGACTCCGCCCTCGATCGCCCCGCAGACGAGGTCTGTCTCGGAACACTCCTGGCAGCGTCTCAACGAGTCCCCCGTTCAGACCCCGGTCAACGGCCCTCTCCCGGAGGACAGGAACGCCCACTCTGCGAAGGCCCCGTCCGCTGACGCTCCCCGAGCCACTCAGACTGAGGTACCGCAGGACCAACGCTTCCAGCCTCCCGCCCCCGTGGAGCCCGCACGATCCTTCGCAGCCCAGGCGAGCCCGGCTCCGATGCAGTACGCCCCCGTAGCGGGCAACGCCCCTCATATGCAGGCGACCAATCAGGTGGGTCCGGCCGGCGCCGGTCAGGCACTCGGCGCTGAGGCCCAGGCGGTCCCGGGCTGGGCCCAGCGGGCGATGCGGGAGGGCAACCTCGGACGCTATCTGCTTTCCGGGGCCGCAGCAGTGCTCGTCCTGTCAGCTGGGGTCAGTCTGCTGGCTCTCGTCTGGGACTACATTCCCAACCCCGTCAAGATCCTGGGACTGGCACTCATCGCGGTCACGATGACGGCCTCCGGAGCTCGATTGGGGCTCCGTCATCCCCATCACCGTGTGGCCGCAGCGACGATCACGGGAACTGGCGGGGGGCTGGGTTTCGTCGCCGTCGTGGGAGCCGTCCTTCTCGGCGGGATGCTCCGCCCGGAGCCCGCGCTGATCCTCATGGCCTGCTGGGGCCTCGTGCTTCTGGCCGTGTCGCACATGACACGGGTGCTGTTCACCGCGGTCGTCTCCACTCTCGGCGCTCTGGTGACCATCGGGTTCGCAGTCAGTCACGTGTCACGCCAGCCGCAGGCCGCACTCGTGACATGGTTGATGATCGGCATTCACGTCACGGTGCTGGCGCTGACCTGCACCGCCCTGTCGCGCAACACAGGACGGATGAGGTCGGCCGCCTGGTATCCGGTGACATCGATGGTGGCGACGGCGACAGCCCTCATCGCCGCACCGATCCAGCCGATGCTGCGCGTCTCCACCGTCGGCGGCACCAGCATCAGTCTCATCCTGTGCGTGCTGCTGGTGTCTCAGACGATGCACGCGAGCACACGACTGTGGAGCATCGGTATCAAGACCTCGGGCTGGGACTGGGGCTTGACTGCTGCGGTGCTCATGGTGGGGTTCATCAACCTGCTGATGGGGCAGATGACTCTGCACCTGGCGCACGCCGTCGTCGTCATCACCTATCTCCTCGAGCTTCTCCTGCTGGCCGCGGCGGCGCTCGCGACGCTCCCGGGCTACTGCCCCACTGGTTGGCGCCGTGCCATGGCGATCGGGCACGAGGCCGCGTTCTTCCCCCTCGCGCTGGCCGCAATGGCGGTTGTAGGCGATCCTCGGGTCCATCTCTTCGTCGTCGTGGCTGCGATGCTGTGCCTCCTTCCGGCCATCCTGAACGCACGAGTGGAGCCGGCCCCGATCCTGGCTCTGCTCGGAACGGCACCGATCCTGGTGCCTCCGGGAACTGTCTACTCCCGCAGCGACTCCTGGTCGCTCATCATCTCCGTGGTGATCTCTGCGCTCATGGTGTGCGTGGCCGAAGGACTCGGTGACCGAGTCGCCCGCAGCTCTGCGGTCCCGGCTCCGTATGCCGTGCCTTCACGCGTTCAGCCACGGGTGCAGGCCCTGCGGGTGGCTCTGGCGGCAGTCGCCTTTAACATGACCGTCCTCGTTCCATTCCTGGGATCCGGTCTTGTGGAGAACAACCGGGGCGCCTGGGAGGCGCTGCGCATGGTTCCGGGCCTGGTGGCTATCGCGCTCATCGCACTGGGGACGGTCTCACCCGGAGCCACGCCTCTGCGAGTGCTTAGTGGCCAGTGCCGAGGAGCCCGTTTCCGGGTGGGGCCCCACGGCGAGGCCCTGCCCGACCCTTCAGGGAGGCAGACGGGAGCACCGGCACCGTCCTGGATCGTCTCGGTGACTGTGGCCGCGCTGGCACTGATGACGCTCTCGTGGGCTGATGCTGCGTCCTCGACGGCCTGGATGCTCTTACTGGTCGCCGTCGCCCTGGGGCTGGGAGCCAGCGCCACGTGGCTTCTGCTTCCTTGGCGGCGGCGGGCGGAGGTGTGTCTGAGTCTTGCGATCGGAAACTCGTTGCTCATGTGGTTCTCAGTCATGGTGGCCACCGAGGTCGGTCCGGGCTCAGTCCTCATGTCGGTGCTGGTGCTGCTGACTGGTGGGGCCTGCATCGTCCTCGGCTTCAGGACACGCCTGACGATCCTGCGCCACTACGGACTGACCCTGGTACTCCTGTCCGTGCTCAAGCTCGCTGTCGTGGACGTAGCGTCGCAGAACTCGATCATTCGAGTCATCTCGCTGGCGGCCGCGGGCGTCGTCTGCTTCGTCCTCTCCCTGCTCTACAACCGCTTCGCGCAGGAGCAGCGTCGCGAGAGCAACCAGGCCCCCATGGGGCCCGGAAGCAACTGACCGCGGCGAGGACCGACGTCGAGCCGTCCGGCTAAGCCGGACCGAGGAGTCAGCCGCGGCCGGCCTCCAGCACCGGGGCCAAGAACTGACCGGTGTAGGACGCCTCAGTGGCCGCGACCTTCTCCGGGGTTCCGGCCACGACGACGGTTCCCCCGCCCTTGCCGCCCTCTGGGCCCATGTCGATGACCCAGTCGGCGTTGGCGATGACGTCGAGGTTGTGCTCGATGACGACCACGGAGTTGCCCTTGTCGACCAGTCCCTGAAGCACCCCGAGCAGCTTGCGGATGTCCTCGAAGTGCAGTCCGGTGGTCGGTTCATCCAGGACGTAGATGGTCCGGCCGGTGGAGCGGCGCT
>ERZ772924.119-NODE-119-length-35840-cov-120.241749_pt1 | contig 35840 bp, 31 predicted proteins | sample MGYA00512116_ERZ772924 | MGnify/ENA primary metagenome ERZ772924 (study PRJEB29015, sample SAMEA2737920) | human oral metagenome | biome: human oral; feature: human-associated habitat; material: dental | place: China | collected 2134 ...
GAAGATGTGTGCTGCGATATTGAGCAAAACGAGCCCTGGAGGCGGCCCAAAATCCAGATATCGCAGCACAGTGCCAGACCGCAGACTCCGCCCATGCAAAAGCACCCCACCACGGGGTGAGGTGAAGTGTGCTGCGATATTGGCCGAATGAAGCTTCACAACCGGCCTGCAACCCAAATATCGCAGCACACACAAAATCACGACCAACCGAATGAAGCCAACCAGACGGGGTGTGAGATGATGGCCCCCGCTTGCGGCGTCGTAAAGCGGGGGGGAACTGATTACTGAGCAGCGCGCTCCGGGCCACCGTGACCGCCGCCGGGGCCACCGCCAAGGACGCCGGCATCAAACGCCTTCAGCACGGAATCCTTATCGGACGACGACAAGGTGCCCTTGGACACGGCCTCGTCGAGGCGGGACGACAACTCGGTGCGGTGCTCCGCCTCACGCTCGCTGTGCATCTCAGACATGGCCTGCTCCACCTTGGAAACATCAACGCCCAGGGCGGTAGCAAGCTTCTGGTCCATGGCGGACTTATCGGGGCGCTCGCCCTTCTGCTCGCCGGAGCCCTCGGAACGCAGCGAATCCATGGCTTCCTTCAGCTTGTCCTCGCTCACGCCCAGCTTCTTGGCCAGCTCGGCGGGACCCTTGTCGTCCTTGTTGCCCTTGTCGCGGTCCTTGCCCGGCAGCTGGCTGGCGCTTGCGGACGCCGCGGGCACATCGGTGGCGTTTTGGGCATGGGCGGCCAGGGCACCAGTCCCCAGGGCAACCGCCAGGGAACCGCCGATGATCGCCAACTTGCTGGTCTTAGAAAACGCACGCATGATTTGTCTCCTTCAATGTCGTAGGTGCGTGTTATTTGCGTAGCCGATTCCTTATTCAGTGAACCGATCACTGCCTATGATGATAAAGAGCATTACTGAATAATTCGTGGCAGAAGGCTTCTAATCCTCCCGAAATTTGCTCAAATTTTCCCGAGCCAGCCTGTGAACTCTCTGCCGCACCTGGCATCAACCATAAAAACCCCGGGCAATGACTGCCAGAAACCAATTGTTAGAAATCAAAATATAGTACGCTGCACCCAGCCACAATATTTTTTAGAAAGAGGATCTACCTGTGATAACCGGACTCATCGGCATTAACGGCTCCGGGAAAACCACCCGACTCAAGAACCTTTATGCCCAACACGCGCCAGGGGCCGCGCAATTCGTCCCCGACAACCCCATCATTCCCATCGAAGTCAGCGCGCACGAGCTGCTGCACCGGCTGGGCAGAATGCATCGGCTGCCGCGCGCCGAGGCGAAACGCAGAGCCACCATCCTGTGTGACGAACTTGCTATCGACGGTGGTACGACCCGCGCCATCAGCACCTATTCTGCCGGTAATTACAAAAAGACTGCCCTGGCCATAGTGTTCATCAAGCCGGCACGCCGCCTCTATCTTGATGAGCCCCTGGAAATGGTGGACGCAATCTCTCGGGCTCGGATCCTGCGGATACTGCGCCGCATCAGCAATCTGGGGCATCAGGTGACCATCTCCACCCAGGACTTCACCATTGCCGAACAGTGCGACGCAATCGAAGTCATGGCCGACCTGGAGGTGGTGGAGGAGGGCGCACCCAGCGCGGTGCTGGGCAACGACCCCTTCACCCGGCTCATGGAACTATCCGGGGCCGAATTCACCGACTGCCAGGCGGATTGGTTAGCCGATCCGGGCGGGGTGAAAACTGAGGCGAAACCGGGGTTGGGGTCGGGGGCCAGCCCGGCGGCAGGGACGGCGGCGGGCGGGCGGGGCGAATAATGACCATGCTCTTGCTGCGCCAACACTATGGGCGCGAATCGAACGGTGTTGGGCCGCTCACTGAATTCCTCATCGCCTTCTACGCTGGCGTGTTCTTCACCAAATCGGCAACTGGGCCGCAATGTCTGCTCGCCTTCCTGGTATGCACCGGCATCTCATTCAGCATGACCCGGCGGTATTCTTCGGCCCTGGTCACGCCGCCCATCGCTCTGACCGCACGCCAATTGCTGCCCGGCTGCTTGGCCTTCGGATTCTGTCTGGTGTCGTTCTGGGGCATGGTTCTTGTCGCCGCGGCCAACAGTAATTGGGTGGCGCTGGCGCTCACGGTGGTGGGCGTCGGGGTCGGAACCACGGCTGGCCTGCTTATCCCCAGAACCGTGGCCCACATGCCGCGACGCAAACATTTTCGCAGGGCTGGGGCGATCGCGGTAGCGCCTCGACGCGGCGGGGTGTGGCAGTTTTTCGAATTCGATGTGCGCCGCCGACTCCTGCGGCCGGCAACCCGGGTGGTCATGCCGATAGGGTACTTCGGGCTCGTGTGCCTGATTGCGGCGCTCTTCCCCATGGCGCTGGTCCGGGGCATGTCACTGCCGGCCGCCCTCTGCCATGGGGCAGCCCTGTGGCTGGTGGTGAGCTTTGTGTATGTTGGCCACGACGATCGACCCGGCCTGTCCCTGTGGTCGGCCTTCGGGTGGCGGCTCTGGCCGGTGCAGGCCGGGCTGGTGCTAGGTGCCGTCGGTCTTGGGGCTCTCGCCTCGCTTATCGACGCCACCTGGGGGTATGTGATTGGTGTGGGCTGTGCCCTCCTCTTAGCCTCGGTGTTTTGGGCCAAGGTGGCATTATCGCCGGATCACCAGGCTCCCTGCCATCCCCTGGTCCGGGACCTGCCCCGGACCGGAATGGTGGAGTTCATCATGCTCCTCATGATCGTTTCCGCGGGAGCAGCCCCGATCCTGGTGCTGCTCCGCTAGCCCGCTAGTGTGTTAGTCCTCGGCGGCGTGCCGGGGCGTCACCGAGTCACTGGTGCTGGTGCCGGCGGCGGAGTCGGATGCCCCCACCGGCTTGGCCTCCACAGCAGCCGGGGCCGTGGACTGCAATTCCAGCTCCTCCGGCAGCGGCTTCGGCCGGGGAGTGAACACGAACGTGGCCTTGTCGTTGTGCTTGGCATCGCCGTCCCAACCCTCGACATCCACGGTGACGATCTCACCTGCGCCGACCTCGCCGAAGAGGATCTTTTCACTCAACACGTCTTCAATTTCGCGCTGAATCGTGCGACGCAGCGGCCGGGCACCCAGCACCGGGTCGAAACCACGGGCGGCCAGTAGGTTCTTGGCCTGCTCCGTGAGCTCGATGCCCATGTCCTTGGCTGCCAGGGCCTTTTCGACGCGGCTTACCAGCAGGTCGACCATTTCCACAATCTGCTCCTTGGTGAGCTGGTGGAACACCACAATGTCGTCGATACGGTTGAGGAATTCGGGGCGGAAGTGCTTCTTCAGCTCGTCATTGACCTTGTTCTTCATGCGCTCATACTGGCCGTCAGCATCATGCTCGCCAACCGCACTGAAGCCCATGCCCACAGCCTTGGAGATATCTTGGGTACCAAGGTTGGAGGTGAAGATCAGGACGGTGTTCTTGAAGTCGACAATGCGGCCTTGGCCGTCGGTAAGCCGGCCGTCTTCCAGCACCTGGAGGAGGGTGTTGTAGATTTCTTTGTGGGCCTTCTCAATCTCGTCGAAAAGCACCACGGAGAACGGCTTACGCCGCACCTTTTCGGTAAGCTGGCCGCCCTCTTCGTAGCCAACATAGCCGGGGGGCGCACCGAACAGGCGGGAGGCGGTGAACCGGTCGTGGAACTCGCCCATGTCGATCTGGATCAGGGCGTCATCCTCACCAAACAGGAAGTTCGCAAGCGCTTTCGAAAGCTCGGTTTTACCGACACCGGAGGGGCCGGCGAAAATAAACGAACCGGAGGGACGGCGCGGATCCTTCAGGCCGGCGCGGGTACGGCGAATCGCCCGGGACACCGCCTTGACCGCATCCTCCTGACCAATAATGCGCTTATGCAGCTCATCCTCCATATTGAGCAGGCGGGAGGACTCTTCCTCGGTGAGCTTGAACACGGGAATCCCGGTCCAGTGGGCCAACACCTCGGCGATTTGCTCCTCGCCCACCTCGGCAATGTCATCCAGCTCCCCGGCGCGCCACTGCTTTTCCTTCTCGCGGCGCTCCTCGGTCAACTGGCGCTCCTGGTCGCGTAACCCGGCGGCCTTTTCGAAATCTTGTGCGTCAATGGCAGCCTCTTTTTGCCGCCGCACCTTGGTGATCCGCTCGTCCATTTCCCGAATGCCCTCGGGGGCGGTCATGCGTTTGATGCGCATGCGGGCGCCGGCCTCGTCGATGAGGTCGACGGCCTTATCCGGCAGGAACCGGTCGTTGATGTACCGGTCGGACAGGTTCGCGGCGGCGGTCAAGGCGCCATCGGTGATCGACACCCGGTGGTGGGCCTCATACCGGTCCCGCAGGCCCTTCAGAATATTGATCGTCATTTCCACGGAGGGCTCGGGCACCTGCACCGGCTGGAACCGGCGCTCCAGAGCGGCGTCCTTTTCAATGTGCTTGCGATACTCGTCAAGGGTGGTGGCACCAATGGTTTGCAGCTCACCGCGGGCCAGCTTGGGCTTTAGCAGGGAGGCCGCGTCAATGGCGCCCTCGGCCGCACCCGCACCAACCAGGGTGTGGATTTCGTCAATGAACAGGATAATGTCGCCGCGCTGGTTGATTTCCTTTAGCACCTTCTTCAGGCGTTCCTCGAAATCACCACGGTAGCGGGAGCCGGCCACCAGCGAGCCCAGGTCCAGGGAATACACCTGCTTGTCTTTGAGGGTTTCCGGGACTTTGCCGTTCACGATGTCTAATGCGAGGCCTTCCACCACGGCGGTTTTACCCACGCCGGGTTCGCCGATCAGCACCGGGTTGTTCTTTGTGCGCCGGCTCAGCACCTGCATGATGCGTTCGATTTCTTGTTCCCGGCCCACCACTGGGTCGAGTTTGCCTTCCTTGGCGGCCTGAGTGAGGTTCCGGCCAAACTGGTCCAGCACCAGGGAGGTGGAGCGCTCGCCGGCGCCGCGGGAGCCACGGGAACTGGATGCGCCGGGGCCCGCACCAGCACCGATAGCGTCATTGCTGTCGTTGGAGGTGTTTTCGGGGCTGTCGCCGCCTTCGTAACCGGACAGTAATTGGATAACCTGCTGCCGCACTCGGGGCAGGTCGGCGCCGAGTTTCACCAGCACCTGGGCGGCCACGCCTTCGCCCTCACGGATGAGGCCAAGCAGGAGGAATTCGGTGCCAATGTATTTATGGCCCATTTGCAGGCCTTCGCGCAGGGATAGTTCCAGGACTTTCTTAGCGCGGGGAGTAAAAGGAATATGGCCTACCGGAGGCTCGGTACCTTGGCCGATAATTTCTTCTACTTCTTGGCGCACGGCTTCCAAAGAAATGCCCATGGATTCCAGGGCTTTAGCGGCCACGCCTTCGCCTTCGTGGATGAGGCCGAGCAAGATGTGCTCGGTGCCGATGTAATTGTGGTTGAGACCGCGTGCCTCTTCTTGTGCCAGCACAATGACGCGGCGAGCACGGTCGGTAAAACGCTCGAACATGTTCACTTCCTAAGCTGTACTAATAGTTGTAATGTTCCCAACTCTATAGCGGTTCATAATTTTGAACCAGCTTATGAGACACGCCGCACGTCAAAGCCCCCAATTTTTTCGCTATTGTCGCTGGTAATTGGGGGTTTTTGTTGGTGTACGCCTGTAGCGAACAGCTGCTAGTTTTTGGCTTGTTTAATGAAGAAGCTTAATAGTACAGCTACTACAGCCAAGATGGTGGCGACCAGGAATGCGCTGGTTGCGCCGTGGGCTGTGGCGTCGACAAGCGGAGCACCGGCTGCCACCTTGCTGTTTGTTTGCTGGGTGAGCACCGCGACGAGAATAGCGACCCCGATGGCGCTGGCGAGCTGCTGCGCGGTGGATAGGGTGGCGGAACCGTGGCTGTACAGGTGTGCGGGCAGGCTGCTTAACGACGCGGTGTACAGCGGGGTGATGCCGAACGCAATACCGACCTCAAACAGCACATACAGCATGGCCATGGCGATGGGACCAAACCGCTGGTAGGCAGCCCACGCGAGAAGCCCGGTGCTGATGGCCAAGACAATGATGCCGGGGATCATGAGGGGTCGAACCCCAACCCGGTCGTAGAGCCGACCAATGAAGGGGGCGGCAAGGCCTTGGAGCAGCCCGCCGGGCATGACCACCAGGCCGGACACTGCCGTGGTGACCAGTAGGGCTTTTTGCAGGTAGATGGGCAGCACGGTGACCAGCCCGAGGAGCAGGCCGAAGATCACCATGACGAGGATGATAGCAATAGCAAAACCTGGGACAGCGAAAACCCGCAGGTCCAGGAAAGCCTGATCGCGTTTGCCCAGGCTGAGCTGCCGCAGCACGAATGCGACGAGCGCGATGATGGCGGCCACCCCCACAATGATGGGGATGAAACTGCCGGCCATGAGGGTTTCAATGTCGCTGAGCGCGTAGACGAGCCCGCCAAACCCGATAGCCGCCAATGGCACCGATATGATATCGAATGGTTTTTCGGTGGATTCCCCAACATTACTAATGTATTTCACCCCCACCAGCAGGATGAATACGACGAAGGGAACCATGAACCAGAAGACAAAATTCCAGCTGAAATAGTTGAGGATGAACCCGGACACGGTGGGGCCGAACGCGGGGGCAAGCGAAATCACGACAGACATCATGCCCACGAAGGAACCGCGCATGCTAGGGGGCACCACATTCATGACGGTGGTCATGAGCAGGGGCATAATCAGCGCGGTTCCGGCGGCCTGCAACACCCGGCCGCCCAGCAGCACTAGGAAGACAGGGGCGAGGGCCGCCACCAGAGTGCCGCCCAGGAAGAACACGAAGGCGGTGATAAAGACTTGCCGGGTGGTGAGCCGCTCAATAACAAACCCGGTGGTGGGGATCACGACCGCCATGGTGAGCATGAAACCGGTGGTGAGCCATTGCGCGGTGGCGGCGGTCACCCCGAAGCTGTCCATGATGACCGGTAGCGCCACCGATAGCGTGGTCTCATTCAGCAGCATCACAGTTGCGGCAAGCACGAGGGTTCCGAGCACAAGCTTGGATTCCCTGGTGAGCCCCGGATTGTCTGTATCCATACGTTTCCTTTCTGCCTTCTATCCAATTAAACAGTACGCGCGCCACCGAACATCCCTGAAATATCTCACGCTTTTCGACGCTCGCCCCGGCGCTTGGGCCGGGCTCCGATCTCCGGACCTCCAGGGATGTGGAGCCGCGGGTAGTGTGCTGCGATATTGAGCAAAACAGGGCCTGAAACCGACCCAAAATCCAGATATCGCAGCACACTACTTGTCAGACAAGCCGGGTCGGACGGAAACCCCCGACCACCGGGCATCCCTAACCTCGCTCCCAGGCACTGTGCTGCGATATCTCACCCCAGAGGCCGGATCCCAGCCCCAAAACAGGCAATATCGCAGCACAGTACTTATCAGATGTCCTGGATCCTAAGCGCCCAACCTTGAAACATGAATTTACGTGACATGCCCCACCAACTAATTCGATACATCACAACCCCTATCCCGACCCCCCGGAAGATGTGTGCTGCGATATTGAACAAAACAGGGCCCGGAGCCGGCTCAAAACTCAGATATCGCAGCACAGTACTTGTCAGACAAGCCGGGGCGGACGAAAGACCCCTGCCCCACTCCCGGACACTGTGCTGCGATATTGGGCAAAACAGGGCCTGAAACCGGCCTAGAATCCAGATATCGCAGCACAGTGCCCGGCATGTGACACCGCCCACGAAAACACCCCACCACGGGGATGTGTGATGGGGATGGGGTGCCCACGCTTGCGGCGTCGTAAAGCAGGGGGCTAGTTGTCGCGCTCGGGCTTCACCAGGGGGAACAACACGGTTTCGCGGATACCCAAACCGGTCAGGGCCATGAGCAGGCGGTCAATGCCCATGCCCGCGCCCGCGGTCGGCGGCATGCCCTGCTCCATGGCGGCCAGGAAATCCTCATCCAACACCATGGCCTCCTCATCACCGCCCGCAGCCAGACGGGCCTGATCCTCGAAACGCTCGCGCTGAATCACCGGGTCAACAAGTTCAGAATAACCGGTAGCCAGTTCGAACCCGCGAACATACAAATCCCACTTCTCCGTCACCCCCGGCTCGCTCCGGTGCTGGCGGGTCAAGGGGGAGGTCTCAACCGGGAAATTCCGCACAAAAATCGGCCCTTCCAGCTGATCCTCGCACAACAACTCCCACAGCTCTTCCACCAGCTTGCCATGGCCCCAACCGCCCTTGGCCGGCACGTCCAAGCCGACGGCATCCGCAATCTCGCGCAGCTCGGCCACGGTCGAATTCACCGTCACCTCGGGCTGACCTGGGAACTTCCGCTGCAACGCCTCATTGAGCGACGGGTACATTTCGATCGTGGGCCACTCCGCACCACCCAAATCGTATTCGGAGCCATCGGCCAACGTCACCGTTGTGGAACCAAAAACTTCCATGGCAACATCCTGGATTAGGTTCTTGATAAGCTCGGCACAATCATCGTAGGTGCCCCACGCCTGGTAGGTCTCCAACATGGCGAACTCCGGGGAGTGGGAGGAATCCACACCCTCGTTGCGGAAATTCCGATTCACCTCGAAAACACGTTCGATACCACCGACAACACAGCGCTTTAAATACAGCTCCGGGGCGATCCGCAGATACAGATCAATATCGAGCGCATTCGAATGCGTCACAAACGGCCGGGCCGCCGCACCACCATGCAAAGTCTGCAACATGGGGGTTTCCACCTCCAGGAACCCCTGGGACTCCAAATAATTCCGCAGCGCCCGCATCACCTTAATCCGGGTCAGGGCATTCTCCCGCGCCTTCTCCCGCATAATCAGGTCCGTGTAACGATGCCGCACCCGCATGTCCTCGCTCATATCAGCGAACGCCACCGGCAACGGCCGCAGGGCCTTCGCCGCCATATGCCACGACGAGGCCAGCACCGACAGCTCGCCCCGCTTCGACACAATCACCCGGCCCCGCACCGACACGATGTCGCCCAAATCCACATCAGACTTCCACGCCGCCAACAAATCCGGGCCCACCTCAGCCAACGACAGCATTGCCTGAATCTGCGTGCCACTCCCCTCCTGGATAGTGGCAAAGCACAACTTGCCGGTGTTACGAATAAACAACACCCGGCCGGCAATCGCCACCTCATCCGTGGTCTCATCCCCGGCCCGCAAATACGTCACCGGTGCGGCATGGGCAGGAGTCGACTCCGGCTCGTTCTCCCCCTCAGCCAACACCACATACTTATCCCGCAAATCAGTGATAGAGATTGTGCGATCCACAATCACCGGGTACGCCTCACCACCGGATTGAAGCAACTTCTCCCGTTTCTCCCGACGGATCCGTTGCTGCTCCGGCATCTGGCGATTCTTTGAGGTTTGATTTGCGTCAGTCACGCAATTAAACAATAGTGCACCTAGCACATTTCACCAACACCCCACAGCAACAGCCGCAGCTCATTAAACTAATAAGCATGATTACTGTCTGCGGCGAAGGCCTTGTTGATCTCGTACCTATCCATTCCTCAACCAACACCAATCCCCGATTACTTCCCCTGACGCCAGCCCTCGGTGGCGGCCCGTTTAACGTCGCCATCACCGCAGCCCGCCAAGGAGAACCCACCCAATTTCTTTCCCGCGTCTCCACCGACAACTTCGGGGACGCCCTCGTCGACCGCCTCACCAGCGAAAACGTGGACACCTCCCTGGTGCAGCGTGGTCAAGAGCCCACCACCTTAGCCGTCACCTCCCTCAACCCTGATGGCAGCGCCTCCTACTCCTTCTATATCGACGGCACCGCCGACCGGCTTGTCGACCCGCCCGCCGACCTCACCACCGACATCGCCTGCTTCGGCACCGTCTCCCTCGCCCTCGAACCCGGCGCCTCCCGCTACGCCGCCCTCCTGAAAAACCTGCACCGCGACGGCACATTCATTGCCCTCGACCCCAATATTCGGCCCTTCTACGCCACCAAGGCCCACAGCGATTTCCTGTACTCCCTCCTCCCCTCCGTCGACCTGCTCAAGCTTTCCGACGAAGAAGAGGAGTTCCTCGACCAGCCCGAAGCCCCCATCAAGGTAATCACCTGCGGGCCGGATGGGTTGATTGTGCACTTCAATGGGCAAACCATCGAAGTAACCGCCCCCACCATCGAAGTGGCCGACACCATCGGGGCCGGCGACACGGTCATAGGATGTTTACTGGCCGAAATCCACCGCCGCACCGGGGGAAAGAACGTTCGGAGCAAGACCATGGAGTTTACTGGTGAAGACTGGGCGGAAATCGCCAGCTATGCCGCTCGGGCCGCCGCCGTGACCTGCACCCGGGTCGGCGCCAACCCACCCACCCGGGCCGAAATGGAACAACTGCCCGAGTGACTCTTCGCTGGCGCCGACTGGGGCCGGAAGGCAGAAGGTTGGCGGTATGAAGAGTATTGGGGCATAGGCGCCCAGCTACCCAGGGCCAGTCAAGATCCGGTCAGTGCGGCTTGGCCCCCAAGACCACTCGCACGCTGTCGGTAATGCACACCCCACCCACCGTAGCGCTCACCACCAGGCGGGCGTCCCCTGCTTCTGGGGCTGACTCCGGGGCCGGGCCCAGCATGAGCGAATAGAGCGCCAGCTCGTCCGGCTCCACCCCAGCCGCCGCCAACACCTCGTAAGCCGCAACCAGGATCGCAGCCGCACCATCTTGCGCCGCATACGTCCCCGCAATCAGGCTGGCCGACACCGCTACCGCCTTATCGTGATCCGCGGACGGGATATCTGCGTAACGATTCGACACCGGCAGTCCCTCTGACGTGCGCACCGTCGGCACTTCATGCACCACAACCGGGTAATGCAAGTCAGTGATCGCCTGCTGCACCTGAACCAACTGGCGAATATTCTTCTCCCCCAGCACCAAATCCGTTGGGCCAATGATTCCCAATAACGCCATTATTCGGGTAACCGGCACGCTAGCACCCGCGCCGCCGGCAGCTTGACTCAGCGGACTGTTCACCAGCGTTCGGGGGCCACTGGGCCACAGTTCGGCATCCGTGTAGGTGAAGATCGCGTCCACCCGGGCGTCGATAAGCGGAGTGCAATCAACATCAGGATGGATAGCAACAATGACTAGCGCGCCGGGGATGCGTTGGGCGGCACGGACCAAAGCGCGATGGCCGGCGTGGATGCTGGTGGTGAATGGGACGAGCACCACGGGCGTGCCCTGTTTCTTCATGACGCTTGCCAGCATTGCTATGTGACGGGCGCTAGTTATGCGTGTTGCTTGTCGACGCTCAAAGGCCACCGTACCGCTCCTGTTGCTTCTTTGCCCATGCCACCAGATTTTCCGGCTTGGTGTTGTGTTGCAACAAACCATAGTAGAGCAGGGTGTAAAACACGGAACGTGCGTGGTCAGTGGGCAGCGCCTCGGCGCACCAGGCAAGATAGTGTTCCCTGAGAAGCTGCCTGGGCAGCAGCGGCCGTTCGTCCTCGTGCGGCTCCTGTGACTGCTCGGGTTGCGCAGCATTAGTGTCAGGATGCTCTTGCTCTTGCGAATCCCGCTGCTTGGGCTGGTGTGGTGTTATTGATAGCCACGACGGCAAATCTTGCTTGGCAGGTCCAGGCGGTTCGGCCGGTTCGGAATTGGGGCCGAGGATGCTGCTCACCGAGTTTCCGCTGGGGTCTTGTAGCGTGGCCCCAAGCTGATATACCTCGCTGGCAAGCTGGCTGAGCACAAAACCGGCAACAAATTCCTGCTGCCGCTCCGCGGGAACATGCTCACACACGCTTGCTAATTCCGTGGTGAGGAGCTCCATGACAACAGTCGATATTTCCTGATCCGCTAAGAAAGCATAGCGATTGGGCGCCAATGGCATGAGCACAATTGTGTGACAACCCTGGGCTGCCAATGGTTCGAGCACCTCAAGCGAATGGCAGAAATCGACCAGGATCAGAATTTGTCCGGGCCGCACACATGGCATCAGCGATTTCACATCCATCAACTTGAATACAACCATGTCGGCTTGCGGCACGGCATGCGGTCCCCCAAACACCGCATGGCCCTGGGACCGCAGTCCTTGCATGAAATCCCTAGCATCAAATATGGCCCCGAGTTGTGCGATGCGTAGCCTAGGCGGCCTACGGTATGGTTGCTGGGTCATTAGCCGTCATTTCGCCGCAGCAGATCCGCAACGCTCAGCCCGCCGCCTTCGTCCCGACGCCGCCGCCCGTGCCGCGTATCTTCGGCTTCTTGTTCGGGTCGCCGGTGCGAGCCTCGGTGGTTTTGTGGCTCCGGCTCGGGTTCGCTTTGCTTACGACGCCGCCCGCCGCCCTCGCTCGGGGTCGACCCGGCAGCCACCCGCTGCCGCCAACTGCCGGTGTCCTGCTGACTACCAGCGGAATCGGTGGAGTCGGTGGTCGCGGAATCCCCCACCGCCGAGCTTGTCGACGACCAGTTCGGGGAGGCGTACGACGACCCCGAGGAACTGGGAGCTTCATACACCGTGGCGGCCGAATCATTGTTCGAATCGGCGGCAGGGGCGGAATAGTCGGGGGAGGAATATCCGCTGGACCCATAGTTGGAGTAGCTGAAGCCGGTCTGGTTGGAATCCGTGGAATGCCCGCCGCTGCGGTGGCTGCCCCGATTGTCTTGATTCGAGGCGGAGTAGTCGGTGTTTTCCTGTGAGCCACTAGGCATGGCGAAATTCGGGTAGGTCGCCCGATTGGGGGTATTAGCGTCATTGCTGCGAGCGTTGGTGGTGTCGCGGCTGTCGGCTTCACCGGCGTTGGCGTTTGCTGCATTGCTGGAATTCCCGAATGCAAAGGAATCGCTGCCCCTGTGGCTTGTGTGACCACCCGAAGACTGCGACCCCTGGGCGCCCTGTGCGGCCCGGGATCCCTGGGTCGCCTGGGCACCCTGGGAGGAAGCAGCGCTTCGACCGTAAATGTTTTGCAGGCGGGCGGCACTGAAATCGGCACCATACCCGCTGGTAGACGCACCGGAATTGTCGGGGCTGGAATGGGCGCCACCGCTACGGCCGCTGTCGCTGCCGCTGGAACCGGCGCTGGCATTAGCGTTGACATCGGCGTTGGCGGGGAATGATCCGGTGGGCTCCTCCACCTCGGCGTCTTCGGAGTTTTCCGAAGCATAGCGGCTGCCCTCCCAGGAGCTATAGCTGGGAAGATCGTAGTCGGTAGGGATGGGCTCGCCATCAACGGCGGAGTCCTCCATATTGGACATGTTGGAATTATTCGTGGCAGTTTCGACCGGGAATTCGCTAAAGTGTTTGGACTCATCCCACTCGGCATCAGGGTCGAATTCCGGTTCGGGATCCGGGACATGGCTAAATACGTCGGTCATGTCGGTGGCATTGCTGCCGGAGCCGGTAAAGGTGGGATAAGTCCCAAACCTAGCATTATTGAACTGGTCGGAATCGACCGAAACATCATCGGACTCACGGTAGTCCTCGGCCATCTCGTGGTCGGATGTGGTGGTGTCAAAGTCCACGGATCCATAGTCCATGCCGTCGCTAGCACTGATTTCTTTAATCTCTTTAATTCGGTGTGCCTCGGCCCTAATCATGGTGGGTTCTTCGAAGCTCACCCCGGAGAGCATTTCTAATTGGCTCCGCAGGTTGTCTAATTGGTCCTTGATCTTGTCGAGGGTCTCCTGCGTAGCGTCGTTAGTTTTTTCGGTAATTCGTTGTTCTAATTCTAATTCTCGCGCCGCCTGTTCCGCGTGGAATGCCAGGCGAGCCTGTTCGATCTGGTTTTCGTGTTCTAGTTTTTGTTCACTGAGTTTATTGCGATAGAAATACGTAAGGAAGATGCCGAAAACAGCGGCCCACAATGCGGCAAGCAACGCGACTTTCAGCAGGTTGATATTGCCAGTGAGCATCATGATGACACTGGCAGCCAGCGCTAAAACAACCAGGCCAACTAAAAGGAGCTGGCCGGTGTCGCGGGTCGCGGGGGCATCGTCCTGTTGTGCGAAGCCATGGTCTTCTGATAGCACACTCATAAATACCAAGCTACCTGACACTATCACCATCTGTTGGAGGCGGGGCGGCGCAAGCACGTTCTAACCACAGTCCGGCGGCACATAACACCACGCCCCCAATGGCGGCGGTAATCACACCGGGAGCGTCGTTAGCTGCGGCAACAAGGTCGCCCATTCGGGGAATGACATACACTCCCATGCCCACATAGATTCCGGAAAAAATTGCCCCCGTCCATGCCGATGTTTTCCCAATGATAAGAAAGGTTGCCACCCGAGTGGGTTCTAGTTGGCTACGATCAAAACCGATTCGATTGTCTTTGATTTGCCCTTTGACCCGCCAGGCTAACATGCAGCACAAGACGGCCATAATGAGGAGCGTGAGCCCCACAGAGATGGGAACGGTGGACATAACATTATAGAGGTTTTGTATTGCAATCAATGTGGCGGCGGCGCAAAATCCGCCCACCCCCACGAGAGCGGTTATTGAGGTGGTTTTCACGCTTCAACCACCGCCTCTACGTCCGCAATATCGAGCTTTTCGACGATCTCCCGCACCGGAACCCCCAGCAACCGGGCCTCCGGGTCGGCCGCCAACCAGGGCACCAATACAAACGCCCGGTGCCGCGCCCAGGGATGCGGCAAAATCAACTCCGGGTCCTCGGACACCAGTTCGACACCATTGGCGTCGATCACTTGAATAATGTCTACGTCTAATGTGCGGGGCCCCCACTTGCGGGTGCGCCGGCGTTCCGCCGCCGCCTCTAGGCGTTGCCCACGACGCAATAGCTCCCTGGGGGTTTGGGCCACATTGACGATAAGGATCGCATTGAGGAATTCGTCTTGGTCTGGCACCCCCCAAGGTGGGGTGGAGTAGATCGGGGACTGAGCAATGGTTTCATCCCGGAACTCCTCGAATACGGTTTCGAGCAGTGCGTAGCGGTCGTCCATGTTCGACCCAATGGATAACACGGCCCGAATCATATGCGCCTCCGGGACCTGCGGGCCACCACTGCCACATCCGTAAAATCCCGCGGGATCGGGGCTTGGGGTTTATGCACGGTTACCTCCACCGCATACAGCTGCTCATAGCGCGCCATGATGATATTGGCAATGGTACCAGCTACTTTTTCAATAAGATTATAGGGCGGCCCGGTGATGACCTGGTGGGCGATTTCGGCCAAGTCCGCGTAGTTGATGGTGTCTGCCACGTCGTCGGTCTCTACGGCGCGGGTGGCGTCGAGCCAGCAGATGAGGTCGACCAGGAAGTCCTGGCCGTCGCGGTTTTCTTCCGGGAACACCCCGTGATAGCCGCGGGCTTTCAGCCCGGTCAGTTCAATTCGATCGGCCACCAGAGAGTATCCTTTCTGCCACCCGCACGGCCATGGCGGAGCCGGCCACGTCGTGCACCCGCACCGCCCACACCCCCTGGTGAGCGACGATGGCGGTCACCGCGGCGGTGGCGGCGTCCCGGTCGCCGCCCAATTCCGTGAGAAAGCGTTTTCGACTGGCGCCGATGAGGAGGGGGAAGCCCAGGGCCTGGATCTCGTCCAGGTGATGCAATAGGCTCCAGTTATTGTCGGCGGTTTTGGCGAAGCCGAGGCCGGGGTCGAGGCAGATTCGGGACTGGTCGATTCCCACCCGCGTTGCGGCGTCGACAAGCGATAGCAAATGCGTTCGAACATCGGCGATGATATGCTCCCCATGATGCGCCCCGGACGCATCACCGAATCGGTCGGTTTGCCAGTGCATGAGGCAGACGGGAACCTGCGCTTCGGCCATGACCCGCAGCATGTTGGGGTCGGCCTGACCACCGGAAACGTCATTAATGAGGGAAACCCCGGCCGCAACGGCAGCGGACGCGACACTCGCCCGCATGGTGTCCACGGACGTGACAATGCCCGCCCGACTCAGCTCCGTGATAACCGGAATGACGCGCGCATGTTCGACCGCTTCGGGCACGCGCACCGCCCCCGGCCTGGTAGATTCGCCCCCCACGTCAATGAGGTCCGCACCCGCATCACGCAACGCGAATGCGTGTTCGATAGCTTTGTCGAAGTCAATATAGCGCCCACCGTCAGAGAAGGAATCCTCGGTCACGTTGAGAATCCCCATCACCTGGGTGCGGCGACCCGCTTGTTCGAACACTTATCTACTCCCGGATCAAACTTAATGCTTCGGCCCGCGACTTCGCGGAATGCGCAAAACCACCACGTACCGCGGACGTTACCGTAGCCGCTCCCGGCTTACGAATCCCCCGCATGGCCATGCACAAATGTTCGCATTCAATCACCACAATCACCCCATGCGGCTCCAGCTTAGTCACTAACGCATCTGCTACTTGCCGGGTGAGGCGCTCCTGCACCTGTGGACGCTTAGCGAACAGATCGACCACCCGTGCGAGCTTGGACAGGCCGATCACCTTGCCGGATTCCCCCGGAATGTAGCCGATGTGCGCCTTGCCGAAAAACGGCACCAGATGATGCTCGCAGGTGGAATAGATAGGTATATCCTTCACCACCACGAGTTCCCGGTGATCCTCGCTAAAAGTGCGATCCAGCACGGTGGTGGGGTCCGTGTGTAGACCGGCGAAAATCTCGGCATAGGCACGTGCCACCCGAGCAGGGGTTTCCCGCAGCCCCTCACGGTCGGGATCCTCGCCGATGGCCAAGAGGAGCTCCCGGACGGCACGCTCCGCCCGCTCATGATCCACCCCTTGTGACACCGACGACTGCTCCCAACCAGGCTCAGCCCGTTCGAACTCTTGTGCCATTAACGGTGCTTTCCTTCGCTCTTGTCGTCATCATTGGGGAACCGGTCAAAGATGTCGGTCGCCTGGTTATCCCGCATCTGCTTGTCCCAGCTGCGGAAATGCTGCGACTGAGATTGAGACTGGGACTGCGACGAAGAATCGGTTTTCGGCTCCTCATCGCGCCACGGGTGTTCGGTGCGCTCATTCTCCGGGAGGCGGAAACCAATCTCCTCCTCCGGGGGCACTGGCGCGCTGTGACGCTGCGCCGAGTTCGCGTAGGGGTTATTGGCGCGATCCCCCGGCACCGTCCAACCAGCGGGCGGCGGGCTTCCGGCGTAACGCCGCTCACCAGGCTTCTCTCCCTGCGGGCTTTGCGACGCCTGCCCCTGCGGCATGCCGGCCGCATTCTGGGAAACGGATTGCTGTTGGCTTTTATCGTGTGCCCCGCCTAGGGATCCACCCAAGCCATCGCTCCGGCCGCCCCGATCGCCTCGGGTACCTCGATCACTCCGGTCGCTATTGGGCCGCTCAATCAGCCGCCTGGCACTCGCACCCAGCACGGAACGGGACAGTGATGTTTTCTGCTTCTGATTATTGCCGGCACCAGACCCGACCTCAGCCCCGGCGCTATGCGAGCCGCCCTGCTGGCCATTATGGTTCTGCGGCACCTGCGGCTGTGGCTGCTGTTGTTGCTGCGACTGTTGTGGTTGTTGTGGCTGCGGCCCGGCACCACGCCCTTGGGGGCTACTACCAGGGCCGTTGAGCCCATTGGGCCCACCCTGGGGGCTGCCACCATTCGGGCCGCCAGAACCACCCTGGCCGCCAGAATTAAAGTTTGCGCCAAATCCATTGGGCGCGTTCACACCCGCACCGACCCCGGCGCCAGCTCCTGCCCCGGCGCCGGCCAGTCCAGCCTCTTCTTTCCGCTTCATCGCCTCCAACTCGGCTGCCCGCTTAGCGCGGGCCGCCTTGGAAGCCTCCAGCAGGCTAAACGGCTTCGGTGGCTCCTCGCCCCGTTCGATGGCCAGCTCGGTGGGGGTCTTCACCGGCTCCCGACCAACCTGGCGGGGGAACCGATAGTCTTCACCCGGGAATACCTCGCCGACTTCCCGCGGGGTGATTCCGTCAAAGAGCGCTTCGAGATCCGGCCGGCGCAGCGTTTCTTTCTCCAGGAGCTTTTCCGCCAGTTTATCCAAATAATCCCGGTACTCGGACAAAATCTCGTAGGCATCGGAATGCGCCTTGTCCAGCAGGAACTTCATTTCTCGGTCGATGAGGGCCGCCGTGTCTTGGGAGTATTCCAGCTGCCCCTGACCGCCGCGGCCCATGAATGGATCACCCTGTTCGTCACCGTATTTCACCATACCCAGCGAGGGGGACATGCCGTACTCCACCAGCATGGACTTGGCGATCTTCGTGGCCATCTCAATGTCGGCGCTGGCCCCGGTGGTGGGCTCACCAAACACCAGCTCCTCGGCGGCCCTGCCGCCCATGGCAAACACTAACCGGGCATAGAGCTCATCCCGGTTATACATGCCCTTGTCGTCTTCCTGGGCGGTCATGGCATGCCCACCGGTGCGGCCACGAGCCAAAATGGTGACCTTGTACACACGTTCGATATTTTTGAGGGCCCAAGCGGCCAGGGTGTGGCCACCCTCGTGGTATGCGGTGACTTTCTTTTCTTTCTCCGAAATGACCTTCGAAGAACGACGGGGGCCGCCGATCACCCGGTCGGTGGCCTCCTCTAGGGCGTCGGCAGTAATAACATTGCCCCCAATGCGTGCCGTCAGGAGGGCAGCCTCGTTGAGCACATTGGCCAGGTCGGCGCCGGACATGCCGGCAGTGCGGCGGGCGAGCGCGGCCAGATCCACATCCTTGGCAAACGGCTTGCCCTCGGCATGCACCTTGAGGATGGCCTCACGACCCTTGAGGTCGGGGTTGGTGACCGGAATCTGCCGGTCGAACCGGCCGGGCCGCAGCAGCGCCTGGTCCAGAATGTCGGGCCGGTTGGTGGCGGCCATGAGGATCACGCCTTCACGATCGCCGAAGCCATCCATCTCAACAAGCAGCTGGTTGAGGGTTTGTTCCCGCTCATCGTGGCCACCACCCATGCCGGAGCCGCGTTGGCGACCCACGGCATCAATCTCGTCGACAAAGATAATGCAGGGGCTGTTTTCCCTAGCCTGCTTGAAGAGGTCCCGAACCCGGGAGGCGCCCACGCCAACAAACATTTCCACGAAGTCGGAACCGGAAATGGAGTAGAACGGCACACCGGCCTCCCCGGCAACGGCGCGGGCCAAGAGGGTTTTACCGGTACCCGGCGGGCCATAGAGCAACACGCCGCGGGGGATTTTCGCCCCTAGGGCCTCATAGCGGGAGGGGTCCTGGAGGAAGTCCTTGATCTCCTGGAGCTCGTCGACAGCTTCGTCGGCACCAGCAACATCGGCGAAGGTATTGGTGGGCATGTCTTTGGTGAGTTCTTTGGCGCGGTTGCCGCCGAACCCAAACATGCCCATGCCCCCGCCTTGCATGCGACTAAAGAACCATAAAATCAGCCCAAAGACAATGAGCATGGGCAGGATATAGCTCAACATCTGCACGAGGATGCTGTCTTGGGTGACATTGGTGGTGAATTTATCGGTTTTGGAGGCCTCTACCTTTTTAAAAATGTCTGGGGAGGTCCGCGCCGGATATTGCGTCATGATTTCGGTAACGTTCTGTTTACCATCATGCTCAATACCCTGTTTGAGTTTGAGGCGGAGGCGTTGTTCCCGATCATCAATGTTGGCCTCGGTGACGTTATTCTTCTTTAATTGCGTCATGGCCACTGAGGTCTCCACATTGACGAAACCACGGGTGGTGGAGCTCAATAGGGAAATCAGATAGAGGGAAATTAGCGCTATCGCCGTGATAGCACCAATTTGAATAATTTTTTTATTCTTCACGTTTACTCACCTATTGGCTTTGTTTTCATACTTTCGTGCATACTTTAACGATTTAACGTTCCCATGGCGCGCAGTAGTTCCCGTGTCAGCTCTCCGCATACACACGTGGTTGGAGGGTTCCCACCCAAGGCAGGTCACGGTAGCGTTCCATATAGTCGAGACCATAACCAATGACGAATTCGTTGGGAATATCAAACCCAACATCCAAGAGCTCAACCTTAGCGGTGATGGCCTCGGGTTTGCGCAGCAATGTCACCACCTCCAAAGACTTGGGCTTGCGGTTTTTGAGGTTCCGCACTAGCCAGCTGAGGGTCAGACCAGAGTCGATAATATCTTCGACAATGAGGACATCTCGACCCGCAATATTACGGTCCAAGTCTTTGAGGATTCGCACCACACCAGATGATGTCGTGGAATTCCCATAGGATGACACTGCCATAAACTCTACCTGCGATGGGATGGTCAGTGCGCGCGCGAAATCGGTGATAAAGAACACCGCCCCTTTCAGCACACACACTAAAATCAGGTCGTTTTCGGAGTCACGATATTTGTCGGAAACCTGATCGGCCATTTTCTGAATGCGGGCTTGAAGCGAGTCCTTGCTGATAAGGACGGATTCCACGTCATCGCCGTAGCGGTTCGGTGGCACGTCGAAGTTTTTATCATTTTGCAGAATAGTCATGCTTATCGCAGGCCCTCTCACAGAATTGTAATAAAATCGCAATACTCCAAAGTCTGCCATGTTTAGAAGGCCATTACCAACCACTTGAGGTACACCCAGGTGCTTCCCGCACCCCACCAGCGCCCTACCAGCAAACTACCTGTAATCCGCGCATGCTTCGCCCATGCCCGTCACCCCTATTTATCGCCCCAAATTTATTGCCTAAGCCGCCCACGGCAGAAAGTGCTTCTTTGGCGAAACTCGCTGAGGGTTCTGCTTCATGATTTCCGTCACTTTAGCAATAAGATCGCGCCACACCTCCCCCGGAGCTAGTCGCAATACTTGGTATCCCTGGTTTTGGATTTGCCGTTCCCGATACCGTTCATCCTCCATAACCTGCCGATACGTTACCCCCCGTTCCTGCAAAAATCGTTCGTCGTATTTAATAAGCCCATCGATCTCAATGACAAGAAACCCATTGACCAGCAAATCTACCCGGCGTCGCTGCAGTTTTCCCTGGCGCGAGCGGGTACTGAACCAGGCTTGCGGCACGATTTCGGTGATACCGAGCTGTTTTTCCACCCCACGCAGCAGCCAGCGCGCCACGGTTTCGTATGGGCTTTCGGCCAGCCCGGTGGCGTCGTCAAGCAGGTTTCGCGCCCGCCGAATCCCCCACTGGCCATGTCTGCTCGCAAGGTAGCGGTACAGTTCAGTGCGGGTGGTGCGTCTTTCGTGCAGCGCGCCATCGATAAACACGAGGGCTTCAAGCTCGCCGTGGTAGAGCAGAATATCCACATAAGTGCGGGGAATGGTGGTGACATACACCCCATTGACCATGGCAATATCGGCCTGTGCGAGGTATTTGTCCCGATAGACGGTGTGATCTCGCCACTTCCGCCTGCTGGGCGGCCGCCGACGTTCAGGCAGGCACAGTTCCACGTTCTCGTACTGGTTCCGGTTAAGAATGGGCAGGCCATAAATTTCCGCCGCAGACAGTCCACACAGCACTGCGGTTTTCACACTGCGCGCAACCGCCCACGCTCTCACTTTACGACGCTCAAAGTTCCGCAACCCATTGAACCAGCCCCGATCCACATAAACCCGCCGGGTCACCTCCACATTGGCCCTATACCACCCCGGCCTGCTGGTGACCTTCTTCCGGGCAGCTGGGGCATCCGGCATTCGCCGCAGCACATTTTCCAGATGGGGGTCGGGACGTGATGTGGGGGTCATAATGCACCTACGTATGGGCATGAGGGGTGGGTAAGTTGTCGGCTACCTCCAGATTGCCCGCGTGCCACACTACTTGGCAACTATTTCTACGGACTGTTCCCAAACTGTTATTATTTTTGCCATCAATAGTAAATATGCTACCTATATTCCCTGGTGAGAGCGTTTTTCTCCGGCTAGCCCTCACCCCATACAGCATTCCCGCAGCCCCTCTCCCAGACCCTATGTGCCGCTTCCCCGCGCTTCCACGCGCCTCCACACACCCCGAACCCTGGCGCCCGCATCCGCGCCTAGCACCTGTGCCTCCATCCACACAGCATCCCTTCTTGGTCTGTGTGCTGCGATATCTGGCTTTTTCGGCCCTATTTCACCCTGAATTCCCCGAAAACGCAGCACAGTACCTGCCGGATAACCCAGGGCAGACGCAAAACCCCACCTGTGTGCTGCGATATTGGATGAAACAGGGCACAAAGCCGGCTGAAAAACCAGAAAACGCAGCACACAGAACGGCGACGGCGACAGGCGGCGGGCGGAGAGAGAATGAGACACCGGCAACAGGTGAGGGGGTGAGGATGAGGTGCCGACAGGTGAGCGTCGACAAGCATAAAGCAAGACCCGCGTCTGTGTGCTGCGATATTAGGCGAAACAGAGCCCAAACCTGGCCTAAAAAGCCGAAAACGCAGCACAGTACCCGCCGGATGACCTAGGGGCAGACGCAAAACCTGACCTGTGTGCTGCGATATCGAACAAAACAGGACTCGGGGCCGGGCCCAAAAACCAGAAAACGCAGCACACAACACGGCAACGGGCAGGCCTGGCAAGCTTATGCTTATGTGCTGCGAGGAATAACGCGGAGCTCCGCACCCTGGCGACGCACCTGGAACCCCGCCACCGCCACCGGGCCCTGACCATGCCAATCCATCACCAGGGAATCAATCGCCTCCAAATGCCGCGGCCCCAAGGGTGCATCCACCAACGCCAGGTACACGCGACGACGCAACGCAACAGGCAGGCAGGCAATCTCCGCAACCTGAGCCGTAGCAATCGCCTGCGCATCCAGGGCCGCGGCATCATCACGCGCCAGGGACGCGGCCGCTGCCAGGGGAGGCACCGGGTCGCCGCCATGGATGTCTGCAAGCAGGGGCAAAACCTCGGTGCGCACCCGCACGCGGCGAAACCGCGGATCAGCATTCATGGGGTCATGCCACACCTCAAGCCCCAACTCCGCGCAGGCCGCAACCGTGTCCGCCCGGCGCACGCTCAAAAACGGACGGATCACAGTGCCGGACACCGGCATCCCCACCGCACGCCCCCGAAGACTACCCAACAGGTAGGTTTCCGCCTGGTCATCCATGGTGTGGGCCACCCACACCGACCGGCCCTCCGCCGCGGCGGCGGCCATGAGCGCCTCGTAGCGGGCCTCTCGCGCCTGGGCCTCAATATTCCCCGGCTTGACCTGCACTTTCACACTCCGAGCCTCAGCCCCCAGGCTGCGGGCCGTCGCTACAGCCCGGGCCGCCACCGTCGCGGAATCCGGCTGCAATCCGTGGTCGACACACAGGGCCAACACATCTCTCCCCTCCGCCAGGGCCGCCGCAACCAGGCCGAGGGAATCCGCGCCACCGGACAGCCCAATCAGTACCGGATCCTCCGAAGCCAATGCCCGCACTGCTCGACGCAGCTTCAGGAAGGCCGGGCTGCGATCCGGCCAGAAAGGCTGGGGCCGCCGCGGTGAACCCGCCCCTGCCTGTGTTGATGCTGGCGGTTCCCCTGCCTGTCCAGACCCTCGCCCTCGCCCAAGCGGCGCCGATTCCTCCCGCGATGTCATTGGCATCCCCTCCCTCTACGAATGCCTAGCTAGCTGGATCGGACCGCACTGGCCAGCTCGTCCATGGCCGACCGCGCCTCCAGGATCGGAGCGTCATTGGAGATAATCGCAAAGGTATACACTCGGCCGGATTCGGATAATATTGTCCCCACCAGGGCAGAAGTATCAGTCAGGGTGCCGGTTTTGGCTCGAACATATCCGCGACCCCGCAGGGTTGTGTAGCGTGATTCCAGGGTGCCAGTCCCGGCCGCAACCGGGAGTGTGGCCAGGATGGCCGAGAGCCGGGAGTTGTCCTTGGCGGCGGCGAACATCAGGGAGTCCAGGAATTCGGCGGGAATTCGATTAGCTTTGGACATGCCGGAATTGTCGAAAATTTTCAGGTCGGCGGGAATTTGGAAATGCTCCCCCAAGATGCGGAGGGTTTCACCCACCGGATCGCTGCCGCTGAGTTCCCGGCCCACGGCCTCGGCCATAACATTATCCGAGGTCTCCATGAGTTTTTCAATGCGCTCCCGCAGGGTTGGGGATTCCACCTTGGCCAGCTCCTTCACGCCCTCGCCCGCAGGGACAGTGCCTTCGGCCTTGGAGAACGCGGTCACGCCGAGTTCCCGGGCCACGGCACCAGCCACGTCGAGCGCCGGGGTGTTTGACCTGGGCACGTCCCCACTGCGGGCCCCATTCAGGCGGGCGCCGTAGATCATGGCAGGTTCCATGGGGGCAATGAAGCCTTCGGTAATGTTTTCGCGTCCCCAGGATTCTATAAAGCTGGGGGCGGTCCAGGCAGAGGTGTCGATCTGGACTTGCTTCACACCAGGGAGGTTTTTGCGTATTTGTTCGGCCAGGTCTTTGATGGTTTCGTAGGTCATCCAGACGTCACCGGCAGCCTTGATGACGGCAATATCGGACCCGGATTGCACAACCCGGGTGGTGATTCTATCATCCAGGTCGAGCTTGAGAAGCGCTGCGCTGACGGTCAACACCTTGGTGGAGGATGCCGGCAGGAGGGGCAGTTGCGGGTTTTTGGCCAGCACAACGTTGCCGGTGGTAACGTCCCGGAATTGGATAGAGGCTTTGCCGAGGCGCGCGTCGTCAAGCATGGGGGCGAGGTTGGTGAGGTTGGGTTCGCCATCCGGTTTTTTGAGGGGGAATGCGACAGGTTTAGCGTCGACAAGCTGTGGCGCTGGATCGTAATAGAGCCGGTTTTTATCGGTCACAATCACACCGGTCACCGCAGTTGCTACCACTGCTACGGTGGCCACTGCGGTCGCCACCCACCATTTTGCGTTTTTCATCTCTTATAGACTAACGCAGCGCATAGCGGGGTAGAATATCCGAGGGTGGAAAGCCCACCACACAGCTGCAAAGGAGTGCCGCATGAGCATTGAAGTAACCATCGAAATCCCCAAGGGTTCCCGCAATAAATACGAGCTAGACCACGAAACCGGCAAGATTTACCTTGACCGCTACCTGTTTACCCCCATGGCCTATCCGCTCGACTACGGGTTCATTGACGGCACCCTCGGCGAGGACGGCGATCCACTGGATGCCCTCGTGATTCTGCCTGAGCCGGTGCTGCCGGGCGTGATCGTGCCCGCCCGTGTGCTCGGTGTGTTCAAAATGACCGACGAGGCCGGCGGCGACGACAAGCTCCTGTGTGTCATTGACGATCCCCGCTGGGCACACCTGCAGGATATTGAGGATGTTTCCCAGTTCCAGCGCGATGAGATCGAGCACTTCTTCGTGCACTACAAGGACCTGGAGCCGAACAAGGAAGTTACGGGATCCGGCTGGGGCAATAAGGCCGAGGCAGAAAAGATCCACGCCGAAGCCATCGCCCGTTACAAGTCCTAAGCTTTACGACGCCCACCGCCCGGGGTGAGAGGCCAGCTACCTACATATGGCACTGGTCTCTCACCCCGCTCATTGAAAGAAGCCCCATAGAAAATGAACAACGTCACCGTATCCGAAGTACCAGCAGACGCCCAAATCATTGACGTGCGTGAACCCTCCGAGTATGCGCAGGGACACGCCCAAGGCGCCATCAACATTCCCCTCGGCTCCGTGGTGGAGCGCTCCGGGGAATTAGACACCTCCAGGGACGTCTATGTGATCTGCCAACTAGGTGGCCGCAGCGCTAAGGCCGCTGAAGCCTTGGAGTCCCACCTAAAGCCCCAAAGCTTTACGATCCACAACATCTCCGGCGGCACCGAAGCCTGGATTGCTGCCGGCCTGCCCACCGCATAGCCGCAGCCGCAGCCAGCCCGCCTTCGCCTGCCGCCGCACCGCCACGCCGCGCCAGGCCCCGCCCCGCTCCCCTGTCGAGCGGGGTTTACCGCATTGTCGCACTATCAGATTCCGCCCCTCCCTCACCGGCAACCACATAAACCCCGCAAGCCACACGAGTCTCAGAAACCCGCAAAACCCTCGTCCTGTGTGCTGCGATATTGCCTGTTTTGAACCCAGATTCGCCTCCTGGCGGGAGATATCGCAGCACACAACCCGGGCCCGGGCCAGGACTACACAGGGTTCATGGCGTGTATGGGTGAGCACTGTGCTGCGATATCTTCAATTTCGGCTCTGAATCCTGGCCCTCATCCCACAAAACGCAGCACACCTTGACACTTGCCCACGCCCGACGGCGCTTCAAAAGTAGTGTGCTGCGATATCTCGCAAATCGAGTCCCAAACCCGGCCAAAAATCTAGATATCGCAGCACAGTACTCATCAGACCTCATCAAGGGAACTGAACCACAGAGCGCGAGACATTCGCCCCTACCCATGCCTCTGTCGAGCGGGGTTTCTCACGTTCCTATCCTTCCCTCCAATTCCAGGAACGCCTAGGCCCCTGGAGCCCCTGGGGCATCAGAAACCCATGGAGCCCCTGGGGTCCCGTCCTGTGTGCTGCGATATTGGGGTTTTAGGGCCCCATTTCAGCCTGTATTCCTAGAAAACGCAGCACACAACACAGCGCAGTACGGCATGAGCCGCCCTGCCGGGAGGTGGAGACGTCGTCAGGCAGCAAATCACACCCCACGTCTGTGTGTGCTGCGATATCGTACGAATCAGGCCTCGAACCCAACCCAAAACCCCAATATCGCAGCACAGTGCTCAACACACCAACCAAATCAGCCCCCTCCACACCCCACCAACGCTTCAAAAAATGCGGCACTCAGCGAGCAACACCAAACACCCCAGGAGTGTGCTGCGTTTTGTTGAAGAAAAGCGGGGATCTGGAAGCAAACACCCAGATATCGCAGCACGCACGGTGAGCGGGCGTGGGGTGAGGTGAAATCAGGTGATGTCCGACCAAAGCAGACAGGGCAAGAGCGGACGTGGCCGCGCGCCGACGCCGGTCCAAACGGGCCAAGCGGGATAGGGGTGGGCGACTTGGTTGGGGAGAGGGAGCTTTAGGCGTCGAAAAGCGAGGGAAATTCAGGGTATATTAATCAAAATCACATTAACGCGAACAGTGATCCACACCCCACAGTTACCACTATTGAAGCAGGGAAAAACGCAGTTCAGCAAGAAATAACCCGCGAGGGTGGAATCATATTATCGCCCCAATGCTATATATGAATTTTCGTAGTTGCGGTTTGTCAATTTTAAGGGTTTAGTGAGAGGTGAATTATCGGCACACCCATTGCCAACAAACCACAATAGAATAAGTGAGGAGTAAACGTTGAACAGCGTTTTTAATGCCCACCGCGATCCCTTCGGATTCCTATCCGACTTGTTCAAGAAGGACCAGAAGGGCAACAGCAGCGAAGCAACCGTATCCGGCCAGCAAGCCAGCATCGCAGTGTCTATCGCATCCACCCAATCCATCATCTAAACGCGGCACACAAGCCTCAAACCCTGTGAAACCCCCAGCACCATCACAGTGTGGGGGTTTTATTGTGGCGGGTTTCGTACCCTAGTATTAAACATATGGCTGATTTAGAGATCCCCACCGAGCTGCTGGAATCGCCGTCGTTTCAATTGGAACGGCTGCGGCGGCGCACCCGGGACGCGGTGGAGTCCCAAATTTCGGCGAAACACGTGTCCTTGCGGGAGTATTGGGTTTTGAGCTGCCTCATGTCCACGGACGCCACCAGCCAATCCGCGTTGTGCGAGGTGCTTGCGTATGATGCGTCCGACATGGTGCGGCTCGTGGACGCCCTGGAGAAAAAGGGCTGGGTGAAGCGGGAGCGGGATTCCAAGGATCGCCGGCGCCAAATTGTGCGTGCCACAAAACGCGGGCGGCGGCAGCAGGCTGAGCTCAGTAAATTAGTAAATCAGGCCGAGGATTCCGCCCTGTACGAGTCCACATCGAAGCAGCTCAAGCATTTACGCAAGCTCGCTCACGCAATCATTGCCGCCGAGGCAGATTAGAAGCTTCACGCTTGACGACGCCCACCCAGGGTCGTCTAACCTCAATCACCGATCTGGTCACGCCCCCGCATCACAATCAGGGGATCCGGCTCCCCCACCAAATCGTGGTCCTTATTCGTGTATTCGAATTTACTCAAAATAAACCGCATGGCATTGAGCCGGGCGCGTTTCTTATCATTGGAGCGGATCGTAATCCAGGGCGACTCATCCGTATCTGTGTAGCGGAACTGCTCTTCTTTGGCGCGGGTGTAATCGTCCCACTTGTCTAGCGACGCCAAATCCATGGGGGACAGCTTCCACTGCCGCACCGGATCCACCTGGCGAATCGCAAACCGGGTGCGCTGCTCCTTTTGCGATACCGAAAACCAGAATTTGGTGAGGGAAATCCCCGAGCCCAGGATCATGTTCTCCAGCATGGGAACCTCACGCAGAAACTCGGCATGCTGGGATTCGGTGCAGAACCCCATCACCCGTTCCACCCCGGAGCGGTTATACCAGGAGCGGTCGAAAAACACTATCTCGCCGGCGCAGGGAAAATGCTGGATATAGCGCTGGAAGTACCAGGAGGTGGACTCCCTAGGGGAGGGTTTTTCCAGCGCCACGGTGCGCGCCCCCCGGGGGTTGAGATGCTCATTGAAGCGTTTAATGGTGCCCCCTTTGCCGGCCGCATCCCGGCCTTCGAAGAGGATTATATGGCGCTGACCAGTGTCTTTAGTCCAATTCTGCCATTTCAGTAATTCGATTTGCAGGGCACGTTTGGTGTGCTCGTACTCGTTCCTGGTGAGGCGGTTTTGGTACGGATAATTCTCCCGCCACGTATCAATGGGGGTACCATCCGGGGCGAGGAGCACTGGATCGTCTTCGTCAGTGTCGTCGACGATGTACCCCTCGGTTGCGGCAAGGTCAATGACGGGAAGATCGTTATCAGAGTCAGCCATAAATTGATAGTACCCCGATTCGGGATGTTTTAACGGCTAATTGTCACAGCATCAAACACCGGAACCAACGCTTCCGGGTGTGGGTGGTATTCGAATGGTTCTGGGCTACTGCCAGCGGAAGCCTGGTTCCACACCATGGGGTTGACCCGCATGAAGTCGAAATCGTATGGTGACCCGGCAGCCACCGCACACATAAAGGTCTTCGCCGCCCTGCCATTGCCTTCCCGAAATGGGTGGGCCTGATTGAGATAGGCGAAAAGCTCCGCAGACTTTTCGACGAACTGAAGACCAGACAGCTGATACCAGGGGGTTTCTACCGCAATCCGGTGCACGTCATCGAGGTAGCGTTCGACCTCCCCGTTTTGGCAATCAGCAAAGGCTACACCCCCGGGTTTACTCATATTCACCGTGCGGAACCTGCCGGCCCACGGGTAGACGTCACCAAAGAGATAATAGTGAATGGTCTGAAGGTGGGCGGCATCGAAGGTGGGGTCAATGGTAGCGAGCCCTAAGTCGAGTTCGATACTGCGGGCACACACCGCGAGGAATTCCTTGTGTTGGAGTAGCCGCGGGTTGGTTTCATTGTAGTAGTTAATAAAAACGGGCAGGCCAAGATCACCCAGTTGGAAGTAGGAATCCCAGGTGTCAAAGACGTATTCCGTTTCCGGCCCGTCTATAGGTGCGGGCAGGGGCAATTCCCCCTCGTCACGGATATAGCGTACCAGAAGCTCCACATCCATGAGGTTGGGGTCCCAGCCTTCATGCCAGGCCGCCGCAATGGCTCTGCGTATAGCAAAATACTGGGGTGGCGTGAGTAGTTTCATCAACTCGGGCCACTCTGTTTCGAGATCAAAATCCAAGCTGTTCATCCTAGCCCAGCTTAGCCGAAATATGAGAACAACCCGTCCGCAGCTCCCAACATGCGCAGACGGGTTTTATTCACTATTTGCGATTTACTTCGCCAGGGAAGCCAGGTCGCCTGCCCAACCAGCGAGCTTAGCTAGCGGCAACAGTAGGTCCTTGATGAAGGTGCCGATGATGCCGTCGTTAGAAAGAGCAACCCAAGTACCGAGGGGCGAAGCCAGAGAGCCTTGATGTTCCATTGTCCAATTCTCCTTTTATATTTTAAAGATCAGTTTTTCCGAAAATCTTACTTGCTGCTGCCCAGAATGCTGCTGGTCTCGCCGAGCTCAGAGCTACCGCGACCACCACCAACAAAGCTGTCAAGGTTGTTGAGGAACTTGGGTAGCTCGGTGAAGATACCACCAATGGCCTCAGCGAACTTCTTGAAGTTGCCAAGCTGCTCAGCAATCTGTCCGTAATCCATAAAAATACTCTCCTCCAACGGGGCCAACAATGACAATTCTGTGGCCAAAATTTTTCCAGTTTGTGGACACCGCTTCGGATGTCTTGGTTTTTATTCTGCCCATAGAATTCCAGATCGTCAAGTTTTCTTTAATCAAGTCGTAATATTATTTTTCGACCACACATTCCCATGCAGATCTTCTACAACCCCATTTGAACTGCAATAATAAGTTGAACATAGGTTAGAAATAGTAAAATATATACGCGGGTGCGCCCCGGAAAGATTAACGTACAATGAGCGACCGATTTCGTGGAAATTTAGGGTTAAAATTTCGTCAATCTCCCCTATTTAGGGGTAGATAACCAAGGGAAAACCGCGCCTATCAACTGACAAAGACACAAACCTGAAGCCCCATATTCCCCCCAATCACATGGGGTTTGTGACCTTATACATAAACCCCCCGCACCCCACCCATTTGGGGAGGGACGCGGGGGGTTTCCGACGTAAGGGCGTCGTAAAGCTTAGAAGCCCATGCCGCCCATCTCGTCAGCACCAGGCACTGCGGGGGCTGCCGGCGGCTCAGGCTTATCGGCAACCACGGCCTCGGTGGTCAAGAACAGTGCGGCGATCGAAGCGGCATTCTGGAGGGCAGAACGGGTCACCTTCACCGGGTCATTAATGCCGGCGGCCATCAGGTCCACGTACTCGCCGGTGGCGGCGTTCAGGCCCTCGCCGGCGGGCAGGTGAGACACCTTGTCGGCGACCACGCCCGGCTCAAAGCCAGCGTTGAAAGCGATCTGCTTCAGCGGAGCAGAGAGTGCCTCACGGACAATCTTCACGCCCGTAGCCTCGTCACCATTCAGGTCCAGGTCGTTCTCCAGCACGTGGGCTGCCTGAAGCAGGGAAACCCCGCCACCAGCAACAATGCCCTCTTCCACAGCAGCCTTAGCGTTACGGACGGCATCCTCGATGCGGTGCTTGCGTTCCTTCAGCTCCACCTCGGTGGCGGCGCCAACCTTAATCACTGCCACGCCACCGGCCAGCTTAGCCAGACGCTCGTGCAGCTTCTCGCGGTCGTATTCGGAATCGGAGTTCTCGATCTCGGCGCGGATTTGGTTCACCCGGCCCTGGATCTGGTCTTGGGAGCCAGCACCTTCCACAATGGTGGTGTCGTCCTTGGTCACCACAACCTTGCGAGCGCGGCCCAGCAGCGGCAGGTCGGCGGTCTCCAGGGACAAGCCCACCTCCTCGGAAATGACCTGGCCACCGGTCAAAATGGCCATGTCCTGGAGTTGTGCCTTGCGGCGGTCGCCGAAACCAGGGGCCTTGACGGCAACGGACTTGAAGGTGCCGCGAATCTTATTCACGACCAGGGTGGACAGGGCCTCACCCTCCACGTCTTCGGCGATAATCAGCAGCGGCTTGCCGGTCTGCATGACCTTCTCCAGCAGCGGCAGCAGGTCCTTAATATTAGAGACCTTGGCGGAAACCAGAAGAATATACGGATCTTCCAGCACGGCCTCCAGGCGCTCCATGTCGGTGGCAAAGTAACCGGAGATATAGCCCTTGTCGAAGCGCATACCCTCGGTGACCTCTAGCTCCACACCAAAGGTGTTGGATTCCTCTACCGTGATGACGGATTCCTTGTTCAGCTTGCCCCCGCCCACGGCATACATTGCCTTGGCGATCTGGGCGCCGATGGCCGGATCGGCTGCGGAAATGCCGGCGGTGGCAGCGATCTGTTCTTCGGTTTCTACTTCCTTGGCGCTATCGAGCAGCTGCTTGGTCACCGCGTCCACGGCCTTTTCAATGCCGCGCTTGATACCCATGGGGTTGGAGCCGGCAGCCACGTTGCGCAGGCCCTCCCGCACAAGTGCCTGGGCCAGAACGGTAGCGGTGGTGGTGCCGTCACCTGCCACGTCGTCGGTCTTCTTGGCTACTTCTTTGACCAGCTCGGCGCCGATCTTCTCATAGGGTTCTTCGAGTTCGATTTCCCGAGCGATGGACACACCGTCGTTGGTGATGGTGGGGGCGCCCCAGCTCTTCTCCAGCACCACATTGCGACCCTTGGGGCCAAGGGTGACCTTAACTGCGTCTGCCAGTGTGTTGAGACCGCGTTCTAGGCCCCGGCGGGCTTCCTCGTCAAAGGCAATGATCTTTGCCATGGGTTACTCCTTAATATATGTTCTGTCCGATTGTTAGTTAGCACTGTCCTTGTTCAAGTGCTAAATCCGTTTTAGCAGTCGCTAGCCCCGAGTGCAAGGAAATACGCTTAGGGCGAACTTTCCATTGCGTTTTGTGCTACCTCCGCTTGTCGACGCCCACCTCCCGGCACCAGCCTCCGAACCCCGCACGCCGCGCCCGGGCCGCGCCCACGCAACCTCGCTGGATCCCACCGACCCGGGCTAACCCCAAGCGCCCCTCCTTCACCTCCAGCCCCAGGAACCCCAGGCGTTTCGCCTACTGTGCTGCGATATCTGGATTCTCGACCCTGAATCCAGGCCCTCATCCCACAAAACGCAGCACACACAACTGCGCCAGCCGGCGTCCACCCACACTCACCGATATTCGCCCACACTCACCCGCGCCCGCCGGCGCCTCAAAAGTAGTGTGCTGCGATATCTGGATTTACAACCGGGCTTGGGACCCGATTTGCGAGATATCGCAGCACAGTACTCGTCAGACAACCCAAACCCCGAATCACAGGAACGTGACGTGGTTCACTCACCAGTTCAATGACTCACAGCCCAGGGATGTGTGCTGCGATATTGCCTGTTTTGGGCCCAGATTCACCTCTTGGCTGGAGATATCGCAGCACACTTCTCCGGGGCTGCGAGGTTCACGGTGCGTATGGGTGAGCACTGTGCTGCTATATCTCAAGATTTGGCCCCGAATCCGGGCACTAATCCTACAAAACGCAGCACACAACTCCCAGAGGGAAGATCGGGCCGCTTGAACCGGGAGGGCGCCGATAAGCAATGCGAAACCGGCCCCGCACATACTGGGACCCAACTACACTTTTCAGTTATGACTACAGAAACAATCGCCAAGGTGCGACCTATCGTCACCGGGCAACGCGATAGGATTTTCACGGACCTCAAGGAAATCACATCCTTTAATTCTGTGCAGGGAGTGCCGGAGCTCGTGGAAGAGCACGCGCACGCTGCCGCATGGGTCAAGGCCGCGTTCGAATCCGTGGGGCTGACGGTCACCACATACCAAGAGGACACGCCGGCACCACTGTTCATCGCCTCCAAGCCTGCGAAGGGAGACGCCCCCACCGTCCTGCTGTACTGCCACTACGATGTGGTGCTCGCCGGCGACCCGTCGAAGTGGGATTCAGATCCATTCACCCTCACCGAGCGGAATGGCCGCTGGTATGCACGGGGGGCTGCGGACTGCAAGGGCAACGTTGTCATGCACCTGGCCGCGCTACGTGCTGTCAACGAGTTGGGCGGCACCGACCTGGGAATTAAGGTGCTCATCGAGGGGTCGGAGGAGCAAGGCGGGGCGGAGCTTTCGGAGCTCATCAAGGCCCGGCCGGAACTGTTTGCCGCCGATGTTATCCTCATCGCAGACACGGGCAATGCGGCGGTGGGCGAGCCGACCCTCACCACCTCGCTGCGCGGCGGTGCGCAGATCACCGTGCAGGTGGATACCCTGCAAAACCCGGTGCATTCGGGCAGTTTTGGTGGCGCCGCCCCGGATGCGACCGCCGCCCTCATTCGCCTCATTGATTCCTTCCGGGACGAGCATGGCCGCGTCCAGATTGACGGCGTGGATGTGGACCAGAAGTGGTCGGGCGCCCAGTATGATCCCGAGACGTTCCGCAAGGATGCCGGGGTGCTGGACGGGGTGGAAATCATGGGCACCTCGGCGGATAATCCGGCGGACATGGTGTGGGCGCGGCCGGCGATCACGGTCACCGGGTTTACGTCCACGCCGGTTTCCGAGGCTGTGAATGCGGTGCCGGCAACCGCAAGCGCAAAGCTGAATCTGCGGGTGCCGCCGGGCATGGATGCCTCCGAGGTGGCGGCCGCCGTGACGAAGCATTTGCGTTCGCATGTGCCGTGGAATGCTCGCCTGAGCGTGCAGGTGTCGGATGTGAATAATCCGTTCTCGTCCAATATTGAGGGCCCGGCGGTCACCACGTTTATCCAGTGTCTGCGCGGTGCCTACGACAATAAAGAATTGACGTTGGTTGGCGCGGGCGGTTCGATTCCGTTGTGCGCCGAGCTTATCGACGCCGTCCCCTCGGCGGAGCTGACTCTCTTCGGAGTGGAGGAGCCGCAAACCACCATCCACTCAGCCAATGAGTCGGTGGATCCCACCGAGATTGAAAATATTGCCATTGCGGAGGCCGCGTTCCTCCTCACATACCATTCATAAGACCACTCAACATTCACCCCCATACAGGGGCATCTAACGGAAGCCTGAAACGGCTTCCGTTTTGCTTTTTATTGTGGTATGGATTATTGTTTTGTGTCACGTAGCGTTTTGTTCCCACACGAAGGAACCCAACGACTATGGCGGTTCACCATTAGCCGAGAGTTTTCTGGCGTGGCATTGCCCCACCATAGGCGGCCACGCCAGAAATAAAAACATTTTGTGAGTAACTGTATTTTTTTCTAAAGGAACCGACATGTCCATCGCTACCGCTATCAATAAGAATCGCTGCATATATTTCGGTTTGGAGCCCCGCCGCACCTCAACCACGCGGAGATTCGCCGACGACCCATTCCTGGCCAGGTTCGGTCATCAGCTTCCCCGAGGGTTGCGCCAAGAGGCCCACGGCCTCCAGTGGCGCACCTTTGCCGCCACCTACTCCCCCACCCCTGACCTGCGGCTGCAATTCCTTTCCGAGGAAAAGCTGCCTGGTGGAGTAGTTCACTACGCCGCGGCAATAAAGACCCGATCCGGGGAAACCCGCCACGACATTATCGCCTCAGGCCCGGTCCAAGCCGCCACCCAACTCTTGGCGACCGCCGGTCGGCGGGTGGAGATTTGCTCGTTCCACCAATACGACATTTTCGAAGCAACCGTCACGTTCATTCGGGTGTGTCACAACAAAGATGAGCGGTGGGCCATGGGTTTTGGGGGCACTCGCTCCCAGTCAGCCGCGGCTGCGTTAAGTAATGCGGCATTTTTACTACACACATAGGGGTAGTTTCACCAATAACCGTCGTGCCTCCCACCGCACGGCGGTTATTTTTTAATAACCTTGTTTTATGAGAAAGATGCTAGGCACCCTCGTCCCTTTGTCGATTTTTGCTACCTGGGTCATGGTTGTCGAGCTCTACACAGTGCCGAAACTCCTGACCGTCTTCCTGATAGACCCGGTGGATTTCCACATTTATCGCCTGGCCGGAGAAGCACTCAATCATGGTCGCAGCCTCTACAGCGGCGATTTCCTCCCAGGTCTACCCTTCACCTACCCACCGTTCGCCGGCACATTATTTCGGGTATTACCGCTCATAAGCCCCCTAGAGGGCACCATAATGTGGCAAGGACTCAATGCCCTGGGGCTCCTTATAGTCCTATGGCTCATCTATAAGGAATTCCTTCCAGCACTGTTTTTGACCATAGGATCACTCGGCTTCGATGCCATCCACGGCAGCTTCTTCTATGGGCAAATCAACCTCGTCCTCATGTTCCTCGTGGCCCTCGACTTCCTGCCGAAAAACCGAAACCGGTGGGCCGGAGTTGGGGTGGGGCTGGCCGCCGGGCTAAAGCTCACACCAGCGTTTTTCATTATCATCTTCATCATCGAACGCCGCTGGCGGGCCGTGGCCACCACCATTGGCACCTTCCTACTCACCGTGTTTATCGGCTGGTTATTCGTGCCGGACGCCACCCGC
>ERZ772924.120-NODE-120-length-35758-cov-50.373218_pt1 | contig 35758 bp, 29 predicted proteins | sample MGYA00512116_ERZ772924 | MGnify/ENA primary metagenome ERZ772924 (study PRJEB29015, sample SAMEA2737920) | human oral metagenome | biome: human oral; feature: human-associated habitat; material: dental | place: China | collected 2134 ...
ATATGCAGCCCTGGCATTGTACTGCGGATAAAGGATATGTTGGGTTAGGATGCGACACACCCTTCAAGAGAAGACCAGGTAAACCCTTGCTGGAGTGGCAGAGGCGATTCAACAAAGGTATCAACCAGATCCGCTATGTTGTCGAACGATCCATAGCTCATCTGAAAACCTGGCGGATCCTTTCTACCCCTTGTAGGCTCCCCCGAAACACAACCATCCGGGCAATCAATGTGATACGGAAGATAATGTTCTACCAACCACCAGCTGAACCCTATTTCCCCAGCGGCTGAATAAGCTTCATTATCTTTCATATTTGCGTATTTATAAACGTAGAGTACTATTTGATCCCTCATTTGCTCACACGATTCGTGCAAGTATTTAGAGAAATCAAAACCTGATTTAAAATTGCTTCCAATTATATAGGTTGATTTTCACAAAAGATACCAAGGGGGTAAAGCCATGAAAAACAACCCGCATTCAATAGGTTCACGCCATATAAACAAAATGACTCAGGTCAAGAACACATATCTCTGATCTCTAGGTCATTCGATACGGCTTACATATGTAAAAAATAGCGGTGGATAGATCAGCGAATGTGCGTCAAGAATCTGTGTTACTGCAGTACTGCTACTGTGCTGGTATTGCGGTTATGAGCTCCAGTCAAGCTCCCACTCACAATGTGCTAAAGCTCCACTATTAATGCGCGAGTTACGTTGAAACCAGCTCAGCTATTTTCCGTTTTGGGAAGTGGAGCTTTGGGCCTGTCATCGTCGGGCTACTGTCAGGTTACCGTCAACTGGCCGTCAAATAGACGTCGTGGTCATAGGCATAATTATAGGAATAATCATGGTTAGCCATGTGATTTGTGTGATACCAAGAATGAGTTTTGGGGCTTCTGGGAAACCGGTCGAAACAGACTATCCTGAAGCATTATGGTGTTCATGGTTCATAAGGACGTCCGAGGAGCAGAGCGTTATGCCGAGTAGGTATCCCCCCGACCGTTCGGGTCGGTTGAGTAATGAAGCCAGTAACCCTGATATTCCCCAGCATGCATTAATCAATATCATCCGAATTCCAGTGAACGTTCAGGTCAGCCCTATTGAGCTGATTGTGCGTCGCGTGGGGATCGCATTGGTACTCATCATCATGGTGGCATTGGTTGCCTATATGGAGAAAGATGGTTACTCCGAAAAACTATCATTTATTGATGCGTTGTATTACGCTGGCGTGACGCTATCAACTACGGGTTATGGCGATATTGTGCCGGTGACGCAGCTAGCTCGGTTGATTAACCTGTTTGTGGTCACACCGTTGCGGTTAGGATTCGTGATTCTACTGGTCGGTACCACACTATCGGTGTTGACCGAAGAATCCCGTAAGGCATGGCAGATTCAACATTGGAGGAAGAGGATGCGTAATCATACGATCATTATTGGTTACGGCACGAAAGGCAGGTCTGCGGTGGCGGCATTATTGGCTGATGGCACGTCACCGAAAGATATCGTGGTCGTTGACAAAGATTCCCGTGTGTTGGAGGTGGCCGAGGCGCAGGGCTTGGTCACGGTGAATGGTTCGGGAACCCAGTCGAATATTCTGAAACTTGCCGGAGTGGGTAAGGCAAAAGCCGTGGTGGTCGCACCAAGCATTGATGACACAGCAGTGCTAGTCACCTTGTCGGTTCGGGAATTAGCGCCGAGCGCATGGATTGTGGTGAGCGTGCGGGAGTCGGAAAACCAACACTTATTGGAGCAGTCGGGGGCGGATTCCGTGGTGATTTCATCGGAGACCGCCGGCCGCATGCTGGGGTTGGCGACAGTAACACCATCGGTGGTGGAAATGATGGAGGACTTATTGTCGCCCGACGAAGGCTTTTCCATTGCGGAGCGGCCCATCGCCGACGATGAGGTGGGGGCAAATCCCCGCCATCTGGCGGATATCGTCCTGGGGGTGGTGCGCTCCGGCGAGCTTTACCGCATCGATTCGTTAGAGGCAGAGACGGTAGAGCCGGGGGATCGGCTGCTGTATGTCCGCCGCGTGTTTAGCGACGACACAGAGGATGACTAGTCATGCAAGTTTTTGTTTTTGATTCTGTGGGCCGCACCATCCCCACGCTTGTCGACGCCCTCCCGGGTGCCCCAATCTACCCATTACCAGGTGGTGGGGGAGTGCAGCGGATCACCTCTGACTCGCTGCAGAAGCTAGCAGGTGGAACGCATATACAGCGGACCACGGACCCCCAGGCCCTCACCGCCCTAGCGGTATTGAACTATCGAGAAACCACCCGCTTCGACCCGCTGACTGGCCGCCCACTGCTTTTCGACGAACACGGCGCGGCCACCGTCGAACACGACCAGGGAACGGTCCAAGTATTTCCACGCATCAACCCCGCAGTCATCGGGCTCATCACCCTGGCAGGCACGGAGCGAATACTCCTGGGGAAAAACGTCAACCACCCGCACTATTCCCTCATAGCCGGATACGTCGACCTGGGCGAAACCCTTGAAGCCGCCATGCAGCGGGAAGCCCAAGAAGAAACCGGACGCACCATCTACGACCTGCGCTACCAGCGCAGCCAACCATGGCCCTACTCCGGTTCTATCATGGTGGGCTTTACCGCCACCACCGACGATGAACACCCAACCATGCCCACCGACGGGGAACTCTCCGAAACCCGGTGGGTGACCCGTGACGAGCTGCTCAACAACACGCTGCCGCTTCCCGGCCCCGGCTCCCTAGCGGCAAACCTTATTCATGAATGGTTACACCAGTGATAAATCTTGGCGACCTAGACGCGGACCAACAACAAGCAGCCACCGCCCCCCGCGGCCCCGTGGCCATTCTTGCCGGTGCTGGCACCGGCAAAACCCGCACCATCACCTATAGAATCGCACACCTGATCGACCAAGGATTCGTGGGGGGCAACCGGGTCATGGCGGTCACCTTCACCAAACGCGCCGCCGGCGAAATGGCTCACCGCCTCCGGCTCATGGGCATCGGCGGCGTCCAAGCCCGCACCTTCCACGCTGCCGCTATGCGCCAACTCGCCTATTTCTGGCCCCAGGTCGCCGGCAACCTCTCCTGGCAACTCTTGGACAACAAATTCCCGCTCGTAGGCCGGGCAGCCCGTAGCCTCGGCATCGACTCCTCAGTCGAAAACGTACGCGATATCCTCAGCGAAATCGAATGGGCCAAATCCCGGCTCATTAGCCCCGAACAATATGTGGCCGAAACCGCTCACCGCCACACCCCACAACCAGCCCCCATCGTCGCGCAAATCTACCAACGTTACGAAGACGCCAAAATCAACCCCGATGTCATGCTCCTCGACTTCGACGACCTCCTCCTCCACGTTGCCGGGGCCATCGAAAACTCCACCGCCATCGCCGAAGAATTCCGGGCCCAATACTGCACCTTCGTCGTCGACGAATACCAAGACGTCACCCCCCTCCAACAACGAGTCCTCTCCGCATGGCTGGGCAACCGGGACGACATCACCGTCGTCGGCGACGCAAACCAAACCATCTACTCCTTCACCGGCGCCAGCCCCGAATTCCTCCTCGACTTCTCCCGCACCTACCCACACGCCACCGTCGTAAAGCTGCAACGTGACTACCGATCCACACCGCAAATCACCGATCTAGCCAACACCATCATCAGCCAAGCAACCGGCCGGGTTTCCGGCACAAAACTCCAACTCCGCGGCATGCTCCCCGCCGGCCCAGCACCCGTCTTCGCAGGCTATGACGACGAACCCGCCGAAGCCCGAGCCGTCGCCGGACACATCAAAAACCTCATCGAACAGGGAGTACCCCCGGCTGAAATTGCGGTCCTCTACCGCATCAACGCCCAATCCGCCCCATTCGAACAAGCCCTCGCCGACGCCGGCATCGTCTACCAAGTGCGGGGCGGCGAAGAATTCTTCAAACGGCCAGAAATCCGCCAAGCAATTAGCACACTCATTCGACTCTCACAGCGGGAAGAACACCAACCACCTGACCTCATCGGCCCCCGCATACACGAACTCGTCGAATCCGCCCTCGCCCCCATCGGCCTCACCCCCCAAGAACCCGAAGGCGCCCAAGCCCGCGAACGCTGGCAAAGCCTCCAAGCACTCGTCGAACTCAGCAAAGAACTAGGCAAAGCCACCCCCGACCTCAACCTCATTGGGCTCCTACACCAACTCCACCAACGCGACACCAATAAACACCCCCCCACCATGCAAGGCGTCACCCTCGCATCCCTCCACGCGGCCAAAGGCCTGGAATGGGACGCCGTGTTCCTAGTCGGCCTCACAGACGGCAGCCTCCCCATCACCCACGCCATCAAAGCCGGCGTGGCCGCCATCGAAGAAGAACGACGGCTCTTCTACGTCGGCGTCACCCGGGCACGAAAACACCTCTTCCACTCCTGGTCGGCGGCCCGCCAAGAAGGCGGCCGACACAGCCGCAAACGCACCCGCTTCCTCGACGACATCATCCCCGAAACCAACAAAATCACCACCGCTAAACCTGCCAAACGACACCGACGCCCCGCCCGATGCAAGGTCTGCGGCAGCCCACTCGTCGACACACCCGAAAGAATCCTCGGAAGATGCAACAACTGCCCCTCCGACGCGGACCCACAAATCTTCGAAACCCTCCGCGTCTGGCGGGCCGGCGTGGCAAAAACCAACAACATCCCCGCCTATATCGTGTTCTCCGACGCCACCCTCCAAGCCATCGCCGAAGCCCTCCCCACCAACACCGCCGAACTACTCAAAATCAACGGCATCGGTCAAGTCAAAGTCGAACGCTACGGACAAGACCTACTAGAAACCGTCGCCCAATTCCTCGACGACGATGAGGAATAACCAACAACAACCAACCTGCCCACATCATGACCGATTCTCCCAACACACTGGGCAAATCGGATGCGTCCGAACAACAGTCTCCACCGCAGTACCAACAAACGGATTCACCTCAATACACACCCCCGGCGCATACGACGCATTCACCACCCCCGGCGCCGGATACCGCGGCATCAACAACGCCGCCACCCGGGCGGCCGTCGCATACTCCACAACTGGATTATGCCGAGGATTCAGCGGCAAATCCTTAGTAACAGTCCGCCACTGCGGATCCGCAGAAATCCGATACAACTCGGCACACTGCAAACACGCCCCCTCACCCCGCACCCGAATCGGCCCAATAACCCCAGAAGAATCAATAATGGTAGCGGGAATCACATCATCCCACCTGCCCAATCTGCGGCAAATGCTTTTACCATATCCGACCTTACCCACCGGAATTACCAACAACTCCTTAGGAATTTGGGCAAGAAACCGCTCCTCAGACTCGCCCCGTCGCGGTTGCCGCACCACCACACCAAGCTCCCCCAACAGGCGAATAACTGTTGCCGCAAGCGAACACCTACCTATCACCGCAACAACCATGTGTTCGAACGGGATTAGTACGCCATGATTCAGTAAATCATCAATGAGCAGGCGGGCTTTGATTGCGGAAAGACCCGTCATCTCTACCCGACGGTGCAAAACATCCACGCTGACCGGATTAATGCACGACATGAGAATCGGCACAAGCAGGCGCTGCGGCGGCCCCTGAACCTCAAACACCCCAGCGGTTGTGGCATCAGCACCGCATTGAATACCCACGTTTGGTCGGCGAATAATATGTGCGCTGGGGCTCAATACCACCAGGTGCTTGTCACCATGTCGCGCCGGGGCGGCTTTGAGTATTTCACCAGCGGTGAGTGGGGCCGTGTCGGGTTCCTGTGGCTCGGCAAGGTCAAGGCTGGGCGGGTCGATGCCGGGAAGCGCCGCAGGGTTGGGTAATGGGTGGTGAATATTGGTTTTCCCCGGCATGGTTCTACCATGTCATGAATTAGAATGAGACACCATGGCTGCCGTACCAAACACGTTTGATATTGAGATCATTCGTTCCGCCCGCCGCACCCGCACTGCTGCCGGCCGAATCGTTGATGGGCGCATCCAGGTGCGCGTTCCAGCGAACCTATTGCCGCACGAGGAAGCGCAGCTTGTTGATGACATTGTTGCAAAGATCAATCGAAAAACCACCGCCACCGCCCGGACTGATGCCGATCTGACCCGGCGTGCCCAGGTGCTGAACCGGACGGTTCTTGATGGTCAAGCCACCATCGGTAGCGTCAGGTGGGTCACGAACCAGAGTCAGCGGTGGGGTTCGTGTTCACCGGCCACGGGGGACATTCGGATTTCCCACCGGTTGCGGAACGTACCCGATTATGTGTTGGATTCGGTGTTGGTGCATGAGCTCACCCACACGTTTATCCACGATGGGCATTCCGCCGATTTTTGGTCGTGGGCGGACAAAGCACCCCACGCTGAACGGGCCAAAGGGTTTTTGGAGGCGTGGGGCCGGATGACTGTTGCCGAGGAATAATGAGGAGTTATTTGTCGGAATCGTCCGATTTCTTGTCCTGGTTGTCCTCGGGTTTTTGATCCTTTGGCTTGGGCCATTCTTTCTGTTCGGCTTGTTCCTCCTCGGATTTTTGGGCCAGCATTTCTTCCAGGGCGGTGATTTCAGCGATGGGGTCGAAGTTGGCGGTGTCGGCGTCGTCAAGCAGGGAGTCGATGAACTCGGCGGAATTGTCCAGGTGTTCGGCGAGCGGCAGGAAATCGGGGTGATCCCATACTTTATCGCGGCGTTCCTCGCCGACGGCCACGGTCACCCGTTTCCATAGTTCTTTCGCTTCGCTTACTTTCGGGGCGGCGAATTCAATGCCGACCACTGAGGCGAATGCTTTTTCGGCGGAGCCACCAGTGCGTCGGCGCCGTTGCCATGCTTCGTTGAGTGCTGCCGTGGCCGGCACCCGGTCGCCGAGCGCGTTTGTGACCACGAGTTCCACCCAGCCTTCGACCAAGGCTAAGAGGGTTTCCAGCCGGGTTGTGGCGCCGGTGTTGCGGGACCGGATTTTTGGTTCTAGATCCATGCCCTGCATTTGGTTGAGGGCGTCTTGGATTGCTGCCGGGTCTTGCGACTCAAGGTTGATGTTTCGCATGGCTTCTTCCATGGCGGAGTTATCCAATTCCAGGCCGGCCGCGTATTCCTCCACGGAGGAGACAAGGCGTTCGCTGAGCCAGTGCACATGCCGGAAGAGTCGTTGCCGGGCGGCTTCTCGTGCCGCTAGATACATGAGCACGTCTTGGGGCGATACCGCTATTTCGCGGGCGATGTGGTTGACGGAGTGCGGTAGGAGTGCGGTGGTGTGTTCGGGGGCTACTTGGATTCCGAAGTCGGAGCCGGATAGGGATTGGGTGGCTAAATCACCCAGGGCGTTGCCTAATTGTGCCCCGAAGTTTGCCGAAGACATTGAGCTAAATATGCCAAGGATTGGCCCAATGGCATCGCGCACTTCCTCCGGTAGTCCGCTTAACCGTGCCTCATTCATTTGGGCGACTACTGGATTAATCATGCGTTTCCACGCTGGTAGGGTATTGGTGAGCCAGTCGGTGGCATTCCAGGCGACGACTTTATTTTCCGATGCCGGCAGGTAGGTGGCGTCGTCAAGCCATAATTCTACGATCCGTACCGCATCTTGTACTTGCTGCTGGTCGGTGTTGGTTATGGGGTGGTCTTGGGCGCCGATTTGTTGCCGGGCAATGCGCTCCGTCATGGAATAGTTGACGGATTCCCCGTCAGAGCTATTCATTGATGAGCCTAAACCGGACAGCATTTGTCCGAGATCGTTAAGGAAGTCTCCTATGCCCCCGTTAAAGTCGTTATTATCGTCGTTGCCATCGTCGCGTTTGCCGAAACCAAAATTAAAACCAAAATTACTATTCGCCATGCCTCACACGCTACCTACTGTTACCACGAAAATGCCATAAAACCACAACGCTTATAGCGAACACGTGAGCTACCACACGTGATGGGGAGCATTGCAGTTGAAAACACATACTGTTGAGGGCTAGTGGGATACCTAGTTTTGTCAAATCTCTGCGGTACGCTTAAGTACCGTGAATCGACGTTTTACAACCCTTACCTTTGGTGCTATTCCGGTTTTTGCCTTGGCTGCTTTGGTGAATTTGGACCATATTCCCGGCACAAATATAGCGCTGACCGTGCCGTATGCGGCTGAGGGGCCGGGGCCCATGTTTAACACATTGGGCAAAGTCAATGATGTGGATGTTGTACAGATCACTGGCACCGATGTTGATCACACCAGCGGTAACCTCAATATGACTACCGTGTCTGTTCGTACCAATATGACGCTGGTTCAGGCGATTAGCCGGTGGCTGCTCACGAGCGATAATTTGGTGCCCATTGACCAGGTCATACCCCAAAATAAGACTGAGGAGGAGGTGAACCAGCTGAATCAGCAGGCGTTTTTGTCGTCCGAATCTTCGGCGACGACCGCGGCATTGCGGTATCTCAAAAAACCGTTAGAGGTGGAGATTGCGGAGGTTGTTGCTGGTTCGCCTGCCGACGGTTCCCTCTCGGCGGGAGACCGCATCGTCAGTATTGCTGGGGAAAAGGTCGATAGTGGGGGCCATGCCCAAAAGATTGTGCGCAGTAAAAAGCCGGGTGATGACATTACCGTTACGGTTCGCCACCAGGGCACTACCGAGGAAAAAACCATTACTCTTGCCGAACATCCGAGCGATAAAAAACTGCCCTTCCTCGGTATTAGCATGACTACCGTTCCGACCGGGGATATTACTGTGAAATATAACCTTGAGGATGTAGGTGGGCCATCCGCCGGCATGATGTTTGCGCTTGCGGTCATTGACAAGCTGTCCCCGGGCCAATTGAACCATGGAAAATATGTGGTGGGTACCGGCACCATTGACGACGACGGAAACGTGGGACATATTGGCGGCATTGAACATAAAGCCCGGGCCGCCGCCGATGATAACGCGGAATTATTTCTCGCCCCCAAGGATAATTGTGCCGACCTTCGAGGTAAGGATTTTGGTGCTATGAAAATTGTTTCCGTCGCCACCCTGGAGGATGCCGTTACCCAAATGGATAATTATGCGGCTGGGAAAGACCTTCATCTTTGTGAATAATCACTGTTCGGGCTGCTCTTCCTCGGTGGTTTCCATAACTTCCGAAGTTTCGGATTCGTCCGCCAATCCTAATTGGTAGATCCGTTTTGTTGGATCCACGGTATCTGTTGACACCATTTGCTGCATCACCAGGCCTTTTTCGTTATCCACGACCGTGATGACTGCGGTGCTGCCCAGGGTTGACCAGCCCACCACAAGTTTTCCGGTGTCTTTAATCACCCGGGAGTTTCGCAGTCCCGTCAATAGTTGCGTTGATGATGCTGCTTTGGAATCCGAGGCGAAGAATTGGAATTGCCCCACTTCCTTCCCGGAGCAGGCCAGGGATCCTTCCACACCATTAGGGGTGCAGACTTCGAACTTGTCAAAGAGCGATGAGGGTGCTAGCGAACCAAATGTCTTCCGGGCCTCTGCCACGGTTTCGTCTGGTTCCCCGGATTTTTCGGATTTGTTTTTAGTGTGTTTCGTTGATGATGCTGGCGTTGCACTGGTATCCCGTGGCAGCGAGGACCCCAGTGGTGATGTTACCGGCGTGACGCTGGGGGGCATATTGGTTCCCGTACCAGTATTGCCGTTCGTGCATGCCGATAACGTAATTGTGGTGAATAATACGGCCAATGACCTACCAGTCCATCGGGTGACCTGATTGATCTGGGATGGCCGGACATATTTTCCCATCATAACCTCCATATCCAAGCGCTATTATTCTACTCAAACGTAGCCTGAAGCGCCGCAATTACACCTGTTGCGACACCCGGCCCGCCCCGGAGCTCACGACGATCGGGTGCCTGCGGATCCGATTCGGATGGCCGCAGTTGCAGCAGTGTCAGTTGTGCCATATTGTCTCGGAGTACCCCTGAGAATAATCGGGCTGGCCTGGGTGGTGTCGATGCGTTGGCGTTGGGGTCAAGGAAGCGGATTTCTTGTGCTAGGATTGCGCCCACCACCCCGTCAGGCCAGGTGACGCGGCTGATATAGGCGCCTAATTCTTCGGATTCCGGGGTGAGGTCGCTGGGTAACTCCTGAACGACCAGGGTCAGCGGGGCGTCGTCAAGCGCGTCGTGAGCAAGTCTGATGAGTGCGGTAGGGACCAGCCCAAACAGGGTGGGAGGGGCGTCCCAACCTTTGGCGTCGACAAAATCGACGGCCTCTAACATGGCTTTGTTTAGTGCTTGCGGGGAGAGCTCATGGGAAATCCCTGCGTAAGGTTTATTGTTCATGACGCGGCGTAGCCCTTCTTAGTACTTACTTGGTTAATGGCGGTATTGTAAGGAGTTATTGTGACAAGTCGTTGAATAATCATGAAATCAGAAACATAGATTAACGAATTTGACTAATTTCTATTGAAAAGGAGTTGGCGTTGGCTACTGGCTCAACACCATCAGCCCCGCAAATCGGTCGACCACCCAAACTTGTGTCCATCATTGTGCTGGCTGTTTTCATACTCGGCACCATTATCCCTACTTTTATTGGGTTTTATACCGACTGGCTCTGGTTTGGTGAGGTAAATTTTCGGAGCGTATTTAACAAGGTAATCCTCACCCGGATTGCATTATTTGTTGCCTTTGGTTTGATTGCCGCCGCTGCCGTGTGGATCACAGCAACCATCACCCAAAAGGGGCGGCAGAGTGATGAGACCCGATTTTTTGATTCTAGCCCACAGCTCATTGCCTACCGGAAAAATTTAGAGCGCTCCACCATCCGCCTTATGCGTTTCCTCCCCGTGCTTTTCGGGGTGATTGCCGGATTCTTCGGGCAGCAATCGTGGCGGGTTGTGCAGCTCTTTTTAAACCGGCAAGACTTTGGGGTGGCCGATCAACAGTTTGGTGTTGACTACGGGTTTTACGCTTTCGTGCTGCCCATGCTGCGGCTTACCCTCAGCACATTGTCACTCCTGCTCATTATTTCGTTCCTCATCGCGCTCATTGGCCACTATCTGCTGGGAAATATCATAATTGGCAGTCAGGCGGCTGGGCAGCGTGGTTCCATTTCCCGCTATGCGCGCATCCAACTCGCTGTTACTGCTGGGCTGTGGATGATCGTCAAATCCGTGGGCTATTGGCTTGACCGGTTTGACCTGCTCATGAGTCGTGATGAAACCTTCTATGGTGCCTCCTACACCGATATTAAGGCGGTATTACCGGCCAAGATCATCCTCATGGTTATTGCCGCGCTGGTGGCGGTATCGTTCTTCAGCGTTATTGTACTGAAAGACCTGCGGATTCCCGCCATGACCACCGTGCTCATGCTGCTGTCTTCGATGGTGATTGGGTATGCATGGCCTGCCATGATGGAACGGTTCTCGGTGCAGCCCAACCGGGCGGAAAAGGAATCCGAATATATTTCCCGCAATATTGAATCCACGCGCTACGCCTACGGTCTTACCGAAGACAAGGTGACCTACCAGGAAAATTGGGGGGCCAAGGGGGCAACAAAAGAAGCAGTGGCATCCGATGTGGCGACCGTGTCGAATATTCGCCTGCTCGATCCGGAGATTATCTCCCCCACGTTTACGCAGCTCCAACAGTTGAAAAACTTCTATGGGTTCCCCGAATCCTTGGCGATGGATCGCTATAACATTGACAACGAGCTGCGCGATTTTGTGGTGGCGGCCCGAGAAATCAACCCCAATTCGTTGCGGGAAAACCAAAAAAACTGGATTAACCGGCACACCGTTTACACCCACGGCAATGGGTTTGTGGCGGCCCGCGCCAACCAGGTGGACGAGGTAGCCCGCGACGTGGGATCGGCCCGCGGCGGTTATCCGGTGTTTACCGTCTCTGACCTGCAAACCACCGACGAAAACGCCAAAAAGCTCGGCATCGTGGTGAACGAACCGCGCATCTACTATGGTCCGCTGATCGCTTCCGCCCGTGACGGGAAAGACTACGCCGTGGTGGGCTCCGAAACCGGCAATTCTGTGGAATATGACACGGATTCCTCCACATACACCTATGAGGGTAAGGGTGGCGTTGATATCGGAAATGTGTTCAACCGTGCCGCGTTTGCGGCCCGATACCAGGAAATGAACCTTATTCTTTCCGAGCGCGTCAACAGCAATTCCAAAATCCTGTTCGAACGTGATCCGCGGCAGCGTGTGCATAAAGTAGCACCATGGCTGTCTACCGATTCCACAACCTATCCGGCGGTTATTGATGGTCGCATCAAGTGGATCGTTGATGGCTATACGACGCTCAACAGTCTCCCGTACGCCAGCCCCACCAGCCTGAGCGCCGCCACCAATGACACCTCTGGCGACGTTGGGTCGACCCAGCGTGCCCTGGTCAGCGACGAAATCGGCTATATCCGTAACTCGGTGAAGGCTGTGGTTGATGCTTACGACGGCTCTGTGGACCTCTACCAGTTTGATGAGGAAGACCCAGTGTTGAAGGCCTGGATGGGGGTGTTCCCCGGCACGGTGAAGGCCAAGGGGGAGATTTCCAAGGAACTCATGGATCACCTGCGCTATCCGCAGGACATGTTCAAGGTGCAGCGTGGTATTCTCACCCGCTACCACGTCAATGATGCCCGGGACTTCTTCACAAACGACCGGTTCTGGTCCGTGCCTGACGACCCCTCGGTAGCCGAAGCCAACCGGGCTGCCCAGCCACCCTTCTATGTGGTGGCCGCCGACCCGGAAACTGGTAAGCCTTCCTTCCAGCTGATTACGCCATTCCGTGGCCTCAACCGGCAATATTTGGCGGCCCACATGTCGGTGAGCTCCGACCCGGACAACTACGGCAAAATCACCGTGCGGGTTCTACCAACCGATACCCTCACCCAAGGCCCACAGCAGGCCCAAGACACCATGATCTCCTCCGACCAGGTGGCCCGCGACCAAACCCTCTGGAAGGAAACCACGGATCTGCGGAACGGTAATCTGCTTACCCTGCCTGTTGGCGGGGGAGAGATCCTGTATGTGGAGCCGATTTATTCCAAACGCAAAGGCCAAGAATCAGCATTCCCGAAGCTACTGCGGGTGTTGGTTTCCTACAAAGGCCAGGTCGGTTATGCCGCCACGGTATCCGAGGCGTTAGCCCAGGTGGGTATTGATCCGCGTGCTGCTCAGGACTTGGATGAGGTACAAGACATCGAAAAGGTGAAGCAAGAAACCTCCAAGAACCAAGACGATAATAATAGCCAGCAACAAGCCGCCGAGGTGCCTACCCCCAATACCGCTACCCCGAATGAGGCCGAAGCGGTGAAGGGCATTAATGATGCACTTAATAAGGTGAAGGAAGCCCGAAACGGTAGCCACGAAGACTACGGTAAGGCGCTTGATGAACTTGACCGTGCCGTGGAAGAGTACCAAAAAACCCAACAGTCGCAGCAACAAGAGTAGGGAATAATCCCGCGGTTTCTGCCCCGGCTTAAGCCAAAATATTGGTTTTAAGCTGGGGGTTTGTGCTTTCATGCCGATGTTAGTAAAGTTATTGGTCGTTGCACGGAATAAGTTTCCAAAGCAATCGACGCGGGGTGGAGCAGCTCGGTAGCTCGCTGGGCTCATAACCCAGAGGTCGCTGGTTCGAATCCAGCCCCCGCTACCAAGTTTAATTGGGGTCCCTTATCGAAAGGGGCCCCAATTTCGTATCCCCGGGGAAGCTTCCGCGGCAACAAATCCATAAGATCAAGCTCAAAAAACTCCGCCATCGCATAAATCTCCTCAATCGTCCACCGCGACTGCCCCCGCAACTTCTTACTCACCGCCTCCCCCTGAACACCAAGCGCCCCACCCAACCGCCGCCGAGTTATATTCCGGGTGAAAAGCAAGTCCATCCTTTGCCGTGGATATCCTATATGCGAGTTTTAGAAACCCTACTTGGGTTTGTTTCAAACCGAGCGTTTTTAGCGACGAGAACGGACCCGTAGCATGGCCTGGCTTGAGTAGCGCTACTGTTGTTTGCTAATAGGATTACTCATAAATACTACTCAGTCGCGGGTGGTGATCCCACCCCAGGATGAGGGATATTTTATCGAAAAATCGGATCTGAACCTTGGCATGTTTGTTAAGTTCAGCTCATGAGTAAAACAGTAAAAACCATTGGTGTTATTGCCGCCATCATGATTGTGGCCGTGGTAGCGTTTTTCCTCTTCCGTTCGATCTTGGACACAGTAATGACGGGTGCGGTAGCGCCGTCGTCGGATGCTGCTTCTAGCCTGGATAGTGGTGGCGGGTCGGAATCGGCTGTGGCCGAGTCGCCGGATAGTGGTGGGGAAGACCAGATTTCTGTTGATCCGAATGGTCGGCGGATTATCACGCCGGCTGCGGGGAATCCGAAGCCGCTGACAACAAAGCCGGTTGAAAGTAAGAATCGGTGTGATATTTCCCCGGAACTGACTATCCAAACCATGGGTGAGAACGCTGAGGCGGAGATCATGTGGTCGAAAACGGCCGGCCCATCAAAATATAACGGTGTGATCCCGACCGGGTATAGTGCTGATGCTACTGGTGCGGCGTTAGCGGCGTGGAACTACCGTACCCTGTTTTATGGTGGCGGAAAATTCACCGATACCGTTGTGCGTGATCATGTTGAATTTAAGCCGTCGGATCGGGACGGGATCCTGGCCGAAGATTACAGCAATGTGAAGGCTTACCAGGCGGGTTTTGGTACGTTGGCGCCGGTAGCGGCGCGGATTATTACTTGTAAGCCAGATTTTATGGTGGTCGAGCATGCGCACAAGATGATAGGTGATGGGGAAAAATTCTACGCTGAAAACGATCCGCATTATGATATTCACCGGTTCACGATGAAACTGTCAAAAGATGGTGAGTGGATTTTCTATATGCCGGGTATGGTGCAGGGGATTGCGGTGCTTCACTCCTTAGATGGGGGGTGGACGATGTGGCAGTACTAGCTTGTGAGCAGGGATCTTCTTCGCCGCGTGTTTTCCGGCGTGTTGTTCTTGCGGTCATGTCGGCGTTTCTGATTGTTATCGGTGGTATGGGGCCGGCAGCAGGTGAACCATTAGACGACCGTAACAAATATCAAAAGTTTTATGACCATTGCGTCGATCACGAATTCCTCACCGAAGAAGGCACCATGGCGAGGGATTTCGCCGAGTGGACTGGGCGGGTGGGGGAGTTCTTCCATAAAGCTTGGTGTGCGGAAGAAGGCACGAGAGCGCATCCGGGTGATGCGGTGGCAACTGGTGTGGCCGCGGCGGCGTCCGCGTTTTGGGGTGATCCGGTTGGGGATTTCACCAAGGCAGTGCTAGAGGGCAACACCCAGGCCATGCAGTTAGTGATGACGTTTTGGATGGATTTTAAAATCTTGTCGCCTTCGGTGTTATCCGCCAATGTGACCGGCGTGAAAAATATTGTGTGGGGTATTGCCGGGTTCGCGTTGATTGCGTCGTTCCTTGTTGGCGGGGCCAGGTTGGTGGCGGCTCGTCGTAGCGGGCTTCAAGACGGGGTGGAAGAAATCGGGATGAATGTGGGCCGCTGGTTGATTTTCTCCCTCTGTATCCCCGTGATTGTGCCTGGGGCGCTGATCGCGTCAGATGAGTTAGCCGCCGATATCATGAACAGGTTCGGCGCTACGAATCCGGAGATTTTTATTTCCATGACCGCGTTTGAAGAAGCCGAGGTCGGGCCTATTGTGATGTTGGTGCTTGCGATCATCGCTATTGCCGGGTCGTTTATGCAGATTATGGCGTGTGTTGTTCGGGTTTTGGTGCTGCCTATTGCAGCCGGTCTTGCCCCGTTGTTTGCCGCATTATCGTTTACTGAAACCGGCCGTAATGGTTTGCATCACTTGGTGGGCTACATGATTGCGGCTGTTGCGTTCAAACCCGTGTGCGCCTTGCTGTATGCGGTGGTGTTATGGAATGTTTCTCGCCCTGGGTCTGGTGATGATTTCATTGGCGCGTTCATGAACGCGCTCATGATGGCGCTTGCTGGCCTGATTGCGCCTTCCCTGGTGCGTATGGTGGCCCCCATGGTGTCGCAAGCAGGCGGTATGGGCGGTGGGGCATTGCTTGCGAATGTTGGCGGCGCTACCGGCGCCACGATTAGTGCGATCGGTGCCGCTTCTGCCGGCAAAGCGCATGCAAATAACCGGTCGAACAACAATAGTGGCAATAATAATGCGGGGAATGCTAATTCCGGGTCTTCCGGCCAGGTGGGGGCGTCTACTTCTGCAGGTGGTGGTGGCCGCAGTGGCGGCAGGTCCGGGTCTTCTGGAGGCTCTGGCGGCTCCGGGGGCGGTTCCGGGTCTTCTGGTGGGTCTGGTGGGTCTGGTGGTTCTGGCGGCAGTTCTGGGGGGCGCTCTGGGTCGGTGTCGACGAAGTCGGTGCCTTCGGGGTCGCATTCTTCCGGCGGGAGGCGAAGTGGTGGTTCCGGCGGTGCCAGCCGGCGGCGGCCTTCCCGGTTCAAACGGCCGGCACCTACCTCGGCTCCTGCTGGTGTCCGGGGTCGTGGCCATGATTCTATGCCTCCTCGGGGTGAGAACAGTGGTGGGAAATCGCAGAGTTCTAGTTCTCAGGGGCCGTCTCGGAGTAGGCAGCTTGGTGGGGTGATCGCAAATACCGGTGGTGCTTTCCGAACTTTAGAAGAAAGTTTCGAAGGGTCCCTTGGTTACCCTGGGCAGATTCACCGTTAATGGCCACGAGTACACGTGATATGAGGAGCTGACATGGCTGAATACATTGACCATGATGAACCAATCCAATACGCGCTTGGTGAACCCGCCCGCCGCACAGGGTTAGGCGGGTTGTCGATGCGGGCTACGGTTGTGCTCGCGGGCGGGTTTGGTGGTTTTCTGCTGCTTCAACTCTCCGGCATGGGCACCGTGGGGTTTGTTGTGGTCATCCCGCTGACGCTGGTGATCATGGCGGTGATCTCGTTCACGATTGCCGGCAGGTCTGTGGCGCAATACGCCCAGATCATATGGCAGGATTACCAGCGGCATCGCCATGGTGCCCATATTTATATTTCTGGCGGCCAGTCTCGTGTCCCTGGGGGCCGGCGGCGGCTTCCTGGGCTGTTAGCCAGGACCGAGGCTATTTGCGGCATTGACTCGGCAGGGCAGGAGTTTGTGGTGATCCTGGACCGGCCTCGTCGTGAAGCCACCGTGATGTTGGACGTGACGTTTACCGGGCAAACCGCTATGACGCAAGGGGAGCGCAATTCCATGACTGCTGATTGGTCGAGGTGGTTAGCGGGACTTTCTCTGTCGGGAGATATCGCCCAATGCGTTGTGGTGGTGGCAACCCGGCCAGGGTCGGGGTCGCTTGTTGCGAACGAGGTTCGCGATATTATCTCGGACACGGCCCCGGAGATTGCTCAGCGCATCATGTTGGAGGCGGCCCAGGTTATTTCCCTTGCCCGCCCCGAGGTGTTGGGCCATATTGCTATCACCGTGAAGCTGGATAAAGACAGCCTGAAAGATGATAGTTTTTTAAACCAGCTTGGTACCCGGGTGCCGAGTTGGGCGAGTTCCCTGCAATGGGCCGGTATGCTGGCTGAACCGCTCTCTTACGAGAAATTGGTGGCTCGTATCCACTCGTTTTTCAACCCGGCAACAGAGGCTGATTTTGAGGCATTGGCCATCAATGGTGTCGGTCATGATCTTTCCTGGGCTGATGCTGGCCCGAGTGTGGCAGAAACCTTAACTGATTCCTATTATCATGACGGTGCGCGTTCTGTTTCCTGGGAAATGCGGGAGGCACCCCGTTCTACCTTTGAAGACACCTTGTTGCAAGGGCTTATCACCCCGCATGATCGTGTGGTGAGAAAACGCGTGGCCTTATGTTACCGGCCGTTTGAAGCTGGTGTTGGTGCGTCCCGTGTGGAAGCGGAACACCGGGATGCCATGGTGGCTGCGAATTCGTCGAAAAAAATCACGTCAGCGAAAGCTGAAATCCGCTTAGAACACACCGAAGCGGCGCGGCGTGCCCAGGCACGAGGCGCCCAATTAGGCAGGTTTTCCCTGTTTGTGACTGCCACGATGGATCGTCATGATGATATGGCCCGCGTTATCCATGATGTGGAACAGCTTGGTGCTGGTGCTTCTATCCGGCTGCAGTCTATGCGGCATCAACAAGATGTGGGTTTCCAAATCACCTGTGGTGTTGGCCAAGTGCCGTGGTCGAAATCGTCAACATCATCCATGGTCACAACAGCAAGCTAGTGGGCGTGAAAACGTTTTTCAACGGGAGTTTTAGTATATGTTTGGTCTTTTCTCCAAGCGGCGCACAAACCGGGTGCAGGCCCCTGCGACTCGGGATATGGTGATGAAAACCGTCAGTGATGCTGGTGGTTTTGATTTCGGCGTGATTTGGCAGCCTTCCCTGGGGCAGGGAACCATTCTTCTTGCTGGTGAAACGTCTTTTTCGTTAGAGGATATTGCTGCGTGGCGGCGGATTGCTAGCACCGTGATTGGTGTAACTGTTATCTCCACGATTGTAGTGTCAGGGCAGGACCCGGCAATCACGTATGCGTTTGTCACTTTTGATGCCGAGAAAAAATCATGTGATGACTTTTTGACCTGGTTAGCGAAGCAGGTTGTGCAGGTGTATTCCCCGGAGGAATTAGAAATCATGTGGTGGCCACAAGACGCCGAGAGTGTCACGCGTCATGCTTGTGCGTTGTGGGCGCCTGATTCTGACCCGGTGTTTCCCCCGGTTGCGCAAACATTAGTGGAGCATTACGACGTTATCCAATGCGATCAGGTGTATCGTGTGGCTTTTGAAATTTTGTTATCCACCGATGCTGCTGAGGACTTTGTTCAAGAATTCGAAGATATTGTGTCCACCAGTATGCTCCAGGATGGGGAGAAAATACATTTCGTTGAAATAGTGCGCCCTCTAGACCCAACGTTTGTGCCCGATGATGCTGGTTTCCCGTTTCGCCGTGATGGCATCATTGTGCTGTCGGCGCCGTCATCGGAGCAGGTGGAGGATTTCGCTACGGATTTGGTGGCGTCATTATCACCAAGAACCAGGCTGCATTTAACGAGGCTTTTCGGCCGCCAACATATAGGTGTTCTCCTTGCCGGCGGTGTCCCCGCATACGGCTGGCAGTTGACGAGCACCTTTGTAAAGTAGGGGTTTTCATGGCACAAACATCATATCCAGATTTTGAAGCGCTGCATGACCAGATTATTGCTGGGGATATTCCCGCACCGCGAAGGTTTTCCCGCCAAGGATGGCGGTATTATCGGTGGTTACGCACGTATCAACGCCATGCCCACCAGGTAGAAAGATTATTACAGCAGCCGGGTGCTGATGCGCCTGTGGTGAAGGAGAAACCTTTCAGCTTGCCGCAGGCGCGGGGTTTTTCCGGCCGCTGGTCGGGTCATGCCGCGGTGGTGTCTGGCCCGCAGGAATGGCAGACGACCACGAACCTGGGGGCGGGTTTCAACCCGAATGTTGTTGGTGCCCCCGCCCCGGCGATCGGGGCGCCGCTTGGGGAGCATGTGATTACTGGTGCTGAGATTTGTTGTGATCCTTTGAGCTGGTTCCGTGAGGGGATTATTGCGAACCCTTCATGTTTTGTTTTGTCGCTTCCTGGTTTGGGGAAATCCACGCTTATTCGGAAGATGCTCATGGGGGATGTTGCTCAAGGGCATATCCCCATTATCGCCGGTGATATTAAGGGCGAATACGTAGGGTTTGTGCATCAGGTAGGGGGCCAGGTGATCACTATTGGCCATGGCATGGGGACGCTGAACCCATTAGATGTTGGGGCTTTAGGCCGGGTGATTCCCCAGCTAGAGGCAAAAATCACCGCCTGCACCAAGGCGGGGGATACCGGCACTGTTGAGATGTTGCAAAAAATGCTTCGTCGGGCCCGTGAGCAGGTTCATGGCAGGCAGGTCACCATGGTGTCCACCTTGGTGGGGTTGGGTCGTTCGGATCATATTCATGACTATGAGGCCATGTTGATTTCGGTTGCGTTGCGGGAAATGTATGATCTTGCCGCTATTGACTGGGATCATCCCCCGATCTTGGAAGATTTGATTGAGCATTTAGCTCAAGGCTCCGCCCAGCTGCGGAAAAAAGGGTGCTGTCGCACGAAAACGGAGTGGTATGAGCTCACTGATCCGCTGATCCGATCCCTGAATGCGCTTCTTGACGGGCCAACTGGGCAGATCTTCGCTGGGGAAACCTCCACCCCTATCCATGTGGATTCCACTGCTGTGTGCATTGATGTGTCCTCTATTGACCGTGGTGACGAGTCGATGAAAGCCGCTGTGATGATGGCTGCCTGGGCGTCGGCGTTTGGCGCTATCGAGGCGGCCCACATGCTTGCTGATGCGGGGCTGGGGCCGCAACGGTATTTTTCTGCCACGCTGGATGAGATGTGGCAGGTGTTATCCGCCGCCCCGGGCATGGTGTCTCATGTTGATGCGCTGACCCGGCTGAACCGCACTGATGCCACCGTGTTGAACATGATCACCCACACGTTTAAAGACTTAGAGGCGTTACCAACTGAGGAAGACCGGAAAACCGCCATGGGGTTCATTGAGCGTGCCGGCATGGTGATTTGTGGGGGGCTTCCTAACTCGGAGTTAGATATTTTATCTTCTCGACTGGAGTTTTCCCCCGCGGAGGGCGCTATGGTCACAAGCTGGTCCAAGGGGGCGCACCCGCGGCGGGCGCGTACTCGCGGTGCTCGTGCTACCCCACCTGGTCGAGGCAGATTCATGATTAAGCCGTCAAAAGATGGTTCCCCGGGAATCCCGCTGCATACCATACTCACCCCCACCGAGATTGAGTTTCAGCTGCATAACACCAATGTTCGCTTCGATGACTTCTTCAAAGCCGGTGACGTGTGATGAAAAAGACCTCACGTATTCTTGGCTCGATATGCGCTATCATTTTGATGCTTGTTCTTTTCATTACCGTGATTAACGGTGGGAGTAATGATCATTGCTCTATTGATTCGGGTTCTTCCGCTGATGGTGGTGTCCCATCTGGCGCATATAGCCTGCCGGAGCATAATGCTTTGGACCCGCAGAACGTGAAATCGGAATGGCGGACCCCTGATCGGCCTGATCATCAAGGGATTGATATCGCCCAAGCGATTAAAACCCCTATTTTCGCGTTTGCTGACGGTGTTGTGGTTGCGGCGGGGCCGGCATCAGGGTTCGGCCAGTGGATCATCATTGACCATCAGATTGACGGGAAACTGTATTCCACGGTGTATGGACACATGTTCCCGGAGGACATTTTCGTGAAAACCGGAGACACTGTCAAGGCTGGTAAACACATTGCTGACCAGGGGTATAACGGTGAAGTGATTCCTGCCGGGCCTGGGGGAAGCCATGTGCATTTCGAGGTTTGGGAGGGCGGTAGGCTAAATGGTGGCCATGATGTGAATCCGCGGCCATGGTTGGAAAAAGCGGTTGAACCTGGTTCCGGTGGTGGCTCGGCCGCCAAAGGGGATGAGGTGCTTCTTATCGGTGATTCGCTGACGGTTGGTGCTAAGCAAGAAATTCAAAAGGCTATTCCTTCGGTTTCTATTGATGCGAAGGTTGGCCGGCAATATTCCGAGGGTCTTGACATTTTGGAGTCGAAAAACCCCAAGGTGAAAACCGTTATTATGGCGTTGGGGACGAATGGGCCGTTTACCCAGGGGCACATAGATCGCACGTTAAAAGCCGCGAACGGGGCCACGGTTATTTTGACCACGGTTGCGGGCCCGAGAGTCACATCCGGGGCGGTGGTGAACCTGCTGGTGGAGCAGAATAAATCCAAAGTGGTTGTTGCTGACTGGGCGGCTCGGGTGCGAGAACACGGTGATTATGTTGGCCCTGATGGTATTCACCTGACCGAGAGCGGTAAGCAAGCATTCGCTACCATGCTTGCTGATGCGGTGCAGGCGAAGGTGAATGCTTCTTCCCCGAAGAAATCCGGCAAGTCGGGCAAGTCTGGTAAGAAAAAATCCCGGAAGTCTTCGGGGGAGTTGCCGGATTCCGACAAGATTGTGTCCGAGGAACACATGCAGATCGACACTATCCGTATTGCTCGGGCTGTTGCTCAACGCTTCCCGGAGATTGAAACCATTGGTGGGTGGCGGCCGTATGACGCCTACCCGGATCACCCGTCTGGCCGTGCCGCCGATATCATGATCCCGCATTGGGATACCGATGAGGGGAAAAAACTCGGTGATGAGATCATGGAGTATTTATGGGGCAACCGTGAATACTTCCAGGTGGAATATTTCATTTGGCGGCAACGCTATAGCCCAGCGCAGGGCGAATCAAACATAATGGAAGACCGGGGATCACCGACCCAAAACCATTTTGATCACATTCATGTGACCACTCAAGGGCATGGTTTTCCAAAGCCGGGGCAAAAATACGGGTCGGCACCTGACGGTAACTCGGCAGCCCCACCTGATGGGGGCGGGAGTGTTGATGACTGCGACTCCATAGCCGGGGTTGATGAGGGCCTAGACACCAACGGGGAAATCCCCGAAGCCTTTGTGAAATGGATCAAACTCTCCGGGAAACAGTGCAAAGCAATTTCACCACCGTTGATTGCTGCCTTGTTAGAGCAAGAATCCCGGTTCAGTACCACAGCTATCAGCCCTGCCGGGGCGACTGGGCCGGCCCAATTCACCCCGGACACCTGGGTGGGGCATGGGGCAAAAGTCGATGATAACGGCAAACCGATTGGGCCGCCGGGAAGCGGGGATCCGAACGATATTCCCGACGCTGTGATGGCGGCGGGGCGACTGCTTTGTAAACATGCTGACAGCGTTGCGGAATGGAAATCCGCAGGCCTGGTCAGTGGTGATGACACCGAGTTGATCCTAGCCGCCTATAATGCCGGCCCCGGGAACGTGCAGGAAGCGCATGGTGTGCCTGCGTTTCCTGAAACCCAGTATTACGTCAAAGTGATTCCCGAAAACGCGAAAAAGTTTAAAGAGAAAGTGAAATAGCCGCTATGAGACAGAAACTGTACCAACATTGGCGACTTTGTTTGGTCTTGACTAGTTGTCTTCTCATTTTGATTGGTACCGTTGTTATTATCCTGCGGGTTACAGGTACTTCCAGCACACCGGCGGTGGCTGATCATTATGATGAAGACCCGGTAGTAACGGATGTGGGGGTTGCTGCCGCTAGTCTTGCCGCTGCGGTGCACTCCTATAACCCTGCGGAAGACGATTCCCCGGCGGATGCCGTGAAACGGGTCCAAGATCGGGTCACCGGGAAATACCGGGTTATTGTTGAATCCCGAAATAAGGCGCCGAAACCGAAGCAATGGGATTTATGGGCGGAACATAACGACCGGGTGCACGCGGTAGCGGAACCTGCCGCGGATTTCCACGCCCCACCGGCAGACGCCACCACAGCTACCGTCCCGTTGACAATCCGGGTGTTTGTGTGGCACGAAGACGGGGATACCACCCCGCTTTATACAACACAAGCCCAGGCCAGCATGGTGAAAGAACCTGACAGTGATGCATGGAAACTCTCGGATTTGGAATATGTTGGCACTATCTCACAATAATGATGCCTTGACGTTATCTTGGTGGTGTTTCCGCCTTTTACCTGGTGATAGCGGGCAGGGGGAGAGGGGATTGACCTTTCCGCAATCCCTGGTGTTACCTGAAACTGATACGGCGCATACACCTCATGGATTTTCTTCATTTTTATGCGATTGTCGCAGGATATTCCCACTCTCTATTGAAAGGAACACCTATTATGTCGCTTTCTGATGCTGAACGGGCCCGCTGGGCGGAGATTGACTCGCTGGTTGCCGATCATAAAACCAGCCTGAAGGCTGCGAGCACTCACGAGGACTTGAAAGAGTTCGCCACCGAGCATGGTCTTATGAACAAGAAAGATTTCGGAAAATACAAAGTCTCATTGCGGAAAATTGGTGTGGATTATGAAAGTCTTCGGGAAAAAACCTTTAAAAGCCGGGATAACCAGCGGGTACAACAGCTTGCTGACCTGCCTGAGGCTGTTCCCACGGTGCGGTTATGGACTGCTGCGGTAGAAAAAGACACCAAGGCGTCGTTCGCTATTGTTGACGCGGAGAACACCGCGGTTTGGTATGGTGATTTTTTCCCCAATGATTACACCCGTGTTCCTGGTGATATTGTCTCTGCTGAACAATCAGTCATTGAAAAAGCCATCTGGATTGCCCATAAGGCCATCACTGCGCGAGGTGGTGATGTTGGGCGTGCCATTATCACCACGAATTACCCGGACTTTGACTCTGATGATTTCGCTGCGGCGGCGGTGAAAAATAGTGTGGCTGTTGAGATTGTGGCCGACCCTGATGATACCCGTGCCCTTGATATGGCCCAAGCCCCTGGGTATCAGCGTTGGCAGGACACGAACCTGGCTGATCTTGTTGAGGATATGGAGTCATAATGGGACGCGCGAACGCCCGCGATGCCGGGAAAACCATAGATCCCCAAACTGTTTTAGGGATCATCCTTTTAGTGACTGTTACCGCGGCGCTTATTCTGATACAAACCGCTTTATGGTTATCGCACCTAATGACTGGGGCCCCGGATAAGCTTTCCATGAATCCGTTCCTGACGGTGATTCGACTCTACCGGGGCAGTGTTCAGTGGACGTTATCGGCCACCATCATCTTAGGCTGCATTATTGGTGTGCTTGCAGGTGTTGGGGTTTGGATTACGATTCGGCGGGTGAAAAAGCCCACCATCCGTGTTGATAAGGCCGCGAAACACCTTGCTGGTCGTAAAGATATTCAATCATTATCGCGTGCGGCGGCGGTGGAAAAGTCCCGGAAATGGCTTCCTCAGGGTCTTGCTGATACTCACCCAGGGTTGCGTATGGGAAAAATTCCGAATACGAAAACTGGCCTGTATTCTACGTGGGAGGACCTGTACCTGGTGATTTTCGGCCCCCGCATGGGTAAAACCACTTCCCAGGTGATTCCCGCTATTGTGGACGCCCCGGGGCCGGTGCTGACGACCTCGAATAAACGCGATATTATCGACGACACCATTGGGATTACTGCCGCCCGTGGTGACGTGTACGTTTTTGACCCGCAATGGATCGCCCCGGAATTCGAACAAGAACCCTGGTATTTCGATCCTCTTGATATTATCCGGCGGGAGCCGCGAACCATGGATGCCGCCGCAACGGAACTCGCTGACATCTTCAAGTGCGCCAGCAGCAGTAGCGAAACCACTGGTGGTGACGCGTTTTTCGTTGATGGGGGTAGGGATCTTCTTGCCCGGTTATTCCTTGCCGCTACTGTGGCGAACAAGCCTATTACGGATGTGTACATTTGGGTAAATGACCAGGATGATCGCACTCCTGTGGGGTTGTTGAAGAACTCCGGCGAGTGGGATATGCAGGCTAGTGCGCTGGAGAGCACATATAATATTACGGAAAAAACCCGGTCAGGTATTTTCTCCCAGGCCGCCCAAATGGCGTCTCCGCTGGGGCGGAAAGCAGCAGCCCAATGGGTGACGCCTCAATCTGGTGCGCGGAAATTCTCTCCCGAAGCCTTTGTTCGTAGCGCCCACGATACTCTTTATGTTTTAAGTAAAGAGGGTGCTGATAACGCTGCGGCGTTGACCACGGCGTTGACTGCCGCGGTGATGAAAGCGGCAGAAACCTATGGTGAAGAAAACGGTGGCCGGCTTCCCGTGCCCTTGGTGGCCCCGCTTGATGAGGCGGCGAACGTGGTGAGGTGGCCGCAGCTTCCCAGGTTGTATTCCCACTATGGGTCCAGGTCAATCATTCTCATGACTATTTTGCAGTCCTATGCTCAAGGTGTTGGGGTGTGGGGTGAAGAGGGCATGGAATCCCTGTGGTCAGCGGCGGCTATCCTGCTTTATGGTGGTGGTGTTCGAGACGAAAAAATGCTGGCCAAACTGGAATCCTTGATTGGGGATTATGAGGAGTGGACCACCTCTGTGTCGAATTCGAAAGATTCTCGCTCCGTGTCGAAACAAACCCGGGAAAAGAAAATCCTCACCGTTTCCGAGCTTGCCAGCCTGGGCGATAACCGGGCTGTGGTGTTTGCTGCGAAACGACGCCCTATTGTTGCCGAACTCGAACCCTTCTGGCGTCGTGACTACTGGCCGGCTGATATTAAAGCCGGGTTACGAATGAAAAAATCCTGAAAGGACGTGCCATATCAATGACAGTGACTGATCAATTCGCCCAAGCGTTAGAACGGGGGCTCCTCCCAGCGCTGAAACCCCATGTGAGTGATCTTCTTGCCGCCCAGAGTGATGCTATTCTTACTGATAGTCGGCTTGCTGAAGCGCTTGCTCGTCTCATTGACGAGCAAACCAGGATCATGAAAGCGGAGCTCTTTGCCGAACCGCCCATTCCTCCGCTGTATCCTGATGTGATCTCCTTCGTCGTGAAAGAACTCTGCCCGTATTATGGTAAAACCGCAGGCAGGGCATCACAGGTGAACTGGACACCCGAGTGGCATAAACACCCGGAAGCGATTAAACGGTTTACCGCTTTATGGTGCAGGTTTGAAAAACTCCGTATCCAGGAGCCGGACACGTACCTGGAGACGTTTTACCGGCTCCACGCCGACTATCATATGGACCGCATCATGAAACCTGATGGGGTTTTTGCCGACTGTAAAAAAGCCGACACCCCGCTTATTCCCTTGCCGACAAGCCAACCTTCTAAGGACGAATAATGACCCCAAGTCGTGATCGCAGAACCGCATACCGTCTTGCCCGGCTGCTGAAAGCGGTGCAGGTGCAGCCCCGCAGGCGCGCCCAGTCCCGCATGCCGTATCCTGCTGGTCCTGCCGCTCTTATGCGGTTTTCTGCTGGTGTGCTCGTTGTGGAAACTATCCGCCACGTGATTGACCACCCTAGCGCTCCTCGGGATCATCTAGCGTACGAATTTGCCCGCCGGGGCCTGAACGAAACCGCTGACCTGGTGCAAAATAATGATTTCACGCAGCCCCTTGATTGGGATATGCCTAAGGACCCTGACCTGGATAAGGCGATCACCCGGCTAGAAGCTGTCAATGACGCCTCCTACGCCATGTTAGATAGTGCCGGCCGTACCCTTGACTATAATGATGAAGATGCCCTTGACCAGGTAAAAACAACCATGCTATCGCCATCTGAACAGATTGATGATCTCGTGGCTGTTGGTGCCGACCATGACACCATTGCGGCGTTCATTGAGGCCCAGGGGGTTAGTGACGTTTCCGCGTCAACAGCCATGGCCACCACCACGGATATGGCCATGGACCAGAATGAGGAATTAACAGCTGCCCAGCAGCAAGACCAATCTCACACACTCTAGGCATAGGCATTAGAGGAGGAAGTTATCTTCATCCTCATGAGAATCTTCTTGCCACCAATCAGTGGTGTTATCGGCAGCCTGTTCCTGGGCTGCTTTGTGCTGCTGGGACCATTCTTCTTGTGCTGCGGATTCTTTCACAATAGGGTTCTCTTCTTCTCCTACACAGTTTTCCGCTGTCACATCCGAAATGCCGCCGCCTGGCGTCTGTGACCATTGTGACTGAGTAAGGTCGCTGTCATAAAAGAACCCGAATTCCCCCATGATATGTCGGAAATCTGCCTGCACCATCCGGCACGTCTCGAACACCACATTGATGATCGCGGCCCCAACAAATCGTGCTTTCTCTAAAATACAGTCGCTAAACTTCACCACTGCGGTTCGAGAATCCGCGCTCATCGTTGCCTCGGTGAAATCAGCCTCCGGCAGTGTGGAGTCATCAAACGTGACCGTTGATAGTGCTGACTGGGAAAAATCCGCCCCGTCCATCTGACAATCCTTAAACGTTACGTGACGTAAAGTAGTGGAACTGAAATCTACCCCACGAAGATCACAGTGCACAAAAGTGACGTCTTCTAGTGCGCGTTTATCAAAAGACATACCATGAAAATCAGCGTTCTCAATGACTTCACCGGTGGTGATTTCCGGGACCACCGCATTACTGTCAACTGTTGGCGTGCGTAATACTTCGTAGGTTTCCCGTAACCACGTAGCTAACTCGGTGTCTTCCCCAACCCATGCTGGGGGAGGGGAAGGGATAGTAGATGCAGCATCGGCTGCATATTCATCTATGCGTGCCGCAATAGCCTCACCAACGCTGCCTGCAGCATCCCAATCCTGCTCACAGAGCAGAGGAATGACCATGCCCACATCCGCTCCGGCGTCTGCCATGCGGGCTAAAGCCGCATCAATATGCGCTACCCCACGATCTTCTGATGCTAGCTTTTGTGCCGTATCATCCGGCAATCCTCGAACTATATTGTCCCTGACAGCGGAGATCACTGCTTCCTGGTTGTACTGCCGGCTGATGCATGAAGCAATCTCCGCCCCCATATCGTCAGCTGAAAAGTCCGGCTTCAACTTTTCTAACGTGAGGTGTTGAACATCAAGACCGTTTTCAATCACGCGTTTCAACGCGGTATCAATCCGCCACGTAGCATCAGCATCCAATGACACACCATGGGGGAGAGCATCGACGAGTGATGTTCGAACATGTTCGGCCAGCGCTGACCTAGCGAGGTCACAACCATGCACATATAATGCCTGAACCCGATCCCGAGACATGCTATCAGCTAGCTCTTGCTGGGCAATCTCCGTTGCTGACCGTGACCGATTATCCTTCGCTAACGCCTGTTCCAACACTTTCCGCGGCGTTAATTCCCCATCATCATTCCCACCCATGTGGTAGTGCATGTCTTCCGCGTCGAAATCAAAGTCGGCTTCGGTCACGCAATACGCCCGGTTTTCTTTCTTCCCCCGCGAGAGCGCAACGTATAATCCTGCACGATCCACCGCCTGATCGACCACCGCGCGGCACACATCCACCGTTGCTCCTTGAGCACGGTGCACCGTTGCGGCATACCCTAAATGCATATTTTCAGCCGCATAGTCCGCGGGAATCACCTGCCGTTTCCCGGTTTTCAGGTCTTTAACTTCCACATCCCCATCACGTTGCAGCCCCACAACGGTAAATAATTGGCCATTCATCACCTTGCCAATGACCGTATTCTTCCCCTGCACCTTACGGTAAAACTGTTTGTTCTGCCGGGTGATCACGATGTCTCCCACACCAATCACATCCCCCCGACCGACCCGCATATGGCGTCTATCATCCACCTCACCGATGCTGATACGATACGCCTGTACTTGCTGATTCATCCGGTCAACATCAGCATTCGTTGACGCCACAATCAACGATTTCCGCCCGCGGGCGATATCATCTAGATAATCCGCCACCGCGGAATCAACCATGTCTTGGCGTGTGCCCCCGCTGACCCATTCCCGTTTCTCATACACATCAAGACCAGTTTTATCCCCTTTACGAATCTTTAAACTAGCATCTGCTTGCTCGGTATCTTTCCCCCCGGAAAACCGCATCACTTCCGTAAGTTCCACAGCATCAGTGATCTGGCATGCAGAATTAAACAGCCCCCCGCTCCCTACTGCGGATAACTGGTGCGGGTCACCAATCATCCGCACTACCGCCCCGGACTCTTTCGCTATCTCGACAAGCGCGGCGAGATTCTGGGTTGATGCCATACCAGCTTCGTCAACAAGTAACATATCACCCGGCTGAATCTTGATCTCTAATGCGTCAAGATCATGCCCCGGAAGTTTGGGATGTTGGCCCCGCCATGTAAACGTTAGCTTGTCAATTGTGGTTGCTTCGCACCCGATTTCTTCCCCTAACACTGATGCTGCTTGCGCTGACGGTGCTAAACCAATAACATTTCTGCCCTGATTCTTCCATACCTTCGACACGATTTGCATGCTCGTGGTCTTGCCCGTACCAGCCGGGCCAACCCCACAAGACACTAACGCCCCCGTGGTGAGCAGGCTTCGCGCCATCGCTTCTTGCCCCTCATTCAGCGTCCACCCGTGGGCTTTTTCATGCCCCGCCAGCGCTTCATCAATATCCTGGTTTGGTGCCGTGTATGTTGTAGGCTCCGTGCAGGAATCTAAAACCAGCTGTTCCGCATTCAAGATTTCCTGCGTCGTGTACCGGTTCCTCCCTACTCGACGATCCACCCCTAGGGCATTATCACCCAACAACCTAGATGGTAAATCCAGCACCTCACCGGGGCTTAATGAGACTACTTTTTGTTCTAGAATGTAGTCAACAATCTGTGTTTCTGCTTTCGCTAACTCTGCCGCGTTCTGAAATTTCCACCCTTTTAATTCCGTAAAAACCGCGGTACGGACATGATGATCCCCGAACACCCCACGCTTGGAAGTAACATTTGCTAGTGCTGTTTCCGCAACCTGTTCAACACTTTCCTGCCATTTTCCCCCGTCACCAAAAACCTGCCGCTGATCATCTGCCGGGTTTGAGATAACCTCCTGAATCTGTTGCAAGAGCTCATCACCATGATCCAAACCCTGGACACGAATCGCCCAATTTTCCCGTAACTGACCCAAAGATTGGGCAGGTTTTTTCGCGTCCCGAGTTTGCAGAATCGCTTTCTCCCACAATTTCTTCTTTGTGATCTTATCTGGTTGTTTATCATGTTGTTTCGAATAGTCGGCGACTAACTGGTCAAAAACTGGGCGTGCCTGCTCCCGCCTAGAGGAAAACAGGGAAACAAGATCCTTGGGGACGCCAGCGATTTCCCATACTGGTGTGGACTCGCCTTCTCGTTGTGATGGCTTAAACGTTAATCCCATTTCCCTAGATAGGATCTCCATTAAGGCAGTATCATAACGAGCACTGATTGATTGGGCATTGCGGAAAACCTCTTGCGAGTCCAGTGTTAACCATCGCCCGTCTGGTGCTTGAACCTTGTTGGATACGAGCACGTGTGAGTGTAAATCAGGATCACCGGTACGAGTATCGAAGTGGGTGAATTCCGCCGCGATAAGCCCTTGAGTTGTCACCTGTTGGATACCGTTGGTACCTATCCGGGTGTAGATTGCATTTTCTTCCGCCCATGATAGGGCTTCTTGGACTGCTTTGTGGTGGCATTCCGCGATCTTTTGTGCGGTTTTTTCATCCGCTAATGCCCATAAAACTGACACGCTTTTCGTCGGAGAGAAAGTCCAATCGAATCCAGCGGCGGCTTGCCGTACTTTGGATTGCTGTTTGTTAATCCACGAGACTATGTCATCACCACTAGGGCTCGTGTACCCAGTTTCTTCAATGTAGTATTTCTTACCGACCCGTATCGCCATATCGGAACGCTCTTCCATCGTTGTTCCGCGTTTCTCCGTGGCAATAAATTGCTTCTCTGCCCGCTTTAAAGCCTTTAAAACTGGGATTTTTCCTGTAGATTTTTGAAACGCCCGCCCTAATTTAGCATCAGCGTATGAGCCCCCATTTTTCCAGATTTCTTCCGCCTCTGGGTGCAGACCAACACCGTATAGGTTCGCCATCTGGTCGGCATCGATGACTGCACCAGCATGAATCTTCTCGGAATCAAACCCTTTTAATCCCGTGCCAACCCACCTACCGGGAGGTGTTCCCTTTGCATCATAGTAACGAGCAAGCGCAGTCTTCGAGTCGGTTTCGATGATTGAGTCGTGCGCATCATTAGTTGCTACGCTTCGTAGCAGGTACTGGTATCCAGACCCAGCATGCACCGCACGAAGACTCATCATAGCCCTGATTATACCAGTTTTGAACCAATTCTTATTACTAATGCCAACTGTGTGTATTTTGTTATTCCGGGTTTCCTTTACCACCTCTTTTCTTCTTTGCGCGCCACGCTAGCGTGGCGCCATTACAGTTACTTTTACAGCGGATAGGAACCACTATGTGACGTGCATACCTAGTACGGGTAGTGAGCATTTGTAATCTTGATTTTATCGCCTACGGTTCCCAACTACCTGGTGCCGGGACTACGTCCGGTAGCTCTTTTCGAAACCGTGGGAAAATTTTATTTTCCCACGGGGGAACCTTACCGGATTGCCGCTATGCGGGAATCCGACAACAACATTGTTGATACGGGGTTTCCTTTACCACCTCCTTCCTTCTTTGCGCGCCACGCTAGCGTGGCGTTTTTACGGCGATAGGAACCACTCGAATTGTGCTAGTGGAGTCGGCGATACAATTTTTCGTAGTTCGCTACAAACTTTTTCCAGTTTTGACGACCAAAGTATGCATCAAAGTAATGATAATTCGCTTTGATACCGGTGGTGGCATAGATGTCTGATGTGATCCAGCTGCTCAAAACCATTTTTTCGATGGTTTCGTTGTAGTAAATAGCAATGCTGTGACCGTTTGGCAAAAACGTCGAGTATCCCCATGGCTCACCATCGTACATGGCGGCTTTCCACCGAAGTGAAAAAATATCGTATTGCGGGCGGGTGAACAAGGCGCGAATGCCGCGCTTCGGGGTTGGCGAACCCATATTATTTTCCTCTCTAGTGCCTCATCTCTTGAGGCTATATAATAATTATATCATGATTTTAGTTTGAGCGCAACTTTGGGGGTGGAATTGTGGTGTAGATCTCCTTTCTGTTCTGAACTGTGTATCCCCTAACATATTTACTTTTTGCTGGATAATTTGACTATGATGATGAATATGCGCAGAGCAACAAATACCAGTAAGAATGCAGAGGCATTACGGCGAGCAAAGAAAGCTATGGCAGAAGAACTTGCCCGCACTGAAGCAAAAGAGAAAGCTTTTACAGATGCATTTGACGCAATTGTTAAAAGACAAGAATTAGATATTCAACTTGGTGCTGCGTTGCAAGTTTTATACGATCTGAATGTTCCTCGTAAAATTCTGATCTCAGAACTTCAACTTTCTTCAAAAGAAATTCAGCGATTAATGACTATGCATCAAGAGAAAACGGCAACAGAATCACGATCAAATAATGACTCTGAAAAAAATACTGATACTGTTTCAACAGTAGAGAAAAAAAATACTTCCACATAATTTCGAATGCCGTTTAGCTATATTTATGGGAAGCAATGTATCAGCAGGTATTTGGGTGAAAGTTGAAGCTTATTCAGCCGCTGGGAAAACTCATCTATATCAACGGGTGAAAAATCAGAAGGGGCATGGCATCTAGCTTTTCTTTCCTTACTTCCAGAAACTAGTCATGCGTGGGGAAGCTGAATAATCTTCGTTGATGTTTTAGAGATGTTGTAGATAGTGGGCCTAACTATAAGTTAAGCCCACTATCTACAACACTAGCTAATGGTTTCATCCTCAAGGAATAATTCAACACCATACTCAGTCATAGCACGTTGCAAGACGCGACGGTTCCATCCTTGTGGTTTATCTTTGAAATAAATCTTGTCATAAATGATGTCGCATCCTCGTTCATACTCATCAGCAATGAATTTTACCGCTTCATCTTGTTCGGCCAGAAGCTTATGGACATCATCCCCGACTCCTGGAGGAATGGGCCACCTTCCCTGAATCCAAGCATTAATTGTTCGAGCCCGAATATTGAGCATGTCTGCAAACTCTTGAGGCATCACACCTAAAGCAAAACGCGCTGCCTTGAAATCACCACGGCTAATGAAATCACGTGTGACTTCTCGGAGACTTATTGTACTTTCCGGCATATCCCAAATATCTGCCGCCATATCAATAAGTTGATCAAGCGTAAGAGACTGCTTGGGATTATCTACGAAGCTATGCTTACGGCCTCGATCATCTGATTGACGGGGGTACTTAAGTAGTTCATCCTGGAGTTCTTCTAAAGTTTCACCCGAGACTTTATGGAGATGACCTACCTTCCCCGGCATCAGTGCAATAGTGTAAAGGCACAACATGTGTACACCACCTTTCTTCATGGCTGTCAGGACTTTTCCTTGTTGCCTTACGGGATCGTATTCTACCCTAGAGATTAGTCATGCCGCAATAGTGGGGGTAAAAAACGGGGTTGATATTTCTTTACCTTGATTTCAAGGAAGTTGTCCATTATTCACTAATCTTTTTCGGGTTCGCGTGATAGTGGCAGGGGAGACCCCGAGGATTCTTGCCATTTCTGCTTGGGTGATTTCCCCTTCTTGAATCCACTTAATGACTTGTCGTTCTTGCTCCTTCGTTAGCTTCGGCCGTTTCCCTTTTAATCGCCCTGCTTTCTTTGCTCTTGCCATTCCTTCTTTTGTGCGTTGGGAGATTAGATCTCGTTCAAATTCAGCGAACATTGCCGTTGTGGTAAACAACATCTTGCCCAAAGGATCTGTGGGGTCATACGCGCTCTTTCCAATCTGAAGGATCACGCCTTTTTCGTGAAGTTCTGATGCGATAGCGTGGGCATCTTGAACGGATCTGGCAAGACGGTCTAATTTTGTGATCACTAGCGTATCGCCATTGCGTAGTCGATCTAGAGCGCTTCTTAATCCTGGTCGATCCCGACTAGATGCCGATAGTCCTTCATCAACGAGGATATTGCTATCTGATACTCCTAGTGCTTGTAATTGTTGGCACTGTATCACAACATCTTGATGTGTGGTTGAGCATCTCGCATACCCAAATATCATGTGACTGGTCCTTCTCTTCATTATTGGGGTGGCTGATTGGTAGCGCACGAAATAGCAAATTACGTTTATGGTACCTAAGTGAAATTTAATTTGCAATGCTTATACGAAATTACTTGATTTGCAAAAACGACTGAAAGGCTGCCCGGCATCTTGTTTCGTTAGCCGATCGGCTAACGAAACAAGAAAGCCTTCTTTGTGGCGGTGATGTTAGAACCGAATGGGGCCAGAAAAACAGCAATGTGATTAACGTTATAACGTTATAGCATTATAGCGCTATAACGTTATATGCTGGTGAAAATATGAATAGGAGTAAGATGCGTATTTCTTTTGTCCATACCAAGGGCGGTGTTGGCAAGACCACATGCACTATTATGCTTGCCATTGCCGCCCACCGACGCGGCATTAAAGTAGAAGTATTTGATGCCGACCCACAGGCGTCAACCACGCGCTGGGCCCAAGTTGCAATCAGCAATGATGACCCACTGGAGTTTCCCGTAACCCCCATTACCGCTACAAAGCTACGGCGTCTTCCGGCTGTCGATGATGGTTGGCAGATCATTGATACGCCCCCGGGAAATGCCAAAGAAATCCAAGCAGCAATTGATACCTCTGATCTCGTGATCGTCCCCACCCAACCGTCAGCACTTGATATTGATCGTGTCTGGCCAACGCTGGAAACCTTAAACCACCGCATGGTAGGGGTCCTTATCGTTCGGGGGCAAAAGCGCCGTCGACTCTTTAACGAAACCCGGGAAATTTTCGAATCTCAAGGCGTTGCTACCTTTTATCACTACGTTCCTGATCGAGAAGAAATCAAGGCGCTTTTCGGCACGAATCCCCAGAACCTCTTCACGTTCGACGATATCGCTCAAGAAATTCTAGAAATCCCGGAAGAAGCCCAATGACCGCAAAAAAGAAGAACCGGTTAGCGGCAACGCTTCGGTCTCCTGCAGCCCAGCAACCAACCCCGACACCGGTAAAAGAAACCCTGCAATCGGCTAAAACGTCCTCGAAATCTCGCCGAACCACAATCTATCTTTCCGATACCACATGGCGGGAATTGAAAAAAGCTACCGTCGATGACGGTAGCAACGTCTCTGAGGTCATTGAAGAGCTAGTGAAAAAATACCTGGCCGACAGGCAAACTCGCGCACAAAAATAAGAACGTTTTAGAGCTTTAACGCTATAACGTTAAAACGTTATAGCGTTTATGAAAAACCCTGCTGAGGCAGGGTTTTTGGTGTTGGTGGGTGGGCTATTTGATCATGCCCGCTTTCACTAGAATCGAGTGAACACTAGAAGGCTTGATCCCTGCTAACACCCCTA
>ERZ772924.122-NODE-122-length-35489-cov-5.067393_pt1 | contig 35489 bp, 26 predicted proteins | sample MGYA00512116_ERZ772924 | MGnify/ENA primary metagenome ERZ772924 (study PRJEB29015, sample SAMEA2737920) | human oral metagenome | biome: human oral; feature: human-associated habitat; material: dental | place: China | collected 2134 ...
CAGTAGTAAATCCTAAAGCCACGAATCCTGCAGCCTTGTTTACAGGCCCTCCTAAATCAAAAGCTGTAGTTGCTGAAAGTACAAGAGCATATGCAAACTGCCCTGCTGCTCCTGCAGCCTCAAGAAGTGCTCTAATTTGGAGATTTATCCATCCTCCAACAGGAGTTATTACAAATACCATTACAAACATACAGAAAAGTGAAGAAAGTAAAGGTATTAGGAATGTAGATTTAAATGCAAGCCAGTTTTTTGGTAAGTTAATACTTTTATTTAAATATTTTACAAAATATCCTATTATCATTGCAATAATAAACGCCCCTAAAAATCCTGAAGGAACTGGAGTGACCTTATCCAGAACTCCATCAACCATTCCTATAGTGGCTACAGGCTTATTTGCAACGTAACCGCCTATAAATCCTGCAGCAAGAGCAGTTTTACCACCTATAGAGTTTGCCACAAATGCTGCAAACATTGGAATAGCAAAACCGAATAATGTAAATCCAAAACTTTCCATCAATGAAGCTAATTTTAATAACTGTAAGCTCATTCCTGTGTACTGTCCTGTCTTTATTGCATCCAAAATTGATACACTTGGATCAATTTTAAATATTACATAAGGAATTACCTGAGAAAACGCACCAATAAGTCCTCCCATTATAAGTACCGGTATCATATAAGATATACCTGTCATAAGATGTTTATAAAATTCCTGCCAAAAACTGTTTTTTCTTTTTCTTTTTCGTAGGCCTCGACGATGCGTTGCACGAGCCGGTGGCGGACGATGTCTTTGCGGTCGAACTCGACGTGCCCAATGCCTGGCACGCGGCGCAGTACGTGCATGGCGTGAATGAGTCCGGAGGTGGCTTGCGGCGGTAGATCGATCTGGGTCACGTCGCCGGTGACGATCATCTTGGCGTTGATGCCGAGGCGGGTGAGGAACATTTTAATCTGATGCTTGGTGGTGTTTTGCGCCTCGTCGAGGATGATGACGGCGTCGCTCAGCGTGCGGCCGCGCATGAAGGCCAGCGGGGCGATCTGGATCACGTTGTTCTCCATGTATTCGCGCAGGCGCACCGGGGGGATCATCTCTTGGAGGGCGTCGTAGAGGGGCTGCAGATAGGGGTCGAGCTTGTCTTTCATCTCGCCGGGCAGGAAGCCGAGTTTCTCGCCGGCCTCTACGGCGGGTCGGCTAAGGATGATCTTGCGCACCTGCTTGTTCTTCAGCGCGCGCACGGCCAGGGCGATGGCGACGAAGGTTTTGCCCGATCCGGCAGGTCCGATGGCGAAGGTGAGGTCGTTCTCGTCAAAGCGATCGACGAGCAACTGCTGATTGGCCGAACGGGCCACGATGGCGCGTCCGTTGACGCCGTAGATGATCAGGTGATCCTGTGCAGCGTGTGGCTGTTCGTTGCCCTTGACTAGGTCGATGATTACCTCCTCCGTGAGTGCGTTGCGCTCGGCGCAGTAGCGCTCGATCTCGCGCAGCTTGCGCAAGAAGGCGCTCAGCTCGTCCTCTTCGCCGATGACCTTCATCACGTTGCCACGCGCCACGATGCGCAGCTTCGGATAGAGCGTGCGCAGGAGTTGCAGGTGACCGTTGTTGACACCGTAAAAGACGACCGGGTCGACGCCCTCGAGGATATAGGTTTGTTCTATCATATATAATAGGTAAGCGGAATGGGATCCGGCATTGGGAGGGGGCAAAAGTAGATAGAGAGGAACTAAAAACTAAGAAGCCTAAATGAATAGTTGCCCCCAAGGTGCAATCCAACCTCTGGGAGGGACCCCAAACAGACCTCTAATCGGTTCAGCCGACGTGCGCGAGGCGTTCGGGGACGCCAGCCAAGTTTGCCGGGTACCCGGCCAGACTCGCCGGGGTCCGCAGCCCCCCTCCGCGGAGTGTGCGCAAAGTCAATCAAGCGCTCGATTGGCTCAGCGAAAATGTTTGGCCTCAAACAGAGGTCTGTTTTGCTTCAGCGAAAATGTTTGGAGCCAATCAAGTACTCGATTGGCTCAGCGAAAATGTTTGGCCTTAAACAGACCTCTAATCGGTTCAGCCCCCTGAGCGCGGAGCGTTCGGGGGGTCTAAACGGCTATGCGAAAAATGGAATGAGGGATGGCGCCGGTCATGCTGCTTCGTTCTTCGTTTTGACAGGGGGGAAAGGGGGCAAAAACAGTCGAGGCCTCTGCCAAAGCAGGGAAGTGAGCCGGGCGCTTGGCCCAACCTCCCTGCCTCGGCAGAGGCCTCTCTTTGTTATCGTCTAAACGCGGCGTTGCTACCCGATTGCGGCGAGCGTGGCGAGGACGTCCTCGGCGATTTGCTCGTCGGTGAGGTGGTTCTCACGGAGCAGCTCGTCCACGTCGTAGCGGTCGTAAAGCTGCTTCTTGACGCCGAAGTTGAGGACGCGCATGGCGGACGGGCCGTAGTGGCGCGCGATGCGTTCGCCGAAGCCACCGTCGATCGTGCCGTCCTCGAGCGTGGCCACGACGGTGTGATCCTTCTTCAGCTCGTCGAGGAGCGCCGTGTCGACGCCCGTGAGGTAGCGCGGATTGATGAGCGTGGCGTCGATGCCTTGCCCGGCCAGCAGCTGGCGGACGCGGTCGCCCTTCTGGTAGAAGTTGCCGGCGGCGATGAGGGCCACGCGGCTGCCGCGGTGACCGACACGGAAGGTGTTGAGCGCGGAGTAATCCGTGTCGACCGGCTCGGAGGTGTGGTAAACCTTACCCTCGGGCACGCGGATGGCCACCGAATGCTTGTCTTGCCGGATGGCCCAGGTCTGCATGGCCACAAGCTCCTCGTAGGTGGTAGGGGCGAGGTAGACGAGGTTGGGGATGTGGCTGAGCATGGCGATGTCGAAGAAGCAGATGTGCGTGAAGTCGTTCATGCCGAAGATGGAGGCGCCGAGGACGTTGATGACGGCCGGGTTACTGTTCACGCAGAGGTCTTGTGCGATCTGGTCGTAGGTGCGCTGCAGGAAGGTGGCGTAGGTGAAGTAGACGGGCCGTGCGCCGCGTTTGGCCATGCCCGAGACCAGGGCCACGGCCTCCTCTTCGGCGATGCCGACGTCGATGTATTGCGCGCCGGCCTCCCGGCGACGGTCGGCGGTGAAGCCGAGGCCCATCGGCACGGCGGACGCCACGACGACGAGCTTCGGGTCGCGCTTCATCTCCTCGCGGAGGAAGTCGCCAAGCAGGCTGGGCATGTATTCGCTCTTGTCGCGCGGGCCGGTCGACTTACCCGTCTCACGGTCGAAAGGCGAACGGTAATGCCAAGCCTCCTGCTTCTCTACGGCCGGCGCGTAGCCGTGGCCCTTCTCGGTGTGGATGTGCACGACGGTGGGGCGGGGCGTGTCTTTGACGCGGCGGAAGATGTCGACCAGCGAGGCCAGGTTGTGGCCGTTTTCGAGGTAGTAATAGTCGAAGCCGAAGGTCTTGAAGAAGTTCAGTTCGGCCTGTCCGTACGTCTCACGCAGCAGGCGGAGGTTGGCGTAGAGTCCGCCGTGATTCTCGGCGATGCTCATCTCGTTGTCGTTAACGACGATGATGATGTTCGTGCCCAGTGCGGCGGCCGTGTTGAGCCCTTCAAACGCCTCGCCGCCGCTGAGGCTGCCGTCGCCGACGATGGCGACAATGTTCTCCGTGCCGCCCAGCACATCGCGGCCCTTCTGCAGTCCGGTGGCCAGCGAGATGGCAGTGGAGGTGTGTCCGATCTCGAAGTAGTCGTACTCCGGCGATTCGATCGGGGAGCTGTAGCCCGAGATGGCGCGTGTGTCGGCATCGTCGAGGAAGCCATGGGCGCGGCCGGTGAGGATCTTGTGCGGATACGTCTGATGGGAGACGTCGAAGACGAGCTTGTCCGTAGGCGTGTCGAAGACGTAATGCAGGGCCACGGTGGCCTCGGTGAAGCCCAGGTTCGGGCCGACGTGTCCGCCGTGGCGGCTGACGCGGTTCAGTACGGCGTCGCGCACTTCGTCGGCGACGATTTTCAGCTCGCTGACCTCCAGTTTACGCAGGTCGGCAGGGGTGTGGATCTTTTCTATGTACATATTTTTTATGCGCCTTCGGCGCGGTAGTTATCGGCCTTTGGCCGGGTAGTTATGCGCCTTCGGCGCGGTAGTTATAAGTAGTCAGAAGTAGTTATGCGCCTTCGGCACGGTGGAGGCGCACAGCATACGCCCTGTCAAACGCCTATGCGGCTGACATATTGTCGGCAGTAAACTATTCGCCCTCGAATTACGTTTCTATGCCGTACACATTCATACAATAGAAGGAACAATAGACATGAACTGGAAGAATGAAAATAGACCTTGGTGGACACCGCGCCGGATGATGGCGGCGAAGGTGGTTACGATCGGTTTCCTGACGCTGCTGCTGATGATCCCGATGATGCTGATCGAAAGTCTGATGAACGAGCGCGAACGGACGGCCGGCAATGCCGTCGAAGAGGTGGGGCAGAAGTGGAGCGGGGCGCAGACCGTCCTCGGCCCGATGCTGACCATCCCGTACTATACCACGCAACACTCCGAGAAGTCGGGGCGCACGGAGCGCGTGGTGGAGATGGTGAACATCCTGCCCGATTCGCTCGATATCATCGGCGACGTGCGCACGGAGGAGCTGCGGCGCGGCATCTACGAGGCCGTCGTCTATCGATCCACGATGGAGCTACGCGGCACCTTCGTCCTTCCGCCCGAAGTGCCGCTGCGCCCCGGCGATCCGGACTTTCCGCTGGAGGATGCCATGCTGAACCTCGGCCTCTCCGACCTGCGCGGCATCAGCGAGCCCGTGGCCGTGGAGTGGGGCTCGACACAGAAGACGCTCGACCCCGGCATACGCCACAACGAACTGCTCAACTCGGGCGTGTCGTGTCTCGTGAACGCGCAGCCGTTGGCCGAGGGTCGCACGGTGTCGTTCCGCATACGACTCGCACTGAAAGGCTCCGGATCGCTCTACTTCGCGCCCGTGGGCAAGACGACGACGATCGCCCTACGGTCGAACTGCCGCACGCCGAGCTTCACGGGCGCCTTCCTGCCCGCCAATCGTCAGGTGACGGACAGCGGCTTTGTCTGCGACTGGAAGGTGATGCACCTCAACCGCAACTATCCGCAGGTGCTCACGGGCAGCGATCGTCAGGAGGCGATCGAGGAGTCCGTGTTCGGCGTCGATGTGCTGCAACCCGTGAAGCGCTACCAGCAGTCGATGCGTTCGGTGAAGTACGCCATCCTCATCATCCTGCTCACGTTCGTCGTCTGCTTCTTCGTGGAGGTGTTGCAGCGGCGCCACATCCACCCGCTTCAATACCTGCTCGTCGGGCTTGCACTGAGCCTCTTCTATTCGCTGCTACTCTCCATCTCGGAGCATACCAGCTTCGGCCTCGCCTACCTCATTGCCGCGGTGATGACCGTCAGTCTGATCACGTGCTACATGGCCGGTGTGCTCAAGCTCCGGCGCACGGCGATGGCCATCGGCGGACTGCTGGCGGGGCTTTACGTCTATGTCTACGTCTTGATCGGCATGGAGTCGTACGCCCTCTTGGCCGGCAGCGTGGGGCTGTTCGTCATCCTGGCGGTGATCATGTATGTGTCGCAAAAGATCGACTGGAGCGGGCGAGACGCTGCATAGCAGGGAGGGGGCTACGGCCCCTGGCAAAGTTTGGCCGGACTCACAGGGGAGGGCGACCTGTCGTGTCGCACGGGTAGGGCCTAAAAGTTCCGAGAGGCCCCATCGTGTCGCACGATAGGGCCTAAAAGTTCAGAGAGGTGCTATCGTGTCGCACGATGGGGGCCTAAAAGTTCAGAGAGGCCCCATCGTGTCGCACGGGGGGACCCGGGCCTATATGACGCCTGCCACGCCCGGCGGTTGTGCAGCCTCTTTATCGGTCTACTTTTGCGGCTACGATAAGTAAACAGCACACTACATACAACATAACACATGAAGCAATCAATGAAGCGAGGCACACTGTGTGTGCAAGGCGGCTGGCAGCCGAAGAACGGTGAGCCGCGTGTGATGCCGATCTATCAGAGCACCACGTTCAAGTACGAATCAAGCGACGAGATGGGGCGACTCTTCGACCTCGAGGCGTCCGGATACTTCTACACCCGGCTGCAAAACCCGACGAACGACACCGTGGCGGCCAAGATCGCCGCACTCGAAGGCGGCGTAGCAGCCCTGCTCACCGCATCGGGCCAGACGGCTTCGTTTTACGCCATACTGAATCTCTGCAGCGCGGGCGACCATGTCGTTTGCGCCTCGGAGATCTACGGTGGCACCTTCAACCTCTTCGCCGTGACGATGAAGCGCATGCAGATCGACTTCACATTCGTCAACCAAGACGCACCAGAGGAGGAGATCGACCGCGCCTTCCGACCGAACACGAAGGCCGTCTTCGGCGAGACCATCGCCAACCCTGCCTGCGCGGTGTTGAACATCGAGAAGTTTGCCCGCATAGCCCACCGCCACGGCGTGCCGCTCATCGTGGACAACACTTTCGCCACGCCCATCAACTGCCGACCCTTCGAATGGGGCGCCGACATCGTGATCCACTCCACGACGAAGTACATGGACGGCCACGCGACGTCTGTGGGCGGCGCTATCGTCGACAGCGGCCGCTTCGACTGGGAGGCGCACGCGGAGAAGTTCCCCGGCCTCACCACCCCCGACGCCTCCTATCACGGCATCGTCTACACGCAACGGTTCGGCAGCGCAGCCTACATCACCAAAGCGGTGGTGCAGCTCATGCGCGACCTCGGTGCCATCCCTGCGCCGATGAACGCCTTCCTGCTGAACCTCGGCCTCGAAACGCTGCACCTGCGTGTGCCGCGCCACTGTGCCAATGCGTTGTCCGTAGCCGAATACCTCAGCCAACACCCGAAGGTGGCATGGGTGCATTACCCCGGTCTGAAGGGCGATAAGCATTACGCGGCGGCGCAGAAGTATCTGCCTAACGGCTCGTGTGGCGTGCTGACGCTCGGCTTGAAGGGCGGGCGTGAGCAGGCCATCCGATTCATGGACGCCCTGCGGATGGTGGCCATCGTTACCCACGTAGCCGACGCGCGTTCGTCGGTGCTCCACCCCGCCAGCCATACGCACCGCCAGCTGACCGACGAGCAACTGAAGGCGGCTGGTGTAGCCCCGGATCTGATCCGCTTCTCCGTCGGCATCGAAGACATCGAGGACATCCTGGCCGACGTGGAGCAGGCGCTTGAACACGCATAACCACTTATAACTACATAAAAAAGAATCATGACTGATTTAGCAATCATTGGAGGCGGGCCGGCCGGCTATGTGGCTGCCGAGCGCGCCGGAGCGAAAGGATTGAGCGTAACGCTCTTTGAGAAGAACAACCTCGGCGGCGTCTGCCTCAACGAGGGCTGCGTGCCCACGAAGACGCTGCTCTACAGCGCCAAGGTGTACGACTATGCCCGCCACGGCGACAAGTATGGCGTCACGACCGAGGGCGCTGCGTTTGACTACGGCAAGATCGTGGCCCGCAAGAACAAGGTCGTGCGCAAACTCGTGGCCGGTATCGGTGCCTCGATGAAGGGGCACGGCGTGAATGTCGTCAAGGGCGAGGCACGCATCACAGGCCGGAAGGAAGACGGCACACTGACCATCGAGTGCAACGGCGAGGCATACGAAGCAAAGAACCTCTTGCTCTGTACTGGTTCCGAGGCCTTCGTGCCGCCCATTCCCGGCGTACCCGAGGCGGGCGACGTGATCGTGACGAACCGCGAAATACTGGCACTCAAGGAGCGCCCCCAGTCGATCGTCATCATCGGCGGCGGCGTGATCGGCATGGAGTTCGCCAGCTTCTATAACAGCCTTGGCACGGAGGTGACCGTCGTGGAGATGCTGCCCGAGATCCTCGGCGGACTCGACGGTGAGGTGAGCGTCATGCTGCGCGAGGTGTACGCCAAGCGCGGCATCCAATTCCGACTCTCGTGCAAGGTGACGGAGGTGCGCGGTAATGAGGTGATCTATGTCGACGCGGAGGGCAACACGGCCTCAGCCACGGGCGAGAAGATCCTCATGAGTGTAGGCCGCCGCGCCGTGACTGCCAATCTCGGACTGGAGACGATCGGCGTGGAGACGGTGCGCGGCGCCGTCAAGACGGACGCCCAGCTGCGCACGAATGTGCCGAATGTCTTCGCTGCGGGCGACATCAACGGCTTCTCCATGCTGGCTCACACCGCCAGCCGCGAGGGCGAGGTGGTGGTGAACAACCTGACGGGCACGCCGGACGAGATGCGTTACGACGCCGTTCCGGGCGTGGTCTATACCAACCCCGAGGTGGCCGGCGTGGGTCTGACTGAAGAGCAGGCCGAGAAGAGTGGCAAGCGCTACGCTGTGGCAAAGTTGCCGATGGCCTTTTCTGGCCGATTTGTCGCCGAAAACGAAGGTGCCAACGGGCTCTGCAAGGTGATCTATGATCCGGACAAGCACACCGTGCTGGGCGTGCACATGCTGGGCAACCCGTGCAGCGAGATGATCTTCGGTGCATCGATGGCCATCACACAGGGCATGACGATCGCAGAGCTGCAGCGCGTCATCTTCCCGCACCCCACGGTGTCGGAGATCCTCAAGGAGACGCTGTTTACGATCAAATGAAGGATCGCTAATTCGTGACTTGTCAATGGTCGATTGGGAATTATGAATCCGGGCAACCGGCGAATCATGCATCATTAACTACGATAACAGATGGAAGCGAATATCATTCAGATCGGAGACCGCGGGGGAATTATTCTTCCTGCAGAGATCTTGCGTGAGCTGAACCTGTCTATTCGAGACGCTGTCAAGATGCGCATTGTAGATAGGCGCATTGTGATCGAGGCCTCCCCCAGACAGGGTTGGGCCGATGCAGCGCGAAAGGCGCATGCACGCGGTGACGACAAGTTGTTTTTTCAGGACACGCTTAGCGAGGAGACCGTACCAGAATGGACGTGGTAGAACAGTTCAGCGTTTATTGGGTCGAACTTGATCCAACGCGCGGGGGCGAGATGAATAAGACTCGTCCGTGCGTCGTGGTCAGCCCAGAGGAGCTGAATGCCCATTTAGCGACAGTCATCATCGCCCCCGTGACTTCAACGATCAGGGAGTATCCGTACCGCGTCCACTGCTTCATTGCAGAGCGTGACGGAGAGATTGCAACGGACCAGTTGCGAGCCATTGATAAAAGCCGATTGAAAGAGAAGATTGGCATGTTGGATGAATCGGAAATAAGCGATCTGCGAAGCGTGTTCAATCAGATGTTTTGCGTATAGAGCGAGGTGTACCCCCCGCTTCGCGAAACAGGTAAGCACTGAAGGCCGCCGGACGGACTGTGGGGAGCGATCCCCCATTCGTTCGGCGGCTTTGTGTTTCGCGGATGGATACCCCGCGGGAAGGGGCGGATACCTGAGACAATCCGTTTTGGTGCCCGACGGGGTGTTGGTGTGCAAAAGGCGGCGTGTTTTTGACCCCGACGGGGTGTTGGCCTGCAAAACGGGCCGCGTTTTGGGCCCCGACGGGGTGTTGGCCGGAATACGCATATTCATCCCTCTTCTACCTTTGCCGGCCGACAATAAAACAGGTATAACATATAGCCAACAATGCTTTCTATACTCGATGAACTTAACGATGCACAGCGCGAAGTGGTGCTCTACAACGACGGCCCGTCGATGGTTGTGGCCGGTGCGGGGTCGGGCAAGACGCGCGTGCTGACCTATAAAATCACCTACCTGCTCAGCCGTGGCTACGAGCCGCACCGCATCCTGGCCCTGACCTTTACAAACAAGGCTGCACGCGAGATGAAGGACCGCATCGCCGCACTGACGAGCGAGCGCACCGTGCGGCAACTCTGGGCCGGCACGTTCCACTCCATCTTCTATCGCATCCTGCGCGAAGAGGCGGAGTATGTGGACTACAACCCGGACTTCACCATCTACGATGCCGCCGACTCGCGCAACCTGATCCGCAGCATCCTCCGCGAAATGCAGCTGGACGAAAAGACGTATCGCCCGGGCCTTGTGCAGAGCCGCATCTCGAACGCCAAGAACGCCCTCGTCACGGCCGACGCCTACGGCCGAAACGCCGAGCAGGTGGAGTACGACGCCCGGTGCCGCGTGCCCCTCATCCGCGAGATCTACGCCCGCTATCAGAACCGTTGCCGGCAGGCCGAGGCGATGGATTTCGACGAGCTGCTGCTCCAGACGAACATCCTCTTTCGCGACCACGCCGAGGTGCTGGATCGTTATCAACGGCACTTCCGATTCGTGCTCGTGGACGAGTATCAGGACACGAACCTGGCGCAGCATATGATCGTCAATCGCCTCTGCGAGAAGCACCGCCACATCTGCGTCGTGGGCGACGACGCACAGAGCATCTACTCCTTCCGCGGCGCCAACATCGACAACATGCTGCGCTTCAAAGACACCTACCCGGAGTATCGCCTCTTCAAGCTCGAACGCAACTACCGCTCTACGCGCAACATCGTGGAGGCGGCCAACAGCCTCATCGATAAAAACAAGGGACGGATCCCCAAGAACGTCTATTCCGAGAACGAGGCCGGCAGCAAGATCCGCGTCCTGTCGTCATACACCGACTACGAGGAGGCCTACCTCATCGCCTCGCAGATCACGGAGCTGCAGCGGGCTGGCGACAGTCCGCTGTCGGAGTTCGCCGTGCTCTATCGCACCAACGCCCAGTCACGCGTCCTTGAGGAGGCGCTGCGGAAGAAGGGCATCGCGTATCGCGTCTATGGCGGACAGTCGTTCTACCAGCGTAAGGAGGTGAAGGACATCATTGCCTACTTCCGCGTCATCGTCAACCCCGACGACGAGGAGGCGCTCAAGCGGATCATCAACTATCCCGCGCGCGGCATCGGCGAGACGACCGTCACGAAGCTCATGCGCACCGCCACCGAACACGGCGTCAGCCTCTGGGCCGTCGTGAGCGACCCTGCGGCCTATGCGCTGTCGGCCAACCAAGGCACACTGCGCAAGCTCAGCGCCTTTCACGACCTGATTCAGGAGCTACGCACTGAGAACGACAACCTGCAAGCCGTGGAGATGGCCGAGCTGATCGTCAAGCGCAGCGGTATCGCCGCAGAACTCTTCCAAGATCGTTCCGTGGAGGGTGTCGCACGGCAGGAGAATATGCAGGAGGTGCTCAAGGCCGTCCGCATTTTCGTCGAAAGAAACCGTGAGGAAGGCGCCGACGAGCTACTGCTCTCCGACTTCCTCCGCGAGGTCTCGCTCCTCACCGATCAGGACGAGAAGCAAGACGAGTCCGCCGACCGCGTCACGCTCATGACCGTCCACGCGGCCAAGGGACTGGAGTTCGACAACGTCATCATCGCCGGCATGGAGGAGAATCTCTTCCCCTCACAGATGGCGATGGATAGCCCGCGCGCCATCGAGGAGGAGCGGCGACTCTTCTACGTGGCCCTCACCCGCGCCCGTCGCCATTGCCTCATCACCTACGCCAAGACGCGCTTCCGCAACGGCATGAATCACTCCTGCACGCCGAGCCACTTCCTCGACGACATCGACCCCACGCTCCTTATCCGCCCAGACGATCCCTCGCTGATGGCCCGACCGGCCACGCCGTCGCGCCCGGCTGCCACGCGTCCGTTAGTCACCACCGCCACCTCGGCCACGTCCGACCGTCCCTCGGCGCGCTTCCGGCGACTGCCCACGGATGCCCCTCAGTCCACGCCGCAGCAGGTGGACGCCATCGGCGACTTACACACGGGCGACACCGTCCGCCACGACCTCTTCGGCACCGGCACCATCGTCACCCTCGAGGGCGAAGGCGGCAACGCCAAAGTCACCGTCGACTTTGAATACTCCGGCCGCCGCTCGCTGCTCCTCAAATACGCGCGACTCACGCCAGTCAAGGATTAACCCGATACGTGCTGGAGGCTCCACTCTCTACCCTCTACCCTCTACCCTCCATCCTCTACCCTCTATTATGTCTACCCTCTACCCTCTACCCTCTACCCTCTATTATGTCTACCCTCTACCCTCTACCCTCTACCCTCTACCCTTCCCCCTGTTACGTCATTGAAGAATCCCTGCTCCGCCGCAACCTCTCGCTCATCCGCAGCGTCAAGGAGCGCGCCGGCGTGGAGATCATCCTCGCCCTGAAGGCCTCCGCCCTGTGGCACGTCTTCCCCATCGTCCGCGAATACATCCCGTGCGCCACGGCCAGCTCCGTCTGGGAGGCGCGCCTCGTCCTCGACGAGATGGGCACCCCCGCCCACACCTATTCGCCGGCCTACACCGAGGCCGACTTCCCCGAGCTGCTCCGCTGCAGCAGCCACATCACCTTCAACTCCCTCACGCAGTACGAGCGTTTCCGCCCGATGGTCGAGGCTGACGGCGCACGTGTCTCGTGCGGCCTGCGTATCAACCCCGAGTATTCCGAGGTGGGCACGGCGCTCTACAACCCCTGTGCCCCCGGATCGCGCATGGGCATCACCGCCGACAAGTTGCCCGACCGACTGCCCGCGGGCGTCGAGGGGCTGCACTTCCACACCCTCTGCGAATCGTCGGCCGAGGATCTTGTGCAGACGCTCCGCGCCGTCGAGGAGCGCTTCGGGCGCTGGCTGCCTCAGGTGCGTTGGCTCAACATGGGCGGCGGCCACCTGATGACGCGCGCCGGCTACGACGTCGACCTCCTCGTCGACACCCTCCGCCGTTTCCGCGCCGCCCACCCGAACCTCTCGCTCATCCTCGAGCCCGGCTCGGCCTTCTTCTGGCAGACGGGCTACCTGCAAACGACCGTCGTGGACATCGTCGAGAACGGCGGCATCACCACGGCCATCATCGACGCCTCCTTCACGTGCCACATGCCCGACTGCCTCGAAATGCCCTACAAACCCGTCATCCGCGGCGCCACGGAGCCGATCGAGGGGCGCCCCACGTACCGCATCGGCGGCTGCAGCTGCCTGAGCGGCGACTTCATGGGCGACTGGTCGTTCGAGCAGCCGCTCCGCGTTGGCGATCCGATCATCTTCGAGGACATGATCCACTACACGACCGTCAAAACGACCATGTTCAACGGCATCCGCCACCCGTCGCTGGCCATCGTGCCCCTCGGCGCCGATCGCCCGGAGGTCTTCCGCACGTTCACCTACGCGGATTACCGTAGCCGCATGTCGTAGGCCGCGGAAAATCGGTCCGCGTAGCATTCAGTACACCCGGCCAGCCCCGAAACGTGTTCCGTGCAGCCCTTCGTCTGCCGGCGACAAGGAAAAACGGAAGTAGATCGGATCGTGTTAATGTAAAAGGATCCAATATGCAGTGCATGTTTTTATGCTTTTAATGTGAGAGGATTTGATAGTATATGCAAGTTATATGCTTTTGAAGTAAAAGGATAGTATATAAAACGTACATCTCATGCTTTTCGTGTAAAAGGATAGAACTTGCATGGTATATTCCATGCTTTTGATGTAAAACACGGGAATAGTCGATGAATGATTGCGTCCTTTTACTATAAAAGTAAGGCTTAGTCAGGTGACATACGGTGCTTTTACTATAAAAGCAAGGTATATACATGAGACGAAGGTTCCTTTTATGGTAAAAGCATGTAACCGTCCATGCAAGTCTGATGCTTTTAATGTAAAAGCATGCCATATACAATCGATTTTTACCTTTGCGCGCACTGGGGTGGGGTAGGCGAGGCCCGAAAGGGTGCCAGCTTCACCGGATCACATTCAAATGAGATAAGCACTGTCATGGAAGAGATTATCCAAATACAAAAACTCAGTCTGTACAGGCTGGACAACGCCTCGCATACCGATTTCCACACCACGATCGGCGGTCGCATCGCGGAGGTGGGCGCGGAAAAGCTCGGGATACCGGCGGCGTTGGCTGCGGAGTACCAGCAATGCGTCGAGGAGGCGATCGAGATGATCAAGGAGACGCGCACGAGTCGCCGGACGAAGGCGCTCCAGCAGAAAGACGCCGAATGCGACCGCCTGGTGTCGTTCATCCTGGCCGTGGTGCGCGCCATGCGTCTCTCGCCCCGGGCGGAGGCGGTGGAGTCGGCCGAAGATCTGTACCTCCAGCTGCGCGTCGGCAAGCGCATCCAGGCCGAAGGGATCGGCGTCAAGCCCGCGCGTATCGAGGCGCTGCTGCACGACCTGAGGAAGCCTGAACACGCGGTGCACATCACCCGACTGGGCCTCGATGAAGCCGTCGGGCTGCTGGATAAGGTCAAAGAGGAGGTGCGCGCGCTGATGAACGAGCGGTCGGAGGAGCGGATCGAGAAAAAGCGGCCGTCGCTCACCCACCTCCGCCCGAAGACGGACGAGGTCTACGGCCGCATCGTCCAGCACCTACAGATGTCGCACTTCGTCGGCAAGCCGCCCGTCGATCGGGAGGCGATCGCCCAATTCGTCAGTTATATCAACGAACGCGTGAGCCAGACCCGCATGACACACAAGCAGAGCCAATCCCATCGCAAGGCCCTCCGCAAGCCCAAGGCAGCGCCAACACCCACCCCCTAACTCCCCGGCCACATAACCACTGGGCCGCAGCCCCTAACTACCGCGCCGTAAGGCGCATGATTACCGGGGCGCAGCCCCCACTACCGCGCCATAGGCGCATAACTACCCCGGCCGCAAGGCCGCATAACTACCGCGGCCGCAAGGTCGCATAACTCCCCCTGACTACCGCGCCGTAAGGCGCATAACTACCGGGGCGCAGCCCCCACTACCGCGGCCAAAGGCCGCATAACTACTTGATGACTATGCAACCCCTATACAACCCAGACGCCGCCCGCGCCTTCGCCCAGCGATGGGCTGGAAGGGGCGACGAGAAGAGCGACACGCAGACCTTCTGGCTCGAAATGCTTGGCCAGGTGCTCGGCGCACCCAACCCCTTTGAGTTGATCCGCTTCGAGCGCTCCGTCAAGCTCGGACACAAGTCTTTTATGGACGCCTTCATCTCGTCGACCCACGTGCTGATCGAGCAGAAGAGCCTCGGCGTAGACCTCGACACGCCGCAACGCCAGAGCGACGGCACGCTGCTGACCCCCTTCCGCCAAGCGGCGCGCTACAACTCCATGCTCCCCTACTCCGAGCGGGCCCGATGGATCGTCATCAGCGACTTTGCTCGTATCCGCGTCTACGACATGGAGACACCCGAGGCGCCGCCACGCGTCGTCACTCTGGCTAACCTCGCCGAGGAGCTTGACCGCCTCGACTTCCTCGTCAATCCTAAGGTGGAGAGCATCCGCCGGCAGGAGGAAGCGCTGTCAGTGGAAGCGGGCGAACGCATTAGTAAGGTTTACGACCTGCTCTTAGAGAAATACATCGACCCCAAGTCGCCTGAGACCCTGCGCAGCCTCAACCTGCTCTGCGTGCGCATCGTCTTCTGTCTCTATGCCGACGACGCGGGGCTCTTCGGCAAGCGAAACTTCTTCTTTCGCCATTTTGAACCGCTCATCAAATCTCCCGACCTCTTCCGCCTCGAGCTGATCCGCTTCTTCCGTGTCCTCAACACTCCGCACGACAAGCGCGACCCGTATGAGCGCAAGTTTGCGCCGCTGCCCTATGTCAACGGCGGGCTCTTCGCCGATAAGTCCGTGGAGGCCTACGCCTGGGAGGTACCCGAGTTCAGTCCCGAAGTCATTCATGCGCTGATGATCGACGCCTCGGAGGGATTCGACTGGAGCGGCATCTCGCCCACCATCTTCGGAGCCGTCTTCGAGAGCACCCTCAACCCCGAAACGCGTCGCACGGGCGGGATGCACTACACCTCGGTGGAGAACATTCACCGCGTCATCGACCCGCTCTTCCTCGACCGGCTGCGCGATGAGTTTGACAACCTCAAGGCCATCACCGAACCGCGCCGCCGCCGTGCCGAACTGTTGGCCTTCCAAGCGCGCATAGCCGAACTGCGCTTCTTCGACCCCGCTTGCGGCTCGGGCAATTTCCTAACCGAGACCTACCTCTCGCTCCGTCGGTTGGAGAACGAGGTGGTGCGCGCCGCCGCCGTCGACACGGCCGACATGGCCGTCCTGGGCGAGGCCTTCACGCCGATCCGCGTCTCGATCGATCGCTTTTACGGGATCGAGATCAACGACTTTGCCGTTGTGGTGGCGCGCACCGCGATGTGGATAGCCGAAACGAGCATGAAGCGCGAGACGGCCTCCATCGTCCACCACGACCTCGACTTCTTCCCCCTCCGCTCCGAGGCGCATATCGCCGAAGACAATGCCCTGCGCCTCGACTGGCGCACCGTCTGCCCCGCGCCGGATTACATCATTGGCAACCCGCCGTTTGTGGGCTATTCGCTACAGTCTAAAGAGCAGAAGGAGGATCTGCTGTCGGTTTACGTGGACGAATCGGGTAAGCCCTACAAGGCCACGGGTAAGATCGACTACGTGGCCGGCTGGTATTTCAAGGCGGCCGAGATGATGCAGGGGACCGCCATTCGCGCCGCGCTCGTCTCCACCAATTCCATCACGCAAGGCGAGCAGGTGGCTTTCGTATGGAAGCCGCTCGTCGAACGCTTCGGCATCCATATAGACTTTGCCTACCGCACCTTCCGCTGGGATAGCGAAATGGCCGAGAAGGCGCATGTGCATTGCGTGATCATCGGCTTCAGTACGGCGCCAAGCGACGCTCCGCGCCGAATCTATATTGGCAAGGATGAGTTTATCGAAGTCAAGCATATCAATGCCTATCTGATGGAGGCAGATGATGTATTTGTGGAAAGTCGGTCGAAGCCGCTCTGCGAGGTGCCGGAGATGACGACAGGTAACCGACCGGCTGATGGTGGACACCTGATTATTGAAGGAAAGGATTACGCAGACTTTATCAAGAAGGAACCTGGTGCGCTGCCGTATATCAAAAGGTTTGTCGGGGCTGAGGAGTTTATCAACAACAAGCCGCGCTATTGCCTCTGGTTGGTAGGGGTCAGTCCGGCTGTAATCAGGAAGCTGTCCTTGGTGTTTCAGCGTGTGGAGGCGTGCCGGCAAGATCGATTGAATGCTCCCGATCCTGGACGTAGGAAGCTGGCCGATACACCGACTCTATTTCGCGAAACGAACAACCCGAAGAGCTACATCCTTGTGCCTCGTGTCTCTTCGGAGCGTAGGCAGTATGTGCCTATCGGATTTATGACGCCTGATGTGATCACCTCGGATTCCGCCCATATCATCCCCTCCGCCGGCTTGTACCACTTCGGTATCCTGACCTCGTCGGTGCATAATGCGTGGATGCGCGCCGTCTGCGGGAGACTCGAAATGCGGTACCGCTACTCCAAAGACATTGTCTACAACAATTTCCCTTGGCCCACGGCCACGGACGCTGACCGGGCGAAGATCGAAGCCACAGCTCAGGCCATCCTGGACGCCCGCGCGGCCTACCCCGACAGCTCGCTGGCCGACCTATACGATGCCACGGCCATGCCGCCCGACCTGCGCCGCGCCCACTCGCTGAACGACGCCGCCGTGCTCCGCCTCTACGGCCTCCCCGCCGACGCCCCGGAGCCCACGATCGTGGCCCACCTGATGAACCTGTACAAAGAGCTAACAGCTAAAAACGAAAAGTAAAACCCCGAGGGGGCACTACCTCTGACTACCGGGCATAGGTGTGCTCCTACTCTCTACTCTCTACCCTCTACCCTCTAAAATGGAAATAGGCAAATACAACACCCTGCGCATAGCCCGGCGCGTTGATTTCGGGCTTTATCTGGCCGACGCCGACGGCAACGAAGTGTTGCTGCCCACGCGGTACGTCCCCGACGCGGCCCAAGAAGGCGACGAGCTGACCGTCTTTGTTTATCACGACAACGAAGGCCGCCCCATCGCCACCACCGACCGCCCCGCGGCCACCGTCGGCGAGTTCGCACGCATGAGAGTCCGCCAGGTGGCCGCCGCCGGCGCCTTCCTCGAGTGGGGACTGATGAAAGATCTCCTCGTGCCCTTCCGCGAGCAGAAAATCCCCATGCAAGAAGGGCAGTGGCACATCGTCTACGTCTATCTGGACCACATCACCCACCGCGTCGTCGGCTCCGCCCGCATCGACAAGTACCTCGACAACACCCCGCCCCGCTACACCCGCGGCCAAGCCGTCGACCTCTTCGTCACCGGCGAGACAGAGCTCGGATACAAGGTCATCATCAACCACCTGCACTCGGGTCTCCTCTACCGCAACGAAGTCTTCCGCCCCCTCCGCACCGGCGATCGCGCCACGGGGTATATCAAGGAGGTGCGCGAGGACGACAAGATCGACGTCAGCCTTTACCCCCTCGGCTACGATAAGATCGACGGCATCGCCGACCGCATCCTTGAGGCGCTGCGGCAGAACGGCGGTGCCCTGCCCGTGCACGACAAGAGCGACGCGGACGAGATACGCGCTCTCTTCGGCTGCAGTAAGAAGAGCTTCAAGCAGGCCGTCGGCGCGCTCTACAAACGCCACCTGATCACCATCGAACCCACAGGCCTCCGCCTCGTTGCCGAGGATTAAGGATGGAGGCACTGATCCGTTTTTACGACGAACGCATCGCGCAACATCGGGCCACGCTCGAGGCGCTGAAGCGCAAGATCTATCATGCCGGCACGCTCCGCCTGCTGATCGTGGTGGCCGCCTTGGTGGCCGTGTGGATCGCTCGCGGCGCGGGGTGGGCCGTGCTGACGGGCATCGCGGTGGCATGCGTAGTGCCGTTCGTGGCGCTGATGGTTTACCACAATCGACTCGCTGTGCAGAGGGACTTCGCCGCCGAACTGTTGCGCCTCAACGAGGCCGAACGGCGGGCGATCGACTATGACTTCAGCGCGTTCGATGGGGGAGGGGAGTACGCCGATGCCGCGCACCCCTTTGCGCTCGACTTGGATGTCTTCGGCGAGCAGTCGCTCTTTCGCAGCCTCAATCGCACGGTGACGTCGGCCGGGCAATTGCTCTTGGCCCAGTGGTTCATGCGTCCGCTGACGGAGTGCGCGGCCGTGTTGCGCCGTCGGGAGGCGATCCGTGAGCTGGCCGACCGACCCGACTTCCGTCAGCATTTCTATGCCACGGGTATCGCGAGCAAGGGGCAGCGCGCGGGGGCGTCGGACGAATGGATGAAGGGCATGCCGCGCTTTGCAGACCGCGCCGTGTGGCGGGTGCTGAAGGTGCTTGTGCCCGTGCTGTGGATCGTCGTTGCGGTGGGCTATGCCGTCGGTGCCTTCCCCGCATGGACGGCCGGAGGGATGCTCGCTCTGAGCTTTGGCGTGGCCAATCTGCCAGCCGGACGCATCCACGCGTTGTGTAAGTCGGCCGACCGGATGGAGGGCGTGCTCAGGTCGTATGCCGCACTGATCGCTCGGGTGGAGGCGGAGACGTTCCGCGCTGAGTCGCTCGTCGGGCTGCGGCGTCGCTTTGTTCCGACGGAAGGTGTCAGTGCTTCGCAGGCCATCCGCGGATTGTCGCGCCTCATCGGGGCGCTCGACCAACGCTACAGCATGGCGGGGCTACTCCTCAACCTATTCTTGCTGCGCGACGTCTGGTTATCCGGTCGCGTGGAGCGGTGGATGGCGCGTCACGCGGAGCATGTGGCCGACTGGTTCGGGGCGTTGGCCGAGGTGGACGCGCTGTGCTCACTCGGCGGCTTCGCCTTCAATCACCCGGACTATCCTTACCCCGACCTCACCGACGCGTACTTCTGTATGGAGGGGCGCGGGCTGGGTCATCCGCTGATCCACCGCGACCGCTGCGTGCGTAACGATGTGCACATCGCACGGCCTCCGCACTTCGTCGTCATTACCGGAGCGAACATGGCGGGCAAGAGCACTTATCTGCGCACCGTGGGCGTGAACTTCCTTCTGGCGTGCATGGGGCTGCCCGTGTGTGCCGAACAGCTGACGGTGTCGCCCGCGCCGCTCTTCACCAGCCTGCGCACGGCCGACTCGCTCGCGGCGGGCGAATCGTACTTCTTCGCCGAACTGAAGCGCCTGAAGCAGATCATCGACCGACTGCAAGCGGGCGAGCAGCTCTTCATCATCCTCGACGAGATCCTCAAGGGCACCAACTCGGAGGACAAGCGGAAGGGTTCGCTGGCACTGATGAAGCAGCTCGTCGGCCGTGGAGCGTGTGGAATCATCGCCACGCACGACCTGCAACTCGGTGCCTTGGCCGACGAGTTCCCCGAAGCCGTCGAGAACGGTTGCTTCGAAGCCGATATGACGCCCGACACGCTCACCTTCTCCTACCGCCTGCGCCCCGGCGTGGCCCAAAACATGAATGCCTGCTTCCTGATGAAGCGGATGGGAATCATCATGGGTAGTTAGAGGGTAGTTACGGGCTTTGCCCTGGGCAGTAGGGATGGCCATTGTGGCCTCCCTCACATGTACCCGGCAAACTTGGCCGACACCCCTTGGTGTCTTCACTTTTCGTTTTTAGTTATTCCGTTCAAGATATGACCACTCAAGACCTTTACCCCCTCTTTTTGCGTCACCCAGCCGTCACGACCGACAGCCGATGCGTGACGCCCGGCAGCCTCTTCTTCGCACTCAAAGGCGACAACTTCGACGGTAACGCCTTTGCCCTGCAAGCGCTCGGCAACGGCTGTGCTTACGCCATCGTAGATGATCCCGCGTTGCCTGACGATCCCCGACTCCTCCGCGTCGACAGTGTCCTCGAGGCCCTGCAAGGCCTCGCCCGACTGCATCGCGAGACGCTCCGCACGCCCATCGTCGGCATCACCGGCACGAACGGCAAGACGACGACAAAGGAGCTCGTGGCCGCTGTCCTCGCCCGACGCTTCCGCACGCTCTGCACGGAGGGCAACTTCAACAACCACATCGGCGTGCCCCTCACGCTGCTTCGCCTCACGAAGGCGCACGAGCTAGCCGTCGTCGAGATGGGCGCGAACCACCCCGGCGAGATACGCGACCTCTGCGCTATCGCCCGACCGGACTGCGGCCTGATCACGAACGTCGGCCGGGCACACCTCGAAGGCTTCGGATCGTTCGAGGGTGTCATCCGCACCAAAGGCGAGCTCTACGACTTTATCCGCACTACGGGCGGGCGCATCTTCATCGACGAGGACAATGAGCACCTCACGGCTATCGCAGGCGGGACGGACAGCGTAGGTTACGGCTGCGCCATGCGCCCCGCGACGTTCATCGCCGGACAGACAGTGGACGGCCCGCCGCCCTTTCTCGCCTTCGCCTGGCAGGAGCGCGGCGACGACCGAAAGCACACGGTGACGACTCGACTCGTCGGCGGGTATAACCTGAAAAACGCGCTGGCGGCCGTGGCTGTGGGGCGCACGTTCGGCGTCCCGGCCGACGAAATCTGCCGCGCCATCGCCGACTACACGCCAACGAACAACCGTTCGCAGTGGATGGAGACGAGTCGCAACCGCCTGCTCATCGACGCCTACAACGCCAACCCGAGCAGCATGCACGCGGCCATCGACAACTTCGCCGCATGGACGGTCGCCCCGAAGGCCGTCATCCTCGGCGACATGTATGAGCTTGGCGAAGAGAGCCCGTCGCTACACGCCGAAGTGCTGCGTCGGCTCGAGGTCTGCCGCTTCGATCGCGTCATCCTCTGCGGCCCACGCTTTGCCGCCGTCGGTGGTCCGTTCACGTGTTACCCCACCGTCGAGGCCCTCACGGCCGCCTTGGCCGAAAGCCCTTTGAGCGGCTACCACATCCTCATCAAAGGCTCTCACGGCATGCACCTCGAGCGCCTCATCGCGGCGTTGTGACGGGCCTCTTTATTGGAATGGGCTCGAGGTAGCCCCGGTGCGCGAATGGGCGGCTTATTTTGACTTGGCGACGTTGGCAGGCCGCCTGCCAACATCGTCGGAGTGTTCGGTGACTCTGGCAGGCGGCCAGACACCATCACCGGAGTGTCCGATGGCCCCGGCAGGCGGCCTGACAGCGTTACCGGAGTGTTCGATAGTCCTGGCAGGTGGCCTGCCACCGTTACCAGAGTCTCCGATAGTCCTGGCAGGCGGCCTGCCAGAGTCACCCAACACTCCGACGACTTTGGAAGGCCGCCTGCCAGCGCTTTAGCCCGGGTATTCCGAAGCGTCTCCCCGAGCAACAGGCCGACAAATGATCGCGCCAGGCTCACGGGTATACAGCAGACAGCCCCACCGATAGGTATCGGTGGGGCTGTCTGGTTATCTGCGATCTCTGGGTCAGTCCGCCACACGTGCCACGGACTTGATGTGGGTGTTCTTAGCCAGTGTGACACAGATGTTTTGGATGTCCTCCACGTTGTGCACCATCATCTTGATTTTGCCTTCGAAGACACCATCCTTGGCTTCGATCGTGAGCTTGGTGATGTTCACGTTGAAGCTCTCGGAAATGGTGCGCGTGATGGTGTTGAGCAGGCCGATGGAGTCGATACCCTTCACCTCGAGTGTAGCCTCGAAGGAGGTGTTGATGTGGTTGCTCCAGACGGTGGAGAGGATGCGCTCGCCGAAGCTGCTCTTCAGCCTGAGGGCGATGGGGCAGGAGATCTTATGGACGACCACATTGCCGTCGTCGTTGATGAAGCCTAAGGCCTCGTCGCCGGGGATCGGTTTGCAGCAGCCGGCGATGACGTAGTTGCGGTTGAACTCGTCCTCGCAGAGGTAGTAGGGCTTCTTACGGTCGAACTTCGGCAGCTCCTTTTTGGGGCCGTCCGGGGTGGGCAGGATGGTCATCATCTCGCGCTTCTTACCCATGCGCAGCGCCTGTTTGAGGTACTTGAAGAGCACGTTGTCCGTCTTCTCTTGCACGATCTTTTTGAGGTTATCGGGCAGGGTGACTTCGCCCTTTTCGATGGCGTAAAAGAGGCCGTCGCGGGTGGGGAAGCCGTAGTAGACGGCGATTTTGTCTAGCAGCGACGAGGCGGGCGCCTCGAAGCCGGACTTGTGAAGGGCGGCCAACAGCTTCGCTTCGCCCGCTTTAGAGGCCTCGCGGCGGACACGCTTCAGGTAGGCCTCGACTTTGCTGCGGGCTTTGGCCGTTACCACGAAGGCGAGCCAGTCGGCCGATGGCTTCTGCGAGCGGGAGGTGAGCACCTCCACCTGGTCGCCGCTGGAGAGTTTGTGGCTCAGGGGCACGAGGCGATGGTTCACCTTGGCGCCGATGCAGGTGTCGCCCACGTCGGAGTGGAGGGCGTAGGCAAAGTCAAGGGCGGTGGCGCCTTGGGGCAGGGTTTTGAGCTCGCCTTTGGGGGTGAAGACGAAGATCTCGGACGAGAAGAGGTTCATCTTCACCGTGTCGAGAAAGTCGAGCGAATCGGGGTTCGGGTTTTCGAGAATCTCGGTGATCGTAGCCAGCCACTTGTCTAATTCCGTGTCCTCCTCCACGTGCTTCTCCTTGTATTTCCAGTGCGCCGCGAAGCCCTTCTCGGCGATCTCGTCCATGCGGCGGCTACGGATCTGGATCTCTATCCATTGGCCGTCGGGCCCCATGACGGTGAGGTGGAGCGCCTGGTAGCCGTTCGATTTGGGGCGGCTCACCCAGTCGCGCAGACGGTCGGGGCGGATGCGGTAGATGTCGGTTATGGCGGAGTAGATGTCCCAACAGAGATTCTTCTCGTCGATACCCTCCTTCGGCTCGAAGACGATGCGCACGGCGAAGATGTCGTAGATGTCTTCGAAGGGGACACTCTTGGCGTTCATCTTGTTCCAGATGGAGAAGGCCGACTTGACCCGGGCGCGCATTTCGTAATGCAGCCCCATGGCCTGCAACTTCTCGTCGACGGGTTTGGCGAAGTGCTCGAAGAGGCGATTGCGAGCGCCCTCAGTGGCGGCGAGCTTTTGGTTGATCAGCTCGTATTCGCGGGGGTGTTCGTACTTGAAGCTGAGGTTCTCTAACTCCGTTTTGATGGCAAAGAGGCCCAGACGGTGGGCCAGCGGAGCGTAGAGGTAGAGCGTCTCGCCGGCTATCTTGTATTGCTTGGCGGGGAGCATGGAGCTGAGCGTGCGCATGTTGTGCAGACGGTCAGCCAGCTTAATGAGGATCACGCGGATATCGCTGCTCATGGTTAGGAGCAGTTTGCGGAAGTTCTCCGCCTGCGCTGAGGCATGTTCGTCGAAAACGACGCCGCTGATCTTGGTCAGGCCGTCGACGATCTGAGCGATCTTATCGTCGAACATGTCGCGGATGTTCTCCACCGTGTACTCGGTGTCCTCTACCACATCGTGCAGCAAAGCGCAGCAGATGGAGGTCGAGCCGAGGCCCATCTCGTTGCAGACGATACGGGCGACGGCCAGCGGGTGCATGATGTAGGGCTCCCCGGACCGACGGCGTACGCCCTTGTGGGCTTGGTTGGCGAAGTTGAAGGCCTTCGTGATACGCTCGATTTTGCGTCGGTGGTTAGAGTGGCAATAGTCATCGATCAGGCGATTGAATTCGTCCTGGATCATTTGGTTTTCGGACTCGGGCCGATCATCCTGTGCATTCATAACGGGGAATATGAGGTAGTGAGGTGAAATGGGCGAGCCGATGGCCCGCCCATAGGTGATTAGCGGCGCTTGCGTGCCTTGGTCGTCTTTTTGCCTGCGGCGGCCTTCTTGGTCGTCGCGCCCTTCTTGGATTTCTTTTGGGCGGTGGCCTTCTTGCGAGCTGCGGCCTTGCGGGCAGCTGCGGTGCGTGCACGGGTGGACATGGCGGTGCGTCTTGAAGCTGGGCGGGCGGTGTAGGTGTTTTCGCCGGCCTCGGATCCATCGGTGCGCTTACCGTCATACGTTACGCCACCGGTATCCACGTAGATCGTCAGGCGCTTGCCACGCGGCACCCGGTTCGTGCGCAGGTTGTTCCATTTGCGAATGTTCTGCGCCGTGACGCCGTATTTGTTGGCGATCGTATAGAGATTCTCGCCTGATTTGACGGTGTAGCGAATCATCTCGGTCTTTGGCTCGGAAGGTTTGTCCTCCTGATCGTCGGAAGAGGACTCGGTATAGCGCTTCGGCAGGTAGGCGGCCAGCAGTTCATCGGCCCGATAGGCGCTGATGGTATCCTTCTTATCGATATAGGCATACGTAGCGGCCACGGGCAGCTTCAGTACGCAGGGCTTAATGTGTCCGGGGATGATTTCGCGTTTGTACTGCGGGTTGAAGGTGCGCAGCATCTCAATGTCCACATTCAGCACGTCGGCCACCTGTCGGAGGTGCATCAATCTGTCCACCATCACCGTGTCCGTAGCCACCGAAAGGCTGGTGCGCATGGGGCAAATATTATGCTCGCAATGGTAGGTCATGATGTAAGTCGCCGCGATGAAGAAAGGCACATACGAGCGGGTTTCGCGGGGCAGATAGGGGTAGATCTCCCAAAAGCTCGTGCGTCCGCCTGCGCGCCGAATGGCCTTATTCACGTTGCCCGGGCCGCAGTTGTAGGAGGCCAGCACCAAGTACCAGTCGCCAAACGTGGCATACATCTGCTTGAAGTACTTGCAAGCCGCGTGTGTGGAGGCGATCGGGTCGAGGCGTTGATCGATCAGACTGTTGATCTCGAGACCGAACAACTTGCCGGTGGGCAACATGAACTGCCAAATGCCCGCGGCACCAGCGCGCGAATACGCTCGGGGGTTGAGATTGCTTTCGATGATGGCGAGGTACTTCAATTCCAGCGGGAGATCGTATTGGTCGAGCACCTGCTCGAAAAGTGGGAAATAGAGATCAGCCATCGCCATGACATAACGCACCAGCTCGCGGCGTCGGTCTGCATAAATACTGATGCAGTTGCGAACGATCGGGTTATAGTCCATCGGTATAATGGTGGCCATGCGCGAGAGCCGGTCGCGGTACACATCGTCCGATACAGGGGCGTTCTCGTCGTGGTCGATACAGTAGGGGTCCGACTGAGAGAAATATTTGGCGTGCCAGCTTTGGAGGAGTGCGCGCACATTCTCATCGAGCACTTCGGGGATAAGTCCGACGTCCTCATAGGTCGAATCGGTGGAGAGGATCGAATAGTCTTCACCGATTATCTGCGTGTTATGGTCGTCATCGTCCTGCGCAAAAAGGGTTGACGGGGCGATGAGGGACGCCGCGCCGAGGACTGTAAAAAAGAGCTTCTTCATATCGTGCGTTGAATAAATAGTCTATGTGTTCGGGTGGAAAAAGTGGAGCATACGGCTATCAGAAGTGGATACTGCACGCCAAACCAAACGCGGCGGACGATCGGTTCGTTAGCGGGGTGACGGTCGGGGTGAGGTGCAGAGACAGATCGGGGGAGATGTCGAAATCGAAGAGCTGCGCGTCGACGTACGCATCGGCCATGCAGAGAAAGTACCAAGCGAAGGTCAGGATCACGCTGAGGTCTCGATAACGCCTGTAATAATCCTTGCCACTCTTGAGGTTGCTTCGAAAATTGGCGTTGGAAATATAGTCCTTCGGGTCGCGGTTGCGAGGCACGAAGTTTTGCCAACTCTGATGCCAGGTGGAGGGCGAATTCACGTCGTCCGTCATAATGTGCAAATAGGCCTCAGAATAATCGCGGTAGTTTTTGTTATTCCACGTAATGGCGTAGATGAAACCCATGAAGCCACCGTATACGATGGGCAATTTCCAGTATTTCCGGTTGTAGATCTGACCCAGCCCGGGGAAGACGGCCGAATAGATCACGGCGCGTGTAGGGTTCGGGCGGAAGGGGGCGGGGAGTGGCGAGGAGGCGGTGCGTCCGATGGGCGCGGTGGCCGAATCGGCGCGGTGCCAAAGCTCGCGGGCGGTGAGGCTGTCGACGAGCAGGCTGTCGACTCGGAGCAGGGTATCGGCCGGATCGGGTAGGGTTGTGCCGAGCGTGTCTGGCTGCTGGGCCCGCACCACGGCGGGTAGCGCAGTCCAGACGGCGGCGCAGACCAAAAGTCGGCTGAGGGTTTGACTGACCTTACTCACGCGGTGCACATCTCGTTTAACTCTGCTTCATGCCGTCCAGTAGGCGCATGATGCCTTCCAATTCTTGCTCTGAGGCAAAGGGGATGGTGATCTTCCCCTTACCGTTTCGTTCGTCGTAAGTGAGGCGCACTTTCGTCTGAAAAAAAGCGGCCAGATGCTCCTTGAGGATCTTAAATTCATCCGGGAGGAGCTTGTGGGGACGGCGCTCAGGGTCTGCCTCGGCCTGTTGGTGCTTGACCTCGGCGGAGGCGTTGCGAGCCAGCTCTTCGACGGTGCGCACCGAGAGTCCCTGCGTCAAAATCTGCTCGTAGAGGGCCAATTGCACCTCCGGATCCTCCACCGAGAGCAGGGCGCGAGCGTGCCCCATGTCGATGCGCTTATCCTTGAGTCCGACCTGAATCTCCGCCGGGAGCTTGAGCAAACGCAGGTAGTTAGCCACCGTAGCGCGCTTCTTGCCCACGCGCTCGCTGAGTTGCTCTTGCGTAAATCCGTTGGCGTCGATTAGCCGCTGATAAGCGAGGGCCGTTTCGATGGCGTTCAGATCTTCGCGCTGGATGTTCTCAATGAGGGCCAGCTCAGCGATATTCTCGTCTTCGGCGGTCTTGATGTAGGCGGGGATCTTGTCTAACCCGATCCTTTCGGCAGCCCGATAGCGGCGCTCGCCCGCGATGATCAAGTAATGGCCATCGCCTTTTTCTTTGAGTATGATCGGCTGTATGACGCCGTATGTGCGGAGGGACTGGGCCAATTCCTCGAGTGATTCTTCTTCGAAAATGGAGCGTGGCTGTCCGGGGTTGGGCTCGATGCGATCAAGCTCTATTTCGTTAATGGACGACGATCCGCTCGTCACAATTTCGTCTGGCGGGGCGAGCAGTGCGTCGAGTCCGCGACCTAATCTGTTGCGTGTGGCTTTGGCCATAAGAGGTGCGTATTTATGCGGTGGTGTTCTTTTCGATAATCTCCTGGGCGAGCTGCATGTGGTTCGTCGAGCCCTGCGACTCGGCGTCGTAGAGTAGGATGGGTCGGCCGAAGCTGGAGGCCTCGACCAGTTTGACGTTGCGGCGGATGACGGTCTTGAAAACCAGGTCTTGGAAGGGGCGCTTGACCTCTTCGTAGATCTGATTGGCCACGCGGAGGCGTGCGTCATACATGGTGATCAAAAAACCTTCGATCTCGAGGGATGGGTTGAGCTTCGACTTGATGATTTTGATCGTGTTCAGCAGCTTGCTAATGCCCTCAAGGGCAAAATATTCGCATTGCACGGGGATGATGACTGCGTCTGCGGCCGTGAGGGCGTTGACGGTGATCAGTCCGAGTGAGGGCGAGCAATCGATGAGGATGAAGTCGTAGCTGTCGCGGAGGGGCTGGACGACGCGCTTCAAAATCTGTTCCCGCCGCTCCATGTTGAGCATTTCTATCTCGGCGCCGACCAGATCGATGTGCGAGGGGAGCACCTCGAGTCCATCGAGTTCGGTGCGCACGATGGCCTCCTGCGGCTCGTCGCCATTGATAAGGCATTCGTAGAGCGAGGTGGGTAAATTCTTAATGTCGACACCTAATCCGGAGGAGGCGTTGGCCTGCGGATCGGCGTCGATGACGAGCACGCGCTTCTCCAGCGCAGCCAGCGAGGCAGCCAGATTGATCGTTGTCGTGGTCTTTCCCACGCCGCCTTTTTGATTGGCTAATGCGATAACTTTTCCCATTGAATATTGGCTTTGAGACAAGTCAAAGGTCGGCTTGTTCCACGTTCTGCGTCGGCCTTTGTTTGGCGCAAAGGTAGTTCTGTTTTGTGTTTATTGGAATACGTCCATGCGTGGAACGACCCTAACGTGGCGAGAAATGCTGTCGGCCATAGGGTAGGGGTGCCTCGTTGGGAGGGAAAAACAGACGCTCCGTATGCACCTAACGCCTAATCTACGCCTCTTGCGAAGCGTCCCAAGGGACGTATTCAATACGCCCCTACACCGCGATACTTACCTAAGGGTCGATTGAGATCTATGGAAAGGAAACGGATTCCTCCATGCGTGTCAGATGGAAAAAATCTCGGGTTGCGCTGTCGGCGATGGGGTGGGGGAGGCGGTATAGAAGTCGTTCGTTTTGCGGACGAGGGCGGAGGGGCGATAGGCGTCGTGACAGAAAACTACGCGGAGGTGATCCCTGGCGGCCTCGTCGAGCAGGAGGCAGCGCTCGCGGTAGGAGTCCAAGGGGCGGATGTCGTAGGCTGAGATCCACGTGGGGGATAGGTGGGCCGCCGTGGGGACGATGTCGCCGGGGAAGAGCACGCCCGGCCCGCCGTCGGGGCGTTGGATGCGGACGGCGATCTGCCCATCCGTGTGGCCATCGTGCAGGGTCAGGCGGACGAGTGGATGGATGAGCGTCTCGGACGTGTCGATGGGGGAGAGGAGGCCGGCGTGGCGGATGGCGTCGATATGTTCGGTGGAAAAGGAGTCCTTCTCGAGGGCGTTCGGAGCGGCGCAGGCGTCGAGCTGGGCACGGCTGACATGAACGCGGGCGCGCGGGTAGGTGGCTACGATGCGCCCCAAGTCGTCCATTCGGGTCGTGCCGCCGCAGTGATCGAAGTGCAGGTGGGTGAGGATGACGTCCGTCACGTCGTCAGGCCGGATGCCGAGGCGAGCCAGCACGTCGGCGGGGTCCATCAATTGATGAAAAGCGTAATACGATCGGCTGAGCCGTTCCAGATGTTTCGTGCCGACGCCTGTGTCAATCAGCAGGATGCGATCCTCGACACGGACCAGACCGATCTGCATGGCCAGCACGCAACGGTTCAGGTGATCTGCCTCGTAACGTCGTCCCCAAGCCGTACGTGGCACGGCGCCGAACATGGCACCCCCGTCGGCATAAAAAAGTCCTGCGTTAAAAAGTTGGATAGTCATGGGGTGGGATGATTGATGAGGGATGGTCAATGGTTTCGCTGCGTGGGTGCGTCATTCGGTGAGAAATGAAATGGGAACATGGATCTGCCCCCATGTAGGGGTGTAAAAGCATACGCGTCCCAAACAGCCTCGCAAAAAATGAAAGGGTTCAAAATGAGAACTGTGGCGTGGGTGCATTATTGGATGAGATACGAATAGCAACAAATGCGTGTACTGAAAACGTGTCCGATACACGTATCCGTCCCTTGACGGAGATGCTCTGGGGGGGGCGTAAGTTTTGCGCCTCGATCCGTAGGGAATGGAAAAGTGAAAAGTCTAAAAATTAGCGCCCGATACCTGGGGAAAAACCCGCCGGGTACCGGGCCTTTTTAGGGGTTCACCTTCCGTTTTTTTACTCTTCTGGCAAAGTGATCTCCGGGCTGCTTCCGCCACCCGGCGTGCCACCGCCGCCGCCACTGCCCGCATCCGGTTTCTTGCCTTCGCCGCCACCTTCGGGCTTCTTCGGCGCCTCCGGCTCGGGGAGATGGATATCCGGCTTGTCGCCCTCCTTCGGTTTCTTGGGCTTCGGCTCTTTCGGTTGGGGCGGGGTGTCCGGTTTCTTCTTCTTTTTGTCTGCCGCCGATTTTTTCTGAGCCAGACTCTGGTGGTAAGCCTTATCGGTCCGGTCGACGAGGCTGTTCAGATGCTCGGCGAGCTTCTTGAGCGCTGCTTTATCGACCGACGCGACGCCGGAGACATAGGCCGCTTTGAGCATGAAGATCACGCGGTTATAAACGGCATCCGTCTTCGGTCGCACTTCAGCCGCCGTCGGCAAATTGCTTCGGTGCGGGTTCTTGACACTCTGCAGATAGAGCTTTTTGCATTCCCCGTTGGCCGCCTCCAATTTCGCGAGGGCAGACGTGAGGCGCAACGTGGTTACGTGCGCAGCGTTCTCGGTTTTCTTCAGGTCGACCAGCAGGCCATCGATATGCGACGATTGGCGGTCGAACGACTCGCGCTGCACCCGTCCGTAGCTGTTGATTACCAGCGCCAATTCCGATGCAGCCTTCTCCTCGGCCTCTTCCGGTGAGAAGACGCAAGCACGAATCAGCCGGAAGATGTAAGTAAGAATGCGATCACGCTCCTCGTTCTTTTTGTTCATCGTTTTGGTTAGCGTCTCTGCGACCACCTCCTTACCGATGTCTTCTTCGGTATCGATGTTGCCTTTCCACTCCGTTTTGAGCGGCTCCGGGAGACCGATTTTTGCAGGCTCGTATTCATTGACTAAATCGTAAGCCCTGCTGTGAAAATGTACGTGTTGCCCGTTGTCGAGCTTTTTCATCCCTATGGGATCAATTTCAATGATTTCGTCCATTGTGTCATTAATTTGAATGGGTATAAAAACGATCAAAAATAAGCATAGATCAGATAGATGCAAGAAATACGCGTCACTTTTCGGATCCGGGACGTGCGCTGCGCCCCACGACCGATCGGCGAACGGTCTGCGTTTGCCACAGATCCGAGTAAAACCCGCCGGGTTTCATTCAAACTTGTGGCAAAGCCCAAAACCCGGCGGGTTTCGCTCCATGTCGAGTGGCAAAGCCCAAAACCCGGCGGGTTTCGTGCTGCACCGTTTGGCGGATTTCAAAACTTGCCGGGGATGGCGCTCCACACGTGCGACTCAACGCCTCTCTGACCTCAAAAAGCATTCAAGCGCCCTACCGCTGTAGGAACGGGGGCGAATGTACAAACATTTAGAAAAGCAAATAGGGTAGGGGGTCAGAATTATTTTTCAACAGACCAGTGGGAGTGCTTTTCGTGGCCTCTGCGGGATCGTGGCGCCCATCTGAAGTGCGATCCTCGCCACGTCTCCCCTCCTACCCTCACATATAATAAGGAACCGCGCGTGCGCGTACATTTATATATATAGCAATGGCCGGAACCTGCTAAGAGGTTACCGGCCATTGGTGTTTAGGAATTGAATAACTCGGAGTGAGAACCTAAGCGAAGGATGTAAATGCAATGATTATCCTCGTCTTCCCAGATCAGCAAGAAGTCATTCTCGATGTGGCACTCAAGAGTCCCGGCATAACGTCCCGAAAGCTCATGCTTCCTAAAAGAGGGCGGGAGCTTTTCGCCCTTTAGCAACATCTCGATGACGGCGAAGAGGCGCCGCATCTTTTGAGGCTGATTTCGATACTTTTTTAAGTCCTTCTTTGCTCTCGTACTGTAACGCAGGCTTTTCATCATTCAATCGCCTCGACGGACTTCATAAATGCCTCAAAATTGCTTGCGTCCAATGTGCCGGCATAGCGACCGGCCCGCGCTTCCTCTATGGCCTCAATGGTGGCTTCGTTCGGCTCATGGTAAATGGCATCGAGCAAAAGTCCCTCCACCAAATCGTCCACACTTTGCTGCTCCTTCACGGCCTTTTCCTTCAGACGATCAAGAAGGCCTGTGCTAAGGTGGAACACAGTCCGTTTTTTCCGTGTTTGTGCAATCGCTTCCATAGGATGTCTCCATTTTTGAGATGATACAAGGGTCGGATAATATGTGCGACTCACTGGCCCAGCACCAAGCGCTGGTAAGCAGCGCGCGATTCGGCCACCTCGGCGGGGTCGAGATTGTCGCCATTGCAGAGGGCGACGAGGCCGATGTATTGGGCTTGCACGTAGCGGATGGTGGCAATGACGGGCAGGGCGGACTCCTCGATGGTGAATCCAGCTTGCTCGCGGGTGAAGGTCTCGCGGGGACTTCCGGTGGTGATCACGAGGCCGATGGATTTGCCTCGGAGCGCCTCGCGTGTCCCGAAAGCCCAACCAAAGGCGAGCACCTCGTCGAGCCACTTTTTGAAGAAGGCCGGGACGTCGTACCAATACATGGGGTACTGAAAGATAATCCGGTCGAATTGCTCAACGAGGCTTTGCTCAGCGGCAACATCGATGCGTCCGTCGGGGTACATTTCGTAGAGGTTGCGAATGACAACGGGTGCCCCTTCGGGCAGGGATTCGAGCAGCGCTCGGTTGGCTTTTGACGCGCTGTAGTTCTCGTGCGTCAATAAAATCAGGGTCTTCATAAGCTAAAAACTAAAATCTAAGAATTACTCGTTGGGTTATGGGGTGGAACACTGAAATCTAAGAACAAATGGGTGGGTTGCAGGGGCGATACGAGGGTCTGAATCCCGATTTAGACGGTCGCCTCGAGGGCATAATGCTGATAATCGCGAACGAGGGTGCGGAGCAGGGCCTCGTCGGCCACGCCATTGTTCGCCAGCCCAAGAAAGCGGCGCACCTCGTTGGCCAACTGGTGAATCCGTTCGGGTCGCGTCTGCCGATCGCCGCCCGTGAGCGTGCGGTTGATGAGGTCGACTTGTGCCAGCGAGAGCCGTTCGGCCTGTGGGAAGACGGGTTGGTAGTCGTGGTTCAGATGGCTGAACTCGTCGAGTGTGACGTGGATCTTCTTGTAGTCTTTCTCCTTGATGACGAGCGTTCCAGCCGCCAAGTCGCCGATCCGCTGATTGTTCTTAGTCAGGGCAATACACAGTATGCCGACGTACGAGGTGTACATGTCGATGAGCAGAAACAGCCATCGGAACAGGTAAGCCGCCACGGTGGGCCTGTCTCCGTTTTTCATGACCACGCGCATGCCCAGGAAACGCTTGCCGGGCGTCTGCCCGTTGTTGAACGTCTCCCAAAAGAAGGTGTAACCGAGCGCGGGAAGGTAAAAGACGGAGAGGATCAGGAAGGTGCCGAATGAATCCGGCTCTTCTCCAGTCGTTTGCATGTAGGCGATCCAGAGCCCAAACACGGCCGCGCAGTAAACGAGTAGCAGCACGGTGTCGATCAGCCGCCCCAGGATGCGCGCGCCTAAGCTCGCCGGTGTCTGGTCGATCTGTACGTATTGGCCGGTGACGATGGTAGAATCAGACATAAAAATCGGAGTAGTTACAGGTGAATGTTATGCGTCGCAAGGTTCGGAGCGTCGGGTTAGGCAGCCCTCCCGCGCCTCAGTCCGGAGACCTCGGCCCATTTCAGGCACACCACAAACGACGGAAAGGCTCTCCGCCCAAGCGTTGGATGCGCAAAGATAGACGCCGTCCGAAACTCCCTGAAAAGTCCAGGCGCTCTCACCCGACGATTCCCCTTTTTGTCAAGGTTTTGGGGGATACGTTTTGGGGAGATGCGTTTTGAGGCAAGGGTTAGGTGGGAACGTTTTTCGGGATTGCGTTTTATGGTAAAGATTCGTGAGGTACGTTTTGAGAGGGTGTGTTTTAAGGTAAGGGTTAGGTGGGTACGTTTTTCGGGATAGCGTTCTGGTCAGGTTTCGTGAGGTACGTTTTGAGAGGGTGTGTCTTGGGTCAAGGTTTTGGTGGGTACGTTTTTCGGGATAGCGTTTTGGGTCAGGTTTCGTGGGGTGCGTTTTGAGAGGGTCTGTCTTGGGGCAAGGTTTTGGCGGATACGTTTTTCGGGATAGCGTTTAGGGTCAGGTTTTGTGAGGTGCGTTTTGAGAGGGTCTGTCTTGGGTCAAGGTTTTGGCGGGAATGTTTCTCGGGATCGCATTTTAGGGTAAGGTTTTGTGGGGTGCGTTTTGGGGAGATGCGTTTCGGGTCAAAGGTTAGGTGGAAGCGTTTTTCGGGATTATATCTCAGATCCATTTTCTGGTCGCACTGATTGCGCTGAACATCGAACGCGACGAAACACCTCCAAGACGGTATTCGGATCGTCCTTTTTCCCGAAAAATAGATTCAAGATCTACTTCTGACCGTGCATCTCACCCATTTTTCCGTGCGATTCCTGTGTGAATCTCCCATTTGCGCCCTAAAATACACCTCGGTATCGGGATGAATTCCAGACAATCCACGATAGGCCATCGTGGCGGCTGATTAGGTCCAAAAACTGCCCCTCCCCTCCTACTTCCATATGATCGATAATAACAATTATGTTAACCTGTAATCATAGGGGAGAGGGCATAAAAAAATCCGCACGACACCCTCCGGATCCATGGAGGGGCCGCGCGGACAGCCAAAAATATGGGACGGATTTACTTCGACATTTCTGCGTTGATCGCGTCGAACTCCTTGTTCATACTCAGATTGTAATAAATGCCTCTGAGTCCGATCATGTATTCTCTTTCCTCTGGTTTCAGCTTGTGTGCCTTCTCAAAGAACGGCAGCGCTTTGCGAAGCATCGCTTCAGCCTTGGCTTTCTCCGCCTTATACTGATTCTGGTCGTTCAGCGAATTGGCCTTGTCCAGCAAGCTCACGCCTTGGTTGAAATAGAGACGCCCCACGCTGAAGATGTTCGATGGATTCTCAGGATCCAAGTCGAGCGCTTTCTTGTAGGCCTCTTCTGCCTTGGCTTCGTCCTTCAGACCGACCTCATAGAGGCTGCCGAGGGCGAAATAGAGCTGCGGGTTATTGGGGCTCTTGGAAATGGCTGTGTTCAGCAGCTGCATAGCCTGCTCATTGCGCTTGGTGCTGATGTAGACATTGATCATGTTGTTCAGGAAGTAGCTCGAGTCGGGGAAGAGCTTCATGCCCTCCTCCAAGGTCTTCTCCAAGCCGACGGTGTCCTTGAGCACCTGATCGTATACGTAACAGAGTGACTGATAGACATCGAAACGACGGTAGTCCGTTCCTTTTGCCCGGTTCAAGTCCTTGATCGCCTGCTGAGGATCGTCCATTTGCATGGCGGCAATGGCTGCATAGAATTGCACGATCATAAAGTTGGAATCTCTTACGGCCGCTTTTTCGCCTTTCATAAAGGGCAGGTCGGCGATCTCGAGATATTGCTCAAAGAAATCG
>ERZ772924.124-NODE-124-length-35085-cov-124.262432_pt1 | contig 35085 bp, 32 predicted proteins | sample MGYA00512116_ERZ772924 | MGnify/ENA primary metagenome ERZ772924 (study PRJEB29015, sample SAMEA2737920) | human oral metagenome | biome: human oral; feature: human-associated habitat; material: dental | place: China | collected 2134 ...
AATTCTTCTACCAGGGGAAAGGAAAACACCCGTCCAAAAAACCAACGACACTTCAGTAATAGCCCACCCAACCCAAACACCATGCTTAGAAGACGTGCTGCTTTTGTGGGGTGGTCATGCCCTTTGGCCTGGAGCCCATAGCTAATCTGGTAGCAAGTTGTCTAAGCATGGTGTCCATTCTGGGAGCCCCTCGCAACGGCGCAATTTTGCCGGAAACCATGCTTAGAACACATGCAGCCTTTGAAGGGGTTGGAGCTGCATGCTCGATAAGCTTGGATTGCGCGTTTTTGAAGGGCACGGTGAACTCTCTGGGATCGGAAACCATGCTTATCGGTTTTGCTGCCAGGGTTGGTTGTGGGAGTCATGAGGCTTCAATGGTTCTAAGTATGGTGTTTGGCTGTTGTGGGCTGTTTCCCCTGGGGTTTGTGGTCGGCCGGAATGGAAACCATGCTTAGCAAACACGCTGCCGGAGGTATGCAAGGGGCTGCACAAGCCCCCCAAAGGCCGCAAGTGTGCTAAGCATGGTTTTCTTTTTCTGCTGGGTTAAACCCCCAGGAGCCAGCTCGCCCTAAAACCGGAAACCATGCTTAGAACAGTTGAAGCCCAGGCGGGTTGGCGGTGGCGCTCTTGCCCCTGGGGCTAGTAATTGTGCTAAGCATGGTCTTTATTCAGATGGGGCCTTGTGGAGGGCTGATTTGACCGAAAACCATGCTTATTGGTTTTGCTGCTGACCTGGTTTTAGGTGCCGCCTCCATAACTTATCATGCTGCATTTCTTCTAAGCATGGTGTTTGGTTATGGTGGGCTGTTTCCCCTGGGGTTTTGTGGCTGGCTGGAATGGAAACCATGCTTAGCAAACGTGAAGTAGGGTAGGTTGATTGGTTTCCTCCGGGAAAGTTTTGACCCTCGGTAATGTTGCAGATCTGCTAAGCATGGTTTTGGGGGAAATCCGGTTGCTGCAGGGCCTCCAGAACACAGAAACCATGCTTAGAACACCTGAAGCCCCGGGCGGGTGGTGTGCAATGGCGCAGCATGGGTAGCAAATCATGAAAACCGCCGAAACAATCGAAACAACCGAAATCGCCGAAACCACCAAAAACACCCAACTCTGTGGGGGTGTACACCCACCACCAGGATGCGGGAAAACCTGCGATTATGATTGAGTGGAACACGTGAGTAGCAACAGTGTGGAATCCGCAAAGGAACCGAAGTCACCGAAGGAACCGGTAGAAGCGGGCCCTAGGCCCCCTGGGTCCCACGATGCCCCCAAAATCCCCGAGATATCCGAGACATCCGCGGGCCCACAAACACACCCACCAGCGCACATACCTGCACAACTGGACGCATCAGTCACACCCCTATCACCGCCACTACCAGGGATCATCGGTCGAATCCTGGCCATACCCGGCTGGCAGCCACAACCATTCGGCTGGCGGGACTGGGGGATTGCCACCATACTATTCGCCGTCACCTCCGCAATCAGGCTGGGAACTCTGCGGCTCCTCACCTCCGCGCACTCCTTCACCGATGTGCTGCAACAATGGGACGCCCTCCACTTTGTAGACATCGCCCAATACGGCTACTTCAGCAGCGACGGCCAAGGCGGCCCCGAACCGGACGTCTTCCAGCAGCGACTCGCCTTCTTCCCCGGCCTGCCGGCACTCATCCAACAAGTCCACCTACTCACCGGCCTGGGATATGTGGCGAGCGGCTGGCTGGTTGTTGCTATCGCCGGCATCGTCATGACCGCCGGCATCATGGCCCTGGCCGCCTTCCTGGGCGCAGGATACCGCGGCCGGATCCTCGCCGGCCTCCTCTTCCTGGGCGCCCCCATGGCCGTCACCTTCAACATGGTGTACACGGAGGCCCCATTCTTGGCCCTGTGCGTGTGGGCGCTGATTTTCATGATCCAGGAACGCTGGTGGCAAACCACCGTCCTCATCTATCTGCTGGGGTTTGTGCGACTCACCGCCATTGACCTGGTTGCCACATTCGCCATCATTGTGCTGCTCTACGCCCGCACGAATTGGCGTGCCTGGCTGGGGGTCGCGGTTTCCGGCCTGTCGCTCATCACCTACATTCGGTTCGCGTCCGCATCCACCCAGGACATTGGTGGCTATTTCGGCATGCAGTCGAAAGGCTGGAACTCCACATTCGACTGGGGGGTCGCCACCGTCGACTGGGTGTATAGTACCCTCACCGAATTCAATGACATAGGCTACATTCTTTCCGTGGTGTCCATCATCGGCGCCCCCATCGCCATGCTCATCGCTTTTCGACGCCTCCCCTGGGCGTTATGGGTCTTCGGTGCCGGAATCACCGCCAACGTTCTGCTTTCGGACGGCATCATGCACTCCCGCCCCCGCCTCCTCCTGCCCGCCCTACTGCTGCTCCTGCCAGTGGTGTTGTGGCTGGAGAAACTATCACGCCGGGTTGGGTGGCACACCGTTTGGGTGGTGCCGGCGGTGCTATGGTTTGCGTTCGGCACCTGTTTTTCCGTGTTTATGTTGGTCTTTTTCGAATGGGCGATCTAGGCTCAGGCGTCAGGCGTTGCCGCGTGCGGACAGGGCGAATGTGGACAGGATCATGGTGACGAGCGCTATCCCCATGATGACCCAGTTCCACCCGTGCACCTGGAATTTTTCCCCCAAGACGGTATAGCTCAAAATGAAGGCGACCACGGGCTCCAAGGTGGTCATGGCCGGCAGGGAGAGGCGCAGCGCCCCCACGTTGAAGGCGTATTGCTGGATGATGGTGCCAAGAACAGCGCAGGCGATGAGGGCGTAAAACTCCCAGGCGGTCAGGAGGATGAGCAGGCCGCCATGGTTGAACACATTCACCGCCGCCTTGGATAAGACGGCCACAAACCCATAGACAATGCCGGTGATGACGCCGAGGGATAATCCCCGGTAGGGGGTCGACATTCGGATGGATGCTGCGTAGATGATGCCCATGACTATTGCCGTGACAATGATGGCGGGCAACCAATCGTGGAAGGTGACTTTGCCGTGGAAGGGGACGGGTTTCCCCAGAATCACCAGGGTGGCCACCGACACGGTGAGCAGCGCCCCGCCGATGATTTCGTCCATGGTGAGGCGGCGTTTCTCATAGAACGCGGTCATGGGGAAGGTGAACATGAGGGTCAGGGCCAGGACGGGCTGCACAATGAGTAGGGTGCCGAATCCCAGGGCAAGCACCTGAAACCCATAACCGGATAGTGCCGTGAGCAGGGCAAACCACCAAAGGGGTCGTTTTGCGGCCGCCACGATGGGGGAGTCGCCGTTGTCAGGCTGGTGTGCGGCAATGCGATGACGCACGACGGTGCCCCAGGCAATAACTAAGGCCGCAATGAGGGCGAAGCCTACGGCTAGAAGATTGTCATGCACCAGTCTAGCCTAACCGCTACAGTCCGGCGTCGAAAAGCTTATAGACTGGTTTCCCGCTACCTTAGCTTGTATGCTTGACTTTCGTTAGGTTGATAGTTTTATGAGGAAGGGCGTGGCCCGTGGCACTTATCGTACAAAAATACGGTGGTTCGTCACTCGAAAGCGCGGAGCGAATTCGCCGAGTCGCCGAACGGATTGTCGCTACCAAAAAACAGGGTCATGACGTGGTGGTCGTGTGCTCAGCAATGGGGGACACCACCGATGACCTGCTGGATCTTGCAGCCCAGGTCAATCCGGTGCCACCGGCGCGGGAGATGGACATGTTGCTGACTGCCGGCGAACGCATATCCAATGCCCTAGTCGCCATGGCCATCGCCTCGTTCGGGGCGGAAGCACAATCATTCACCGGGTCGCAGGCGGGCGTGCTCACCACCGAACGGCACGGCAATGCGCGCATCGTGGACGTCACCCCGGGCCGGGTGCGGGATGCCTTAGACCAGGGCAAAATCTGCCTGGTTGCCGGCTTCCAGGGCGTGAACAAAGACACCCGCGACGTGACCACCCTGGGCCGCGGCGGCTCCGACACCACCGCGGTGGCCCTGGCTGCGGCGCTGGGGGCCGACGTGTGCGAAATCTATTCGGACGTGGATGGCGTATACACCGCGGACCCCCGCCTGGTGCCCGACGCCCAAAAACTGAATCAGCTATCGTTCGAAGAAATGCTGGAGCTTGCGGCATCCGGCTCGAAAATCCTGGTGCTGCGCAGTGTGGAATACGCGCGCGCCTTCAATGTTCCTATTCGTGTGCGCTCGTCGTACAGCAATGACCCCGGCACCCTCGTGTCCGGTTCGATGGAGGATATCCCTATGGAAGAAGCAGTACTCACCGGTGTGGCCACCGACAATTCCGAAGCTAAACTATCGGTGCTGGGCATTCCCGACAACCCGGGTGAGGCTGCCAAGGTGTTCCGCGTGCTCGCCGACGCCGAAATCAATATCGACATGGTGATCCAAAACATTTCCTCCCTGGCGGATAACCGCACTGACATTACGTTCACCTGCCCCCGCGCCGACGGCCCTCGCGCCGTGGAACTCCTCATGCGACTGCAAAACGACGGCACCTGCCGCAACGTGCTTTACGACGACCAAATCGGCAAAGTCTCCCTGGTGGGCGCCGGCATGCGGTCGCATCCCGGCGTGACCGCCACCTTCTGCGAGGCCCTGCGGGACGCCGGTGTGAACATTGAACTCATCAACACCTCCGAAATCCGCATCTCCGTGCTCATTCGGGAAACCGATCTTGCGAAATCCGCGAAAGCCCTCCACGAAGCTTTCGAACTGGGTGGCGACAAACAAGCCGTCGTGTATGCGGGAACCGGCCGCTAACCCGCCCCTCACCGTCACCTACACGGACCACTATTTATAAGGAGACACCTTTTTCATGACTACTGTTGCAGTCGTCGGCGCCACCGGCCAGGTCGGCCGGGAAATGCGCCGCATCCTCGAATCCCGCGACTTCCCGGCAGACACCTACCGGTTCTTTGCCTCGGAACGCTCCGCCGGCAAAGTGTTGCAATTCCGCGGCCAGGACATTGAGGTAGAAGACGTGGCGAAAGCCACCGAGGAATCCCTCCGCGGCATCGACATCGCCCTGTTCTCCGCGGGTGGCGGCACCTCTAAGCAATACGCCCCCCTGTTTGCCGCCGCCGGCGCCACCGTGGTCGACAACTCGTCTGCCTGGCGCAAAGACCCCGACGTGCCCCTCATCGTTGTGGAGGCCAACCGGGAGGCCGCACAATCCGTGCCCAAGGGCATTATCGCCAACCCGAACTGCACCACCATGGCGATCATCCCGGTGCTGGCCGTCCTCAACGATGTTGCCGGCCTGGAAAAACTGCACGTTTCCTCCTACCAGGCCGTGTCCGGCTCCGGGCTGGCCGGTGTGGACACCCTGGCGAAGCAAATCGCCGAGGCCGGCGACCGGGCCACCGAACTGGCGGTCGACGGCTCCGCCGTATCGTTTAGCGACCTGGGCCCCTACGTGGCACCGATTGCCTACAATGCATTGCCGTTGGCCGGGTCGCTGGTCGACGACGGCAGCGAAGAAACCGATGAGGAGCAAAAACTCCGCAACGAATCCCGGAAAATCCTGGGCCTGCCCGACCTCAAGGTGGCCGGCACCTGCGTGCGGGTGCCCGTGTTCACCGGCCACACCATGACGGTGCACGCCGAATTCGCCCGGCCCATTACCCCGGACCAGGCCCGGCAGGTGTTGGCCGGCGCCCCCGGCGTGCAGGTCGTGGACGTTCCCACCCCGCTGGCCGCCGCTGGCAAGGACGACTCCCTGGTGGGACGCATCCGCCAAGACCAAACCGTTGACGACAACAAGGGTCTGGTCTTCGTGGTTTCCGGCGATAACCTCCGCAAGGGTGCCGCCCTGAACGCGGTCCAAATCGCCGAACTCTTGGTCTAACACATGTAGCGCACAAACCAGTGCACATATCCCCGGTGGCCTCGGGAAATCCGTGGCCGCCGGGGATATGCGTCTATCATGGGACTTCATGTCTCATATCACGCTTACCCCAGCATTGCCCACGGATTTTCCCGAACTGAAACGCCGACTCCAGGCCGCTTTCGCTCCCGCGGTCATTGCGGAGTTCGGGGATTCCCTGACCGAACCCATTCCTTCCGACGCGGAATTAGCCGAATCGTTTACCGCACCGGGGGTTGAGGTGTTGCACGTTGTCCACGAAGGGAAATCCGTGGGTGGGGCGGTGGTGTCCACCGATCATGATGGCAGCCACGGCAATCTGGAGTTCTTTTTCCTCGACGGGGTCAGCCAGGGTAGCGGTGTGGGATTTGCTGCGTGGCAGGCCATAGAGCGGCGGTATTCCACCGTGCGGGTTTGGGAAACCCACACCCCCTATTTTGAAAAACGAAACATTCATTTCTATGTGAATAAGTGCGGCTTCCACATTGTGGAATTTTTTCACCCCGGACACCCAGAGCCCCACGAGTCCCCGGAAACTTCGCAACATGAAGCTGATGGTACTGGTGTTCCCGATTATTCGTTTCGGTTCCAGAAAATCATCACCAGGTAATGCGATAGGGCCTGTCATGCCCGACCCACCACCAATATCACATTTGATTAGGCTTCCCTTTTAATTTTCCATGGTTGAAAAGTTATACCTTTCGAGTGTAGGCTATAAATCAGACTCCAACCTATAGAAATAACCCAATATTGATGGAAGGGATGCCATGAACACCAATGATATTGTGACAAACGGCATGGGCCCAGAGCTCACCGGTACCACCCACCAACACGGCGGTCGACCGGTTGCCAGCGAAAACGTTTCTATTACTGCCGGCCCCCAAGGAGCCACCGTTCTCAATGACATTCACCTCGTTGAAAAGCTTGCCCACTTCAACCGGGAACGGGTCCCGGAGCGGAACCCTCACGCCAAAGGCCATGGGGCGTTCGGCGAATTACACATCACCCACGACGTGTCCGCCTACACCAAGGCGCAGCTGTTCCAGCCCAACACCGTGACCCCGGTGGCCGTACGGTTCTCCACGGTCGCCGGCGAGCAGGGCTCCCCCGACACCTGGCGGGACGTGCACGGGTTTGCCGTCCGGTTCTACACCGAGGAAGGCAACTTCGATATTGTGGGTAATAACACCCCCACGTTCTTCCTGCGTGACGGCATGAAATTCCCGGACTTCATCCATTCCCAGAAGCGCATGGGGCCCACCGGTTTGCGGTCCGCTGACGCCCAATGGGACTTCTGGACCCGCACCCCGGAATCCGCCCACCAGGTGACCTACCTCATGGGGGATCGGGGCACCCCGAAAACCTCCCGTCACCAGGATGGATTCGGCTCCCACACCTTCCAGTGGCTGAACGCCAAGGGCGAGGCCTTCTGGGTGAAGTATCACTTTAAGACCCGCCAGGGTTGGGACTGCTTCACCGACGAAGAGGCCCAGGAAATGGCCGGTAAAAACGCCGACTACCAGCGCGAAGACCTGTTTGATGCCATTGAACGTGGCGACTATCCCATTTGGGACGTCAAGGTGCAAATCATGCCCTTCGCCGAGGCCGAAACCTACCGGTACAACCCCTTCGACCTGACCAAAACCTGGTCGCACAAGGACTATCCCCTGATCGACGTGGGATATTTCGTCCTCAATCGGAATCCGGTGAATTATTTCGCCCAGATCGAACAGCTCGCCTTCGACCCGGCCAATCTGGTGCCGGGTGTGGGTCTGTCGCCCGACCGCATGCTCATGGCCCGGGCTTTCGCCTACGCCGATGCCCACCGCTATCGGATTGGCCCCAACTACCGGCAGCTGCCCGTCAACCAGCCGGTGCATCCGGTGAATACCTACGCCCACCAGGGGCCGATGGCCTACCAGTTCAATCCCGCATCGGCGCCGGTCTACACCCCCAACCGGTTTGACAAGGGCGCCGGCTACCTGGACGATGGGGTGTCGTCCAACTCCGGCTATGGGGCCGCCGATGAGCTCTTTATCAACCCCGACCCCCACGGTACCGACCTGGGCCGCGCCCCCTACGTAGCCCACCCCGAGGACGACGATTTCGGGCAGGCCGGCATTCTCTACCGGGAGGTCATGGATGATGGGGCGAAGGACCGCCTAGCGCACAATATCACCAACGCTATGGTGGGGGTCTCCCCGGAAACCGAGCAGCGGTGCTACTGGTATTGGGATCAGGTTGATCCGCAGCTTGGCGCCGAGGTGCGGAAGCGGTTCGCCGCCAAGAAATAATCCCTCCGATTGCTGACCCCACCGGTGACGGTGGGGTTTTTCGCTTGTCGACGTGTGAACCTGGGAAAGAAATATGCGCCGAGATTATCGGAAAATTAAACCTATTCTTGGGTAGCATATTTCCGTATTGAATGGCGTGAATCGCAAAAGCCCGTAACGATTGACCCTGAATGGGGGTAGCTAAGTGGGGTGAAAAAGAACCGCACCGGGGGTCTCCGGTGCGGCACGATGGGTCAGGTATCAGTCAGGCAAAGTTACTTCAGCTTCATGACGGCGAAGAAGTGCTTGGTGTTTTGGTCGAAGGCGACTCCCACGCCGATGCGGTGCACGTCGGCAAGCATGGCCCGGTTATGGGCGGCGGAATTCTTCCAGCTTTCGAATGGGTCGATCGAACCGGGCTGCATATTGTGGGCCCACATGATGTTTTCGTAGTGGTCGATGCCCTGCTGGTGATGGTAGTTAATGGGCTGGTCGGAGAAGTTCGACGTGTTATAGGACTTCATTTCGTCCGCATAGGCCTGGGCCTTGGACTGTAGGTCGTTGTCGAGGGTGACTTCGCCGAGCCCGTGGCTCTTGCGGTGCTGGTTGGTTTCATCAATCACCTTGGAGGTCATGGTGATGAGCGGGTCATTGCCGGCGGTTTTGGTCAGGCCCTCGATCTTATCCTGCTGTACCTTAGTGGTCGCAGGTGCCGCGGCCGCTGAGGTTGTTGGCTCCTCCGGTGGTCGCTCAGCGCTGGTGGTGTTCTTGGCGTCCGGGACCGTGGGCATGCTGGTGAAGATTGGGTCGGTGGTGGAGGCGGTCGAGGATGCCGGGGAGGTGGGGGATGAGAGTGCGCTGGTGGCGCTGCCCGAATTGCTGGAGCCCCGTGAAGAACCTTGGCCGCTGCTGGAGCTGTCGGAAGAACCATTGGAGGAGCTAAAGCCCGAGAACAACGACTTGAACCAGGCGAGAATGCTATTGAGATCCCGGGCCCCGGTGCTGCTTGCTGCGGCGGGGGCGGCCGGCTGGGCGCTGGCTGCCGGGGCACCAATAAGGGTGCTGCCAGACACCGCAACGGATGTTGCGATAGCGGCGATGGTTTTGGTCAGGGTCATTTTTCTTGCATTGTGTTGGCGCATGGTGCACATAGTAACGACAAGAAAAAAGAAAAGGCTTCAAATGTGATTTTAATTTGATTAATTCTTTATAAAAATTTTACACATACATTTTTGTGCAACTTTATGATAGCAAAAGTGCGTTTGCGCTGCTTGCGTATGCAACAACCGAAAAAGGCGCAAGAAAAACCGCCTAAGTTCTTCTCACTTAGGCGGAAAACCTTCCCTGGTTTGTGCCGATTATTACCGGCTGGCCTCGATAGTTAGAGCCTGGGCGATGCCCTGGACGACGGCGGCAACCTTGATGGCCTCGAAAATTTGTTCCTTGGTGAAGCCAGCTTCTTTTAAGGCTTTCTCGTGAGCAAGAGTGCAGTGCTCACAGCCATTAATTGCGGAAACGGCGAGCGCCCACAGTTCGAAATCCGGCTGTTCGACGCCTGGCTGAGCGATGATGTTCATGCGCAATCCCATGCGCACCTGGGCGTAGTCGTCGCCCAACCACGCCTTGGCGCGGTAGGCCACGTTATTCATGCCCATGATGGATGCCGCGCCGTAGGCGGCTTTCACTGCGGCTTCACTTAGGTGCTGCTGAGCTTCGTCGGCGATTTCGGACAGCACAACCTCGGAGCGAGTGGTGGCGGCGGTGGATAATAGGGTGCCCCACAGCTGTTGTTCGGTGAGCACATTCCCCCGAACCAGGGTGCCGATATTGAGCTTGAGGTCTTTGGCGTAATCGGGGAGGCCGGATTTCAGGTTATCGATGGACATTAGTTGAGACCTTTCTGGAGTTCTGCGAACCGGTCGATGTTTTTGGTGGGGTCGTTCTTTTGCCAATTGCAGGCGCATACTTCTTCGGACTGCAGGGCGTCGAGCACCCTGAGGACTTCGTCCACGTTCCGGCCCACGGCGTCCGGGGTGACGGACACGAATTGGATAATGCCGTCCGGGTCGATGATGTAGGTGGCGCGGTCGGCGGCACCAGTGGCGTTTTCGACGCCCAAGGCCCGAATGAGATCATGCTTGATGTCAGAAAACATGGGGAAGGGGATGTCTTTGAGCTCCGGGTGGGTGGCGCGCCAGTTGAAGTGGCAGAATTCGTTATCGGTGCTTCCGCCCAACACCTGGGTGTCGCGGTCTTCGAAGTCCTCGTTGAGCTTGCCAAAGGCCGCAATCTCGGTGGGGCAGACGAAGGTGAAGTCCTTCGGGTAGAAGAACACAACCTTCCACTTGCCTTCGTATTTGTCTAGGGAGACGGTTTCGAAATAATCTTCCGGCGCTGCAACGTTAGCCTCGTGCAGGTTGCCGCCTTTTAAGGCGGTGAGGGTGAATTCGGGGAATTGGTCACCAACGGTGAGGATCGGCATAATACTTCCTTTGAAAGTCGTTCCTTATGGGTTGAAGGAAAGTGTTTCACAAAAGTTTACTTATACCGCTAACATGTGTCAATACGTTTTTTCTTGATGTTTCCCGTTAATAAATAGGGTCATGTGATCTATGGTTTTTAGCTAGCGCGCGGTCCTCCGACCTGGGTACCCTGATCCTTCTGCCGCACCGCCGCAATAATATCCGCCCGCGCCCGGGCCACCCGCGACCGAATCGTGCCCACCCGCACATCCGCGATCTTCGCGGCCTCCTCATAGCTGTACCCCAACACCTGCGTCAAAATAAGAGCTTCTCGACGCTCGGCCGGGAGGGCGTCGATAAGCATGCGCACATCCACCCACTCCGACCAGCTCGATTCCGGCACCCGCAGCGCCGCCACCGACTCCACCTCCGCGGCCGACTTCCGGGGCCGCGCCCGATCGTAACGCATACTATCCGCCCACACCCGGCGCGCCAACGACAATAACCACGTCATGGCCGACGACCGGGCCGCAAACCTGGGCAACGCCCCCATCACCCGCAAATAGGTTTCCTGCGTCAAATCATCCGCGCGGTCCGTGCCGCCCAAATGCGCCAACAGCCGCCACACGTCCGACTGCGTCGCCTTAATAAACTCGGTCAGGGCCGCCCGATCGCCCCGACCCGCCCGCAATGCCAATTCGGTGACATGATCAGAAGAGCCCATGCCAACCGATTTTACAAGAAACCCTACGCCGGCTCGTCCTGTGACTCCGCCTGGTCCGCCTCAACCGCCACGGCCAGGAACGCCCGGCCCAGCAGGAACGCGCCCAGCGCCAGCACCACCAGGTACGCCACCACCGCAATGAGCGCCCGCGCCACATCGCTGAACACAAACCCGTGCCGGCTGATGTCGTAGGCCAATTTGGCGAAAATTAGTAGTGGTATCGCCACCCCGGTGGTGGGCCCCAACATGTTCGCCTGGGTTTGCGCATCCGGGGCCCGCCATAACCCCACCATGGTGACCACCATGATAAGCCCGGCCGCCACCGCTAGGATGCCCGCGAAAATTTCCGCAATCATCATGGTTACCGCCGCCCCCGGGAAATGATACGGGCCATCGACATGGTGGGCAGAATACCACCCACTACCGACGCCAACAGAATGATTTCGTATGCGATCTGGGTGCGGTTATACATGCTCCACACAATATAAAACCCAATCATGGAATAGAACACCAGGTCGGATATTGCGACGATCACGTATTCGTCCCGGGACCGGACCATGAGCAGCAGGGTGCCCAGAAGCGCCACCGCGATCAGGCCTAACGCCACCCACAGAAAATATTCGAACATTAATTCACTCCTCGGTTTCGGAGGCTGCTGGGCCGCGGCGCCGGATGATACGTTGCCGCCCGCTCCAGTTGGTTATCAATCCCCGCAACATGTGGTGCCAGGGTTTCCTCCATGTGCGCTAAATCCTTGAGCACCGCCAGCGGGTCGGAGCCGAAAATGGCGTGCACCATGAGCAGCCGCTCACCTGATGGTCCCTCATCCAACCCAATGGAAATCGTGCCCGGAGTGATCGTAATGGAACACGCAAACGCCGTAATCTGCCAATCCTTCGTCACCCGCAGCGGGTACGCCACCACGCTGGGGTCCAGTTTCTTATTGCCGGTGAGCGTATCCACCAGCACATCCCGGGACGCCAATAATAATTGGCCAATCAACCAGGCGGAATAATAGCCGGCGTGCAATAAGCCCTTCACATCATTCTCCTCACATCACAAACCATTTTGACACCACCCGATTAGGAGTCCTGCGGGGCCGGGATGCCCACCGCGTCGGTCAGGTCATCACCCAACACCGCATGCTGGTAGTCGGTAACGTTTACCAGCGAATCGGCCGCATCCCGGGTGGCCTGCACCATGGGTCCGGCGGCAAGAAACATGCCCACCGAGATCAGCATCAGCACGCCGGCCGGCGCAATCCGGTAGGCGGGGACCCGCAGATTCTCCGGGATACGCTGCCGGTTCATTTCCGCGCCCCAAAACACTTTCCGCCACACCCGCAGCATGGAAATGAACGCGGCGAAACTCGTCACAACCACCACCGCGATCACCAGCCACGCCACCGGTGATCCGGCTTGCGCGATACTGGTCACGGTCAGTACCTTGCCCCACAGGCCGGAAAACGGCGGGAATCCCACCACCGAAAACGCCCCCGCGGCAAACACCGCGGCCACCCACGGGTCCCGCCGGGCCAGGCCCGACAGTCGGGACAACAGATCCTCACCATAGGTTTCCTCGATTGCCCCGGCGGTGAGAATGAGCGACCCCACGGTAATCATGTGGTGCACCATGTAGAAAATGCCCGCCGCCAACGCCACACTCGGCTGGCCGTAGCTGAACGCCAACATCACCACGATCAGTGGGATGCCACCCACCATTTGGTAGGCCAACACCCGGCGCAGCGACTTCTCCCCCAACCCGGCGAACGACCCCACCACCATGCTGACCACACAGAACCCAACGATCGGCCACATCCAGCGGGGATCCAGGTCAAAAATCACCACATAAATACGGAATAGAATATAAACGGCAATCTTGGTGTGCACGCTGGAAAACAACGCCATGACGCTTGCCGACGTCTGCGGGTAGGTTCGCGGCAACCACGTGTGCACCGGAAACAGGCCGGCCTTGACCACCATGGCCAACACCACAATACCCACCGCCACCGTGACCGGCCCATTGCCGGCCGCCGCCCCCCGCAGCGCCGCAATGTTCACTGCCCCGGCCGTGGCGTAAATGAAACACACCCCGATGAGCAGCATGGTGGATGCGGTCAAATTCACCAGCACAAACGTGCGCCCCGACGACATGCGGGCCCACGTGCCGGTCATCGCCAGCAGGCCATAGGACGGCAGCAGCATCACCTCGACAAACACGAAGAAGTTAAACAAATCGGCGGTCAAGAACCCGCCCATGCACCCCGCCAATAGCATCAGCGACAATGCTGGATAAAACCGGGCCCGGGTTTCCCCCACGATGATCGCAAACCAGTTCGCCACGAAAATCACCACCGATGCGGTCACAATCATCAACGCCGAAAACTGGTCGCCGGCAAACGGGATCGCCACCCCACCCACATAGAGGCCCACCGAGTGGGCAATCGTCCCATGGGCCGCGGTGTAGCTAAACAGCCACGCACCCGCAGCCCCGGTAATCAGAGGACCCACCAGGCTTAACGCATTCCGGGCCTGCCGCCAGGGGGCCAGCACCGCCAACGCCATGAGCGCCAACGGCACCCCCAAAAACAGCGGCAAAACAGCTGGGGGAGTGAGCGGCTGCCCCGGAATCGGCCCCACCGCAGCCTGGGCGACGGTGACCGCCCAGGCCGTCATTACTTGCGACACCACCATGATCTAGTGCCCTTCCTTCCGCTGGGCCTCCTGGGCCCGTCGATAAGCAACCTGCTCCTGCTTTGCCGCGTGCGCATCAGCCGCCGCTAACTCCGCCATCGTCGTCGACCGGCCCAACGTCTGCAACGGCGAATCCTCATCCGCTACCGCGTGCGCCGTCGTATCATCCGAACTCCCCAACCCGGACAGCGTCAACATGTACGTCGTGGTCGCCATGGCAATGACGATTGCCGTCAACACAAACGCCTGCGGTACCGGGTCGGCCGCATCCTGCAAATCCGTCAACGAGGGAAACGGCTCACCCCGCCACGTTGTGGTCCCCGTCGACATGATGAACAAGTTCGTGGCGTGACTGAAAAGCGTCATCCCCACAATAATCCGCAGCATACTCCGCTGCATCACCAAATAAACGCCACCACCAGCAAGAATGGCAATAGAAAGGGGAATAATCACGATAACTCCTCCGGCCCGGTCTTCGGCGCTTCTGATGCTTCCGGTAACCCGCCCCCACCAGGATCCCCACCGGGGTCGGCCCCGGGATCACCGGACGCCATGATCTGCGCAATATGCCTCGACGAATCCAACTTCAACAACGCCGCATCCCGCCGCGCCTGCGCCACAATCCGCTTATGCTCCGGGGTTTCCGGTGCCGGCTCATGCTGCGCATCCACCCCCACCACCGGCGTCGACACCAGCGGTGAATCTACCCGGGTGAAATTCAAATCCTCATACTCCATGCCCGGACGCAAATAACCACCCAACACATTCACCGCCATGCTCAACATGCCCAACACCGCCAAATACACGCCCAAATCAAAAATCATCGACGTGGTGAAATGCTGCCCCAAAAAATGCCCATGAATCGGGAACAAAAACGACCCCTTCATAAGGCCCAACACGCCGGAAAACACCGCGGTCATAATGCCGCACCCGGTAAGAATCACCGGCACATTCACCTTCGCCACCCGCTGATCGCGCGGATACGAGAAATACACCAGCATGAGCGCACCACCCGCCACCAACGCGGCAATAAACCCACCACCAGGCGAATTATGGCCCCGCCAGAAAATCAGTGCACTCAACACCCCCAAAAACGGCAGCATAATCTTCAGCAGCGTCTTCATCGGAATCGTATTCAACTCGGCATGCCCAATCGGCGCTGGATGCGTCCCCCGCATAAACGGGTACCGCGGCATCGACGTCACCACCGCCGCAATCACAATCGCCGCCATGCCCAACACACTCAACTCGCCCATGGTGTCAAACGCGCGGAACTCCACCAAAATAGTATTCACCACATTATCGCCCTCGGTCACCTTCGGGCCGTTCTGCAAATACCACATGGCCAAATCGCTGCGATCATTCCGCCCCACCAGCAGATACGAGCCCAAGAACGTCACAATCCCAAAGCCCACAGCCACCACAATCGGCATGCTTTTCGACGCCGCAGACTTCCGATGCTCCGGGTGGAACCGCTCCGGCTGCTGGCGCACCACCAGCATCATAATGACCACCGTCAACGACTCCACCAAAAACTGGGTGAGCGCCACATCCGGGGCACCCAACATCAACACCTGCAATGTCACGCCCACGCCGGCAACACCAATACCAGCCACCGCCGTCAACCGCTTCGGGGTGCGCACAATAATCACAACAGCCAAAACAATAATCGCCAACGGCAACAAGTCAGTCACCCGATCCGAACCGGGAATCCGCGGGTGCAACGCCACCCCATCCACGCCGCCCCCCAACAGGCCATTGATGCCCACGACCGCGCCGAACACAATAAACAACCCAAACAACAACGCGAGATGCCGCGCCGGGCTGAGCGTGTCCGCCATCCGGCCCAACGACTTCCCGGCAGCCGACAGCGACTGCAACCCCAGCTTGAGCAGCTGGTTCCCATCAACCGGCAAGAACTGGCGGTGCGTCACTGCCCGCCAAATCCGCTGCCGATACCACACCCCCACAACCCCAAGAACTAACACCACCAGGGACAGCACAAACGGCGTATTCACCCCATGCCACAACGCAACATGCGCCCGCGGGTCGGTGTTTGTCATAGTAATCACGGCGGCATCAATCGGGCCCTCCACCACAGACGCCAGCACCGCGAGCGGCACCGTCACCAACCCGGGAAGCGCGGCCGGGAACCACAACAAGAATGGGGCCTCCCGCACCCCACTCATGTCCCGATCCCCATCAATAAACCCGTCGGCAACAATCCGGGCGGAATACGTAAACGTCAACAATGCTCCCACCGTGGCCGCACCCAGCAGCACAACCACCCCAACATTATCCACCGGGGCCTGCTCAAAAGCGGTCAGCATGCTCTCCTTGGAAATAAACCCAAACGTGGGCGGCACCGCGGCCATCGCGGCACACGCAATCACCGTGGACGTGAACGTGAACGGCAACTGCCGCCACGAACTCCCCAACCGCTCAATATCCCGGGTACCAGTCTGATGATCCACCACCCCCACCAGCATGAACAACGACGACTTAAACAACCCATGGGCGATAGTGTGCACCAATGCGGCAGCCAACGCAAACGGTGTTCCCACCCCAATCGTCGCCACAATCCACCCCAAATGCGACACCGTTGAATAGGCGGTCAGTCGCTTCAAATCGGTCTGGCCAATAGCGAACAACGACGCCATAACCGCGGTCAACATGCCAATGGTAATCAGCAAATAATTCCACACCGCCACATCGTGGAACACCGTGGAAAACCGCAACAGCACATAAATACCAGCCTTCACCACGGCCGCGGCATGCAGAAACGCTGACACCGGGGTGATGGCGGCCATCGCCTCCGGCAGCCAAAAATGGAACGGAAACTGGGCGGCCTTCGTAAACGCACTCACCGCAACCAACACCGCCAACGCGGCCGTCAGCCCCGGCTTATCCACCCAAAAACTCGAACGCAAAATCCCATGAATAGAGGTAGTGCCGGCCTGGGTGGCGGCAATACTCATGGCCACCAACAGCGTCAAACCACCAATGAACGTCAAAATCAGCGTGCGCTGCGACCCCGCCTCACCGCCACGCCCACCAGACCGGGCAATAAGCATAAACGACGCCAGCGACACCAACTCCCAGGCGATGAACAGCAAAAACACGTCGTCGGCAAGCACCAGCAACAACACCGAAGCCATAAACGCCGTCATGAGCGTATAAAAATTCGTGGCACCCGCACCCCGGGCCGGCAAATACGCGGCGGAATACAGGAAAACCACCGCTCCAACAACCAACGCAAGCAGCGCAAAAATAGCGGACAAACCATCAAGCCGCACACTAAAACCAATATCCGCCAGCGCACCAGGCACCCACGGGTAGCTTATGGTAATAGGCTCCACCAATGCTCTGGGTAGCTCGCGGGCCAGAAGAACAGTGTCGGCAAGAGCCAGCATACCCAGCGGATATCCCGCCTTCGTGCCAATAAGCTTCACCAAAACAGGGGAGAGGACGATCGCAACCGCTGCCACACCAAGTATAATTATTAAGGACACAGATTTTTCACCCCCAGCACCTGTTACCAGGCTGGGTGGCCCCACCGACCCGCATAAAACACGTATGACAATCCGGGCGAGCGGCGCCTTCTTTCATGTTTGAACGACAATAACATTTGTTAATCCTACCAGTCTGCCGCGGTGCGCCTCGCTGAGATTCCCTAAAGAAATGGTTACATTTCAAGGTATGAAATCCGGGCCCATCGTCGTTCGCCGCGCCATCGCCGCACTCATCGTGGCACTCCCCGTGCTGGTAGGAGCCATATACTCCCTCGCATCCGGCATCGACCCCGCCGACACGTGGTCAGACAGCACCGCCCGCGCCGGGGCCCCAACCATTGTTGACGATTCCGTGCTTGTCGACGCCCGCCGCGCGACGGGTGAGGCCAGTTCCCAGGCCGGTTTGCTCACCGGCGGCACTAAGCAGCTTGTCGACGGGGTGGGCAAAATCACTGGCGGCACCGACGATATATCCACCGCCCTCACCAATGGTAAGGAGGGAACCCAAAAGCTTTCGGACGGCATGACCCAGTTGCAGGCCGCCACCGGGCAGATGGGGCAGGGCGCCACGAAGGTTGCCGACGGGGTGGAGACCGCCGTCAACCAGGTGACCGGGTTCGAAGCGGTGCGTGGCCAAATCGTGGTCGCTATCGACGGCTACCTGGAACGCATTAAGGACGCCCAAGACCCGGACACGGTGAAGCTCCGCGAGGATTTGGGAACCCTCCGGCAGCAGGCCACCACCTTCACCCTGGATGACACGACGAAATCCCAGCTAGAAGAGATGAAAACTGGGTCGCGGGAGATAGCGCAACAATTATCGGAGCCCGGCCAGGCCTACCATGATGGCATTTACACCGCCACCAAGGGGGCGCAAGACCTCAACGCTGGCCTGGGGAAGGCCACCACCGACCTGGAGGCCGCCCTGAAAAGCGTTGACGATTTGCGTACCGGTTCCGCCCGGATCGACACCATGGCCAAAAACACCCAGGCGAAAATCGGGGAAATCCAGCGGGCGCTACCAACGGCCCAATCCCACACTGACACTGACACCCGAACCCTGGCCCCAATGTATGCGGTGCTCATTGCCGCCGGGGTGCTCTTCGGCGCCACCATTCGCGGCAGCGGCCGAATCCACACCAAGGCAACACTGCTCACCGTGGTGGTGACGCTCGTCGGGTTGGCGGTCACCGCCAGCCTGCTGTGCCTCATGGTGGGCTTCGGCCTGGGTGCGGGGCAGGTGGCCGGCATCACCGCAATCACCCTGCTGTTGGGCATGATATCGATCCTCACGGGATCGCTCATGGTGCGGATTTTCGGCGGAATGTGGGGGCAGATCGCGGCCCTCATGACCGCGCTTGCGCAGGTGGGGATCGTGGGGTGGGCCTGGAACCTGGCCGCAACCACCGCAATCCCCACCGGTTGGCTTTTAGCCACCAGCCTCATGCCGCTGCACTACGCGACCTCAGGGCTGGTGGCCTTCGGCAACTCCGGTGGGTCTGCCAGCCATATCGGCATATCCCTCGGCGTCATGATTGCGCTGTGCGTGTCGGGACTGGCCGGGCTGAAGCTGCTGCAACCCACCGTTGGGCGTCGCAAAGTGAGCTAATCGGCGGGCTTGCTGGTCTGCGCCTTCGGAGCAATGCTGGTCTGCAACCACCGGTACAGGCCGAAGCACACCGCGGCAAACACCACAATGCCCAAACCGTCGGCCACGCCGCCGAGATCCACGATGGCCAATGGTTCTTCCTTATTGGCGGCAACGATAATGGCGGCATAGATCACGCCCAGCAGGGATTCGCCCACCACCAAACCGGTGGCCAGCAGCGTGCCCATGCGGCGCAGCGACTCAGAATTCTCGTGCTTGTCCGCCCACTTGTTGTACAGCACGCCCAAAACCGCGCCAATCGGAATCACCAGGGTCAAACTGATCGGCAGGTACATGCCCATGCCCACCGCCAGCGGCGGCAGGAACCGCTTACCACCAGTGGTTTTACGCAGAATCTCGTCAACAATGATGACGCCCACGCCAATCAGCGCGCCCAGGCCAAAAATGTTCCAATCCAACGAATTGCCGAAAATACCGTTCGCCACCGACGACAATAATGCCGCCTGCGGTGCGGCCAACGCGTCCGGGCCGGCGCCCGCCATGCCATCGAACCCGAAGGCCTGCAACATCACCTGCAACACCGGCGGAATCACAATCGACCCGAACACCACGCCAATAATCAATGCCACCTGCTGCCGCCACGGCGTGGCATCCACCAGTTGGCCGGTCTTCAAATCCTGCAAATTGTCGTTCGAAATCGTGGCAATACCAAACACCACCGCCGCCGTGAACAGCGTGTACGCGACCAAGGCCGGGGCGTTCGTCTCGTGCTCGTTCCCAGTCACCACCTTAATGAGCAGCGCCGAGGCCAACACCACGATGATGCCTACGCCCGAAATCGGCGAATTCGAAGCACCGATCAACCCGGCCATGTAGCCGCACACGGCGGCCACCACCAGGCCGGTCACCAGCACAAACACCACGCTCAAAATCACTAATGTGGTGGTGTGGTGCGAAATCTCCGAATTCTGTACGAACAAATACAGCAATAATCCGGTGGGCACCATGCAGGCCAAAATCACGCCCATGACAATGTTGAAGGGGATGTCCCGCTCCGTCAACGCCACGGTTTCCCCGGACTTGCGGGCCTGCGACGATGCCAGCGAATCCTTAATGCCTTTGATGATGGGGCCGATGATCTTCACGAGCGTCCAAATGGCGGCCACGGTCATGGCGCCGGCACCCACAAACCGCACTTCCTGGCTGAATGTGGTCTTCACGATTTCGGAAATATCACCGGAGCCCATGGCGTCGGCGGAGAAGGTCGGCAGCAGTACCCCGTAGGAGATGAGCAACCCCACGATCATGGCGATGCCAACACCCAACCCCACCAGGTGTCCTACACCAATGAGCGCCAGCGACAGCGACGTGGCCACGGTCGACGCCCCGCCGAACAGCGGGAACACCGTCTTGACGCTGCCGGCCACCACCTTGAGATACGACAAGAATTGGTAGCCTGCCGACGCCAGACTGCCCACGATAATGACCCGAAGGCCCACCTTGTTTTCCTTCTGGGCCTCGGCGTCGGCGTGATCGTCACCGACCTTTAACACCTCGGCCGCGGCCACCCCCTCGGGATACGGCAAATCCGAGCCGGTGATGAGGGCGCGGCGCAGCGGAATGGAATACATCACCCCCAATGTGCCGCCGACTGCGCAAATAATGGCGGTTGTCCAATAGGGGAACCCCGACCAAAACCCGATCATGACCAAACCAGGCAACACGAAAATAATGGCAGACAATGTGCCTGCCGCCGAGGCAATTGTCTGCACAATGTTATTCTCCTGGACCGAATGGTCCTGGAATTTCCGCAATATCGCCATGGAAATCACCGCGGCTGGAATCGAGGTGGCGAACGTCAACCCCACCTTCAACCCCAAATACACATTTGCCGCGGTAAAGATCAATGTAATCAACCCGCCGAGAATAATCCCCCGGACGGTCAGCTCTTTGATGCCGTTTCTGGGCTTCGCCGGACCGGCAGCGCTTGTGGCGCCTGTGGGTGTCATTGCCAGGATCCTTTCTCTATTCTATGTTCCGTACGGTTTTGTACGATTGTGACGGTTTTGTGCGATCAGTTATTAAACATACCCGCACCTATATGTGATCTATTGTTTTTATGCGGAGAAATGTGACCAACGGAATAAAATAGGTGCGATTTTTTGGTAAGAACTACACCAAACGGGGGTGGGTATTGGGGGTGATTTGTTGGGGATGATCCTACGAACGGTCCGCCAACGTTGGGCGGATAGGCCGGGCAATCTGCGTCATCATATTCCGGCCCCGCAATTCCACCGACTTCATGAGCGTCCACCGTGCCTGTTCTGCTTCATTGGCTTTTGCCAACGTGCCAGCATTGGTAATCACTCGACCGGGGGTGCCCTTGGCGATTTCCGTCAGTCGAGCCGCCGTATTCACCGCGTCCCCAATCACCGTGTACTCGAACCGGTCATGTCCCCCAATATGCCCCGCCACTACATGGCCGGCCGCCACCCCAATACCCGCCTGAAGTCGCATATGCTGCAACTCCTGCCGCAGCTCCCGCGCCGCCTTGAGTGCGTGGCCGGCCGCATCGGACAGCGTAATCGGTGCCCCAAACACCGCCAGCGCCGCGTCCCCCTGAAACTTATTAATAATCCCCTTATTTCGGTGTACTACCGCAACCACATGTTCGAAAAACTTATTCAACTCCACCACCACCTCCTCCGGTTCATGGGTCACGGCAAACGTGGTCGAACCAATCACATCCACAAAAATAACCGCCACCTCCCGATCCTCACCCCCCAACTCTGGGCGTTCCTCTAGGGCGCGTCGAGCCACCTCCATGCCCACATACCGGCCAAAAATGTCCCGCACCCGCTGTCGCTCCTGCAGCCCTCGCATCATCTCATTGAAACCAGCCTGCAGCACCCCCAGCTCCGCGCCATCGTAAATATCCACCGCAACATCCGTTTCCCCCCGGCGCACCCGATAGATAGCGCGCTGCAGTTCGGTGATTGGGTCTACCACGCTCATGACCACCAGCGTGGTGCCTATAAACCCCAACACTAACGACGTGAGACACAACACCACGATTGCCGGTAATAACTGTGCTAACGACGCGGGAAAAAACTGGGTGTAGTGTGCCCACACCAATAACAAAATCCCGCTGATCGGTGCCGCGGAAGTCAACAACCAGGTTGACCGCAATCGATACGTGACCGGTGGCTCCAGCGTGGAATCCTCAAACCGGCGCGCCAACACCAGGGCGGCAACCGGCCGCACCAGTCGCTCCGCTTCTAAATACGTCACCATGGCTGCCATCGCGCCCCCCAACGAAGTGGTCACGCCCACCGTGATCGCCAATGTGCTCGACCCTCGGGTTGCGAAACCGGTGATAATGGCAATCCCCACCACCCACACCAATGACGTGAGCACCGTCTGATAAAACGGGATGCGCATCACTAAATTCCGCACCATATTTGGGTCATGTCGGTCGGGATGCCGCTGCCAGTCAAGCACCGGCCGAAATAATGCGAAAGAAGTAGCGATGCTGATAATGGCTGCCACCACAATATAGGCGACCCCAACTCCTAAGACCGTGCCAGAGACCTGCAGGGGAATGATATCCGGGTCGATCACCGATAATGGCAGGAGAAACTCTAGAAATGCAATGACGCCTACCGCGGCCAAGAGGTTGGTACCCAACACTGCTGCCGTATACAACGGCCAAGAGGTTCCTCCCAGCCAACGAATGGCACGCCACAGTCTTTGCATGCTCACTACTTTAACCGCAAAACCACACATTCGTGGTAGACCTTCATCCCGAATCGCTCATATTATTAGAGAGTGGACAATGATATTTTCGCCCAAATGGGTGTAGCAGCTGTGGTCGCTCCCACCCTTCGCGCCGCCGCGGCAGCCGCCCGCCGTGGTACTAGCCGTGGTGACGGTAGGATGGGAAGTGCCGATCATGACGGTTATGGTGAGGGTGCTGGTCGTGGCGGTAGTGGTGGGAGCAGCGCGATGACCCACGCCTGGCTTTTCACCGGCCCACCCGGATCCGGCCGATCCAACGCCGCGGTCGCCTTCGCTGCCGCCCTCGAATGCACCGACCCACACATCATCGGCTGCGGCACCTGCGAACAATGCCGCAAGGTGCAACGAGGCGCCCACACCGACGTGGTACACATCACCCCCCGAGAACTCACCATTGGCGTCGAAACCATGCGCACCGAAGTCGTCACCCCCGCCGCCATGCTCCCCACCGTTGGCAAATGGCGCATCGTCATCCTCGACAACGCCGACCGGCTTACCGACGCCGCCGCCAACACCCTCCTCAAAACCGTGGAGGAGCCCCCGGCGCACACGGTTATTATGCTCTGTGCCCCCTCCACCGACCCCGAAGACATTATTCCCACCCTCCTGTCCCGATCCCGCCACCTCTACATTCCCCAACCCAGCATCGACGACATCGTAGCCATCCTCACCCGCACCGACAACGCCACCGAAGCCGACGCACGCCGTGCCGCCATGGCCTCGGGAAACCACATTGGGCGGGCCCGCCACCTCCTCCACCACCAGGAATCCCAGATCCGGCGCACCAACATTCTCAACCTTGCGGAACTCATCTTCCACGGATCCCAAGCCTTCCAAGCCGTGACCAGCCTGGTGAAAACCGCCACCGACGAAGCCAAAAACTCCCTGGCCGAAACCAACGAACAAGAATTAGAAAAACTCCGCACCGCCCTCGGCATGGGAGCCAAAGGGCGCGGCGCCCACAAAGCCCTCCGGGGCAGCGCCGGCCAAATCAAAGAACTGGAAAAACTCCAAAAACGGCGCGAAACCCGCGCTATCCGCGACGCCCTCGATACCCAACTTGTCGACCTCATCGGAATCTACCGTGACGCCCTCATGATCGCTGCCCACGCCCAGGTGAGCCCCATCCACCCCGACATGCAAGGGCTCGCCGGTGAACTCAGCACCATTGGCGAACCCAACCTCCTGGCCTGTATCGAAGCCATCAGCCACTGCCGTGACGACATCACCCACAACGTCCGGGCCGAAACCGCCATGGACGCCATGGTCGGCCGAATCCGTAAAGCATGCAACGTGCAATAACATGCATGAACACCAGGAACACCACCCATGGTTTTCTAAACCGACACGCCATAAGGTACAATCACCGCTTGAACCAATTACGGTTCGTGCCGCCTTAGCTCAGTCGGTAGAGCGCTTCACTCGTAATGAAAAGGTCGTGGGTTCGATTCCCACAGGCGGCTCCGCCAAAACCCCAGCTCAAAGTGCGTGTGAGCTGGGGTTCTTTGCGTGCTTTACGACGCCGGGGCGGGGGGCAGATTCGTGCAGGTAGTAGCATTCTCCGCGCATGCAGGGTGGGCCAATCGGCTGGGAGGCGTTGGCCTGGGCTGCTAGGGCGGTAAGCCCATGGCTAATGTATTGGTTGTTGAAGCTAATTCGGTTGCCGGGAAATGTGGTTCAGCTTCTTGAGGCATTAACATGCATGACCACCTTTTGGAAGTAAGAAAGACAGGCTAGATGACGTGTTCTTTCTGATTTTCCACCTGTTGGTGTAGATGAGTTTTCCCAGCGGTTGAATAAGCTTCCTTCCAAGAGGAATCACTTAACGAGTGGCGTGGAAGCGTCTGTCTTCTCACCAGTTGAATAGGCTTTATCATGAGGGATTGGAAGTTGTGGAATCTTCACCCCATAATTCGGCCATAAATTTCAGATTCCAGAGCCAAATTTGGCCCGTTTTTGAGAATCATGCTATAAAAGACCCAGCTCATTTAGGGTATTCTCCGCGCACGCGGAGGTAGTTCCGCTGGTACTGCCGCCCTCGGCAAAATCGGCCCGTATTCTCCGCGCACGCGGAGGTAGTTCCACTGTGGCGCGTGACACAATCCTGGACGCGTGGTATTCTCCGCGCACGCGGAGGTAGTTCCACTGAGGTGTGGGATATTTCACGCCATTTGACGTATTCTCCGCGCACGCGGAGGTAGTTCCATCAACCTCAGCCGGCTTATAATCCGCAGCCAGTATTCTCCGCGCACGCGGAGGTAGTTCCGCGCAATCCTAGACGCCCTAACCGGCGTGGTTGTATTCTCCGCGCACGCGGAGGTAGTTCCGTGGCTTAGCGAGGGTTGGGAAAACCTGAAAAGTATTCTCCGCGCACGCGGAGGTAGTTCCCTTAGCGAAAGCCCCCGGCCGGTGTAGGTTTCGTATTCTCCGCGCACGCGGAGGTAGTTCCCCCAACCCGAATGCTAGCGGTTTTGAAGCACGGTATTCTCCGCGCACGCGGAGGTAGTTCCATAGATGTGGATGTGGTTGTACGAGACGATCAGTATTCTCCGCGCACGCGGAGGTAGTTCCACGCGCACCGCACATCTACTACTAAGGAGTTCGTATTCTCCGCGCACGCGGAGGTAGTTCCTAGTCGCATCAGCACGCACTTGGGATCAGTTAGTATTCTCCGCGCACGCGGAGGTAGTTCCACCGAAGCCATGCGCACCCAAGCACAGCTACTGTATTCTCCGCGCACGCGGAGGTAGTTCCCCCCGCTTCCTCATCGAATGCTATGCCCACACGTATTCTCCGCGCACGCGGAGGTAGTTCCGCTCCACAACGGCACCAGGCACCGCCCGGATAGTATTCTCCGCGCACGCGGAGGTAGTTCCTGGGCGATGGGGGAGGAGCTTTCAGAAGCCTTGTATTCTCCGCGCACGCGGAGGTAGTTCCCCTTTTCGCCCCTTTTTAGGGAAACCCTGTCAGGTATTCTCCGCGCACGCGGAGGTAGTTCCGTGATTAACTGGGTTCGTGACCGTTTAGGTGAGTATTCTCCGCGCACGCGGAGGTAGTTCCCAGTCACCGCCCCAAGGGAGCCCAGTACGCCAGTATTCTCCGCGCACGCGGAGGTAGTTCCCGAGTTTTTGCGGTGGGAAACCGTGGTGGCGAGTATTCTCCGCGCACGCGGAGGTAGTTCCATCTGTTTATGCATGTTAACAATTTTACGCAAGTATTCTCCGCGCACGCGGAGGTAGTTCCAGGACGGCCTCGGGCGCCAACTCGCCCCCACTGTATTCTCCGCGCACGCGGAGGTAGTTCCCACGCTCATGAAATTCTCACGAAGCATCGCATGTATTCTCCGCGCACGCGGAGGTAGTTCCTTTCAAGCCGGAACGCAAACTGTGCGACTTGCGTATTCTCCGCGCACGCGGAGGTAGTTCCTTGCGGGGGAATGGGTTCATGCCCGCGGCCATGTATTCTCCGCGCACGCGGAGGTAGTTCCATGATTTTCTCAATCACTCCAGCTTTGAGGCGGTATTCTCCGCGCACGCGGAGGTAGTTCCCAGCGTCGTGATCTCTTTGGGCAGCACGCCATGTATTCTCCGCGCACGCGGAGGTAGTTCCCCGTAGCACATGAGCCCAGCCGTCGCGTTCGTGTATTCTCCGCGCACGCGGAGGTAGTTCCTGATTCTACTACTCCAGCAAGAATATCTTCCGGTATTCTCCGCGCACGCGGAGGTAGTTCCGGTTTTGACGCGTATGCTTTCGCGTACGCAATGTATTCTCCGCGCACGCGGAGGTAGTTCCCCGCAAAATCTTTCACAGGCCCCGCAAGTTCGGTATTCTCCGCGCACGCGGAGGTAGTTCCACCACATGGGTTCGGGTGACGTGTTTTGACCGGTATTCTCCGCGCACGCGGAGGTAGTTCCTGATGTATCCGGCTATGGCGAGTTCAATAAAGGTATTCTCCGCGCACGCGGAGGTAGTTCTGGAGGCAATCGCCCCGGCCACTTCCGCTGTGGGTATTCTCCGCGCACGCGGAGGTAGTTCCACCGCCCACGCTCACCTGCCCAGCCCGCTGGAGTATTCTCCGCGCACGCGGAGGTAGTTCCGGCACCAATATTGAATCCGGTGGCACGAACGGGTATTCTCCGCGCACGCGGAGGTAGTTCCCCTAAAAGGAAAAGCAAGAATGATAATGAAGCGTATTCTCCGCGCACGCGGAGGTAGTTCCATTTCGGAGTTCGGCCACATCTAGTTCGTATTGTATTCTCCGCGCACGCGGAGGTAGTTCCCAGGGGGTTCTACCTATAGCCCAATCGAATGGGTATTCTCCGCGCACGCGGAGGTAGTTCCATATCGCACAACTTCTACTCGCTGCACCGGGGGTATTCTCCGCGCACGCGGAGGTAGTTCCATATCGCACAACTTCTACTCGCTGCACCGGGGGTATTCTCCGCGCACGCGGAGGTAGTTCCGAGGGTCCGGCGGCGGCCCCGACCGGGGCCTAGTATTCTCCGCGCACGCGGAGGTAGTTCATCGAACGCCTCCGCCGGCACAGTCGCTGATAGGTATTCTCCGCGCACGCGGAGGTAGTTCCGGTTGAAGAGAATAAAATGATTCTTGGCAGCCGTATTCTCCGCGCACGCGGAGGTAGTTCCTCACCGTTGGTAGCGCGGTGCTGGAAAACCTCGTATTCTCCGCGCACGCGGAGGTAGTTCCGTGCGCAACAGACCGTGAAGATAATCCAAAGCGTATTCTCCGCGCACGCGGAGGTAGTTCCTACTTAGCGCGTTGTTATGCGTCGCTGGGTGGGTATTCTCCGCGCACGCGGAGGTAGTTCCCATTCTTGCTGACCTTCGGGTCATCAGAATAAGTATTCTCCGCGCACGCGGAGGTAGTTCCCTGGAGTTTCAGCGCCGTCAGGAAGCCCTGCAGTATTCTCCGCGCACGCGGAGGTAGTTCCCCCATCTACCTGGCAGAATACCGTGCCCCTGGTATTCTCCGCGCACGCGGAGGTAGTTCCTATCAATCGAGTTAGCCAAATGGTCAAGACCAGTATTCTCCGCGCACGCGGAGGTAGTTCCCTGCACAAACCAGTTTTTTGGGAGCACGGGTTGTATTCTCCGCGCACGCGGAGGTAGTTCCAAGTCATATGATATTTGGGTATGCGAGATGCTGTATTCTCCGCGCACGCGGAGGTAGTTCCTCGATCCATGATGTGGCCATGATATTTCACCTGTATTCTCCGCGCACGCGGAGGTAGTTCCCGGCAAAAATTTCTCAAATAAGGAGGCAAACAGTATTCTCCGCGCACGCGGAGGTAGTTCCGATGTGATGTTGGTTGCGGTTTTCCACAACCTGTATTCTCCGCGCACGCGGAGGTAGTTCCGATTGGGGCCACGTGCTAGAAGCCTTCGGGCTGTATTCTCCGCGCACGCGGAGGTAGTTCCCCTGCCTGCGCATTGCCGCCATGGCCATTTCCGTATTCTCCGCGCACGCGGAGGTAGTTCCCTTTCACCGTGGGAGTAGTACCACTGATACCCGTATTCTCCGCGCACGCGGAGGTAGTTCCACGATGAGCGGGGCAGATAGCAAGATCACGGGGTATTCTCCGCGCACGCGGAGGTAGTTCTCAGACATGATTCACTCCTAACAGTTTAGATTGGTATTCTCCGCGCACGCGGAGGTAGTTCCACATCACTGGTTTTGACCACCCGCCCAGGCTCGTATTCTCCGCGCACGCGGAGGTAGTTCCCTGATCGAGGGCTACACTTCGCAGGATGGTAAGTATTCTCCGCGCACGCGGAGGTAGTTCCAGCGTGCGTGTGTGCGTGTGTCGTGTGGGTTAGTATTCTCCGCGCACGCGGAGGTAGTTCCAACCGGTTTGATTCGGTCACGATTGAAGCGTTGTATTCTCCGCGCACGCGGAGGTAGTTCCTTTCCAAGGGCAGGAGCTAACCACTCTCCATGAGTTAGGGCATCTCATCAAATGGAAATATGAAACCCTGTCAGAGATGAAACCCGTGCTTGCGGCGATTCGGCAAGCACCGTCGACACGTGAGATTGCAACGTATGCGGGGAATCTAACGGAGAGCCACACCCAGATCTATCTTTTGCTAGATGACGAGATTTTCGCTCGGGCATATGCCCAGTGGGTGACCACTAAAACCGAGGTGCCTAGGCTAGTAAACACCCTGAATTTTCACCGGGGCCGGGAGCATGTTCTAGATAGCGTACAGTGGTAGGACTCCGAATTTGCGCAGTATATTATGCCTGCTCTTGATGAATTTTTTACCCAGGTGTAGCATTGTAATTATGTTATTCACAGATGTCCCTATTGATGCTCGCTGGGATGTCATCGTGCAATCCTATATGGATACCATGGGGTGGTCACGTGAGCGGGCCGAAGAATACGTAGATGCGCTCGCGGGTATTGGCATGTGGAAGCCTTGCGACCGGGAAGAAAAGTACAAAAACGCCACCCCGCCGCCCCTCAGCTGCCCACTCTGGTAACCCCTAAAAAACTGTGACACCGACCTTCAAACTGGAGGTCGGTTTTTCTATGCCCAAAAACAAAGAAGGAAGGAAGATCTGTGATTGTCACCGGTTTAATGCGCTACCATATTCGGTGCGTGACGCAGCCCCCTATCGATGGCCAGTCACTAGCCGGCGGCTCTAGCACTGCCGAGGGAGCGGCTTCTGCTCCCCAGACTAGTGGCCGGCAGCGGGAAGGCGAAACCGCATCAGCTGCCACCGGCGCCGACGCTGACGCTGACGCCGACAGCGACGGAGATGGCAGCGCCCCGAACGGTCGGGGCTCAAAAACCCAAGTGCTTGCCGACCTAGCAAAGGAACGCGACAAGCGCCAGATCCTCGATAAGGAAAACGCTGCGCTGAAGGCGCGCTTGGCGGAGTTCGGTATTCTCCGCGCACGCGGAGGTAGTTCTGAGGGCATGCGGCAAGTACGAGCAGCCTACTCGTATTCTCCGCGCACGCGGAGGTAGTTCCGCATCGCCCAATGGCTCGTGAGAAAATCTAAGCCTTGGCACTACCGAGGTCGGCACCGCCGATGGTGACTCTCTCAGTTCAGGAAGCTCCAATCATCCTGAACTGGAGTCACCCCCACCACCCTATCGCACGGATCGGAAGAAGGGAGGCCATCATGTCAAAGCGTCATGTCGTGTTTTGCTACATCGTGCTGCCCATCGCGGCAGTACTGCTCCCCCTCGTAGGGGGCCGGCTCTGGGAGAGTATCATGCTGCTTACAGTGGTAGCGCTCAACATCATTGTCGACACGCTATTGAAGGAGAAATAATGCGGCTAAAGCTAAAGCTCGTTGATGAGACCGGCACTGAACACTGGACTGCCGGGGGGAATGTGCCACCTATCGTATTCTCCCCGCCCATCCGGAGGTAGTTCCACCCCCAAACTACGAACTAAACAGTATAAACCCCAGCCACTGTAAGCTGGGGTTTATACTCTATGGCAATATTCCAAAGGCGAATCAGCTTCGGTACTGGGCGGATAAAATCCCCTGGGAAGCCATCTCCCGGTTGAAATTACGGCGAGCATTCACCAGATCACCCAACCAGCCGAACATAAACAAACCGAAGGTGCAGGTGTACAGCAGCCCTCTGCCAATATTGCCGGTGTAGTAGTGGTGTGCGCCAATATACCCACCAAAAGCCAGGCACATCATATACACCCCAAAACTCTTAACGTGCTGCACCGGTTCGGCACCAGCCATGCCCTGAACCTGAGCAGCCGTCAGATTCACATTCACAACCTGCTGAACATGCTGCGGCATGCCAGCATTCATAGCCGGCTGCGGTTGCTGCGGCATTGGACCAGGACCACCCGGTTGTTGTTGCGGAGGGCCGAAAATTGAGTCGTGTTGTTGGAAATTAGGGTCACCAGAGTTATATGGTGAAGTCATATGATCCTCCTGTGAGAACTAGAAAAACTCTGAATTTTAAGTGAAGACTACTAAATCCAATTTTCTTTGGCTAGTGCTTATGTACAGACACCTCCATATGGAGGTGTCCTAAAAATGCGAAGACTATTGCTAATCATGGCGCAAAGCTACTCTTTTTCACATGCTTTGCTAGTGTGGCGTTGGCGTCGATAAGCTAACGTCGCCGGCCACCTCCACTACTACCGCCGCCGCTGCTTCTACCGCTACCAGTGCCACCACTGTTTTTACTGCCACCACTATGGTTGGGCGTCGAATTATATCGCTTCTGACTCGGGATTTTCGGCACGACATTATTACCCGGATTGCGATGCATAAACAGCTTTGGCTCCGAGCGATAATAACCTCCCACTCCCGAATCGTAGTCATCTTCATAATCATCTTCGTAAGAGTACCCATCATAGGGTTCGCTATCCTCCAGCGATCCACCGGCCTCCTGCGTCCGTGGCACCGTGGTCGTCGAGACCGTCGCTGAGACAGAAGGTGTAACGCTGACGGTAACTGTGCGAGTCGCAGTCGTGGTCACCGTCACAGTCACCGGTTTCGCCGTCGGCGCCGGGGTGCTGTGTGCGCTTTGGCAGCCTGCTAAAAACACACAACCCAACGTAAAAATTGCAGCATGTCTACGCATGAATATCACCTGCTTCTTTGCTTGAAAATTACCTGACGAGGATTGCCCGGGACTGTGCGCTATCCGAACTTACTGGCACTACCGCGCACGCCCATGTCAACCGCACTATCCCGGAACGTTGCGGCAAATCCACATACCCGGCAAGCACCCACCCGGGTGGGTTTGCATTCGGCCGTGCCGCAAACTCGGATTCCGACTCAAACGTTGCTGATTGGGGTGACCGTAGCTGCTGGGCAACCCTCCTATGGCACAGCTCACGAGCCTGAAATACACTCCACCCCCTGATTTTCTCGTTCATTCCCGTCGTGCCGGTCATGTTTCTTGTGTCTTCCGTTAAATCCGAATCGGAAATATCTGGCTCGGCAGACTCGGACGCATAATCTTCGCTGGCGGAACTGGTCGATTCGCTCACACTGGATTCATCCGAATACGTTGCGCTTGTTGAGCTGCTTCCGGTTGTGGAATGTGTAGAGCTTGCGGAATCCGTGAGCTGCGAAACGCAGGAGATAAACACCGGCACAATAATAAGAAAGAAAAGAACACCAGTTATCACTATTAGTGGTATGAGCCGGTGCTTCGTGCGGGAAGCCGGTGCCGTGCCGGCCGCGGCAGCACCCCGATACTGCGAGGTTGGTGGGGCAGGTGGGAACTGGGCTGATTGTGGGCTTGGGGCCGATGCCGCGAAATCCTGGCGACTCGCATTACGCGGCGGTGCCACATTCGCCGACGCGGAAGCCGCTTGGGCCTGGGGCGCTGCCTGAGGCTGGGGCTGCTGGAGTTGAGGTGCACGTGTAGGTTGCGCCGCTGCCTGAGGTGGCGCAGCAGGGGAGGGGCGGCGTGATTTCTGATACCGCCCAGGCATGCGATAGTCACGGGGATGTTTTCGATAAGGCGCCAAAGTGGGAAGCGGTGACACTAACGGTTTCCCCGTTTCCTTATAGGTTGGATTGACATCCACCAGCACATCTGGAACATCAATGGTGGCGTGACATGCGACAACAAACCCCTGCTTGTCGTAAGATTCCACGAGTGCGCGCATGTTCTCGCTCGTAGAAGCCGGCAAGGTGCCAATGTATTTATCGTCAAGCCGGATTTCAATGCCGCCAGTAATAAGGTGGAGGGTAACAAGATAATGCCCGCTATCCCGGTTTTTCGCCACTTTGAAGATCTGCCGATCAGTGATTGCGGTAATGGCTGTACCACGAGGAATCAGCACCCACTGTGCTAGTGGCGGATCATTCAACGGTACGATTTCGCCCGCCGGTTGCACCCCAACCGTGACCGTGAACTCCTCAGAGCCCGGCGTGTGGCTTGGGTCGTCCATGTTCGTCCACAATCGCGCCTTGACGACGGCGTCAACTCCGCTGGCAGCGAGCCGGGCCAGTTCGGGGAAATAAGGTTCAATGTCGGAATCGGGAAGATAGCCAAGAACCTGGCTTTGCCATCGAACTGATACCGCATAGCCTGATGAGGCCTGCGGGTTGTCGATTTCCAGCACGAGGGTGGCGTCGAAAAGCCTAAAATTGCCGCTTCGTGGCACATGCGCCACAATTTCCCGCAACACCATGGCGTGGTCCGCAGTCGACACAACTCTTTGGCCGTACCAATCGGTCGTGGGGCGTGCATCATAACCGCTTGGGGGCATGACCGAATCCTTTAAAATTTATGTAAATAATGTTTAAGAGAAATTTTATCCAGCCATGAGCGGTTTCTATATGGGTGCGGTGGAAAAATTGCTTAAATACCCCCTTATGGGTCGGGCATATGGGGTGGTGTTATTGATCCAATCGTTTTGCAAGCTCCCCGGCGTGCTCGTCGGTTTCCGCCAACGGTATATCCGTAATCCCCAAGCCTGCCCACGGCACCGTCACCGAGTCAAACACCTCATGTTGCCGTGGGGTTTTCGGCGGCCAATATACCGCGGTAATGTCGGTGTCTTTTGCCAGGCTAATCACATGATTATCGGTATGCAGCCGGCCACCTTTTGTGCGTAGCTTATCGATCTTGAGTGTCCATGCCTCCACCATGGATATGGTTTCTTGCGGGTGTAGGCTCTCAAACGAAAACACACTATTAAGCTCGAAAACGTTTGCGTTTTTTATAATCACCAAATTCAGTGGTATCTCAAACCCGTCAACATCGACCGATGCGGGCAGATACATGTTCTTTTCTAGCTGCTTATGGCGCCGATATGTTGCCTTCACCATGTCCCGGGCCTGGATTTCTAATTGGGAATGCTCCAAATAGTGTTCGTCGCCAATGAGTGTGACGAATAATAGCTGGGTTGCCTGCTCGATCGAGGTCGAATCCACCTGTTTTGGCTCGTCAATGATGAGCATGTTATTCCAGTAGTCCATCAACGATGCGAGGTAACCATTGACGCTTAATTCATGCCCAATACTGTGTCTGTGATGCTGGCAGGCGAGATGCACCACATGTTGCTCTAGCTCGTCGGCGAGCCGCATGATGGATTGTTGTGACTCCATGTACGCCAATTGGGAGGAATCCTTTTTAAACCTTGCGGCGATCTCCCCAGTGGCCATGTCTTCGACAATGACACCAATGCCAATAGTGGTGATGCTATTAGCGCTGGGGACCGCGCGTACCGTCCAATACCGTAATTTCATGGCTTGCCCCTAAAACCTTTCTTTACTATGTGCAAAACATTTGGAAAGCAGTCTAACTGATCTACCTGTACATTAAACATATGCACGTTCTCGTTACCGGTGGTGCCGGTTTTATAGGTTCACATCTGGTTGATTTCCTTGTTGCTCACAGTCACAGTGTGACTGTTCTTGACAATCTCTCCCGTGGCAGGATGTCTAACCTTGATAACGCGCTCGCCTGCGGTAACGTTCGGGTCATTACAGAGGACCTACTCGACTCGGACCTGGAACAGCTCATTGCCGACACACAACCAGAAGTTATTTTTCATCTCGCAGCCCAAATTGATGTTCGGCGCTCCGTCGCTGAGCCGCTTTTCGACGCCCATACCAATATCATATCCACAATCAGGCTTGCCGAAGCCGCCCGAAAAAACAATGTTCGGAAAATTGTCTTCACCTCATCCGGCGGCTCCATATACGGCAAACCCGAGCAATTCCCCGTCACCGAAAACACCCCCATCGACCCGCATTCCCCCTACGCTGCCGCAAAAATCTCCGGCGAAATTTACCTCAATACCTTTCGCCACCTTTATGGTCTTGACTGCTCACACATAGCCCCCGCGAATGTGTATGGTCCGCGCCAAGACCCTCACGGTGAGGCCGGTGTGGTGGCGATTTTCGCCCAGCGACTCCTGAACGGTCACCCCACCACCATTTTTGGCGATGGCGGTAATACCCGCGACTATGTTTATGTTGGAGACGTGGTGCGCGCATTCTACCTGGCGGCCGACCCCATCGGTGGCGGTGATCGCTTCAACATTGGCACCAGCATAGAAACCTCTGACCGGGAGCTCCATACCCTAGTGGCCCAGGCCGCCGGCGCCCCCGACACCCCCGACTATGCTCCCGCCCGCCTTGGTGATGTGCCCAGGTCGGCCCTAT
>ERZ772924.127-NODE-127-length-34941-cov-5.757009_pt1 | contig 34941 bp, 39 predicted proteins | sample MGYA00512116_ERZ772924 | MGnify/ENA primary metagenome ERZ772924 (study PRJEB29015, sample SAMEA2737920) | human oral metagenome | biome: human oral; feature: human-associated habitat; material: dental | place: China | collected 2134 ...
AGTACAGCAAGGCGAGCCAACGCTGTATAAGGCTTAATTGGAGCGACTATACACCCAAAAGCCAACCACAAAGCAGTAACCCATTTTCAGGCTGCCTTAAACGCCAGCCACATAAAACGATAGTGTGCAGATTAGTAAAACGTCAGCAAACCACCATCGCTCTATTGGTAGCAATAGATTTTGCACAAACAGCCCTTAAAACAAAATCCCCATACCAAACAACCCCCTACCCATCCCCATCCAAATACTGTTTGACACCCCCGTAAAAATCCGTAAAATGGCGCACTTCAACACCTGCCCAGGTGGCGAAATTGGTAGACGCAGGGGACTCAAAATCCCCCGCCGCAAGGTGTGTCGGTTCGAGTCCGACCCTGGGCACCAAATTCCCAAAACCCTGTTCTAAGCGAACAGGGTTTTTTCATATCTGCTCAATTCAGCCCAAATCATCTGCCCAATCGGTTTTCAGGCTGCCTTTGGGCTATAATCGCCCCCTTTTAGCCACGCCTTTTAAAACGCCCATGAACATTTTCTACGAAGACGGCGGCAGCCTGAAAGTTGCCAGCATCGTCCAAAAAAACGACGCCACCTACCAAGCCGACACGCAACACGGCAAGCGCGTCAAAATCAAAGCCGCCAGCGCATTCATTGAATTTGATGGCGACATGGATGCCTTTTTATCCGCCGCGCAAAGCGAAGCCGCCGAAATAGACACCGCGCTGCTGTGGGAAGCCGTGGGCGAAGACGAATTTTCCGCCGAACACGCCGCCGCCGAATATTTCGGCAGCCAACCCGGCAAAACCCAGCTTGCAGCCACGCTCATCGCGCTCTACGCCGCGCCGATGTATTTCCACAAAAAAGGCAAAAACAACTTCCGCGCCGCGCCCGCCGACATCTTGCAGCAAGCCCTCGCCAGCATGGCACGCAAAGCCGAGCAAGAAGCGCAAATAGCAGCGTGGGCGCAAAGCATGGTTTCAGGCTGCCTCCCCGCCGAAATCGCCGCTGATTTGCCGCAAATTTTGCACGCGCCCGATAAACAAGCCTTGTCCTACAAAGCGTTTAACAAAGCCGCCGACGCGCTCAAATGCTCCGCCTATGAGCTTGCCAAACACATCGGCGCAATTCACGCGCTGCCCGATTATCTAGTGCAACGTTTTGAATACAAAAACTTCCCGCAAGGCACAGGCTTTGCCCACATTGCCCCCCCAAGGCAGCCTGAAAACGCCTTACCCCTCGCCGCAAACGTCGCCGCCTTTTCCATCGACGACCAAGACACCAGCGAAGTGGACGACGCGCTTTCCGTGCAAGACTTGGGCGGCGGCGCCAAACGCATCGGTATCCACATCGCCGCCCCCGCGCTCGCCATAGAAGCCGACAGCGAAATGGAACGCATCGTGTTCCAACGCCAATCCACCGTATACTACCCCGCGCACAAAATCACCATGCTGCCTGAAAGCTGGATTGGCACGTTCAGCCTGGACGCCGGCGCGGCGCGGCCCGCATTCAGCGTGTATTTCAACGTATCCGCCGAGGGCGAGCTTTCCGCGCCCGAAACCAAAATCGAGCGCGTGTTCATCGAAACCAACCTGCGCATTCAAGACATCGAGCCGCATTTCAACAGCGAAACTGGCATCGGCAATGCCGCTGAGCCGCAGTTCCCGCATCATGTCGATTTGATTTACCTGCTGAATTTAGCTTACACATTGCAAAAACGCCGCGACCGCTACGAAGACCCCGCCGCGCCGAAAAAATACGACTACGGCATTGAATTCGACGAACAAGGCAAGGTGCGCATCACCCGCCGCGAGCGCGGTTCGCCGATAGACACGCTGGTGAGCGAAATGATGATTTTAGCGAACACCACATGGGCGCAAATGCTGCACGATAACGACATCAGCGGCATTTTCCGCGTGCAGCCCAGCGGGCGCGTGCGCATGAGCACCCAATCCGAGCCGCACATCGGCATGAACGTGCAGCATTACGGCTGGTTCACCTCGCCCTTGCGCCGCGCCTGCGATTATGTGAACCAAAAGCAGTTGCAAACACTGCTGCAAAACCGCCCGCCGCGCTTCGGCAAAAACGACAGCGCGCTGTTTGCCGAGCTGGCCGCGTTTGAAAGCGCCTACACCGCCTACCGCGAGTTTCAAGACAGCATGGAAAGCTATTGGTCGCTGGTGTGGCTGGAACAGGAAAACGTGCGCGAAATCAACGCCATGGTGTTGAAAGACGACCTCGTGCGCATCGACGGCCTGCCGCTGGTGGCGCGCGCCACAGGCATCCCGCTGGAAATCGCGCCCAAAACGCTAATCAAGCTGGCGGTGAGCGAAGTGGACAGCGAGAAGCAGTTTGTGGCGTTGAAGTATGTGAACGTGGCGGATTGAAGGCGGGGAAGGCAAGGCAGCCTGAAAACGGGGAGTGAATACCGTTTCAGGCTGCCTTTTATGCACGCGCAAAGGCAGCCTGAAACCGCCGCGCACCACTGCCACCATGCCGCATGCCGCCCGTGCAGAATAAACGTTTCAGGCTGCCTTGAAACCATCCCAAGGCAGCCTGCGCAGCGAAGCGGCGAAGCCAAAACCGCAAAATCCCAGCCAACCGAAAGGCACCTCCATGAAACCCACCGCCGCACTCACCGCACTCTTGCTCAGCTTCGCCCCCGCACACGCCCTGATCGTCCACCCCGACATCTGGTTCGGCAGCGACAACGGCAATATCCGATGCGGCGGCTATCCGCAATACATCAGCGGCGTTGTCTGCGAAATCCACCGGAGCGAAAACAACATTCAGCCGCATACCGCGCGCCCCGAAGCCTGCGGCAACGGCGATTGGCGCTATCGCTTTGCAATAGACGACCAAGGCGAAGCCCGCGCCTTTTGCGTAAACGACAAACTCCGTCATCTCGGTGCCACCCTGCTGGCAAACGGCGAAACCTGGCGCAGAAAAAACTGGCGCTGCACCCAGCCTGCCGCACGGCATCACCTGCCAAAACGCCGACGGACACGGCTTCACGCTCACCCGCCAAAGGCAACAGATTTTCTAGGGGCTGTTAACCAATGCTTGCGGCGGCTTTTGCGTCATAAAATGGCCGATGCCGTTTCAGGGCGCAAAAGCCGTCAAAATATTGGTTGCCAACAGCCCCCCAAACCAAGGCAGCCTGAAAACCCGCTCCGCCCACATTTTCAGGCTGCCTCTGCCCGATTTCCTTTACAATAGCCCCATTCTTGCTTATTCAAAAAACATCATGTCCCAACCCCTGATTATTGCCCTGTCCGCAGGCGAAGCCTCGGGCGATTTGCTCGGCGCGCATCTGATTGAAGCCATCAAAAAACAACGCCCCGATGCCCAATTTGTCGGCATCGGCGGCGCGCGCATGATAGCCGCGGGCTGCCAAAGCCTGTTTGACCAAGAACGCCTTGCCGTGCGCGGCTACGCCGAAGTCATCAAGCGGCTGCCCGAAATCCTCAAAATCCGCCGCGAACTGGTGGCGCGGTTAAAGCAAATCCGCCCCAATGTGTTTGTGGGCATTGACGCGCCCGATTTCAATCTCGGCGTGGCAGCGCAGCTTAAAGCGGTGGGCATCCCCACCGTGCATTATGTTTCGCCCTCGGTGTGGGCTTGGAAGCGCGAGCGTGTGAACAAGATTGTGCGGCAGGTAAACCAAGTGCTGTGCCTGTTCCCCATGGAAGCCCCGTTATACCAAGCAGCGGGCGGCAAAGCGTTGTTTGTGGGGCATCCGCTGGCGCAAACGCTGCCGATGCAGCCCGACAAAGCCGCCGCGCGCGAACGCCTGAAACTGGCGGCGGATACGCCCGTGTTCGTGCTGCTGGCGGGCAGCCAAGTGAACGAAATCAACCAGATGGAGCCGATTTACTTTCGCGCGGCGCAGCTTGTTTTGCGCGAGCTGCCCAACGCGCAGTTCATCTCGCCCTACCCCACCGCCGCCGCGCGCGCGCGTTTGCAGCATTTTCTGGCGCAGCCTGAATTTGAAAAACTGCCCATTCGCCTGCAAGCGGCGCGCACCGAATTGGCTTGCGCGGCGGCGGATGCGGTGCTGGTTACCAGCGGCACGGCAACGCTGGAAGTGGCGTTGTGCAAACGCCCGATGGTCATCAGCTACAAACTTTCCGCGCTCACTTATTGGCTGGTGAAGCGCAAAATCCAAGTGCCGCACGTGGGGCTGCCGAATATCCTGTTAAACAAAGCCGTTGTGCCCGAGCTGTTGCAAGCGGATGCCACGCCCGAAAAACTTGCCGCCGCGCTGCTGGATTGGTATCGGCAGCCTGAAAAAGTCGCCGCGCTGGAAGCCGACTTCGTTCATTTGCACGAAATGCTGAAACTGAACACGGACGAACTGGCGGCGGGCGCGGTGCTGGCGGAATGCCGTTAGCACGCCGTCAGGCAGCCTGAAAACCTGTTATCCCATCCCTCGATTAACCCTGTAAACAAATTAAAGAGGGGCTGAACCATGAAACGCTCCCGCCCTTTTGCCCTTGCCGCCGTTGCGTGCCTTGCCGCGCTGGGCGCAGGCATTTATTGCAAAACGCAAGGCAACGCCGCTTTTAACGCCCGATTTGGCGCAGCCGATTTTCAGGCTGCCGCACGCTGGTTTGACTACGCCATTGCCCTATTCTCGCTGGGCGGCTTGGTGGGCGCGGCGGGCAGTTGGTTGGCACCGCTGCCCAATCCTTCCACGCTCAAACGCATGATGGCAGTGGCGGCGTTTGTTTGCGTGTATAGCGTGATTGTGCTGCTGGCATCGTAAACAAAAGGCAGCCTGAAATGCTGGATTTCATACTGACAGTTGTGGGTTACGGCATTCTTGCGCTACTCGGGCTGGCTTTGTTTTTCGCTTTGCTGGCCGCCGTTCTTGCCGCGCTGCCCATTATGCTGTTTGACGGCACGGGTTTGTTTTTAATCGGGCTGCCCGTTTATTTGATGCTCCAATACAGCTATTGGTGGGGGCTTATCCTGCCGCCGTGTTGGTGGCTTGGCTTTACGGTTTTAGCTGCCCTTGATGAGCCCCACACCATTAAATCAGACGATGAAACGCAGTAAAATAGCCCCGGCCCGCTTTAGCTTCGCAACTCCACTACGCTGTGCAGGCTGCCACAAACGAAAGGAAACACTATGCAACGCCAATCCTTTATCACCCTTGTTGCCGCATTCGGCTTGCTGACAAGCGCACCGCTTGCCCAAGCGAAAAACCATCTGAAAAAACCGCTGATTGAACGCATCGACGGCGCGCTCGCCAAAGCCAAACGCACGCGCGAAAGCCGCGCCCTTATCCGCGAACAGCAGCGCAAGGAAAAAGAAGCGGCCAAACAAAAAGCGCAACCCGCTTCCGCGCCCGTTGCGCCGCAGCGTTAATAAGAGAATAAAAACAAAGCAGCCTGAATGGATTTTCAGGCTGCTTTATTATGTTTTGCACGGCAATAGCCTACGCCTGCTTGGTTACTCTAAACAGCCCAAAAAAGGCGTTAATTCCTTCACTTCGCGTAACACAAGATTGGCAGCATGGAGCTTGGTTTGAAGATGAGGCAGCGTATGAAACCAAAATTCGGGCGGCGTGTTGGCTTTCATGTCCTGCCAAGTGTAAACATAGCCATCTGCCAGATAGGGTTTGATTTGCTGTTCGTAAACGTCTTTTGGCGTGGTGTTTGCCAGCAAATAGCGGTAAACGCGGTTAAAGCGTTCCGGTTCTGCTTCGGGGTCAAACAGAATCCGCTCATCGGCAAACACCATTTCGCCGTCATCTTTCAGCAAAGAATGGATTTTCTGAAAAAGGGCAAGCTGATTTTCATCTGATACCTGATGCAACATCAGCGAAGAAACCAGCAAATCCACCGAGCCGGGCGGCAATGGCAGCTGCAACAGATTGCCCTGCATAAACGAAATATGCGGCATTTCCTGATATTTTTGCCGTGCTGTCCGCAGATTTTCAGCATTGCAATCCACGCCGATAATATGCGCAAAATGGTTGGCAAACGGTTTCAGCGAAGCGCCCCAACCGCAGCCCAAATCCAGCAGCGTGTCGCCCGATGGGCGGCTGGCAACACGCTGCAAGGCTTTTGCAAGTTGGGGCGTGGATTCAAAGGTATCGCGCCCGTCCGGGCTAATGGTGTGCCGAATATATAAGCGTAGTGTTTCAGTCCAAAGCGATTCCATGTGTTTCTCCGATACCTATGCTGCGTCTCGTTGGGTATGATGTGTAGGAACCCACCGCGTTGTTTACGCTTTTTCAGGCTGCCTCATGCGTTTGTTGAATGCAAGAGAGGCAGCCTGAAACACCATCCCCCCCTCACCGTCCCATCGCCTTATCCGCAATATCCATCCGATACTGCATCCCGTCAAACCGAACCTCTGCCAACGCCTGATACGCCCGCTGTTTGGCGGCGGCAACATCATCGCCCAAGCCCACCACGCACAGCACGCGCCCGCCGTTGGTAACCACTTCGCCGCGCTCGTTCACCGCCGTGCCCGCGTGGAACACCTTGCCGATGTGGTTCGCCGCGTCTATGCCGTGGATGACATCGCCCTTTCTCGGCGTGTCGGGATAATTTTGCGCGGCAAGCACCACGCCCACGGCGGTTTGCGGCTTCCATTGCGCGCTTGCGCCGTCCAGCTTGCGGTTTAACGCGGCTTCAATCAAATCCACCAAATCGCTGTCCAAGCGGCTCATAATCGGCTGCGTTTCGGGGTCGCCGAAGCGGCAGTTAAACTCTATCGTGCGCGGCGCGCCTGCCGCGTCTATCATCAAGCCTGCGTATAAAAATCCTGTAAATTCAATGCCATCTGCTTTCATGCCGCGAACGGTGGGCAGGATGATTTCGTCCATCACGCGCTGATAAACCGCATCGCTGACCACGGGCGCGGGGCTGTATGCGCCCATGCCGCCCGTGTTCGGGCCTTTATCGCCGTCCAGCAGGCGTTTGTGGTCTTGGCTGGTGGCCATCGGCAGCACGTTGTCGCCATCGGACATCACGATAAAGCTGGCTTCTTCGCCCTGCAAAAAATCTTCAATCACCACGCGCGCGCCTGCGTTGCCCATTTTGTTGCCCAGCAGCATATCGTCGATAGCGGCGTGGGCTTCGTCCAGCGTCATGGCAACGATGACGCCTTTGCCCGCCGCCAAGCCGTCTGCTTTAATCACGATGGGCGCGCCTTTTTGGTTCACATAATCGTGCGCGGCGGGGGCGTGTTCAAAGGTTTGATACTGCGCGGTGGGAATGCCGTGCCGCAGCATAAAGGCTTTGGCGAAGTCTTTGGAGCTTTCCAACTGGGCGGCGGCGCGGGTGGGCCCGAAAATGGGCAGCCCTGCGGCGCGAAAATCGTCCACAATGCCTGCGGCAAGCGGCGCTTCGGGTCCAACCACGGTGAAGGCGATGTTTTCGCGTTGGCAAAAGGCAATCAGGTCGGCATGGGCAGTGAGCGCAAGATTGCGCAGCTTGGGCTCGGCGGCTGTGCCTGCGTTGCCCGTGGCAACGTAAACGGTGGCGACTTTGGGCGATTGGGCGAGCTTCCATGCGAGGGCGTGTTCGCGCCCGCCGTTGCCGATGATGAGCAGTTTCATGTTTTGTCCTTGTGGGGTGGGGGAAAAGGGAAGCAGCCTGAAAATGGGGTTGGGCTGCGGGCTATTTCAGGCTGCCTTTTGTATGGCGCAATCATCAGTTTGGGCAGCCTGAAATCTAAAATGGAACGGCGACGGCTCGTCGCCAAATAGTTAGAACCTGTATTCAACATGGTTGAATTGATTAGCAACATCGGCGAGCCGCCGACGCTCCATGCGGGGCGATTGGATTTACCAACGTTTTCAGGCTGCCTTACGCTGCTTCGCCCTGCCCTACTCTACTCTGCCCGCAAACCACATATTTTAGGCAGCCTAAAAATCCACTTTCAGGCTGCCTTTGCATGGGTTTAATACTCGCGCACTACGGCGTTTTGTTGTAGCTGTTGCACAAATTGCGCTTGGTTGGCTTGTCGCGCTTGCTGCACCAATTGGCGGCGCACGGCTTCGCGTTGCATTTTGGCGGGGTCGTTTTCGGTGCGGCTGGATACCAGTTGCACGATTTGCCAGCTTGTGCCCACGCGCTGCGGCGAAGTGATTTGGTTGGGCTGCATTTGGTGAATCAGCTTTTCCACGTTTTCAGGCAGCATATCGTCGCTTACTTCGTGCAACCCGCCGTTCACGGCTTCGGCTTCTTGCGAGTAACGTTTGGCGATGGTGGCAAAGTCGCTGCCTTGCTGGATGGCTTGGGCGATTTGCTGCATCCGTTTTTCTACCGCGCCCATGTTGGCTTGGTTGCCCGCTTGCAAGATGATGCGGCGGATGGTGTACACGGGATAGGGCGTGCCTTGCGGCAGGGCTGCGCCACTTTTGAGTGCTTCGTTGATTTGGGCATCGCTGATGTTCACGTTGTTGTTCAAATCGCTTAACAAGTAATCCGCCAGCACGTCTTTGGCGACTTCTAGGCGGTAGGCTTCGCGGGTGTAGCCGTTGGCTTGGGCTTTTTTGTATAGATTTTCTACGCTGGTGTTTTCCGCTGCGGCGCGGCGTTTGAGCTCTTCGTCTATGCCGCTGGGTGTAGCTTTGAGCTGCTGCTGGCGGGCGGCATCGGCAATCAGGGCGCGTTCCAACAGGCGTTGCTTGGCAGCCTGAACAAATTGCTCTTCGGGGATGTTTTGCCCTGCGTTGCGCGATTTGAGCTCGCGCACGGTGCGTTCGATGTCGCGGTAGGTAATCACGCTGGAATTGACTTCCATCGCAATGCGGTTCAGCGGTTTGATTTCGGCTTGGGCAGCCTGAAACGGGATGCCAAATGCGGCAGCTAGTATTAGGGGGACGATTTTGCGTTTCATCATTTGTTTACCTCGTTGGTTTTGGTGTAGCCGGGGATGCCTAGGCGCAGTTGCTCTTGGGCGTTGGTGCCTGCGTTGCTGAGGTCTTTCAGCTGCAAAGTGAAGAAGAAGGCGGTTTTGTATTTGTATTTGTCTTGCACGGGCTGCCATTCGGTTACATAGCGTTGGGCAACAAAGCTCGCGCTCCAACAGCCGCAGGGGTTTTTGTATTCCAGCCCTGCGGTTTGTTCCAAAATGGCGCGGGGCGATGTGCTGTAATTGAGCCGCCCCACGGCGTAGAGGTTGCTGCTTAATGGCCATTGCGCGGCAAGGTCGATGTGGCGCAGTTTGTCGTAGAAGCCCGAATAGATTTCTTCGTTGCGCCCGTATTTGAAGCGTGCGCTCAACACTTTGCCCGCTTCGGGGTTGTAGCGGATGCCCAAGTCGTAGCGCTGGGTGGCTTTGTTGTCGGCGCTCCAATGCCAGTTGCTGTCGGCAAACCAGCTGGGGGCGACTTGCCCGCTGGCAAAGGCAACGATGTCGCCGTTTTTACGCTCGTTTTGATTCAGGCTGCCTGAAAGAGCGACTTCATCGCGGGTGAAATAATATTTTTCGCCAACGCCTGCGCGGAAGTATTCATAGCCTGTGTTGGGGTTGAGAAAGCGGGTTTGCAAGCCTGCCGATAGGCTGTTGTTGGCGTTGATGCGGTCGTTGCCCGAATAGATGTTTTCGCGGAACAATTGGTCGTAGCTGAAATCGTTAAGCGAGGAGTCAAAATTGGGCAGATCGTTTTGCGATTTGGATGGGGTGTAGTTGTAGAACAGGCGCGGTTCAACGGTTTGCACGAAGCTGCCGCCAAACAGCTTGGCTTGGCGTTCCAGCGTGATGCCGCTGTCCACGTTCACAATCGGCAGGATGCGCGAGGTGTCGCGCGATTTCAGGCTGCCAAATTTGTCTAGCCAATAGCGCGTGGCGTGCACGCCCACTTTGGGGCGCACATAACCCCATGCGTTGTGGAAATCCCATTTGATGCTGGGATAAACCACGGCGCGGTTGCCGCTTTGCATATCTTTGTGGTCAAAGCGGGTGAGCTGCGCTTTGATGTCCAGCTCGGTGTAGGGATTGATGTTTTTTGCCCAAGTTGCAGACAGGCGCGGCAAGATGGAATACACCGCGCCTTTGTTGCCGTTGGAGTCGTTGAGAATTTGGTATTTTTGCGCCATCAATTCCACGTTGAGCGGCGCACCCCATAGGTCTTGATGGTAGTTTAGCCATGCTTTGCGGTTGAGGTTGGTGCTTTCGGCTAACTCGTTGCGCCCTGCAAAATCGCGGTAGTAGTCGTCATCGGAAACTTGGTTGAAATCGATGCCGCCTGTGAGCTTGGATGTGAAGGTTTGGCTGTGTTTCAGGCTGAACGCGGCGCGGTTGTTGCGATTGCGTTTGCTGTCGTGCGGCATATATTTAACGTTTACGCTGCCTGTGTATTTGGGCTGCAAATAGCGAAACTCGCCACCGATGCGCGCGCCGCGCGCGCCGATGTAGCCGGGGGTGAGCGTGGCATCGTAGTTGGGCGCAAGGTTGAAGTAATACGGCAAATCAACCGACGCGCCATCCGAGCCCACCGACATGGTCGGCACTAAAAAACCGCTTTTGCGGTTGCCGTTAATCGGAAAATCCACCCACGGCGTGTACAAAATCGGCACGCCCGCAAACACCAGCTTGGCTTTTTTTGCCACGCCGATGCCGGTTTCGCGGTTGGTGGTCAGCTCTTCGGCTTGGATGTACCACGATGTGTCGCCTGTTTCGCAGGTGTTGAATTTGACTTCTTGCGCGGCGTGATGGTTGTCGTCATACATTTTCAGGCTGCGTGCCACGCCTTGCAGCCGTTTGCTGTTTTGCTCGGCAACAAATTCGGTGTTGTTGGCGTTGCCTGAATGCTTGGCGAGGTCGTAGTCCAGCTTATCGCCTTGCACGGTTTGCCCATCGGCGCGGGTGAGCGTGAATTGGTCGCCCGCGTAAACGTGTTCATTGGGCTGGTCGTAGTCCACCCAATCGGCGTTCAGCGTTTCATCGTTGCGCTCGATGATGACGTCGCCTTGCGCGCGGTGGCGCACGTTGGTTTGCCCTGCGGCTTTATCTGCTTCGATGCGGGTTACATCTTGCGGCAGTTTGGGCAGCCCTGTTTTGCGGGCGGGGGCAACGCCTTTGGCTTGCGGATTGGGCGCACGGCACACCCAGCCCAGCTTTTCAGGCTGCCATGTGTCCGACACCGCCCACGCGCTGCCTGAAAAGGCAATGCCCAGCATGGCGACTAATGGTTTGCTTACAAATGAACGAGACAAAATCACACCTTGCAACGGTTTTAAAGTTAAAATGACGGGCTATTTTAACCGAAAACCCGATAATTCACAGTATGCAACGAGAAACCCTGCTAAAAGACTGGCTCACCAGCGTTTACCCCAATCAACCCTTTGAACTGAGCTTTGCTGCTGCGGATGCCGATTTTCGCCGTTATTTTCGCGCCACCTTTGCCGATGGCAGCACGGTAATTTGCATGGACGCGCCGCCCGAAAAAATGCGCGAAAGCGTGGCGAATTATTTGAAAGTGCGCGATTTATTCAGCAGCCTGAATGTGCCCACCGTGCTCGCCAAAAATTTGGAGCTGGGGTTTATCGTGTTAAACGATTTGGGCGATGTGCAATACTTAAAAGCGATGCAGCAAGAAAACACGCCCGAGGCGCACAAAGCCTTGCTGCTGGAAGCGATTGATGAGCTGATTGTGTTGCAACAAGCCAGCCAGCCCAACCAGTTGCCCGAATACAGCCGCGAGATTTTGCTGCGCGAGATGAATTTGTTTCCCGAATGGTTTGTGGCAAAAGAATTAAACGGCAGCCTGAATTTTGCGCAACGCCAATTATGGCAACAAACGCTGGATGCACTGCTGCCTGTGATTGAAGCGCAGCCCAAAGTGTATGTGCATCGCGATTTTATCGTGCGCAATCTGATGCTCACGCGCGGCCGTCCTGCCGTTTTGGATTTTCAGGATGCCTTATATGGCGCGATAACCTACGACTTGGTTTCGCTGCTGCGCGATGCGTTTATTGAATGGGATGAAGAGTTTACGCTGGATTTGGTCATCCGCTATTGGGAAAAGGCGCGCGCGGCGGGCTTGCCTGTGCCTGCGCAGTTTGACACGTTTTATAAATGGTATGAATTCATGGGCGTGCAGCGGCATTTGAAAGTGGCGGGCATTTTTGCGCGGCTGTGGCACCGCGACGGCAAAGACAAATACCGCCCCGAAATCCCGCGCTTTTTGAACTACTTGCGCCGCACGTCGCGCCGTTACGAAGAGCTTGCCCCGCTTTACGCGCTGCTGTTGCAGCTGGTGGGCGATGAGGATTTGCAAACGGGCTACACATTTTAGGAACGACAATCATGGCTGTTATTCAAACGCATATTCCCGTGCTGCTGGTGTCGCTGTCGGCTGGCATCATTGAAATTCACAATATGTCCAACCACCGCGCCAGCTTCAAAATGCCCACCACGCTGCGCATCGGCTTGGTGGACGATGTGATGAAGCCTTGTCCGTTTTCGCATCCGCGCGTTGCCATCGACGACGAGCAAGTGGCCGTCGATATTTTTCAAAACGCACTCGCCAAAAGCGGCATGGTGCAACGCAACCAGCCGTGCATCGTCGTGCTGCATCCGCAAAGCCATTTTGCCAGCGACATGACGCAAAGCGAACTGCAAATGCTCACCCGCATGGTGCACGAATCGGGCTTCCCCATCCACGGCGAAGTGTATTTTCTGCTCAAACCCACCATCGACGAGAGCGATTGGCAATATTTCGAAGCGATGGCGCGCGAGCCTGCGCCGCAACTGATGCAGCCTGAAAACCAAGCGGGCGTGCTGCGCCGCGCATGGAATTGGCTGGCGCAGAATTTGTGAGTCATACTTTTCAGGCTGCCTATTATTGTTTCCCCGCCTGATAAGGCAGCCTGAAAACCGATTGGCCGCCCGCACGTTAAACCCGAACACAATTTTCAGGCTGCCCTTTGCCAAGCGCCACAATACCCGCTATATTCCACCCCGCAAAAATTAGTACAAGCAATCTAAGAACCTGTATTCACTATTTCCATAGGTAGATTTTATGACATAAAAGCGTGGATACAAGGCAAAAAGCGCAGCAAGGTTGAACACCTTGCGAGCATTTTTAACGCAGTAGCCGCGTTTTTAGGGCATAGAAGATGCCTATGGAAATAGTGGATACAGGTTCTAAACCCCAACATCAGGCAGCCTGAAACCCCAAGGCAGCCTGAAACCCACATAAGGACAACCCCATGAGCTGGTTTGACAAAATCCTCCCCCCGAAAATCAAAAAAAATGACGACAAAAAATCAGGCGTGCCCGAAGGCTTGTGGCACAAATGCTCATCCTGCGGCGAAACCCAATACGCCACCGAGCTGAGCCAAAATCACAAAGTCTGCCCCAAATGCGGGCACCATGAAGCCCTCACCGCCCGCGAACGCCTAAACCTCTTGCTGGATGAAGCCAACCGCGAAGAAATCGGTGCCAACATCCACCCCACCGATATTTTGAAATTCAAAGACAGCAAAAAATACCCCGACCGCCTTGCCGCCGCCAAAAAAGCCACGGGCGAAGACGACGCGCTCGTGGTGATGCGCGGGCAGATGCACGGCTTGCCCGTGGTCATCGCCGCGTTTGAATTCCGCTTTATCGGTGGCTCGATGGGCTCGGTAGTGGGCGAGCGCTTCGTGCAAGGCGTGCGCCGCGCCGTTGCCGACAACTGCACCTTTATCTGCGTGGCCGCATCGGGTGGCGCGCGTATGCAAGAGGGGCTGAACTCGCTGATGCAAATGACCAAAACCAGCGCATCGCTGCATTTGCTCAACGAAAAAGGCTTGCCGTTTATCTCCGTGCTCACCGACCCCACCATGGGCGGCGTGTCCGCCAGTTTCGCCTTCTTGGGCGACATCGTGGTCGCCGAACCCAAAGCCCTGATTGGCTTTGCCGGCCCGCGCGTGATTGAGCAAACCGTGCGCGAAAAACTGCCCGAAGGCTTCCAACGCGCCGAATTCTTGCTGGAAAAAGGCGCGATTGACCAAATCATCGACCGCCGCGAGATGAAAAAACGCCTTGCCGATTTGATTACCCTGCTGCGGCGCGAACCGCAAGTGAGCGAAGTGGTTTAGGCAGCCTGAAAAACGAAACGCAAACAAAAAGACGGATTTTTGAGAATCCGTCTTTTTTTGTGTCGGGACGGCGTGCGGCGGGAAGCGTTACGCCGTTTTCAGGCTGCCTTTTACCGCATAGCAAAGGCAGCCTGAAAGCGCACTTGCACACTTTCAGGCTGCCTTATCGCACCGCATCAACACATCTTGCGCACCACAACCGCCCGCTCATACCGCCCCAACGCGCCAAAGCCGTGCGGATTGTTTTGCGCTCGGGTTCGGATTGTGCCGTTCAAGCAAACGTTTTGTTTGATAAAAAACGCCTTGCTCGCCGCCCGTTGCTGCTTAATCCATTCGTTTAACACGCCGCGCTCGTCGTCCAGATAATACGTTTGCCCCTGATAGCTAAACTCCGCCTGTTCAAACGAAATTTGGACGGTGCCGTTCATATCAACGGCCGGATTGGGCGCGGCGGCATAAGCGTTTGCGCTGTGGTATGCAGTCAGGAGCAATACAAAAGCAAGGATAGGTGTTTTCATGATGTTTCCCGTTTAGATACAAATTGAGCGGATGGCTGTCCAAGGCAGCCTGAAAATCTGATTTTGAGCTGTTTGCAGCGAGATGGGACGGATGGCTGCCCATTAGTTTTCAGGCTGCCTGTCGCGTAACCGACAGGCAGCCTGAAATTCAGCGCAACCCCGCATCGGGCGGGGTTTTGTTTACCGTTTATTTTTTCTTCTCTTCCGCCGCTTTTTTCTCATCGGCTTTCTTTTTCTCTTCCGCTAGCTTTTGTACGCCCTGCCCCAAAGACTGCTGCCATTCGCTTGGGTTTTTCAGCAAATCCAACGCTTTGCGCAGCTGGTCGTCTTTGCTGGGGTCGGGTTTGCGGCGCGAAGCCAAATCTTCCAATTTGGGTTTTGGCTCGCTGGCGGCCGCGGGCTTGGTTTCTTCTTCCTTGCTGTCGGGCTCGGAAGCGGCAATGGCGGTTTTCACGCCGTTTTCGCCCAGCGGGTTGTCAATGTGTCCTGACAAATCCGCCTCATGGCTTTCAAACGTGCGCGTTTTGTCTTTCACTTCCACGTCGGGCACGATGCCGGTGGCTTGGATGGAGCGGTCGTTGGGCGTGTAATACAGCGCGGTGGTGATTTTCAACGCGCCGCCGCCAGACATCGGAATCACCGATTGTACCGAACCTTTGCCGAAGCTGCGCGTACCCACGATGACTGCGCGTTTGTGGTCTTGCAACGCGCCTGACACAATCTCCGAAGCCGAAGCCGAGCCTGAGTTAATCAACACGGTGATGGGGATGTTTTTGATTTCGGCGGGCAGCGAAGCCAAGGGGTCGGTGCCTACCGACAAGATGTAATCCTCGGGGCGGGCTTTGAGCAGCATGCCTTGTTTGTTGTCGCGCCCTTTGGTGCTTACGACTACGGAATCTTTGGGCAGGAACACGGCAGACACGCCCACCGCGCCGTTGAGCAGGCCGCCGGGGTCGTCGCGCAAATCCAGCACCAAGCCTTTGAGCGGGGCTTTGTTTTCTTGGGTTAATTTGTTCACCGCTTCGGCAACCGAAGCCACGGTGCGCTCTTGGAACTGGGTTACGCGGATGTAGCCGTAGCCGTTTTCCAGCAAATGCGAGCGCACGCTTTGCACTTTAATCACCGCACGGGTCAGGTTCACGACAATCGGTTTGTCGGCATCTTTGCGCGATAGGGTGAGCGTGATTTTGGTGCCCGGTTTGCCGCGCATTCTTTTGACGGCATCGTTCACCGTCATGCCGCGCGTGGATTCGTTGTCGATTTTCACGATGAAATCGCCGCTTTTCACGCCTGCGCGCTCGGCGGGGGTGTCTTCAATCGGCGCGATGACTTTCACAAAGCCGTCTTCCGAGCCGACTTCCATGCCCAAGCCGCCGAATTCGCCGGTGGTGGATTCTTTCATTTCGGCATAACCTTTTTTGTTCATGTATTCCGAATGCGGGTCCAGCCCCGCCACCATGCCTTTGATGGCTTCTTCCAGCAGTTTGTCGTCGTCGGATTTGTTCACATAATTGGCTTTAATTTGCCCATACACTTCCGCCATGGTTTTGAGCGATTGGATGGGCAGGTTGTCGTCGGTTTTTTTGTCGGCGGCGAAACTTTGCGCGCCGATGCTCAGCGCCACACCGCTGATTGCGCCGCAGGTGTAGAGGGCGATTTTTTTCCAAGTTTGAGACATAGTTGTGTGTCTTTCCTTTTGTTGTCGTGTTGTTTCAGGCAGCCTGAAAACGCAAAGGCGTAAGGGTAGGCGATTTTATGGGTTTAGAAAAGGGCGCAAACAAAAATTAACGAAAAAGATGAGTGCATTAGCGTTTTCAGGCTGCCTTATCCGGTAAAGGCAGCCTGAAAACGCTTATCCGCGGATGCGCTCAATCTTTGCGCCCACGCCGCCGAGTTTTTTCTCAATGTATTCGTAACCGCGGTCTAGGTGGTAGATTCTGTCCACAATCGTTTCACCGCTGGCCACCAAGCCTGCCAGCACCAAGCTGGCGGAGGCGCGCAAATCGGTTGCCATCACGGTTGCGCCCGAGAGCGTTTCTACGCCCGTGAGCAGCGCGGTATGCCCATCCACCGAAATGTTCGCGCCCATGCGGTTGAGCTCGGGCACATGCATGAAGCGGTTTTCAAAAATGGTTTCGGTTACTTTGCTCACGCCCTCGGCGACCACGTTCATCGCCATAAACTGCGCCTGCATGTCGGTGGGGAAGGCGGGGTGCACGGCGGTGCGGATGTTCACCGCTTTGGGGCGTTGCTGCATTTCTATCGTAATCCAATCCTCGCCCGTGGTGATTTTTGCGCCCGCTTCGGCGAGCTTGTCCAACACCGCTTCCATGGTTTTGGGCGCGGCGTGGCGCAGGGTTACTTTGCCGCCGGTCATTGCCACCGCGCACAGGAATGTGCCCGCTTCAATGCGGTCGGGCACTACGCCGTGTTCGCAGCCGTGCAATTCGTTCACGCCTTCCACCGTCATGGTGGATGTGCCGATGCCGCTGATTTTCGCGCCCATTTTCACCAAGCATTCCGCCAAGTCCACCACTTCGGGCTCAACCGCGCAGTTTTCCAGCGTGGTAACGCCTTGCGCCAAAGTCGCCGCCATCAGCAGGTTTTCCGTGCCGCCCACGGTTACCACGTCCATCACCACGCGCGCGCCTTGCAGCTTGCCTTGGGGCGCAACGGCTTTCACATAGCCGTGTTCAATCGTAATCTGCGCGCCCATCGCTTCCAAGCCTTTCAGATGCTGGTCCACAGGGCGGCTGCCAATCGCGCAGCCACCCGGCAGGCTCACTTCGGCTTTGCCAAAGCGCGCCAAGGTAGGACCGAGTACCAAAATAGAAGCGCGCATGGTGCTGACCAAATCATACGGCGCGTGGGTGTTGTTTACTGTGCCGCCGTTGATTTCAAATTCGCTGATGTTGTCGGTCATCACGCGTGCGCCCATGCCTTGCAGCAGCTTTTGCGTGGTTTTGACATCTGCCAACATGGGCACGTTTTTGAGCCGCAGCGTGCCCGCTGTGAGCAAGCCTGCGCACATCAGCGGCAGCGCGGCATTTTTTGCGCCCGATACGGTGATTTCGCCGTTAAGTTTGCCATTGGCGATGATTTTGAGCTTGTCCATAGGTTTCTATTCCCTGAATCTGTTGCTTGAAAAATGGGCGCGATTATAGCTTAAAGCGGTTAAGGGCGTGGGTAAAAGGCAGCCTGAAAATGGGGGATTCATTTTCAGGCTGCCTTTGGGAGGTAATCCAGTTATCCAGTATAAACAGATATGCCTCGCAACTCGTTTTTAGGCTTGCTCGCCGCGTTCCAGCACAAAATCGGGTTCAAACTCGGCAACGGCTTCGCGCAGGCTTTGCCAATTATTGTTTCTGGGCATCAGCAAAACGCCGTTGCCCAAATGCTGGATGATGACTTCTGATGTATCAAACTGAAAGGCTTGGGGTAAGCGAACGGCTTGGGAACGCCCTGTAATAAAGATTTTGGCGGTTTGCATGATGATGTATTTTTTGATAGGTATCGTCGTAGCTTACCACGCAAGGTTTAAGGCAGCCTGAAATCCAATTTTCAGGCTGCCTCTACTATTCGCGCAACTCCTTGGGCAAGGCAAACACCATATGCTCGTCCACCGCATCGCCCTGTTCCACCTTATCCACGCCCCAATCTTTAATTTGCTGAATCACTTGCTGCACCAGCACCTCGGGCGCGCTCGCTCCCGCCGTTACGCCCACCTTGTTCTTGCCGTTAAACCATTCGCGTTGCAACAACGAAGCGTTGTCCACCATATACGCCTCCACGCCGCGCTGCGTTGCCACTTCGCGCAAACGGTTGCTGTTAGACGAATTGGGCGAGCCAACCACAATCACAATATCGCAATCCGCCGCCAATTCTTTTACCGCCGCTTGGCGATTGGTGGTGGCGTAGCAAATGTCTTCCTTGTGCGGATTTTTGATGTTGGGGAAACGCGCGTTGAGGGCGGCGATGATATCGGCGGTTTCGTCCACCGACAGCGTGGTTTGGCTCACATACGCCAGCTTATCGGGGTTGGCTACCACCAAATCCGCCACATCCTCCACCGTTTGCACCAACAGCATTTTGCCGCTGGGCAGTTGCCCCATTGTGCCTTCCACCTCCACGTGCCCCGCGTGCCCAATCATAATAATTTGATAGCCCTGCGCATCCAGCCGCGCCACTTGCTTGTGCACTTTGGTAACCAGCGGGCAAGTAGCATCAAACACGCGAAAACCGCGCTCGGCGGCTTCGGCTTGCACCGCTTTGGATACGCCATGCGCCGAGTAAATCAGCGTTGCGCCTTGCGGCACATCCGCCAAGTTGTCAATAAAAATCGCGCCTTTATCGCGCAAGCCATCCACCACAAATTTGTTGTGCACGACTTCGTGGCGCACATAAATCGGCGCGCCAAATAACTCCAACGCGCGTTCTACGATGGAAATGGCTCTGTCCACGCCCGCGCAAAAACCGCGTGGGTTAGCGAGCATAATGGTTTTTCGGCTCATGGTTTTTCTCTTGATGATGTTGGTGGTTTCAGGCTGCCTTGGCGGGGGAAACCGATTGGGCGAAGCAGCCTGAAAACAGGTTTTTGGCTGTCGTGGCGCTGTGCCGTTTTCAGGCTGCCTTTTTATGCTTGATGCTGTCAATCGCCAGCAACACCGCGCCCACGCAGATAAAACTGTCGGCAACATTAAACGCGGGGTAATAATGCTCGCCCCAGTAAAACAGCAAAAAATCCACCACTTTCTCGTGCACAAAGCGGTCAATCACGTTGCCCAACGCGCCGCCGATAATCATCGCCGCTGCCCAGTTGCCCAGCTTGCCGAATTCGTTTTTGGCGATGCCGCGCGCCAGATAGCCGCTAATCACAAACGCCAGCAGGATAAACAAATATTTCTGCGCGCCGCCCATGTTGGCAAGGAAGCTGAACGCCGCGCCGGGGTTGTACACAAGGGTGAGGTCAAAAAAATGGGGGATGACGTTGAGCCGCTCTTGGTAGGCAAAGCGGGCGAGAACGGCGGATTTGCTGATTTGGTCAAGGATGACGGCGGCAATCGCCACCAGCCAATAGGGTAGGTATTTCATCGGTTTGCGCTTGGAAAAATAAAGCGGGGGATTGTACTGGATTTTCAGGCTGCCTTAAATGCACAAAAGCACCGGCTTCTTGCCAAACAAATGAAAAATCAGGATAATGCGCGGCTTCGTTCAATGAGGCGCAGGCAAAATCCCTACGCTCGCTTTTTTAAGGAAAAAACATGAAACCTGAAATTCATCCGGATTACCATGAAGTCAACGTTACCTGCTCTTGCGGCAACCAATTCGTAACCAAATCCACCATGGCAAAAGAAAACTTCAACATCGAGGTTTGCTCAAACTGCCATCCTTTCTACACCGGCAAACAAAAAATTGTGGATACCGCAGGCCGCGTGGACAAATTCAATCAAAAATACGGCAATATGTTCAAACGTTCGGTTTGATTTATGCCAGCAAAGGCAGCCTGAAAACGGGGGAACTCGTTTTCAGGCTGCCTTTTTCGTTGCAACCTTGATTGGCTGCAACCAACAAAAACACGCTTTGCCCCGCCGCAAAGCGTGTTTGCCTTTTCAGGCTGCCCCGACCTTATCGCTTAACCGGTAGCTTGATATGCGGCTTCACTTTCGGCGCGGCCGCAGGCTCCGGCTCGGGCGCAATCAAGCCTAGCTCAATCTGCTGCTCTTTGCTCAGCAAATTGCTCCAATCGCCGTTTTTGTACCACTCGGGACCGTCCAGCTCAATCGGATGCTGAATCCGCTCGCAGCCATTGCCGCACAACAAATCATCATCCTTGCAATATTTGTCGCAGCCCCAGCAAATCCGCTCGGGATGCTTGGGGAAAATGGGAAATTTTTTTGCCATTGTTTTTGTTCCTCTTGATTATTGTTTTATCGCTCAATCGGCAGCCTGAAAACCATGTTTACGCCATTTTCAGGCTGCCTATCAGTTTGCCTATCAAGGCAGCCTGAAAACTACGGCGCAAGCCGCATTTTTTGCCACGCGCCATCCGCCAGCACATAACACACGCGGTCGTGCAAACGGCTGGGCCGCCCCTGCCAAAATTCCACGCGGTCGGGCCGCACCACATAGCCGCCCCAATGCGGCGGACGCGGCACTTTCAACGGATGCCGCGCGCCAAACATCGCCGCGCGCGCCACCAGCACCGCCTTGTTCGCAATCGGCTGGCTTTGCTCGCTCGCCCACGCGCCCACGCGGTTGGTGTAGGGGCGGCTGGCAAAATAGGCATCCGATTCGTGTTCGGGCAGCCTGAAAACCTGCCCCTCGATGCGCACCTGTCGTTCCAATTCAGGCCAAAAGAAAGTGAGCGCGGCAAACGGATGCTGCGCCAGCGCCTGCCCCTTGCGGCTGGCGTAATTGGTAAAAAACACAAAACCCTGCGGGTTCACTTCTTTCAACAGCACCACGCGATTAGTGGGGCGGTTATCCGCACCCACCGTTGCCACGTTCATCGCCGTTGGCTCGTTTACCTGCGCCGCCATCGCCTCGTTCAGCCACAATTCAAACTGCTCAATCGGGTCCGCCAAACATTGCGCCTCGGATAATTCCTGCTTGCTGTAATCCTGCCGAATCGCGTGCAAATCCATCTGCTTCCCCAAACATTCGTGGAAAAGTCGGATTATATGCCTCTGCCAAATAGAGGGCAAAACCAACATTCTAGATGAGAATGAATCGCATTTAATAGTCAAAATCTTAAAGTTTCAATAAGCTCTTTATTTTTTGCTATAATCGCGCCAATCATTTCCAATAATACAAACCACGTTATGAAACTCACCGTTATTGGGCTCAACCACCAAACCGCCCCCCTAGCCATCCGCGAGCAGCTTGCCTTTGCCGCCGCTGCGTTGCCCGAAGCCGTGCGCGATTTGAGCGTGAACGCCGCTGCCGAAGCCGTTATCCTTTCCACCTGCAACCGCACCGAGCTGTATTGCGTGGGCGATGCCGAGATGATTATCAACTGGTTGGCGGACTACCAAGGCGTAAACGCCGACGACATCCGACCCTATCTTTACACCCTCGGGTGCAGCGAAACCATCCGCCACGCCTTCCGCGTTGCCTGCGGCTTGGACAGCATGGTGCTGGGCGAGGCGCAAATTTTGGGGCAAATGAAAGAAGCCGTGCGCATCGCGCGCGAACAAGGCAGCATCAGCACATGGCTCAACGCCTTATTTCAACGCACGTTTCAGGCTGCCAAAGAAGTGCGCAGTTTAAGCGGCGTGGGCGACAACGTGGTTTCCATGGCAAGCGCGGCGGTGCGCATGGCGGAGCAAAGCGTGGGCGACATCGGCAGCCTGAATGTGTTGTTCGTGGGCGCGGGCGAAATGAACGAAAGCGTGGCAACCTATTTTGCCGCCAAACAGCCGCGCAGCCTGATGGTTGCCAACCGCACGCTCACCCGTGCCACAAACCTGTGCAGCAAACTGGGCAACGGCGCGCAAGCCTGCAAGCTGGAAGCCCTGCCCGAAATCCTGCACCGCTACGACATCATTATTTCTTGCACAGGCAGCGAATTGCCCGTGATTACACACGACATGATGGCGCACGCCACCGCGCAACGCACAGGCAGCCTGAAAACCGTAGGCTTTGATAAAACCGACCGGCAATTTATGCTGGATTTGGCTGTGCCACGCGACATAGAAGCCAGCATTGCCGAGCTGCCGCACATCGCCCTGTTTACCGTGGACGACATGGCGGAGCGCGTGGCACACGGCAAAGAAGCCCGCGCCGCCGCCGCCGCCCAAGCCGAAGCGATGGTGAAAGCCAAAGTGAACGAATTTGTGGCATGGCAGCAAAGCCGCCAGCGCGTGCCGTTGATTTGCGCCCTGCGCGACGAGGGCGAACGCGCCCGCCAGCAAGTGCTCAACCACGCCATGCGCCAGCTTGCCAAAGGCACGCCGCCCGAAGAAGTGCTGGAACGGCTGTCGGTGCAGCTTACCAACAAGCTGCTGCATTCGCCCACGCGCGCGTTAAACAAAGCCGATTCGCATGATATTCATGTAGTCAAAGCGTTGGCGCAGGTTTATCACTTGCCGCATTGAGTTGGTGATAGAAAAATAGTTTTCAGGCTGCCTTTGTGGGTTTCATAAAGGCAGCCTGAAATTTATTTTGGGGTTAGAGAACAAAACTATTTGATGGGATGATGGCGTGGTATTTCAGCCGCTAGCATACGCTTATATTCCCGACGTAAAAATAGCATATAGAAACTTAATGGAAGGCAAAGCCCAAAAAAATAGCAGCAAAAATAATCAAGGATACTTCCTACTTCATCAATACGAGACATACCCGTATAAACAAAAAGCAAGTTGAACACAGCCATAAATGAAAGCCATCTCATATTTTTATTTAAGAAGGGGGCATGGCTAGGAAGCGACTCTAAAAAAGGCATTTCTAATGGGAATAAATCATACAAAAATTTCCTTTTGTTTTTAATTGTATTCATTACTTTATTTTTTATAGAAAACCCAAGTAATACGCTAATCATTAGTATTGATGCATATCTAATATAACGGTTGTCAGTAATTGTCGTTAAGATAAAAATGGAAACAGCACTTAAATTGCATATTAAAAACTGGAATATGAGATATTTAGTATCTAATCCTTGTTCAGCCGCAATTTTCTTAAAATTACCTTGTGCAAAAAAATCAAAAGCATTCATCAATCAACACTCCCAAATCAAGCATTATCAAACATGGTTGGATGAAATTCGCAACCGCCCCAAATCTATTTTCAGGCTGCCTTGTGTTCACATAGGCAGCCTGAAAACCCTATTTCTTATCAAAATCAATAATCTCCGACACCATGCTTTTTTTGGCAACCAAGCTCAGTTGCAGCGTGGCAAGCTGGCTAAACAGTTTGTCTTTTTTCACTTCGGGATTTTTTTGCAGCGCGGTAAACACGCGCTTGGCTTCGTCAAACCGCCCCAGCTTGCGCAGCATTTCGCCGCGCAAAAATTGCGTGTTAATGGCATCTTTGCTGCTGATTGCCTTGTTTGCCAACACCTTATCGGCGTATTCCAGCGTTTTGCTAAACGATTCTTGGCTTTCGCTCTGCCAGCTTGCCTTTAAAAAAATATTCATCATTTGCTGCGCATCGGTGTTTTCGCCCGCCAGCTCCATCATGCGCCCCCATGCGAAATAGCTGGGCGACTGCGCGGCGATTTGCTGGTATTCCGCGCTGTTGACCACGCGCTCAAACTTCGCCAATTCTGCCTTGCTGAATTGGTTTTTAAACATCACGAATTTGTTTTTGGGGCATTGCGGAATGGCAAACGGCGCGGCAATCGGCCCGACCGGGCGCGTGTCGGTCATCATACCGAAGCTGGTGCCCGAGGTGTCGATGGTTTGCGAGAAGGTTTCGCCGCCAATCGGGCAGGTGAACGCCTTTTCTGTTGCGGTGTGCGCCGATGCCGATGCGCCGGCGGCAAGGAGCAAAAGGGCGAGCAGTTGGGTTTTCATGGGATTCCTTTGGCTGGGGCTGCGATAAAGCGGTGGATTTTAAGGGCTTTGAGGCAGCCTGAAAACCCGCTTTCCGCTTTTCAGGCTGCCCCAATGCGACCTCAATACAATGATTTGCGTTTTATTTGTCCGTTCGCGCGCGCAAAAACGTGGCAAAGCGCGGCGTGCCTTTGTGGGTGAAGCCGCGGTATTTATAAGTGATGGTGCTGCCGATTTTGGGCGGGTTTTTGCGCTGTGCGTCTTTAAAGCCCGAGCCGATGCGAAATTCGCCGAGCTGGTTTTTGCACGACAACGCGCCGAGCATGCCCGCATATTTGCCTTTGCCTTCATAGTGTTGCGTAACCACGCATTCGGCATCGTGGGCGGATTTGAGCTTCAACAAATCGCTGCTGCGCCCGCCTTGATACGGCGTGTCGGGGTTGCGCAGCATCACGCCCTCGCCGCCTTGCGCTTCGATTTCGCGCAAAAACCGCCGCGCGTGGGCTTCGTTTTGCACCGGCGTTTGCGCGAGCACGGCAAAATTGGCGTTGGGATGCTTGGCGAGATGCTGTTTTGCCTTATCCAAACGTTGATATAAATTGCCGCTTTCTTTTGGCGCATCAAACACATACAGCTTGATGCCCTGCCAAGAATGCCCCGCCGTGCGCACCGCCGCCGATACCGCTTCAAACTTGCCGCGCCCGATATACAATTCGCCGTCCAGCGCGAACGGCGGAAAATCGCGGGTGAAGCCCGCAGGTGGGGCGAACACGTTGCCTTGGCGGCTGATTAGCTGCTTGCCGTCCCAATAGGCGCGCACGCCGTCCAGCTTTTCGCTCATCGCCCAGCCTTGGATGTTTTGGTTTTTGTATTCTTGCGCCAGCATCAGATTGGGCGCGGCGGCTTGGGCGGCGGGGATGGCGGCGAGGGCGAGCATGGGGATGAATTTTGCAAACATGGGGGTTCCTTTGCGGTTTTCGTTTCGCAGCAACGTGCGTTGTTCGTTTTAACTTCGTTGAAGCCTGCGGCTTTCAGGCTGCCTGAAATTATAAATGATTTGCCGTACCGCATTCGGCTTTCTCTGCGCCGCGCCATCCAGTACACTACGCAGCCGATTGCGCCGCAACGGGCAACGCTATTTTCAGGCTGCCCTATATTGGTTGAACCTCTGCGAGGGGCATCCTATCGGGCGGCATTTCCGTTTAACCGCACCACTCAAACGATTGAAACCATGAAACACACGCTCCCCCTTTTCGCACTGCTGCTTTCGCTTGCCGCCTGCGCCCAACCGCCCATCAGCTACACCGCCCGCGTAACCGGCGTGCACGATGGCGACACGGTGCGCGTAACCGATGCGCACGGCGCAAAACGGCGTATCCGCCTTGCCTACATCGACGCGCCCGAGCTGGACCAAGCGCACGGCATCGCCAGCCGCGACGCGCTGCGGCAGCTGGTTGAGCAGCAAACGGTGCGGCTCACCATCCACGACACCGACCGCTACCAACGCCAAGTCGCCACCATCACGCTGGGCGGGCAAGACATCAACCGCGCGCAAATTGAAAACGGCAACGCGTGGCACTACCGCAGCATCGCGCGCAAACGGCAAAACCCAACGGATTACGCGCAATACAGCCAAGCCGAAGCGCGGGCGAAGCAGGAAAGAATCGGCTTGTGGCGCGATAAAAACCCGCTTGCGCCGTGGGCATATCGGCAACAGCAGCGGGCGGCGATGATGCAGGAAAACAATGGAGCGATGCGGTAGGCAGCCTGAAATCCAAATGGAACGGCAACGGCTCATTACCGCCCTATTGAATACAAAAATTTCAGGCTGCCTGTTGTCTCCAATCAGGCAGCCTGAAAACGATACTTGATTCAAAATCAATGCGCGGGATGCCGCTGCACCGCCGTCACCACATCCATGCCGAACAGCGCGTTGATGTCGGTTTCGTCGAAGGTGTAGTGTTGGTTGCAGAAATCGCAATCCACGGTGATGCTGCCTTCTTCGGCCACCACTTTACCCACTTCTTCGCCGCCGAGCATCAGCAGCATGTCGCTCACTTTGCCGCGCGAGCAGGTGCAGGCAAACTCCAAATCTTCGGCGGGGAACACACGCGGCGGAGTTTCGTGGAACAGGCGATACAGCAGGTTTTGCGCATCTAGGTGCAGCAGCTCGGCGGCGGTGAGCGTGCCCGCCAGCGTGGTAACGTGTTCCCATGCGGCATCGTCTAGCTCTTGCTCGGGCAGGCGTTGCAGCAGCAAGCCGCCGATGTGGTTGTCGTCTGCGGCGAGGGCGATGTGGGTTTGCAGCTGTTCGCTGCGGGTCATGTAGTGCATCAGCATATCGGCGATGCTGCCGCCTTCCAGCGGCACCACGCCTTGCCACGGCTCGCCGTTTTTGGGCTGCACGGTGAGCACGAACACGCTGTTGTCGCCCAACAGTTGGGTTAAATCGGCATCATCGGCGATGGCGGCGGTTTCGTCCCAGCGGGCGGTGGCGCGCACGGTGTCTTCGGATGTGGCTTCCACCACCAGCATTTTCAGGCTGCCTTGCCCTTGCACTTGCACGATGAGCGTGCCGTCCAGTTTCAAATTGCTGGATAGAATCGCGCCGGCGGCCAGCAGTTCGCCTAGGGCGCGGCGGATGGCTTTGGGGTAGGGTTTTTGCTGGGCGATGTGTTGCCAAACGTCGGTAAGCTGAACGTGGATGCCGCGGATGGGCTGCTCGTCAAAGATGAAGCGGGTGCGTTGGTTGGTCATGCTTTTTCCTTTAATCGTGTGAACAATGGGCTGCTATATGGTTTCAGGCTGCCTAAAATCAAGAGATAGTCGCCCCACACAGCCTTATACGGCGTTGGCTCGCCTTGCTGTACTACTTGTACTATCTGCGGCTCGCCGCCTTGTCTAAGGCTGTGTGGAACGACTATATTGAGGCAGCCTGAAAACCGTGTTGCTCACTTTTCAGGCTGCCATTCTTGCTGCGCTGCCAACTCTATCCCCAGCAAGCCCAACGCGCGCGCCACGCTTTGCGTGATGATGTCGTCCGCGCTTTCAGGCTGCATATAAAGCGCGGGCACGGGCGGGAACACGATGCCGCCCATTTCGGTTACGCGGCGCATATTGTCCAAATGTGCGAGGTTGAGCGGCGTTTCGCGCACCATCAACACCAGCCGCCGCCGCTCTTTGAGCGTTACATCCGCCGCGCGGGTGAGCAAGTTATCGCTGGCCGCGTGGGCAATCGCCGACAGCGTGCGCATGGAGCAGGGCGCAACCAGCATCCCCGCCGTGCGGAACGAGCCGCTGGCGATGCCCGCCGCCAAATTGCCAATCGGATGCACCACATCCGCCAGCGCGTGCACTTCGTCGCGGCTGAACGCCGTTTCCGAAGCGCGGGTAAGCTCCGCCCCTTTGGACACCACCAAATGCGTTTCCACCTGCGGCACGGCTCGCAGCAGTTGCAAAGCCTTGCAGCCATAGGCAAACCCGCTTGCGCCGCTGATGCCGATAATCAAACGTTGAACCATCTTGCCCACTCGTAAACATAAAACGCGCGATTATAGCGGTTTCGCCGCCAAGGCAGCCTGAAAACCTTGCGCAAAACCCCGTTTTCAGGCAGCATCGCTCGGTTTTTCAACCGCAAGGACGCTCACATGGAATTTAGCGACTACTTCGTCAATCTGGTATTAAGCGGCATCTTAATCGTTGGCGCGTATCAGTTTTATTTTTTCACCCAACGCCATCCGCTGCGCAAACCCATCGTATGGCGCTCGCCGATTGATGAAGCCATCCCTTTCAAACCGCAATGGTCTTGGGTGTACAGCTTTTTGTATTACCCCGCCATTTTGTATCTGAACCTGCTTGCCGAAGACAGCGGCCATTTCAACAAAATGGCGTTTAGCTTTTTGGTATTGCTGTTTATGCAGATGATTTTTTTCTGGCTGTTCCCCGTTTCCACGCCCGAGCATTGGCGCAGCATCAACACCGGCAAAACGTGGTCGGAAAAATTTTTGCTGTTCGTGCAAAAGTTTGACCAATCCACCAACTGCTTTCCCAGCATGCACGTTTCCGTTGCCATGCTCACCACGCTACACGCATGGAGTAGCTTGGGCGCGTGGGGGCTGCTGTTCCCGCTGTTGATTGCCCTATCGTGCATCTACACCAAGCAGCATTATCTGATTGACCTGCCCGCCGGCGCGTTGCTCGGCTGCCTGGCTTATGTGGTGTACGGCTGGGTGGCATAAACAACGCAAGGCAGCCTGAAAATCATTCTTTCAGGCTGCCTTTTTAAACGCCCCCGCAGCGTTTTCAGGCTGCCCCAACATCATGCGGCAGCCTGAAAACACCGCTTCAACGCAATCCAATCCCAGCAAAAGGACACGCCATGCCCGCCACCCTCAACCTCTATCTTATCCGCCACGGACAAACCGAATACAACGCCGCAGGCATCGTGCAAGGCTGGTGCGACTCCCCGCTCACCGCCGAAGGCAAAGCAGGCGCCGCGCAAACAGGCAACGCCATCGCCCAAGCCCAAATCCCCATCGCCGCCGCCTATTGCAGCACCAGCCCACGCACTGCCGCCACCGCCCAAATCATCCTACAACACGCCCAGCAGCCCCAAGTCGCGCTCACCCCATTAGACGACCTGCGCGAATACCACTTCGGCTCATTTGAACGACAGCCCTCGCGCCACATCCACCAAACCATCGCCCAAACCCTCGGCTACCCCAGCACGGAAGACTGGCTCGCCGACTACCGCAGCGGCAAACACAGCAACAACCAACTGATGCACACGCTCCACCGCATAGACCCACGCGCCGAGCAAGAAAGCCAGTTTATCCAGCGCCTACATCGCGGCATTCAGCACATCATCGCCAACAGCCTCGCCGATATAAATCAAGGCAGCCTGAAAACGAGCAACGCGCGTTTCTGCGAAGCTAAAACCGAATCCCCCGCGCAAAACGTGCTCATCGTGTCGCACGGCATGGCCATCACCGCCCTGTTGCGCAGCATCAACCCGCAAGCCATCGCCTACCGCAGCGTGCCCAACGCCAGCGCCACCCTGCTGCGCTACACCCCCAGCGGCGGCTTGCAGATTATCGGCGAAGCGGGCAAAGCGTTGTAACGGCACAAGCAAACAGGGCAGAGGTTGAATCTCTGCCCTTGCGGGTGATGGGATAGGCGGCATTTCAGGCTGCCTTTTCGTATAGCGATTTAGCGAAATTAAGTTTTCCAAGCACATAACAATCGCAGCTATTTTCTAAATCAAACCATGTATTCAGATACTTGTTTATATCCTTAACACACCATTCTTTTTTTAGAGCCACTAATAAATAATACCCATCAACAAAAATAGCTAAAAAATTTCCATTTTTGTCGGCGGCACAATATGCACCATTAAGCATTTGCATCATAGATGCTGAAATTATCTCTAAAAAAGAAAAATCCAACCCTGTTTTCGCTAGCATTATGGGATTGTAATCATCAATATTTATGCCCAAGGGAAACCAATATATTTCATTATTGCTATTTATTTTTTTGTGGTTACAAATCCATCTAAATAATGGATATAAGATTTCAAAATCTTTATACGCTTCAAAATCCAACAAAATATGAAAATCAACCAAGGCATCTTTTGTAAAAACACCTTCGGAATCAAAGAAAACCATCTGATTTTTTACAAATTCTATTTCGCTATCGCTTAGCTTTCCATAATAGGGCTTACTGGGGTCTGTATCATCAAACCAAGGCTTTGCTTTATTTGTTATACCCATTTTTTTATCTATCCAATTCTATAAATAGGCAGCCTGAAAATGGGAAATACCGTTTTCAGGCTGCCTTACCCATTGCTACAAATGCTGCAAGTGGTTATCCAATGCCACCGCTGCACCCACAATACCAGGGTATCGGCTTTGCACGATGTAAACGGGGATGGCGGCAAGGTAGGCATCAAACCGCCCTTTGCTTTCAAAACGCTGGCGAAACGGCGACGATTGAAAATAATCAATAAAACGCGGGATGATGCCGCCGCAAAGATACACGCCGCCGCGCGCGCCCAGCGTGAGCGCGAGGTTGGAGGCGACCGTGCCGAGCATGGCGCAGAACATATCCAGCGTTAAGCGGCAAAGGGGCGAGGTGCCGCTGAGGGCTTTTTCGCTGATTTCGGCGGCGGTGAGCTTTTGCCGTTTCACGCCTTCGCGCTCAGCAAGGGCTTCGTGAATCAGCATCAGCCCTGCGCCGCTTAAAAAGCGTTCGGCAGAAACGTGCCCGTATTTGCGCTTGGCGTATTGCCACACCATGATTTCGGCATCGTCAAACGGTGGGAAGCTGGTGTGTCCGCCCTCGCCCGCAAGGGGAACGTAGGCGCCGCTGGGGGTGGGGATTAAACCGCTCACACCCAAGCCAGTGCCCGGCCCGATAACGGCTTTGGGGGCGTGTTCAATCGGCTGCGCGCCGCCCACCTGCACCAAATCGGCGGCGGCGGTTTGGGTGATGGCGAGCGCTTGCGCGGTGAAGTCGTTGAGCAGCAGCAGGTTGTCCAAATGCAGGGCTTGGCGCGTGGTTTCAATGGAAAACGCCCAGTGGTGGTTGGTCATTTGCACCCAGTCGCCCACGATGGGGTTGGCGATGGCGATGGCGGCGTTGCGCACGCTGGGGTTGCCCACGCGTTTCAAATATTCTTTGGCGGCATCCACGATGGTGTCGTAGTCGGCGCAGGGCAGTACTTCGATGTGTTCAAACTGCTGCCGCGCGGTTTCCAGCGCAAAACGGGCGTTGGTGCCGCCGATGTCGGCAATCAGGCGGGGATAATCAGGCGTGGTAGAAGACATGGGGGGTTACCTTTTGGCTGTTGAGAACGAAACTGACGGGATGCTGTTGCTGCGCGCCTTGTGCGGCTTGTTGGTACACCGCCCGTTTTTCTGCGCCTGCGATGGCGAGATAAACGTGCGGCGTGGCTTCGATGGCGGCCAGCGTCATGCTGATGCGCTCGTGCGGCGCAGTGATGGGGCTGGTGTGTAGCAGGGGCTGGGGGTAATCGGCGCGCACGGCATCGGCAAACTGCGGGGCTTGCGGGAAGATGCTGGCGGTGTGCCCGTCGCTGCCCATGCCCAGCACCAGCACATCGGGCTGGGTGTAATGGCGCAGGGCAAAGGCGATGGCATCAGCGGGGTTTTTCAGGCTGCCTTCGCTGGCGGCATCGTCAATCATCGGCAGCCATCGCGCGGCGGCGGCGCGGTTTTGCAGCAGGTGTTGGCGCACCAAGCCGGTGTTGCTGTCGGCGTGGGCGGTGGGGACGATGCGCTCGTCTACCAGCGTGATGTTGACCCGCGCCCAGTCTAAATCTTGCTGGCTTAATGCTTGGAAAAAGGCGATGGGCGATTTGCCGCCTGATACGGCGAGCGTGGCGCGTTCTTGCGTTGCCAGCGTGTCGCGCAGGTTTTGGGCGACGGCATCGGCTAGGACTTGCGCGGATTGGGCGGGGGATTCGGTTTGGGTGAATTGGGCGGTCATGGTTGTGTCTTGGGGGTTGGAAAAAAAGGGGGGTAGTTTTATCTGCGCTAATAGGCAGCCTGAAAATCAAATATCGTTATTCCCGCGTTGAACATGGTTAAAACGGTGCGCGGCTTGATTAGGCAGCTTGAAAATTATTTTTTACTCACGGCGGACTGTATCAGCATTTGCGTGCCAAACCAGCCCCAATAAATGCGGTGCCATTGGATTTTGCCGCTTTGGATTTGCATCAATTCCAGAATATCCACTTGGTTGCCATCGGGCGTGTGGCGCGGATATTCCCACACCAGCGTGTCGCCCGACACAAAATATCGCCCCGTGCGATACCAGCGCACCAGCTCATTGGGGCGGCGGCGCGTGCCTTCTTGCAAAAAGGCGAGAATGGCTTCGCGCCCGTGTAGCACGCCGCTGTCTTGCTGCATGATGATGGGCACCAGCGGGCTTTCAAATTGCGCGTCGTCGGCGTAGAGATTGATTAGGGCTTCGGTGTTGCGGGTTTGGGCGTATTCGTGCCATTGGGTGTAGATGCGGTCAAAATCAGTCATAGCGGGCTTTCTTTCGGGTTTGGGTTTTCAGGCTGCCTTTGGGCGCGGGCAGATGCCGTCATAGCACAATGTGGGAGCAGCCTTTTTCGTAAGAAAAATTATTTTGAATGTTCGCTTTCATCTAAGCCGATAACTTTATCTCTATATTGGCTGAACTCAGTAAAGTCTTCTGATAAAACCATTTGTAATTCTACGGCATCATTAACCCATGCAATTTCTTCCTCGTTTTCAGATAACGAATCATGCAAATCTTCTACCGAGTGATTGCGGTTGGGAATAATCGTCATTGGATTGCCCTGAGGATTGATAATCAGCCAGCCAACAGCGGTGCATAAATCAAAAATAAATTCGCATTCCTCGTTGCTGAGAGAAGCGTAATCAATGCCGCCAGATAACGGCTCTTCTGAATCTGAGTCAATATGCAATTCGGTAACGCGCCCATCAAATTCAAGCGCGTTTCCAGCGGAATCAACCAAAGTAGAATCCTCAATTGTTAAATCAGATTTTTTTAGAAAATCTTTTAAAGATGAACGGTCAGCATCAGCAGCTTCGCCATCTTTAAATTTATGGAAATATAGTGAAAAACCCATAATGTGATACCTCGTATTGTTACTGCGCCAGCATTTCGGCAATGGCTTCGTCTAATTTTTCGGTGTAGCTTTTGGCTTCTGCGTTGTGCATAAAAATCTCCTAAAAAAATCAAGCAAAAAACACGGACTGCCAGAGTTTAACGGCAAACAGGCAAAAGAGTAAGCCGACAGCGGCGGCACCAAGCGCGGCAAGGTTGCGTTTGTGGCGCAGTTTGGCGAGCAGTTTGTCGCCTGCTAGGGCAAGCGTGGCAAGGTAGCACATGCTGAGCGTTTGCATCACAGCGGCAAGGATAAAGAAGCTGAGCGCGGGGTGGGGATACTGCGGGTTCACAAAGGGGATAAAAAACGATAGGAAAAACAGGGCGGCTTTGGGGTTGGATAGACTTAATAATAGGGCGTGGCGGAAGACGTTTTCGTGGGCGTGTACGGTGGCGGGGGCTTGGGCAGCGGTGCGGCGGCGGGCTGCCCATGCGCCGCGCAGCATATTGATGCCGAGATAGGCAAGGTATAAGCCGCCCGCGCATTTGAGTGCGCCAAACAATAGGGGGTGGCTTTTGAGCAGTGATGCGACTCCGCCCACGGCGCATAAAATCAGCACGCTGTCGCCCAAGAAAATGGCGGCCATCACCTTTGCCGCTTGGCGCGCGCCTTGTTGGGTGGCAACGGCAAGGCAATAGAGCGAATTGGGACCGGGTATCAACACAATGGTAACCGCGCCGATAAGATATAAGGGGAAATCTATGATGCCATACATGGTCGGAATGCTTTTCAGGCTGCCTGAAAAGGCTATTTTACTTTATCTTGGCACCTGCATTCACGCTTTCCATGAGCGGGGTTTGAAGGAAGCGGCAGGTTATTTGTTCGTTTTATTTTGATTGGCTTGGCGATGGCTGCCTTTGCTGTTTCGCCGTTTATTGTGATGATGATTTGGGGTATTTTGAAGCCTTGTCGTTAGGCATCCCCACCAGCGCGGAACGGAGCAAACAGATTAGTTGAGGCGCTTCGCAGACCGGCCACCGCACCCATCTCTCCCGATTTTACCCGCCCTTAACCCGAGTTCAATTTCAGCCGGGCAAAAACCTTTATAATGCTGCGCTTCCCGGCATGATTGCCGCAACCTCCAAGGAGTGTTCCATGAAAAAAACCATCCTAGCCAGCATCATCCTGTCGCTTGGCTTTGCCGCTTTGCCCGCGCAAGCGAAAAACAGCGGCAGCTACATCAGCCGCGCCAAAGCCGTATCCATCGCCAAAACCCGCGTGGGCGGCGGCAAAGTGGATAATGTGGATTTTGAACGCAGCAGCCACCACGGCGCGTACTACGAAATCGACATTGAAAACCGCAAAGGCGAATACGAAGTGCGCGTGAACGCCAAAACCGGCAAAGTGATTTCCGTGCACCGCGATGATGACCATGACCACGACGATGATGACCACCACCATGACGACCATCACCACGACGGGATGTAACACAGCGGCAGCCTGAAAACGACTGGCGGCGCATCGCAGCGCGGCAACGCCGAAAGGGCAGCCGAACCCCGCAGTTCGCAAAGGCAGATAGGCTTATCTGCCTTTTGTGTTGGGCGAATCGGGCGGCGCTTGCGGGCAAGCGGTTGGCAAGCCGCCAAGCCGTTTTACGGTTTTGCTTCGCAAAAGCGCGCAAACCCGCTTTCAGGCTGCCGTTTGCGCCCGCCGTTTTGCTAAAATCCGCGCGTTCCAACCATCGGACAACGTTATGAATTGGTGTGTTTATTTATTGCTGTGCGCCAACGGCGCGTTATACGCGGGCATCAGCAACCGCCCGCAGGCGCGGCTGGCGGCGCATTTGGCGGGCAAGGGGGCGAAATACACCCGCAGCCATCGGGCGCGGGAAATGCGGATTGTGGCGTGCTGTTTGGACCGCAGCGCGGCAAGCAAGCTGGAACGGGTGCTGAAACGGATGACGGCGGCGCAAAAGCGCGCGCTGTGGGAAACGGGGCAACCTGTTGCTGCGAATAAAAACGAGGCAGCCTGAAAACGGATTTCAGGCTGCCTTTTTTGCGCTGTGGCAGGTTGCGCTAAACGGTTTTAGCTTCGCAGAAGCGCACAAACCCGCTTTCAGGCTGCCCGAAACCTTTGCAAAACCTCAAAGGCAGCCTGAAACGAAATTTGTTGGCGCTAAAACGGTGTTGGTCGTGCTTCGGTTAATAGGGGTGATGGGGTTCACCTTTGCGCCTTATCGCGGCGCGGGCGACTTACTTTCTTTGCTT
>ERZ772924.128-NODE-128-length-34837-cov-10.390489_pt1 | contig 34837 bp, 54 predicted proteins | sample MGYA00512116_ERZ772924 | MGnify/ENA primary metagenome ERZ772924 (study PRJEB29015, sample SAMEA2737920) | human oral metagenome | biome: human oral; feature: human-associated habitat; material: dental | place: China | collected 2134 ...
TTGCTGGCGCGATCACTCGTAACAATCCATTCTCATTCTTTTCTGATATTGAAGAGAGACATACTTTCAATGTTGGCTCTAAGAATGCTATGGAGGTATTTGCGAAAGATAAGCATTCAATCATTGGCCAATGGGGCGGTGACCTTGTGCGTCATGGTTACCAGGTTCGGCTGTTGAAAAATGGCGGTTCAGAAAATGAATCGCTTTTTATGTACAAAAAAAACCTGTCTAGCTATCAACACAAGACCTCTACAAAATCTTTGAAAACTCGAATCACCTTCAAGACTACTGTCAAAGGTGAGGGAGAAAAGGCGCCTGACCGTAAGTTTTCTGTGGTAGTGGATAGCCCACTCATTAACAAATACAGTCAAATATACGAAGATGTGATTGAGGTTAATGACGAAGATGTGAAAGATGAGGCGAGCCTGCGAAAATATGGCGAGCAGTATTTCAAGACATCGCTCTGTGACATGATGGAAGATAGCCTTGAACTTGAGGTTGTCGGCCAGAGTGACGTGCCTGTCCAGATGTATGACATTGTGAGCCTGTTTCATGAGGTATACAATCTGGATGTGCGCAAGAAAATCACCAAATACACTTACTCACCGATGGCTAATAAGCTACTATCTATTGGATTTGGACGATTCAAGTCAGGTTTGTCCAACATGGTTTCTAACGCGGTCAGTGACGCGGTTAAGAATGAAGCTCAACAACTTCAAGATGATTTTGAAAGGCAGTTAGCAAGAGAACTCAAGAATGCTGATCTTGCATTTGATAGGCAGAAAGAAGAGTTGGTCAATCAATTCACAGACGGTCTCAATGCTGCCAAAGCCAGAGCCGAAGAAGTCAAGAGACAACTCTCTGACACTATCGACCAGCGCTTTAGCAGTTTTGACAATGGCCCTTTACAAGAGGTGAAGCGCAGAGCTGAAGAAGCCTTGCGAAATGCTGGCGCCAGCAACTTACTTGCTCAAGAAGCGAAGCGGATTGGGTTGGACTCTGTTGCCAGACTTGAAGAGTTTAAGAGACAGGCTACAAGCGCTCAAACGGCTCTATCGGGTGATTTGGATGCTCTGAAACGGACTATCGCGAACGATATTCGACCGAAGCAAGAACAGGTTACAGCTGAGATTGCCAATCAAGTTGAAGCACTTGTTCAGACCAAAAAAGAACTGGCTGGTGTGAAGTCAGCGCAAGCGACATATGAAGAGACAACGACGCGTAGACTGGCAGAGCTGACCAACTTGGCCAACGGTAAGGCGAGCAAGTCAGAACTCACACAGACAGCCGAGGAACTGGCGAGTAAGCTGGCTAGTGTGCAGTCTGGTAGTTCACGAAATTACTTCAGGAATTCACGTTCAAGAACGTTCACGACAGGAGATCAAGCGACATACGACTATCGAACATTCATCGTTCCTGATTTTTGGAAGAATAATGATAGATTCAAGCGAGATTATGTCCGCTTATCTTTCGACGTGACTTTCCCTGTCGCCCTAGCTAAAGATATACAAGCCAATGTTTATTTTGGTGCTCATCCGTGGTATGCCTACAGAAACTTAGTCTTTAAAGGCGGAACGACCGAGCGTCAACATTTTGAGTTCACGATTGACTTATCTAGCTCTTCTGAAACCTATCAGACTAATAATGTATTCATACGTTTTGGGACGAATTACGGCTTTCCAGCTGATTTGCAGGTCGTCATTGAGAACGCTATGTTATCGGTCGGCAATTATTTCCCAGCCTATCAACCAGCGTATGAAGACCAGGAAGACCGTGTGTCAGTTGTTGAATCTAACTTCAGACAGCGCGCTGATTCGCTAGATGCTGGTGTGAGCCGTCTGACTGAAGGTCTCAGAACCAAAGCGGATGTCAGCTCACTCAACGCAACTGCGGAAAATATCCGGCAATCTGTGAAGAGTCTTGAGACAGACACGCAGAACAAGCTGAATCAGAAGTTGAGCATGGCTGAGTTTGAGGTGCGAGCAAGCGGAATCCGTCAGGAAATCCTGAACGCAACCAAGGATAAGGCAGATAAGACTTTAGTTATTACTGAAGCTGGAAAAATCCGTGAGGAATTGACCACTATTCAGACCTATGTCAATAAAGATGGTCAGCGACAGGAAGCCCTACAGCGCTATGCTCGTGAGGAAAGCTCAAAACAAGCAATGGCTGTACGTGAACTGGTCACTCGAGACTACGTTGGTAAGGCAACCCATCAAGAAGATGTGAGAGGTCTTGAACGTAAGTTTGAATCTATCACCAACCCACAAAATGGTTCGATAGCGACTCAGATTGCCAAATACAAAACAGCAGTAGATGGCCGATTTGCAGATATCACTTCATTGATTGATGGTAAGGCTAATCAGGCTGATTTTCAGCGAGTTCGAGAAACTAGCCAACTCTATGAGCGAATTTTGGGCAATACAGATAATGGAATTGCTGATAATGTCGCTCGCATGGCTTTGACCAATCAGTTATTTCAGGTTGAGGTTGGGAAGTATAGTGTCAGTGGCCCTAACCTTATTAAGAATAGTGATTTCAAAAATGGCACGAATGAATGGGCATCTACTCAAAATCTGGGAAGATTGGTTAAGCATGGCTTTTATCACAATAGTCAGAAAGACCTCATGCGTTTAAGTAATTCGACTCAAAGTGAAAACTTCTTGTATAGTCCTCGTTTTGAACTCGAACGAAACACTGATTATGTGCTGAATTTTCGAGGATTTAACAATAGCGCTCTAGTAAGCTATGATGTTTTCATTTTAGGAAGAAAAACAGGCGAGACCAATGGCTTCACAATCATAAATCAGGTTATAAAAAGTAAAAAACTATCCACCGCTAAATGTGAAGACGTCTCAATCACATTTAATTCAGGTGAAATGGATAATGCATTCATTCGATTCGATAACAATGGCGCACAATCCGGAACTGCTGATTTATACATCACAGAGGTTGATTTGTACAAAGGCTATAAGCCTCGTCCATGGCAACCACATCCAGAAGATGCAGTCACAGATGCGAATGCGAAGCTAGAAGCGATTCGTACACAGATGACCTTGCTTCAAGGCTCATGGTCTGTTCAGAATCTAACTAGTGCAGGTTCGATTGTTTCGCAAATCAATGCGACCAACAATCAAATTCTGATTGAAGCTGAGAAAATTCGGCTGAAAGGTAAGACCTTGCTTGATGAATTGACTGCTATTCAAGGTTACTTTAAGCGCTTGTTTGTCGACGAGGGAGCATTTGCTAAGCTGAACGCTGAGATTATTGCTTCAAAAACCATCACAGCAGATAAGCTGGTCATGGATATGGCCATGGCTCGGATGTTCGTCTCAAGCGATATCTTCACGGATACGCTTGCGGCTAAAGAGGCCTTCATCAACAAGCTTCGGTCAGTCGTAGTCACGGCGACTTTGCTTGAAGGTTTCAAAGGGCGGATTGGTGGATTCCAGATTGGGACGCATGAGAAAGACTCCTCTGTGTACTGGATAACTGGTCAAAATCAATTTTCTGTCGGCATGAGCAACGGGTCTGGCCACTGGTCACAGACAGCTTTGTGGGTCAACTGGGGAAACAATTGGGGCTATCCTGGTGACTATGCTTGGTTCGTTAAACATACAGGTCAAATGTATTGCTATAATCGCGCTGAATTTTGGAATACTCCCATTATTCATGGAGATTTAAAAGTAACCGGTCATATTTTCTACAACAATGAGAACTCAGGAAAATCTGGTCATTGGATTCACTCGTCTAAGTACTCAAATTTTGAGCCATCGGATAACTATCTCTATCTTTATTACAGTGGTTCAGGTTACGACTGGATTCCGATGAACAAAGAGATTTCAGACCGTCGATATAAGCACAATATCGAAGCTAGTACAGTCTCAGGTCTCGATGTAGTCAAAAATCTGAAGACGTACAGCTATCTCAAAGAATATGATGGCAAAACCGAGGATATCGCTTGCGGTATTATGGCGCAAGATGTCCAGAAGTACGCTCCTGAAGCATTTTTTGAAAATCCTGACGGCGCATACTCTTACAACACATTTGCTCTTGTGCCTTATCTTATCAAGGCCATTCAAGAGCTCAATCAAAAAATAGAAATATTGGAGAAAACATGAACGAACAAGACAAACAAATTAGCAGTTTAACAATTAAATCACTAAGCGAGCGAGTCAGTAATGAAGCCACTCAATCGGCTACGCTAGAAGCTCTCTACACGGTAACCGCTATGGAGCTTGAGCAGATGAAACGAATCATCGAATCTGACGAAGAGCTCAAAACTAAATTTGAAGAAGTGAAAGGAAAAATGACAAATGGCAATTAACAATTATGAACTAGCAAGCAAACCTTATACTCGTGGCTTGGGCGAAAATGTGGCGACTGTAGTAGAAATTCGTCTCTCAGAAGGCAATCGTTACAGTACGAACATGCGTGAGCTTGTAGGCGATCGTACGAATGAGCAAGAGGACGTCTTGATTCAGGCAGTGCTGGATATCCTGAAAGCTGAATTGGATCCAGGCGCAGCAATCGTGCAAGCGCAAGCTAAGCTTGAGCAAGCTGAGCAGCAGATTGCGCACAACAAGAGCGAACAGGATAGACTTGCTCAAGTCATCAAGCAGACTGAGGAGAATTCGAAGGTGAACCAGAAGGTCATTCATGTTCTTGTCTTGAACTCTGTCATGAGCAAGAATATCGAGTACGGCACGACTTATAAAGAATTGGTTGAGTTGATTCCACTAGCTGAAGTTGGTAAGACCTACTTACCACATGACCTAATTACCATTGAAGCCCCTGAGCACGTAGAGGTCAATGGAGAAGGCAAACGCATTTTGGTTCAACTTAACAAAGAATTCACATACAACGGCGAGCCAGTCAGCGCGTTTGCCACCAATGGCTCTCTGGAGCAAAACGGAACTGGGGTCGCTTGGAAATTTGAAGGGAAAGAGTAGAGGTGTGTATGCAAGATTTGGTATTACAAGATTTACTCGATCACCTTAAAAATCTATCGTATAGTCCGTACATTCATTTCTTTTTCTGGTTGATGGTATTGGATATTGTGACTGGTTACATCAAGGCATTTAAGACTAAGAGATTTGATAGCAAGGTAGGAACAATGGGATTAATTCGTCATTTCGTTGTATTTCTCGTCATCTTACTTGTTGCTATGTATTCACGTTCACTTGGTTTTCGTAGCTTCGGTATTGCTTGGACAATGTTCTTCTCGTTCAATTATCTGTTTTCAGTAATTGAAAATTGGGAGATGATTGGACTAGCATTTCCAGAATTTTTGAAACCATACATCAATCAGATTAAGAAAGATAACGCTCGTAAGATAGGGCAGTTGCTGGTCAATATCGACCAAAAAGACAAAGTAAAAGTAGAGGAGAAAGACAATGCAACAAATCAATGAAATTATCGCAAATGGAGCAATCAGCATTCTTGTTATTTTGGCTGGTATCGCAGTCAAAGCGGTCAAGGACTACCTGGTTCAAAAAGGTGGAGAAAAGACCATCAAAATTGTTGAAATCCTTGCTAAAAATGCGGTCAATGCCGTGGAGCAGGTAGCAGCTGAAACAGGCTATAAAGGTCAAGAAAAGCTGGAGCAAGCCCGCACTAAAATCCGTGCTGAACTGACCAAATACAACATCAGCATGACTGACAAAGACTTAGACACATTTGTCGAGTCAGCTGTGAAGCAAATGAATGATGCTTGGAAAGGGGAATAGTTATGGATATTGATACAAGCAGATTAAGAACTAATTTACCTCAGGTTGGTGTACAACCTTATCGACAAGTCCATGCACATTCAACAGGGAACCGTAACTCAACCGCTCAAAACGAAGCAGACTATCACTGGAGAAAGGACCCTGAACTAGGGTTCTTTTCTCATGTGGTTGGTAACGGTCGTGTCATGCAAGTAGGACCCGTAAATAACGGAAGTTGGGATGTTGGTGGTGGTTGGAATGCTGAGAGTTACGCAGCAGTCGAATTGATTGAAAGCCATGGCTCAAAAGAAGAGTTCATGCGTGATTACAAGCTCTATATTGAACTTTTGCGAAATCTTGCAGACGAAGCTGGTCTGCCGAAAACGCTTGACTCTGATAGCCTTGCAGGCATCAAAACGCATCAGTATTGCACTAACAACCAACCAAACAACCACTCAGACCACGTTGACCCTTATCCATATTTAGCAAAATGGGGAATCAGTCGCGAGCAATTTAAGAAAGATATTGAAGGTGGTCTGTCTGAAGCTAGCTGGAAACGTAATGAAACTGGCTGGTGGTGGGAAGAGTCGGATGGTTCTTATCCGACAGACCGCTGGAAGAAAATCAATGGGGAGTGGTTCCGATTTGATAATCGTGGCTATTGCCTAATTAATCGTTGGTTTAATGATGGTAAAGACTGGTTCTATCTTGATAAACGTGGTGCGATGGTTACAGGCTGGATGTACATCAATAACCGCTGGTATTACTTCAAATCAGATGGGCGCATGGCCAAGGGTTGGGTGAAATACCGAGAAACCTGGTATTATCTTGACGAGAAGGATGGAGATATGAAATCCAATCAATTCGTTAAATATGGTAACGGCTGGTACTACCTCAAACCAGATGGATCTATGGCAGACAAGCCAGAATTTACTGTTGAGCCAGACGGCTTGATCACTACAAAATAAATTTTAAATAAAGAAAGGAGATTCTATTTTTCTTCTTAATGACCCGCAGGCAATAGCTTGCGGGCTTTTTTGTTTGCTTTGGAACAAGAAAATATCTAACTGACCGACGTTGATGTCGGCCAGTTATAAAATAAATGATTTGTCTGAAAAATTGACTTGTTGACATCAACAATTAGCTTTATAAAGCGCATGGTTGCCAATTTTGTTGATGTTAACAAAGATGTGATTTTAACCATTTTTTTAATGGATACAACAAAGGATACAACGAATCGCTCAAGTCCTATTTTAATAAGGTTTTTGAGACTCCCACCGGCTCCATTATTTCTTTGCATTCTTTTGCGCATTCCTTGGTAAAACGTTGTTAAATCAACGTTTTTTATTTTTGTCTTTGGTATTCCTTGGTATTCTTTTGCGAAAAAAGGATACAACAAAGGATACAACATTTTTGTCGTATCCTAGAAATCTATGTACTTCGCAAAGCGTTCTCCAATGTCATCCTTTGCTTGCTTAGTTATGTGAGTATAAACGTTCATGGTTGTTTTTAAGTCAGAGTGTCCTAGACGATGTTGGACTTGCTTCAAAGTCATACCAGCATCAAAGCATAGACTAGCGTGTGTATGCCTGAAGCCGTGAATTTTAATCGGACGTAGGTCGCTTCCTTCAACAATTTTGATAAGCCATTTTCTGGGAAGAGTGCTTGGAATTGGTTTCTTAAATTCATTTTCAAAAATATATTTGGTATTTGGATTTTGTTTTCTCCATTTTTTCAAAATATTTTTTGTCTTTTTATCCAAGCTAATCAGTCTATTGCTACTGACGGTTTTGGTATTACCTATTTCTTCGCCTCCAAACCCCCTTGTAATAGCCTTATTTATGTCCAGAGTATTATCTGTCCAGTCACTCCATTCAAGGGCTAAAATCTCCCCTTTTCGAGCGCCTGTGAAGGCTAGAAGACGGAATAGAGTTATCTTCTCTAGATCCTTTGTCTTAGCAACAAGTTTCAAGAACTTTTGAAGTTCGTCTTTGCTGTAAAAGTCGCTCTTGTTATTTGATTTCTTTCTTGTTGATGTAATCACGCTATCAACTGGATTTGTATCAATGTAGCCATGCCTTATTGCGTATTTAAAAACATTATTCATCAAGCCCTTTAGCTTACGACCATAAACTAATTTCTTCGACCACTCATTGGCTTGTTCCTGCATTTGGAGCGGTGTTATCGTAGCTATTTTTCGTTTTCCGAAAGCTGGATAGATGTGATTCTTGAAATTTCTAGATGTTTTGATGTAGGTGCTTTCTTGTACAGTTTCAGAATAATCTTCAAGCCATCTTTTGGCAATTTCTTCTACTGTAATATCTTTTCTGTATTGTTCTCCATTTTCTATATCTTCTTGAAGTTGAAGTAGTGCTGCCCTTGCTTTGGCTTTTGTGGCAAATCCCTTTTTTCGAGCGTACTTACTTTTTCCGTTTTCTTTTCCGACATAAACGATGAAACCATAAGCCGTCTCACCGTTTTTCTTTTTATAAGACTTGATTTCCATTGATTTTTACCTCATTTCTTGATAAAATGGGTATAAGAAAATGACCTTTTGAATGGTTATTTCTTATACATGATTTCCTCACACTCTCCTCGACCAAAATTTGAGTGTGGGGATTTTTTATTTTTTGGCTAGGTGCCATATTGTTAAATCTAGATAATACGTTAATTCTTTTTCACGAGAAATAACTCTCTCGGTTTCGATGTTTAGTGTTTTATATGGACCACCTCTACCAGTTAGGATTGCATCGTATCTGTAATTTGGATTAGCTATGTAAGATGAAATTTGTGATGCGATCACAGCTGGTAAGTATCCAACAAAGATATTATTCACTAAAACTTTGATAGCATTTTTATCATGCGGATTTGAAGGTTCTGGTAATAGTTGAACGTCTACTGTTTTCAATTTATTGTATTTGTAAACAGGTTTATATGTTTCGAGCATATAAGATTTCAAAGATTTATTATCTTTTCCAAAATAATGGACACCCTTGGAAAGAAAATCAGCAGCAGCTTCGGCTTCTTCTTTATGATAATTTGTTCCCATTAACAAGAAGTCTTCTCGGAAAACAATTGTATCAATCTGTGGGCTGTAATTTTCAACTTTCTTCTTTTTCTCTCGATTTGTAGTTAAACGGCCAATAATGTAAGTTATAAAACCTGTAATGAACAAGAAGAAGCCGAGAGGCGGAAATAAAAATAGGAAAATAGCACCTATAACTATTAGTACAATACCAGTTTCTTTATAATCTTTTGCTGTGTATTTCTTTTTAACATTAGATGTCAGAATAGATTTTTGTTTGTTTGTAACTACTTTTTTCTTTCTCTTTTTAGATGGTTTCAGCGAATCAGAAAGTCCAAATGTTGTCTTATGATAGACCTTGTTATACATGGCTTTCTTGGGATTCTTTATCCATCCCACGCCTTTCTTACCATATCCAGGGATAATAGCTTTTTTAGCCTGCCTTTTCCATTTGCTGGTAGTCCTAGCTTTTAGGCTTTTAGTTAGACTTGGTTTTCTCATTCCTATTTTCATTTTCTGCTCCTAATCAACTAATCAATGAATAATATTCGTCAATGACCATTACTTCATCAGTGATGGTTTTTAATTTGTGTTTTTTCATGAAATTTAAATAGTTAAAAGATTGTTGATCATCTGAGTTTTTCAATTCTTCCTCGATCAATTGATGAATCATAATGCGATTTGCTTCGTTTTCACATTTTGTATGATTGTTTTTATAGAGAACAGGAGTGTGAGAAAGATGACCTAGTTCATGGTAGACAACACGTTTTATCGCTTCATCAGACAGTTTGTTATTTACAAAGATAGTTTTGATATCCTCGATATAAATGCCAGGACGTTGCCACAAATCTTTATCAAAGTAGTAAAGAGTTACTCCACAAGATTTCACAAAGTCGTCAATCTGCATAGGCTATCTACCTCTCAAGTATATTTCTATGATGTTTTGAATCGCATCAATATCTTCTTCTGTAAGTGGCTTACCATCGAATGTCTTTGCATTCTCTGCCATCTTTCGGAGATCGTCAGACGTGTATCCTGCGATTGTATCATTGTTTGCAATAGCAGGATTATCAGTGCGTCCGAGCAGATAGTCAGTGGATACGTTGAAGTAGTCTGCGATTTCTTGGAGACGGTCAGATTTAGGAGTTTTTTCTTTCAAAGTATAGAGGTAATTTATACTATAGCCTAAGTCTTCGGCAACTTTTTGAAGACTTATTCCTCGTTTTTGAGCAAGCTCCTTAATTTTTTCAAGTGTTGAAAACATTGTCATAGTACCTTTTCTAAGACATGACAAAAAATATTTTATAAAAAAGTGTTATTTTCTATTGACAAAAATAATACTAAAGTGTAAAATAGTTTTTGTAAGTTAATGAGTTAGTAAAAAACAGAGTTAAAACTTATCTAAAAATAAATAGCTTTGGCGAGCAAGAAAATTGATAGATATAATGTTTTATCAAGGTTTTTAATTATGCTTTCATTTTACACTAAGGTGTAAAAGTTGTCAAGCATTTTATAAAATAATTTACTAACTCTTTAACTCTATTAAAACCAAAAGGAGGAGGAACATGAGCCAACAACATCGCAAATGGATTGAGCTTGTAAAAGAGCGAATTGAGAAACGTGGATGGTCACAAACGGACTTGGGCATTGTTGTAGGTGTTAGTCCATCAGCCATCACACAGCTGCTTAAAGATGGAAAAGGGAGCGATGACTTGAAGCTTCGCATTAACAAGAAGTTGCGAATCAATGAGTCGTGGGAGAAATTTGAGGAGTAGGAGGAAGGAAATGAGACCAAAAAGGTATCCGTATAGCGGGAAAAAACAGTCCACCTTTGTAAAGGCAGACAATGAGTTAGTTCAAAATATACTGATAGATTCAAAAAGTCTGACAACAAAATTACAAGCCAAAGGCATAAGTGCTGGTAATATCATTTGTATTGATGATTATAGATAAAGGAGATAGTGAATAGGACATGAACGAAGATGAAAAAGTAGAATTATTGAAATTCTTAATGACAGACTATGGGCGAGGGTATCTAGCTGGAATAGTTAACGGGATGTCAATACTTTTGAAAGTTTTAAAAAAAGAAGAGAAGGAATAGAGAGGAGAAGAAAGATGAATGAATCTTTTCTTACGATACTAGGCATATCAATGATTGCTAGTTTTATTACGAATTTAATTGCTTACTTAGCTGGTAAACATCATCTGAAAAAGAAAATTAAAAACCACAAAGTGTGGTTTGATTCTGAGATAGAGCGTATCAAGAAAGATTATCATTTATGATTTTTCTTGGATAATTTTTTCACAAATTGTTTTTGAAGATTGGAAGGTTGTTGCTTGTTCGCGAATTGACTAAGAGTGCTTATATTTTTTATTGCTACATCTGCAGATATTTCTCCTGAAATAGCTTTAAAAATTAGGTCATTTATCTTTAAATTTTGGTCTGTTTGAGTGTCTAGTTGAGATACTTTTTCAAGTTCAAGTAATCTTAATTCGTGAGTTTGTTTCAGCGAATCAAGCTCTTGTGAGTGTTGCTTTTGCATTTTGTCCATATCTTGTTTAAATTGATTTTCGATATTTTCAAGCTCTTGTGAGTGTGCGATGTTGATTTTATCAATTTCATGCTTGCTGTTTCCTTTAGCAGCGATGTAAGACCATATACCAGAAACCAAGGCAGGTATGGCAGCGATCGCAAGTGTTTCTATAAAACTAAAATTATTCATAAGATTTCTCCAATCGTTTTATTATCTTTATTATACCAAATCTAGAAAGGAAAATATATGAGCCAACAACATAAAAAGTGGATTCAGCTCGTCAAAGACAAATTGAATTCAGAAGGAATGACACAAACACATCTTGCCCGTGCTTGTGGAGTTAAGAAACCGACCATTTCAGAATTGCTGAAGTATGGTAAAGGTAGCGACAGATTAAAAAACCGAGTATGCGATGTCCTAGGCATCGATGAAAGCTGGGTTGATTTAGGAGAGTAGGAGGAAGGAAATGTTTCATCATTATATAACCCATTATGCAAGCAATGGGAAAGATTACGCCGAAGCATGGATTCAAATCAACATTTTTGGGAAGTGCTTTTGTTTATGGAAAAAGCGTACAACCATTGAACGATTGTACGCAAACGAAGATTAGACTTTCTCGTTAGCTGATTTAGGAGGTTGAATGGAAGATAAGATCATTGAACTTGCTGATTACTTCATCAGCGAATCTACAACGTACAGAGAAGCAAAAATAGCGTGTGAGAAGCTATTAAAACAAGTTAGCCATGAGATTGAGCTCAGAGCTATGGAAAGCAATATTGTGTAAACAAAAAAGCACCTAACGAGGTCAGGTGCTAATCAAAAAAACTAATTAAATTATAACACGAAAGAGAGGAAATTGCCAATGGCTTTGGAATTGTTTGGAGAAGATTTCAAAAATGAACTGCTGGAAGAGCTTGTCCAGTTGAATGTGCAAGCTATGACTGAAGCTAGATTACGAGTGGCAAGAGGCACGAACTGGGCTTCAATCAAAGATGTTCAAGAGAAAACGGGTTGGGGTCGCAAGAAAATCGAAGATTTCAGAGATGCAGGGAAATTCCGCTATCAGCAAAATGCCAAAGGCGGTAAGTATCTATATGACTTGAACGACGTACTACGTTTTCAAAGTCAGTTAGCAAAATAGAGGAGAATATAAAATGTTTGAACCACCATTAGTTAGCCAGCTTTTAGGGACAGGAGTCGTAGTCATTGGTTTCCTAGGGGCAGGAATCCTAGCACATCAACGAGAGCAACAGGAAATCGAAGAAAGACGGTTGCAAGAAGAGCATGACACGCAAGTTATTAGAGCTTGCAATGAACTGATTGAAATGGGACGTGAATTGGAACGTCAGGAAATCCGCAAGAATATCCGTCGTCCTTTTAAGGGATTCACCTATGATACACAGCCACCTACAGGACTCGCTTCATCGATTGAAGACGTGCCACAAGTTTATAGAGCATGCATCGAAGACTATGACAGGCTAGCCAGTGACTATCAGGAAGAGGCAAGAAATAATGATTTTCTAAGAAGTCAAAACGCTGAGATTTTAGTTGAAAATGGTCGTTTGCTTTATCAAGAAATGACTTTGGATTTCCGTAAGAATCCAAGAAAATGGAGGGCAAAGACATGAGTGTTAGTCGTGAAATGAGCGAGATGGAAATCCGTGTGTTAAACATGATCATGAATTGTGCTACTTTCGATTTGCCTATTCAAGCGAGTGAAATCCGCTTAGAAACTGGACTCTCAAAGCGTAAGCTAGAAGAGGTCATTGAGAGTCTGCGTGTGAATTTTGGTCATCCTATCGTAGCTAAGAAGATGAAGCCGAACGGATACTATTTGCCTCGTAGCGAGGAGGAGAGACAAGCAGGTCTTGCCCCTTATCGTCGTCAGATCTTAACCGAGCAAAAGAACCTCGCTGCGGTGATGAATATTGATTTGGATAAGTATTGGGGGAATAGCGCATGAATGAAGAATTTAGAATACTACCCCATGATCTAGCTGCTGAGCAGTCTGTTCTTGGTTCAGTCTTCATCTCCCCTGATTCACTTATATTTCTAGCGGATGAATTGGTTCCAGATGATTTTTACAAGCCTGCCAATAAGATTGTATTTAAAACCATGTTGTCCTTGCTTGAAAAAGGTGAGCCAATCGATGCGACGACTATGGGGTCCGCCCTCACGAATCAAGGAGATATTTCAAAAATCGGGGGTATCACATACATTGTAGAGTTGGTTAATTCAACACCAACTTCAAAAAATGTGGAACATTACGCAAAGCTGGTGAAAGATAAGGCCACGCTCAGAAAGATGATAGCGGACCTATCTGACTCACTTTCGAGTGCCTATAAGGGCGATGTGTCCATCGATGACATCATCGCAAAGACTGAAAAGTCTATGCTTGATATCAGCAATCAAAATATGGGCATTGGATTTCGTAATGTGGCTGATATCCTTGATACACACATGCAGATGGTCGAGACTCGCTCTCAGACAGATGGAGTTGTGACAGGTCTATCTACTGGATTCGTTGGACTGGACAAGATTACGACTGGTCTTCATGAGGATAATCTCATTATCCTTGCTGCTCGTCCTGCTATGGGTAAGACGGCGCTAGCTCTGAATATCGCTCAGTACATCGCTGTGAAAGAGAAAAAGCCTGTTGCTATTTTCTCGCTTGAGATGGGGGCGGAAAGCTTGATTGAGCGGATGTTAGCAGCTGAGGGCATGGTAGAAGGCTATCATCTAAAAACTGGGAATCTGAGTGTTGAGGAATGGAGTAGGCTAGTGCATGCACAAGGGAATCTTTATGACGCACCTATCTTCGTAGATGATACGGCAGGAATTCGGATTTCAGAGATACGGTCAAAGGCTCGAAAGCTTGCGCAAGAAATGGGAGGTCTTGGAGTCATTATCATTGATTACTTACAATTGATCACTGGCTCAAAAGGTGAGAATCGACAGCAGGTGGTTTCTGAGATTTCAAGGGAATTGAAGATACTAGCTAAGGATTTGAAAGTACCTGTCATTGCCCTATCGCAGTTAAGCCGGGAGGTGGAGAAGAGACAGGACAAACGCCCGATGCTGGCTGACTTGCGAGAGTCAGGTTCGATTGAGCAAGATGCTGACATTGTAGCATTCTTGTATCGTGATGCCTACTACCAGAAAGAGCAAGCCGACAGTCAAGAAGCGAATAATGTGACTGAGCTGATCCTGGAAAAGAATCGGCATGGCAGTCTCGGGACGGTGAAGTTGTATTTTCACAAAGAATACACAAAATTTTCAAGTGTGGAGGAGTAGATGGCACAACGAAGAATGTTTAGTAGAAAAATCACTGAGACTGACCGTTTTCTTGAAATGCCATTATCATCACAAGCTCTCTATTTTCATTTAAACATGGGAGCAGATGATGAAGGATTCATTGACAAAGCCAAGACAATTCAGAGAACAATCGGAGCAAGTGATGATGACATGAAATTACTAATTGCAAAAGGATTTTTAATCCCATTTGATAGTGGTGTGGTTGTTATCAGACATTGGAGAATTCACAATTACATTAGGTCAGATAGATTCCAATCAACATTGCACCAGGATGAAAAAACTCAATTAGAGTATGACCGCTCAAAAACAGCTATGTTAAAACCTTTAGAAAATGTCATACCAAATGGATACCAAATGGATACACAGGATAGGGTAAGTAAGGTTAGCTTAGATGAGGATAGCTTAACTACCTACCCTAAAGAACCTGACAATATCCCTTACAAAGAAATTATCGATTATCTCAATTCAAAGACTGGAAAGAATTATAGAGATAATGTTCAGAAGAACAGATCTCTGATTAAGGCTAGATGGTCTGAAGGATATCGACTAGATGACTTTAAGCAGGTGATTGATAACATGGTTAAGGATTGGTCAGGTACGAAGTATGCGAAATACTTGAGACCAGAAACCCTCTTTGGAACGAAGTTCGACGGTTATTTGAATCAAGGAAATGTTGTTAAACGTGAAAAGAAAACAGACGAAAGGCTAGGTTTTTAGATGAAGCAGTTTAAACAATTCAAAACTAGAACGGTTCTTGATGATGTCTGTGAAATCCATGGATGCCATCTTTGGTCTGTTAAAATCCCTGTTAAGGGCAAGGTTGAGGAAATCAGTCAATGTCCTGAATGCGAGAAAGAGAATATCCGACGTTTTGAAAAGCAGCTGAATATGGAATCTGAAGTTAAAAGCAAGCTATCAGATACTTACGAGGTCTTTGCTCGCGATAGTATCGTTTCAAGCAAGTTGGCCAGCAAGTCACTACATGACTATGAGATTCGAGTTGACATCGATGAAAATGCTATGAATTTTGTGAAGCGGTTGGAGCGTTGCTATGCCAAAGGTGAGACTGGCAATGCTATCATCACTGGTCCGTCTGGTGTTGGTAAGAGTCATCTGACTTATGGCTTTGCTAGATTTCTCAATGAGCAGTTCAAGTCTTATGATGAACCGAAAAGTGTGCTCTTTGTGTCGGTTGTGACCTTGTTTGACAAAATCCGTGAAAGCTTTGAATTTGACAATGGTTTTTCAGAAGCGAAGATGGTCAAGCTACTGTCAGAGGTTGACTTTCTCTTCTTGGACGACCTCGGTAAAGAGAGTCGCAAGGCTGATACGAAGCGGAATGAATGGGCGCATCAGATATTATTCAAGATCCTGGATAATCGGACAAATACGATTATCAACACAAATTTGAGTAGTGAAGAGATTAAAGAGCTCTATTCGGACGATTTTGGGAATGGTGCTCTATCAAGTCGCATTTTTGAAGGGGCGACAGGCAGGTGCTTTGTGTATCCAGCTGGGATGAAGGATAGGAGGTATTGATCATTAAAAAAATGACAGTTTGGGCGCTTTTTGATAGTGGAAATGGTTCGTATCTTAAAGGTGCGAAATATTTGAGCCGTTCAGGGGGGGCGAACATTGACATATATCCGATTGGAATAGATATAGAAAATAAGAACGATCATTTTATAAATTTGAACCTTGCTGACTATGGGCGATTGTTCGGAGACAATACGCTTTTTGATGAGCTAGACAAATTACCAAAACCTGACTTGATTATAGCTAGCCCACCATGTGAAAGTTGGTCAGTAGCTTGTGCTATGTCAAACGGAACAGCTTTCTGGAAACGCGAAGATTTATCAGACAGTTTATTCGTACCCCAGAAGCAAGCAAGTCCATTTACAATTAGACCAAAACAAGATTACATAAATGCTTATCATGATTATGATTTTGAAAAACTTTTTATGAAGCGTCTAAATGGCGAATTAACAGTATTTAATACCATTCAAATTTTAAAAAGGTATCAACCCAGATACTGGATCATTGAGAATCCTGCTAATAGTAAAATGTGGGAGTATATTCAAAAAATATTAGGTTTTCATTTACCTTATATAAATTTGGTTAGATATAACAATTATGACTATCCGTTACAGAAACCAACAAAATTTGTTGGGAATATATTTTTAAATCTAAATTCGGAAGTTAAGCCAGCAAGGACTACATTAACAAACTTTTCCAAATCGTACAATGAGCGTTCAAATATCCCTCAAAAACTTGTGATTGAGATTTTTGAGAAAGTATATAAAGAATTTTTAAAGGAGAATAAAAATGATCAATAATGTTGTGTTGATTGGTCGCTTGACTCGTGATCCTGAATTACGATACACGCCATCGAATGTGGCTGTTGCGACTTTCAACCTTGCAGTAAATCGCAATTTCAAGGGGGCGAATGGAGAGCGAGAGGCTGACTTCATCAATTGCATCATGTGGCGCAAGCAAGCTGAAAATTTTGCAAATTGGGTCAGAAAAGGCGCTCTTGTGGGAATCACAGGTCGCATCCAGACTCGTAGTTATGAAAATCAGCACGGCCAACGTGTATATGTTACGGAAGTTGTAGCTGAGAGTTTTCAAACGCTTGAAAAGAAGGATAACTCTGCAAATCAAGCAAGCATGGAAAACCAGATGCCACCAGGTTTTGGCGCAACAAATCCGATGGATATTTCAGATGATGATTTGCCGTTTTAGGGAGGTGTGAAGGATGAATAGGCAGGAATTGATTAATGCCCCACGGATTTTGTTCCCTGTCGGAACAGAGGTTTTAATAAGAGGGAAGATAGTTGGTTTAAAGGTCCTTGATGACAGATTTGTTGAGAACGTTGTTAAACTTGATTACGGCGAACAAATTATTGCTCCAAACGATGCGATTTATGTCAAGGACGAACCAGAAACAGGCCACGCAGATGAAGCACCACGCTATGTCAAGAATATACTAGCACGATTGCGAGAATTGCCAGTGCATGATCGTGAAGTTTGGTTAAAGGCAATCATGAGTGAATTTGAGCAAGATTTTAGTCATGCAAAATGGCGTGAGGGTTACGAACAAGGAAAGCTTGAAGGCATGGTTGGCCGTGAGAAAGTCACAATTCCGAAATTTGTAGCGGATTGGATTGAGGTTTGTAAAGAGCATTTAACAACTAGTCTATATACTGCTATGAATCCAAACTTTATGAAAGAAAACAACCAAAGTTTCGATTTAATATTATGGATCCAAAAGACGAGCAACCAAGAACTCTTCGCTCGTGCTTGGATTTTCGGCTACGAGGTAGAGGAAGAGAAGCGGTATACAGTAGTGATGAAAGAGACAAAGCAACCGCTATATTATAATGCTTTAGATGAGAAATTATTCTTCTCTATGGGTAAAATAGCTTCACACTTCACCCAACAACAACTTGAAAAACTAAACTTCGGCTGGGTGTTTGATTGTGAGGGTCTGGAAGTTCAGGAGGTGGAATAAATGGAAAATTTAATGTTTTGGGGAATGTTTATTGCTTGTTTGCTGATTTCGGCTATGACATTTTATATTATGTACTCTCAAGCGATGGTCAATAGAGATTTGGAAAGAAAATACCATGACTTAAAACAAGAAATTATAAGAGTTTTTGGTTGGGAAGAATGGGAATGGGCAAATAATTTTAGGGATTATGCTCGCAAAGTTGACGGACTTATAAAATTTAAAAAAGAAATTGAGCAACTTGAAGTCATTAAAAAAGCATTAGAAGTCAAAAGTTTGGAAGAGTTGCAGAAGAAGAAAGAACAGATTGAAAATGTAATCAAAACGTTAGAAAAATGAGGAGGTGGAGTGATGAGTAAATTTGTAATCTCCCTGTCTAAAGATGACCTTGAGCATATCGCTAACGGTTATGATATCAAAATCAAAATCAACGGTAAAAGATTCTTGGAAATAAATGAAATCATTTTGAAGCCTGCATTTATAAATGATGTTATGGCTCCGATATTGAATTATAGAAATAAAATCATCGATACTGAACAGCAAAATCTTGTTAATAATTTTATGGGAGGGGCAAAATGAAACGACCAAACAGATACCCTTACACACGAAGCCAGTGGGGCGAAGAGATTACAATACTTCGCACAAGCGACAACGACTGCTTTAAGTTAAGAGTCGAGCGGAATCAAGTTACGGGGGAGAGTAAGTATTGAAACGATTCATAGCTATCTGGATTCTGCTATCTGCTGGATTGAACATCTGGCAGATGGACAGGATTCGAGATTTGGAAGAGAAGCGTCCGATTACCGTCTACAAGGCGGATAATCAAGGCGCTGAGATATTTGGTAAGGTCGTCGAAAAAGGACGACATGGCAAGTTATACACGATTACGATTCGTGATTACGGGATATTCGTAGTTACGAAAGAGGTGTATGACGAGGTGAAAGTTGGGGATGAGGTGAAAATTTAGATGGAAGAAAAAGAGTTAGAAGAACTTGCTTTTGTTTTTCAAATAGGGCAGCTCGTTTTGCATACAGCAAAGTCAATTATTAAAGATGAGAATTTGTTAGGAAGTAACGGGACGTTCGCTATTGACGGGCACAAGTTCGAGATAAAGATATCCAAGGTATCTGAAAAGGGTATGAGAAAATGAAAGTTTGGGATGAGGTGAGAATATAGTTTTTTCGCTAATAAGGAGGTAAATATGGCAAATTTTGCAGAAGGAACAATTAAACTAAGAGGATATGCAGTAAATATTAAATCAGCTTTGAAATATATGTTTGGAGATGTTGAAAACATCACAATCGAAGAAGATACAGATGGTGAGATAATCACTTTTACTACAACGGATTCTTATTTTTATATCAATGGCACAAAACGTGCTTTTATTGACAATGATAGTTTTGAAATTCATCTTGACGATGATTTTCTTATCATCGAACTTGATAATTTTGAGCAGGCGTGGCGCGCTATCCCAGACGATTATATAGAAATCTCTGAAAAATTTAATGTTGACATTAAGATATTCACGTTTGAACAAGGTATGCAATTTACACAAGAAATTGAAATCTCAAAAGGTAAAATTTTAAAAGATATCGTACGTAAGTATAATAACTATGAATGGGAAGTTCCGTTCAGTAATTTTGGAGGATAAGGAATGAAACCAGAAAAAATTGACAATGTAAACAAACCAAGCCACTACCAAGGCTCAAAAGGTCTTGAAAGTATTGAAGTGATTGATAACTTTATTGGCAATCTGCCAGGTAAGGCAGCATGGTGCTGGGGCAATGCAATTAAGTATCTATTGCGCTTCCAGAAGAAAAACGGTCTTGAGGACCTGAAGAAAGCTAGAAAAAATTTAGACTGGCTTATTGAGGAGATGGAGCATGAGAATAAAAACATCAAATGACTCTATCATCAACGTTGACAGCGTGAAGCGTAGCATCACAATTGAAGGAGTTGAGTTTGGTTCAGATTGTAGCGCTCTGGTATCTAAGAATAAAGACGGAACAGGGACAATTACTCTGATATTTGAAGGAAAAGTTATTTGAAATAGAAACGAGGTGAGCGATGCCCTTCTTTCCTGACATAAACGAAGCCAAAACAAAAGAAAATGCCAAGAGAATTTTAAAAGGCTACCCTAGATGGCGTCGTGTGGCAAATGACACTGATGGGCAGAGAGTGACTACTACATATTCATTCATGCCTCGAAATCCATCAATCGGGAGAGATAGTCAAGTTGAAAAGTTGGCTATACGAAAAGTCGATGCAGAGATTGAACTTGATGCAATCGAGCAAGCTGTCAGTGGATTACATGATCCTTTATACCGTAGGATACTTTTCGAGAAATATCTTCAGTGGGATTGTAAGAAGGATGAATCAATTTCAATGGAATTATCTCTTTCAGAAAGCTCATACTATGACATCTTGGATAAGGCTCTGATGGCATTCGCAGAGTTGTATCGAAATGGTGAACAGATTGAAATTTTGGAGTAAACTTGGAGTTTTTTTGGAGTAAATTTGGAGAAAGTTCGGAGTAAATATATAATTTTGTGTGCTAAAATTATATTATGAAATATTTGTAAAAGGCAGGCACACCCTGCCTTTTCTTGTGAATTGGAGGTGATGTTGTGAAAAAAGTTGATCCAATTCGAGAAGTCGATGACATCGAACGCATGAAAGATTATCTACGTTCTAAAAGCGAGCGTAACTATATACTGATAATGTGTGGCTTGTACTCTGGATTGAGAATTAGCGACATCATTCCACTTCAAGTCAAGCATGTTCTTGGCGATCACATTGATATCTACGAAAAAAAGACAAGAAAAAGAAAAAGATTTCCTATAAATGACCAGCTAAGAAAGGCACTGGATGAGTATATCAGAGAAAATGATTTAAAAAGCTACGATTTCCTTTTTCCAAGTCGAAAGAAAAAACGGTCAAAATCTGGCAATATGCCAGGTGCAAGAATCCATCATATAAGTAGAGAAGCAGCTTATATGATATTCAAAGATGCTGCTTTGCATATTGGTCTTAAAAAAATTGGAACGCATTCAATGCGCAAGACTTTTGGATATCATTTTTATAAACGAGAAGGAAATCTGGTCATGTTGATGAAAATATTTAATCATTCAACACAGCGACAAACGCTCGATTATATTGGATACGAGCAGGATGAGATAGATGATGTGATGCTTAAATTTAAGTATTAAATCATCTTATATTTAACATATTGAGAATTTGGAAATTCAATTTTTAAAAAATAATGCTGAACCCTTGAAGAATCTGACTCTAGGGATATTTGATTGAATTTAACAGAATATAAGATATGTTAAATATACGAGAGTGTTAGAGACTGAAAAAACTCCCCCCTACATCATAAAAATTTAGCCCCCCTACCTACTAAAAAGAAAGGACCCTCCCTAGATGAATACCCCAAAGGACAGACCGGACCGGAGTGGTCCTCACCGAGTTGCTTTTGAAAAGAATAAAAATATTATTCTCAAAACAAAAAATACTTGTGGGATTTGTGGACTCCCCGTCGATAAATCATTGAAGTACCCACATCCTCTATCTCCGGTCATTGACCATGTTATTCCAATCAATCGCAATGGTCATCCGTCAGACATTCGTAACTTACAGCTTGCCCATTGGCAATGCAATAGACAGAAGTCTGACAAGCTTTACGCTGATTATAAATCAGCAAGTAGTACTGTTGTTGGTAACAGGAACTTGCCACAATCAAGAGATTGGACAAAGTACAGAGCTTGAAGAAGCCAAAAAAGAAAAATTATATTATTTTTTAAAAATGTCAAAAATAATTTTGAATACTTAGATCTTGAAAAAATAACAGATGTGTGAAGTAAGTCCTAGCTTAGTATAGGGGGGTATCCCCCTCCCACTAGGCGCTCGCGAGCTTCACGCCGTCACTGTACATTTTTTCTCGCGCCAAATCATCACAATGAAAGGAGAACGGTTTGGAATTAAGAGGAATTGACTATCTCAGGAGGAAGTTGAATCTCTATCGGAGTAGAGTCAATCTGAGATACAAGCATTATGCGATGCAGCACTATGAAGCACCTACAGGAATCACAATTCCTGCACATGTCAGGGTGAAGTATCAAGCCGTTCTTGGTTGGGCTGCAAAGGGCGTTGATAGTCTTGCAGATCGTTTGATTTTCAGGGAATTTGCTAACGATGATTTTAATGTTACAGAAATCTTTAATCGGAACAATCCTGACATTTTTTTTGATAGTGCTATTTTAGCTGCGTTGATTGGTTCATGTAGTTTCGTCTACATTTCGAAGGGTGAAGATGATGAGGTGAGGTTACAAGTCATTGAATCAAGCAACGCGACTGGTGTCATTGACCCTATAACAGGCTTGCTTGTGGAAGGGTATGCGGTGTTGGCTCGTGATGATTACAATCGTCCAACGCTTGAAGCCTACTTCGAGCCCAATGCTACTCACTTCATTCCAAAGGATGGGGAGCCTTACTCGGTTACGAATGAGACGGGTATTCCTTTGCTGGTTCCGGTCATTCATCGTCCTGATGCGGTCCGTCCGTTTGGTCGATCTCGTATTACTAGGGCAGGGATGTATCATCAAAAATATGCGAAGCGTACTTTAGAGCGAGCTGACATCACTGCTGAATTCTATTCGTGGCCACAAAAATATATTATTGGATTAGATCCTGATGCAGAGCAATTGGAAACTTATAAAGCCACTGTATCAAGTTTATTGACAATTTCTGCTAGTGATAGTGGAGAAAAACCAAGTATTGGTCAATTTACTACCGCTAGCATGTCACCTTTTACAGAACAGCTCAGAACTGCCGCTGCTGGATTTGCTGGGGAAATGGGCTTGACATTGGATGATTTGGGATTTGTGTCTGACAATCCATCATCTGTGGAAGCTATCAAGGCTAGTCATGAGAATCTTCGTCTTGCTGGTCGGAAGGCTCAGAGGTCGCTGGGAGCTGGATTGCTAAATGTGGCTTATGTTGCTGCTTGTTTGAGGGATGATTTTCATTATGCGAGAAGCCAATTTGTGAGAACCATAGTCAAGTGGGAACCATTGTTTGAAGCGGATGCGAATACGATGACCATGATTGGTGACGGTGTTGCGAAATTGAATCAGGCCTTACCTGGCTACATCAATGCGGAGACAATTCGTGATCTTACTGGTATCTCTGGAGACATGTCTGCTAGGCCAGTGATAAGCGAGGGTGGTTCAAATGGAGAATGATGTTTTACCTGGTATCTTGCAAGAGGTCCAGGAGAGGTTTGAACGAGATTTTGGTAAGAGCGAGATTGTCAGAAATGCTTTTGCTGCGTTGGAGGCGAAAAAAGCCACTTACAAAACTGCAAATGAGTTTGCGATTGAAATTGGAGAGATTCTCTCTAAAGCTCTAGGAGCGTCTCTGAGCGCCGATAAATTACCAGACGGAAAAATGTATTACAATATCGCTCAGCGTTTGCTGACGGACGTGCTAGGACGAAACCACGAGCTTGTGAGTGGCTATGCTAGCGATGTTCAGAAGAATTTGAATGATGAAGCAAAAATCGGTCTGAAAGTTCAAGTCCCTGAATTGAATCAGGATCGAATCGCTGGAATTGTGAATCGCTTTTCGTCTGAGGAGAATTTTGAGGATGTCAGTTGGTTGCTTGGTGAACCTATTGTGAACTTCACTCAGTCCATTATCGATGATAGTATCCGGAAGAATGCGGAGTTTCATGCTAAAACTGGCTTGGTACCGACGATCAGTAGACACTCTACTGGACGTTGTTGCAAATGGTGTGATAGTTTAGTAGGAAATTACATATATGGTGAAGAACCAGCGAATTTCTACAGAAGACATCAGCATTGTACTTGTGTAATTGATTATCATCCTAAAAACGGGAAACGTCAGAATTCTTGGACTAAAAAATTCAGCAAGGATAGTTCAAATGAGCTAGAAATTCGTAAGCAAATGAATATTGATGTGCGTGATAATAATCGCAAAGCAGATATTCAGGAATACAAGAAAATAGTTGATGTTTTAGGAGTTCAAAATGCTCCTATTTCACTAGCAAAGTTTCAGGATTTGAAGTATAATGGTGGTGAGGGATATCAAGAACTAAAAGACCGCGTCCGTTGGTCTCAGGCTAGCTTTCCCACTGAAAAATCTTTCAACGGGCATTTCAGAAAGCATAGTGAAGAATTTGGTAATATTACACAAGCGCAGTATCTTGAACTAGGGAGGGCACTTTTAGGTGAACCTATTGGCGATAATGTACTTGGTTATGATACGGAATACAGACGTGTAAGATATGATTTAGACAAAAACATATTTGCATTGGGTGATAACAAAAGGGGACGTGTTACAACGATCCTAAAACCAGAGGAAGGAGTGAATTATTTTGAGCAAGATTGGAAAAGGCAACTTGGTGATGATCAATGATGAAGAGTATGTATATTGTCCGGTCTGCGGAACATTGACTGCTGTTTATGACATTTGTGATCATTGTAATTGGCAAAATACGGGTGAAACCAACATTGATGGAGGCCCCAACAAGATGACCTTAGAAGAAGCTAAACAAGCTTATGCTAAGGGCGAACCGATTAAATAGAAGCACTTAACTGAATTTAAAGTTAGGTGCTTTTCTTATGCTTTGAAAGGAGTCAGAAAATGAAGTACAGAAAGAAACCTGTTGTGGTTGAGGCAGTTCAGTTCGTAGATACTGAAGAATCAATTTTAAAATTGTCAGAATTAGGATTAGATCCAGTCCGGATTGATTATGCTGACCTAGATAATCCAATTTTAAAAATAGAAACACTTGAAGGTTTGATGATTGCAACCGAAGGTGATTACATTATTAAAGGAGTTCAAGGTGAGTTTTATCCGTGCAAGCCTGATATTTTTGCAGAAACATACGAAGAATTAGAGTATCTGAATATTTTAGATACTATTTAGGAGGTGATCCGAATATCTCCCAGCGATAGGGTTATCATGCGATGACGATTGAAAGGAAAGTGGAATGGCGAGGAAGAAACTTGGCAATCAGAATCCTACTCAATCGGTGATTTTAAAATACGTCAAGAAGAATTCAAAAGCTAAAGATGCGATTGAACTTTACGAGCGGACTGGTCTTTCTTGCTATGCTTGGCAGAAGAATCTTTTGCTGCCTTTGATGGCTGTTGATAAGAACGGTCTTTGGGTGCATCAGAAGTTTGGTTACTCTATTCCTCGACGAAACGGAAAGACTGAAATCTTATATATCGGTGAAATTTGGGGGCTACATGAAGGATTGAATATCCTGCATACTTCTCACAGGATTTCTACCTCTCATGCCTCTTTTGAAAAGGTCAAACGATACCTTGAAAAAATGGGGTATGTTGATGGTGAGGATTTCAATTCTATTCGAGCGAAGGGGCAGGAGAGAATCGAGCTATACTCAACAGGTGGTGTTATCCAATTTCGTACTAGGACATCAAATGGTGGTCTTGGTGAAGGGTTCGACATGCTGATCATTGACGAGGCTCAGGAGTACACGACTGAGCAAGAATCTGCTTTGAAGTACACGGTTACGGATAGTGAGAATCCTATCACAATCATGTGTGGGACACCTCCGACCCCTGTATCGAGTGGTACGGTCTTTACGAAGTACCGTGAGACTTGTCTTTTCGGGAAAGGGAAGTATTCTGGATGGGCTGAGTGGTCGGTTTCCGATGAAAAGGAAATCGACGATGTGGAAGCCTGGTATAATTCTAATCCGTCTATGGGCTACCACTTGAATGAGCGTAAGATTGAGGCTGAGCTTGGTGAGGATAAGCTGGACCATAATATCCAACGTTTGGGATTTTGGCCAACCTATAACCAAAAATCTGCCATTTCTGAAACGGAGTGGAATGAGCTCAAAGTGGATGATGTACCAGAATTGTTTGGCAAGCTTTCTGTTGGTATTAAGTACGGCCAAGACGGAACGAACGTGGCATTGAGTATTGCTGCACGGACTAAGGATGGCCGTTTCTTTGTGGAAACAGTTGATTGTCAATCTGTTCGTAATGGGAATGAGTGGATGGTTGCCTTTTTGCGTCAAGCTGACGTGGCTCAAATTGTCATAGATGGCGCAAGTGGTCAAAAGATCCTGGACGAAGAGTTGAAGGACTACAGAATCAAGAATGTGATTCTACCAACGGTGAAGGAAATCATCGTAGCCAATGCTCTTTGGGAGCAGGGGATTTATCAGAAGACCATCTGTCACGCTGGTCAACCATCATTGTCCAAAGTAGCTACTAACTGCGATAAGCGGAATATTGGTTCAAATGGTGGTTTTGGCTATCGATCGCACTTTGACGATATGGATATTTCTTTGATGGATAGTGCTTTGCTTGCGCACTGGGCTTGTGCTACGACCAAGCCTAAGAAAAAGCAAAAAATCAGTTATTAAAATAAGCGGTCTTGTGACTGCTTTTTTTGATGCTCAAAATTACCGAACTGCCGGGAAAGCAGGAGAAAGGAGACATGAGAATGTCAGAATTTAAACCAATCACTACACAAGAAGAATTTGATGCTGCTATTAAGGCTCGCTTATCTCGAGAGAAAGAGAAGTATGGCGACTATGACCAGCTCAAGTCTCGTGTTGAGGAGTTGGAAAAAGAAAATGTTGATTTGAAGTCAACAATCGAAGCTAATCGTCAAAGCAAGGCAGATGCTGACAAGCAACTTGAAGAGATGCAGAATCAAATCTCTAATTATGAGACGGCTAGTCTGCGAACTCGTGTGGCTTTGCAGTATGGATTGCCTTATGACCTTGCAGACCGTTTGCAGGGGACTGATGAAGAAAGCTTCAAAGCAGATGCGGAGCGCTTGGCTGGGTTTATGAAACCAGCAAGCAAAGTAGCACCAGTAAAATCAATGGAACCGATTGTTCCGAAAGAAGATGATGAAAGAACCATGTATAGAAACTTGGTTCAAAATTTAAGTATTGAAGATTAAAAAGGAGAAAAAATGTCAGAAGCACAACTATCAAAAGGAAAATTGTTTGATCCAAAACTCGTTTCAGAAGTCATCAGTAAAGTAAAAGGTCATTCATCAATCGCTAAGCTATCACCTAAAAAACCTATTCCATTTAATGGGTTGAAAGAGTTCATTTTCGATTTCGACTCAGATATCGATATTGTAGCAGAAAATGGTAAGAAAACACATGGTGGCGTTACCCTTGAACCTGTAACAATTGTTCCAATCAAAGTTGAGTACGGTTCTCGTGTATCAGATGAATATCTCTATGCTTCAGAAGAAGCTAAAATTGACATGATGCAAGATTATGTTGAAGGATTTGCGAAAAAATTAGCTCGTGGTCTTGATATCATGAGTATTCACGGTATCAATCCGCGGACAAAACAAGAATCCACAATTATCGGAGACAACTGTTTTAACAAGAAAGTTACTCAATCAGTGGCATTTACAGCATCAAATCCAGATGAAAATATGGAGGATGCTATTGGATTGATTGATGGTTCAGAACGTGATGTTACAGGAGCAATTCTAGACCCTACTTTCACGACTGCTCTTTCTAAAATGAAAAATGCTACAGGTGGAAAACTTTATCCAGAATTGGCTTGGGGAAGTGTACCTGATACAATCAACGGCTTGACTGTAGATAAGAATCGTACCGTGTCACACTCTCAAACAGATCCTAAGAATACAGCAATTGTTGGAGATTTCGAAACCATGTTTAAATGGGGATATGCGAAAGAAGTTCCAATGGAAATCATCCAGTACGGAGATCCTGACAATAGTGGTCGCGACCTTAAGGGTTATAACCAGATTTATATCCGTTGCGAAGCATACATTGGATGGGGCATCATGGACGCTGCTAGTTTCGCTCGTATTGTGAAAACAGGAGGTTAATCATGGCTGAGTATGTAAACAAAAAGACTGGTGCAACAATCAATACTAACACAGAAATTTCTGGAGGTGATTGGGTTCCAATTGAAGAATACAAACCTTTGGACTCATTGACTAACGCAGCATTGAAAGAAATCCTTGATGAAAAAGGGATTACTTATGATAGCCGTGCCACAAAAACTGAATTGATTTCGCTGATTGAACAAGCGAACACTGAAGTCCAGTAGTCGCCTGACTGGAGGTAGAGATGGAAAACTTTGCAACAGTCGAAGATTTGAAAAAATTGTGGCGGGCGTTGAAATTCGATGAGGAAAAACGAGCCGAGGCGCTGTTGGAAGTTGTTTCTCATTCTCTTCGCGTTGAAGCTAAAAAAGTTGGCAAAGATTTAGATGGGTTGGTGGCTACTGATCCATCTTTTGCTATGGTGGTCAAGTCTGTCACAGTTGATGTGGTGGCTCGCACGTTGATGACCTCAACTGACCAGGAGCCTATGACTCAGGTGGCTGAGTCCGCTTTAGGTTATTCCTTCAGTGGTTCTTATCTAGTCCCTGGTGGTGGTCTCTTTATTAAAGACTCAGAATTGAAACGTCTGGGCCTCAAAAAGCAAAGATATGGGGTGATTGATATCTATGGGACGGATTAAAGGAATTACTGTAACTTTGATTGGGAAAACCAAGAATGGTCGGGATGACTTCGGGCATCCTATCTATGAGAATACTGAAATTCAAGTAGATAATGTTCTGGTTGTTCCAGCTTCAACAGAAGATGTCACGAATCAGCTCAATTTGACTGGAAAGAAGGCTGTTTATACGCTAGGAATCCCAAAAGGCGACCAGAACGAGTGGAAAGACCGTGAAGTTCGTTTCTTTGGGCGCAAGTGGCGCACGATTGGCATTCCCTTAGAAGGCATTGAAGCAATGATGCCTCTGGAATGGAATAAGAAAGTGATGGTTGAAGCGTATGAGTAATTTCAAAGTCAAGCTTATCGGTGCGGGTGTAGGAGCTCTTTTGAAATCAAAAGAGATTCAGGACATTCTGAACAAAGAAGCGACAGCCATTAAAAAAAGATGTGGTCCTGGTTATGAACAAGATAGTTATGTTGGTAAGACAAGGACAAATGCTATGATTTATCCAGCAACGCGAAAAGCGAAAAGGGATAATTTGAAAAATAACACTTTGTTAAAGGCGGTGCATTAGATGATTGAAATTATTATCAAGAAATATCTTGACGGTCATTTAGATGTACCGTCATTTTTTGAGCATGAAGCTGAAGCTCCTGATAGTTTTGTCATTATTCAAAAGACAGGAGGAAAGGAGCGGAATCATTCTGGTAGTGCGGCTTTTGCTTTTCAAAGCTATGGTCCTACTATGCAGAAGGCTGCCGAGCTCAATGTGAAAGTAAAAAGTGCTGTTAAAGGGTTGATTGAATTAGATTCAATCTGTGGTGTCCACTTAAACAGCGATTACAATTTTACGGACACTGAAACGAAACAATATCGATATCAAGCCGTATTTGATATTAATTATTTTTAAAAAGGAGAAATTAAATGGGAAAAGAAGCAAATGTAACGACTGCAAAACCTAAAATCGGAGGTGCGGTTTATTCTGCCCCTCTGGGAACGCCACTGCCGACAGACGCAACAACAAAGTTAGATCAGGCGTTTGAAGCACTAGGTTATATTTCAGATGAAGGTATGACCAACAGTAACTCGCCAGAGTCAGAAAATATCAAAGCTTGGGGCGGTGTCGTTGTAAGCTCAGTTCAAAAGGAAAAAACTGACACATTCAAATATATGCTTATTGAAGCATTGAATCTACATGTTTTGAAGGAAGTCTATGGACCAGATAATGTATCTGGGGATTTGTCGTCAGGAATTACCATTAAGGCAAATTCAAAAGAATTGCCACATCACTGTCTGGTTATCGAAACGGTTCTAAAAGGTGGTGTACTTAAACGTATTGTTATCCCTTCAGGAAAAGTAACTGCCATCGATGAAATCACTTATAACGATGGAAGTGTTCTTGGATATGGTACGACAGTCACTGCCTTTCCTAACGCTGCTGACGACACACACTATGAATACATCAAAGGAGCTTAACTATGTCAAAACAAAATCGTAAAAAGAAGAATAAAGGAGCTGCACCACAGATTAAAACAATCCGTGGGGTGACTTCGACCGGATTTGCTTTTGAAATCACAAAAGAGCGCTTGGAAAACTATGAGTTGCTCGAAGCAATCGCTGAAGTAGATACAAATCCGGCAGTTTTACCAAAAGTAGTACAACTCATGCTTGGCAACAAATCGGAAGATTTGAAAAATCATGTGCGGACTGCGGATGGCATTGTTCCTTTGGACAAGATTGGGAATGAAATTCGGGAAATCTTTACAAGTAAGAATCAGTTAAAAAAATAGCGCTCCTTGCTAGAATGATTCAAACAGACGAAGACGCTCTTGTTTGTGATTTAGCTGAAACCTATGGGATTTTTGATTACAGACAGTTACCTGCTGACCAGGTAGCTGTTTTTGCTTTTGGTCTGAGAGATGATTCACGGATCAAAATAGCAATGACCAATAGCAAAGTTCCTTTTGAAACCTTTTTGCTTGCAGGTGTGCTTGATAGGCTTTCTACTCTTGTGTGGTTTAAAACAACAGATGGTCAGAAAGGAATCAACAAACCATTAATGGTTGCAGAGGAGCTGACAGGTAAAACTAAAGCTAAAGAAAGTAAGGAGATGATCTTTGATTCTGGTGAGGACTTTGAAGAATATCGTCAGCAAATTCTAGAAAAGATAGGAGGTGAGGATTAGTGGCGACAGAAATAGCACAGGCTTATGTACAATTGATACCATCGGCCAGAGGTATTACTGGTAAAATCCAATCGCTCCTCAATCCTGAAGCTAGCGCAGCAGGACAAAGTGCTGGACAGTCATTAGGTTCTAGTCTTGTTAGCGTTATGACAAAGGTTATTGCAGCGGCAGGGATTGGCAAGGCCTTTTCAGCTGCTATCAGTGAAGGTGCAGCGCTTCAGCAATCGCTCGGAGGCATCGAAACTCTTTTCAAAGGTTCTGCTGACAAGGTCAAGGGATATGCTAATGAGGCCTACAAAACAACAGGTCTCTCAGCTAATGCCTACATGGAGAACGTGACAGGCTTCTCAGCCAGTCTTTTGCAGTCTTTGGGCGGTGACACAAACAAAGCCGCTGAAACAGCTAACATGGCCATGATTGATATGTCAGATAATGCTAACAAGATGGGTACATCGATGGAGAGCATTCAGCTGGCTTATCAAGGTTTCGCCAAACAAAACTACACAATGCTCGACAACCTGAAACTCGGATACGGTGGTACCAAGCAGGAAATGGAGCGTCTTTTGAATGATGCTCAGAAGTTGACTGGTGTCAAGTATGACATTAACAACCTATCAGATGTTTATAATGCTATACATGCTATCCAAGAAAATCTGGATATCACTGGTACAACTGCCAAAGAGGCGGCATCTACTTTTAGTGGTTCTTTTGAATCTATGAAAGCAGCCGCTCAGAATGTACTTGGAAAGTTAGCGCTAGGAGAGAATATCCTACCTTCTCTGCATGCTTTGCTAAAAACAACATCTACCTTTCTCTTTGATAATTTTTTACCAATGGTTGGAAATATTTTTTCTGGCCTTGGATTGGTTCTGACTGAAGGAATTAGTCAGATTGCTTCTCAGCTTTTTGGGGATGCTTTTGGAAGTGCAGTCTTTGATCAACTATCTCGTGTAACAGGAATCTTTGAGACCTTTTTTGACATGATTTTTGGGTCATTAAGTAAGCAGGATAACATTGATATTCTGAATACGATTGGTTTTAGTGAGGAAGCTGCAACTCAAATCGTCAATATTGCGGATAATATCCGAGTTACTTTTGAAAATATCGGGATTGTTGCTGGTAATGTAGCAAGCATTGTTGTTGATTTTGTTGGAGATCTGTTAGGGATTAAAGACGGAGAGCAGGGAGTGAATTTGCTAGGCATTGCCTTTGAAAGTATCACAGGTTTTATCGGAGATGCCTCTGAAAGTCTTAGCAAATTTACATCTTGGTTAAAAGATTCACCTCTTGCGTTAGATGCTTTAAAATCGGCTGTCGTTGGCATTACAAGTGCTTGGGCGGGCTATAAAGCTGTTTTAACGGTAATAAAAGGAATTGAAACAATCAGGAATGCAACTCTGGCTATTACGAATGGTCTTATGCTGGCTCAGTTCGTAAGAACCGGTGCACTCACTACCGCAGAAGCGGCGAATGCGGCTGCTACAATGGGAGCAAGTGGAGCGTTCGGTATTTTCAATGCAGTATTATCTGCAAACCCTATTGGCCTAATCGTAACGGCAGTGGCAGCATTGACCGCTGGTCTTGTATGGTTCTTCACACAAACAGAAACTGGTCAGCAAATTTGGTCATCTTTTGTGGATTGGATCAAGCAGGCATGGCAGGGAATTGCTGATTTCTTTGTCGGTCTTTGGTCTGGTATCTCTGAAGGTGCTAGCACATTGTGGGATGGAGTTGTTACAGCTTGGAATGCTTACATTGAGTCTTTAAAGGCGATGTGGACTGCTGTTGTAACTTTCTTTTCTGACTTGTGGGTAAGTATTCAGGAGGCTGCATCTGTTGCATGGACAGCTATCACAACGGTAGTGATGGCTATTGTTCAACCGTTCATAGATGGATTTATGAATATTTGGAACAATATATCAGATGGTCTTACTCAAATTTGGGAAGGGATTAAGATGATTTTTCAAGGTGTTTGGGAGTTCATCAAATCCATTTTCTTGGGCGCTATTCTGATCATCATCGACCTTGTGACAGGGAACTTCAACCAGCTAGGAGCTGATCTTTCTCTAATTTGGGAAGGTATTCAAAATGGCATTTCTATGATATGGGAGGGGATTAAAACATACTTCTCTGGAGTTGTAGATGCTATTGTTGGTTATGGTATTGCTGTTTTTGAAAACTTTTCTGCTGTTCTTAGTGCGATTTGGGAGTTCATCAAGTCGACTGCTTCAGCGACTTGGGAATGGATAAAGTCTACTGTAACAAGCTTGATTACAGGTTTGGTGCAGGGAGCTCAAAATATCTGGGATGGCTTTATGAACTTCCTATCAAGTTTATGGGAAGGTATTAAGTCAACGGCAAGCAATGCTTGGAGTTCTCTAGCATCTAGTGTTCTAAACATTATCAATGGTCTCGTATCCGGGGCGCAAAATGCTTGGAACAGCATGTCTAATGCGGTATCTAATCTTGTAAGTAATGTAACTGGATTCTTCAATCAATTGTGGAATATTGATCTATTCGCAGCTGGTCAAGCAATATTGCAAGGTTTCTTGAATGGTTTGCAGTCTATGTGGTCTTCTGTAACTGACTTCGTCGGTGGTATCGCTGGTTGGATCCGTGACCACAAGGGACCAATTGAGTATGACCGTAAACTCTTAATTCCTGCTGGTACTGCAATCATGAAAGGGTTAGACGAGGGACTGCAAGAACGGTTCAAGGGGGTCAAACAAACGGTCGGAGGTATGGCTGGTGAGATTGCGGATGTGTTTTCAGGGGATAACCTGGATCTGAACTCCTCTGCGTCTGTTACTAAAAGTCTTGAGGCGCAGTTGACTATGCCGTCGGCTCAATTTGAAGCGCATGAAAATAAAACCGTGTCTGAGATAGCGATTCTGAGAGCAAGTATGGAGAAGATCCTTACTGCTATCCTTGAAAAATCGTCAGATGTCTATCTAGATAATGACATTATCTCACTCAAAACCTACGAACAACATGGTGCAATTTATGCAAGGGAGGGAATTTAATGGATTATATGATCATCAATGGTTTTAACACCTCGACCCTTCCTGGTTGTGTTGTGACAGATTTTGGGAAGGTGGAGGCTGCTAAACCGAGAGGGGAGGTAGCCAACCTTCACGGAGTCAATGGTAGTTACCGTGTATTGGACGGTTCTTTCGACAGTTACGAAAGGACCTTCATTCTTCATGTTAAAAAAATGGTTGAGATTTCAAGTATTCTTGATAAATTTCAATCTAATGACAATGTTTTGGAGTTTAGCTATCAGCTTGGTTCATTGTTCTATGCTAATTTTGTGACTGCTAATTTTGAGCCGTTTGGGAATCATGCTTGGAAGTTAGAAATCAAGCTAGACATGCAGCCGTTTCGCTATCAAAAAGATGTAGCGCCTGTGGTTCTTACGGCATCTGGTACAGTCAACAATCCTGGGACGATTTATTCGGAACCAATCATCGAGGTTGAGGGGGATGGTGATATCTCCCTTACTATTGGCCGTAAGACCATGTATCTAGCGATTAAGACCAAGGCTACAATCGATTGTCGGCAAGGCAAGCAGAATATCTACAACGCTACTGGAGCGGTGCAGAACACGCTCCGGAAACGTGGGGGATTCTTAGAAATCCCGACAGGAAAAGTAGGTGTTTCCTATACTGGCACCGTTCGTAAGATTACTATTCGACCAAATTGGAGGTACAAGGTTTGATTTATTTAACAAATGGCAACACACCTCTGAATGCTGCTTATGAGGGTAGGATTGTCCAAGAAGATGGTAGCACCTACCAATTGAGCTTCCGATTTCCGACGTCGGATTCCTTATGGGAGAAGTTGAAGGAAGAGACATTCCTGACGGCTGACGATCTACACGGTGAGCAGGATTTCGTCATTTTTGAGGTTGAGAAGAAGCACGGCTATATTCAGGTCTATGCGAACCAAGTATTCACACTCTTGAATAACTATGTAGTCAATCCAATCTCTTTGGACAGACAGACTGGTTCGACTGCTCTCAGTCGTTTTGCTGGCGCGATCACTCGTAACA